>Ga0179593_1551697_pt1 | contig 21914 bp, 21 predicted proteins | sample CZODoug2_1_08_16_FD_185931 | JGI IMG/M metagenome (GOLD analysis project Ga0179593, IMG submission 185931) | Vadose zone soil fungal communities from Angelo Coast Range Reserve, California, USA - CZODoug2_1_08_16fungal (PacBio error correction) | ecosystem: Environmental > Terrestrial > Soil >...
GTAATCCTTGTACACGAGATTCAAGTGAAAAAATTTCCAGTGAAAGTTGTGTAAGCTGCACGGAGAGGGGAACGTCGCGGCGGACAGGTGAATCTAGCTGTCGGCTTATTCTATCAAAGGGGAGTCTTTCAAAAAGAGAGAGACCTCTCATCAGAAAATCAGGAACAATTCTCCAACTCCTCCAAGCTGGCGGGAAGCATCTTCTCTTGTAACTGAAAGGTATCCGCCAATACCTGATAATTCAGATCAGTGCAAGGGGTCTCTAGGACGGCACGTATTCCCCGTCTAGGGGGAAAGAGGTGGGGGATAGGGGAAGCGGGGGAGGGGTTTGCCTCGGTTTGGTGAGAAAGGCTTCAATGAGGAGGAACTATTCAAAAGACACGTGTCGAAAGATAATCGCCGTAAATAAGGTCCCTCGCCGGAAAGAAATACCGGTACAATTCCCGGGACGAACCACCCTGAAGATCATCCACGGGAAAGGGAACTGGAATCCTGGGAGGGCACCTGTCCTTTTGCAGGAGGATCGTGAGGGAAAAAGGAGTCTTCTTCTTTGAGGAGCTTGCGTTCAGAAACTGAGATATGCGGAAAAGATCGCAACGCGAGAAAGCGATCCCTCCAGCTTTCGTAATTCATGAGAAAAAAAGCCTCTTTTCTGGGAAAAATGGAGAGCGTGAGAAGCGTCCGATTCATGCGTGAGGAAGGGGCAAAAGGTCTCGCACCATAGGGGAGACGGCGTTTCTTAATCATATCCTAACCCCGCGACGAAAAAAGAAGGTTCGCAGGCCAAGAGACAGGATAGAAGCACGTGAGAAAGCGAATAGAAACTTATTCGCGCGTCCGGACTTGTCGAAAAAAAGGAAAAAGGGTTACGAAAGAAACGTCGAGGAATGAAAGACCCAAAAATCTTTGTCGAGAATTAGAGGACAAAGCTCTGGGGGGCGGTCACCTGAACATGAAAAGCTTCTTACCGAGAATTGCTGGATGCCTGTAAGAGGAGGGGTCGATGGAGCTTCTGAAATGGTGCTGGATGGCGCAGTTAATTGCTATAAAACGCCAAAAAGGCTGAAAAGAAAGACAGCGAAAGCAAACTATAGCATTCTTCAAAAGGGAAAGACGGTGACTGAGAGGGGGGAAAGCCGTGCGGCGACGCCTACGCAAGGAGGGGTGGTGCTGGGGCTTCTTGATTCTCGGAAGAAAGCTATGGTCTTTAAAGGGGACGAGATTTTGGGGGAAAAATTTCCTATGGCTAAGCCTCTTCTAGACAGGCAACCTGTGGTATCGAGGGCACAAGGGTCTACTTCAAAGAAAAAAGAGGATACATAATGCCCTATTGAGTCCAAAGGTATCAAAAAAAAAAAGAGAGAAAAATCAAACAAAAAGGACAACTGCATTCTCTGATAGAAGTTGCTCATTAGCACGATTGACATTAGGGAAAATTGTCGGGCGGACGCGTTGGGAGAAAGGTTCCCACTACCATCTGAGAGGAAGCTTGAAGAAGGTTGAAAATCCAATTTCTGGGGTCGTGCCAATGAAACCTCAAGAGCGAGATTACACTAGGGGGTGGGCTCGTCATCAAGGGAGTGCCTTTTTTAAAACTGGAAGGTTGGCGCCCTCGATGACTTGGAAGGAAACTAAGCTTCTCTTGAGGATGGGCACAGGAAAAGGATAGTATGAGGGAAAAAGAGAGGAATATGTGCAGGAGGAAGTGACAAGTGGCAGGTCAGTAAAAGAGGGCATGCCGAGAAAAAGGAGTCATCAGAGTGGGGGGAAAGAGACGCGAACACGCTTCCTCCGCTTGGAAAAGGAGGGGACGGTCGCCGGGAAAACGACCCTTTCTGGAAAAAAGGCTCGACGATAAGGTCGTGTGATCCATGAGGCTTCATCCTTATAAGGAGCTATTCCAGGGCCTTATCTGCTTATTTGGGGGAGGACACGGGGGAGAAGGATCCCCGTTTTCGTGGAGTAGGGGAGAGCTTGTGTTGGGGGGGTTACCTTCCATCGCCTTTGGGCCATTTGCTAGAGGGAGCATAAATGTGCGTTGTCCAAAGAAGAAGGTGAGAAATCTTGAGATCGGCCCACGGCGACAAAGCGGAAAGAGTAAAGACATAGGAAAGAAAACTCTCGCACAGGGCCTTCGTATGAGAGAGGACCGCTCCAAAAGGCCGCACACCGGACAAAGGAGCAAATTTGCCGGGGCCTCGACTTAGGTCTGTCATGGGGGAAGGTATTTGAGTCCTTCCTGGGGAGTCATACGTCAGTCCAAAGGCAAACTCGTTTGGATGATTTGGGGGAAAACGACGGGCACGCCATTCAAAAGACGGAGGAAAGCCTCTTGCCGGAGTACTAATTTGAGGAAGTCCACAAATATCGTATGATAGAAGTTCCTAAGAAGAACATTCTGGCTGGGACTTTTCCAGCGGGGTTTGTTAGATTCCAGGGCTCCGGACCCAGTCCTGCCAGAGAAGCAGTCAGGGGCGCCCGTGATCTCCTCCTTGCCTTCGAGGCATGCAACCCTCGAAAAAGAAGGTGTGCAAGGCTTGGAGGGGCTTCTTAAATTTCCGCGATGGTTCTCATACTGAGGACACCTCCAAGGAGGACCTAAGGGTCACTGCGCGCAAGAACCGAAAAAAAACTTCACTTAATTCAAGACAGGAGTTATCTCTGAAGGAACATCGCGTGCAGAAAGGCAAGAATATGGAAAAAGACCAGCCGCAGCTAGGACCGCAAGGAAATTTTTCTAAAAAAAGCCGGCACAAATCCCGTTGACTTCCGCATCAAAAGGAAACGGGAGCTTGCGCCAAAACTTTGGCTACTTCCCAGATCGGCCGGCATCTCGTAGGGACCAGTTCGACTATGGGGTGGGGGGAGGGGTGTCCTTGCAGGGCTCATCTTAAGGGATCACCCTAATCCAAAAAGCTCTACTCCGTAAAAGAAGGTCCCCGAGAGCCTGCCGAACTAAAGGAACTCGCATTGGAATCCGGATTTTGGCTGAATCGAACGAAAGGAGTACAATCTCCGCTTGGGAAAGGTAGACGTGTTATTTATTTGGTCGAGTAAGTCGAGACTTGAGGAGAAGTCCGACGACCCACCCAAGACCCCAAAACCCCCAAAAAAAAGAAAATAAGTTCCCGAAGGCAATTGTCCGAAGCTTGGGAAAGGAGTTCGACCTGAAGAGCTGGTCAGCTCGTGTCCAAGGAGCCTTCCCCGGGTTTCTTGGAGGGAAAATACCAGGGTGGGGGGAAAAAGGCCGAATAGAAGGGGGGGAAAAAAAAAAAAGGAAAAATCATCGATAGGGGATGCCGCTACCAGGTTATTACAATCCACTTTGAAAAAACCATCATAGAAAACCTAGGGGCCTGTCCGACCGAAACAGGTCACTACCACTCCTGGTAAAAACCACCCAGGGGATGGATAGAGATGAGTCAAATCCGAACTACTACCTTCCGGTCAGAAAAAAGAACCTCCCCGCCTGTTCCAAAAACATAATTACTGCGGGGTCGGGACTCGCGCGGAGTCGTGGAAGTAAAAGCACTTATGCAAAAAAAACTGGGCCGGCGATATGACCAAAAGACTCGCCCTAGCAATTGCAAAGCAAAAAGAAAAGAGACATGAGGCTGAAGCCGCGGCGAGAAAAGGGAGCCTTGGCTCGGGGGAAAAAGGAAAATTCAGGTCTCCGCCATTTTGATTGAGGACGGATGGGAGGTGCGGAGGTAATCCCGCATCTGGGGGGGAGAAGTCGAAGGAAACCCCGAAACCCCGCAGACCGCATCGAAGAGAGCGGAGAAACGGACACCGACCGAGCAGACTGATCGTACATAAAGTATAATAGTTTTTACGAAATCTTGCGCCTTTCGGGGTGTGTCTTATGCCATTCTGAAAGGAGGAAAGGAATTCGAAGCGTCAAATACGAGGGAAGGCATCCAGCGGGCGCTAGAGGAAAAGGACTACTTGATGGATAGGAAAAGAAGATATCCACTCAGGCAGTAGAAGGATGCTTGCCTTCAAAATGCAGCACCTAAGATCCAAAAAAGAAGAAAAGACAGGCGGGGAGAATGGAAGGGGGTGATTTGGGAATAAGTTCCGAGAAAGAAGAAAGGCCGAACACTTTATACAGAATGAAGCAAAACTGACTCCAGGCAAGAGACTTCGATGGACTCCGAAAGTCAGGAAGGTCAGGAATAGGAGAAAGAAAGGGCGATGATGTGGGAGAGAATTTTAGGAGGAGAACGTTCGAGCCGCCCGGAGAGGGAGGTAATTCGAAGGGACGGGGCTCAGGGGAAAGTCCGTAAAGAGTCTCGGGTGGATTTGTCGTCATCTCGATGAGGGGGATCATGAGCCACCTTAAATCGAAGTGTGATGGAAGGGCGTATAAAAGAAAAGAAGGCGCTGCTGACGTGTAAAAGGCCGCCGCGGGATTTCGCAAAACTAGAGCCTGTTGAGTCAGGAGAAGAGGCAATCATCAATTCCAGGCGGAGGGAAGACGGCGAGCAAGGGGGCCTCGAAAAGGAAAAAGGGTAGTTCGGGCCGGGTCCACTCTCTAGACATAAGGGAAAAGAGGACAAGAGAAATAGAGACCTTCGCAAGAAGGCGGAGAACGGCGCGGAAGAGGGAAAAAGTCGGACGGGGGAGAGGAAAGGTTCCTCAATCTTTATCCGGAAAGGCACGCACTGGTGCAGGCTCTGGGGGGAGGTATAAGATATTAATCAGATCTATAGTATACGCTGGGCAGAAAGGGAGATGAAGAACACAAAGGGAGGGAGAGAGAAAAAGCGAGTTAGTAAAAAAAGAGCCAACACTTACATATCACATCATCTGAAAGGAACATCGCGCCTGAATATCTTAGGAAAAATCAAAAAGAACTAAAACCTCAGGAGACAGAAGAAAGAAAACAAAGGTAAAAAAAGAAACTCCATTCCGGAAAAGAAAGCGTCCATCTTCTCCTCGAGAGACGGACCGGCTGCAACAGGCGAGCAAAAAAGCATTTGAACAATTACGGAGAGAAGAAGAAAATCATGAAAGGAAAAAGAAATCATATCTCTGCTTGCTGGCTAAAGATGATATTTGTCGAGGGGAAGCCACCTAAGAGAACCCGAGTAAGAAAAGTAAGCAGCGCGAGTGAGAAAAGGGAACTCTTAAAGAAAAAAGAGTTCGTAACCCGGTTCGTTAGTTGATAAGGATCTCCCACCGGGGGATGACGAAAACAGCGCTGAAGAAGAGAGAGACGAATTAGGAAAATCAAGAAAAGGAAAGGGGACATCTAACTGTAGCCTTCAATCAGGTGTATCCCAAGAAGAATCTCCTGGGTGTACCCATCAAAGAAATAAAGGGAAGTCTCAGCTGAAGTTTCTAGATCAGGGGGAGGGGGAGAAAAACTGGTCGTCGTTTCCTCGGTATTCAAGGAAAGAACGTGTTCGGCAGAGCCGCCAAAAGCGCGGGGATCATGCTGGGAAAAATAAAAAGATTTCCCCCAAAAAAAGGGTCTGGGGAATTTAAAATCCAGTTCTTGGGGAAGGCCTTCGGGAAAGGAGAGTTAGATTGGAGGGAAGTTCTTCCTAACTAAGGTAAAGCATTCTCCTGCTAAAAAATCTACTAGGTTGAAAAAAGCAACAGGGGTGAGGAAGTTAGAATTTAACTACTGCCGGACAGGGGGGGGGGGGCAAGAACTGACAAAACAATGGAAGACGTAATTCCCCCCTTAAAAATAAAAGAGAAATCGGAGAATGAGACTCTGAGGAGCCAGAAAGAGTGGGCTTTTTGTGAGTGGGGAGGAAAGTCTTCTCTCACTCAGCAGAATCAGCCCCCCAGACTGGTCATACGAGCTTAAAAAAAAGGACAGAAAGAAATCTGGAAAACCATTGAAGGAAAGCGCAAGTCTTCAGGACCTTCCAGACAGAGAAGAGCGTTCAAAGGGTAAAAAAATCCAGAGTAGTAGGATGGGGGGGGGGGGGGGGGGGGAGTGTGCAAGGGGGAGACGTCTGGGAGAGTGGTCATAAAAAGAAGGGACTTTGGCTGGTTGCAGGCAGGTAAAAGGAAAAGTCTAGCAAAGGGGTCGCCATTAGAAGGGGAAATCTCTTTTGCTTTAAGCACCGTAAAGAAGAACCACGGGCTAGCTTAGGGGTGAAAGGAAGGAGATCCTAGAGACTTCATGCGGAGGAGGAAAAGCGTTCTACCATTCCTCGGTTTCATCATCGGTGAGGAAGAAACCGGGGCAAGGCACACGAAAAAAAGAGAGAAAATCACTCGATGGAGGGGAAAAATTTCTGCCTCCCACTTCTAGCTGTGTCCTCATGAATCGGGAGAGGGCGGGGTCAAGTCAGTTAAAAAAAGAACCCTTTTGAAGGAAGAGACGTCAACTGAGAGGGGGTCTAAACAACGATCATTCGAAGAGGGGAGTCGGCGGCCTCAAGGTAGGAATCAGCCAGCCGCGCAGAAGGGGGCGTCATCAAAATCTAAAAGAAGGGAACAAAGCGGCGCTGACGGAAGGACAGAATAAGAGGACGATGAGGGGAAACTACGGACAAAGGGAGGCCGGCGAGTTGCCTCGGGGATCGAGGGAGAGGCGTCGAGCGGTGCCAGGGAAAGGGAAAAGTTGGGGTTAGGGAGGGGAAAGAGAAAAGAAGCCATACTCACCAAAGGAAAGGGATAGTCTAACGTTTTGACGGCTAGATCCTCCTATCTGGAAAAAAAGCAGAACCGCCCCGGAAACAGACAATGGCAGGAGGGAAAGACGTTATGAAAGAATGCTTCGGAAAGGGGGATTTCCCTTCGTCTTCGAGCAGCTTCTTCTTTGATCTCGATCTAGGGGAAAGGGACCCGAAGAAAGAAGCCCTTTTTGGAGGCGCTCACAAAAGGAAATCTTTTCAGGGCAGCTATGGGAGAAATGCTCGGGTCCGGTCAAAGGGAAAAGGGGAAAAGGGGGGGTCGCCAAAAAACGGAATCTCTACAGCTTTGCTTAAAAAAAGGACGCGAGAAAAAAGAACGCGGGGGGCTCAAAGAAGGGAATATAACACGAAAGCGCATAGCAAGGATCGGAGGGTGAAGCAGCCTTCGAAGTTACTAAAAAAGCGTTTCCATTAATAAACTCCAAGGGGGGGGGGAGGAGCTGTAAAAAAAGACACTTCCGTAAAAAAGGGGGGGAGAACATCAACCTTCGCGGGAGTCTGTACCTAGCCGGGGGCTTGATGGGAAGAAATCAATCGGGTACTAGAAAGACAATAGGCTGGTGCTGGGAGGGGAGGGTAAATTTCGATCGACGGGTAAAAGTCTCAGAGGAGGGGAAAAAAAGGAAAAAATACTGGGGGGGGGAGGCAACTTTGCAGGGACGGATTTCTTAAAGGGAAGATCGAACCATCGGGAAGAAGATCGGAAAAAAATCTACTTCCAGGGGGGAGTTCCAGAGGTTGAGTAGGCAGCAGGGGCTCGTATAATTTAGAGGAAGGAGTACACGGTTTCAGGAAAATGGATTCTGGGAACAAATGGCAAAAAGCGATGTGAAGGGAAAAAAAAACTGACTCGTAACAACGCTCAAAAAAAGGCAAGCCACTAAACTGAAAATTCTCAAGCACAAGGTGGGGGGGGGAGGGCCTTAGGGTGACATTCGAGGAAAGGAAAGGGGATATTTCGAGACTTAAGGAGGAGGATGAAAGGAAAAAAACTCAGGCGTCGAGGGGGGGGCAGCCTTATTATTACAGTGTCTTCTTTCGGGTGAAGGGAAAAAACACATCAAGAGGACTCTTCAATAAGAAGGTGTCAGGATCTACAAGAAGCGAATGGGTCCCACTTTATCGGAATACTCTACTAAAATTAAAGAAAAAAGATGACATTAAGAAAGGGGGTAGGAGCGGATCATGAAAAAAAAAAGAGGAGATTAAAATATATATATGGGAATCACTCTCGCAAGAAAGGAAATCATGGGGAAAGGTAGGATTAGAAAAACAAAAATTCTGAAAGTTTTCAACCGAGGAAGGTCATCATTTTCTATCAGACAAATGCCCGGGGGTAAAGAAGTTAGTGTGAGGGGAAGGGGAAAAATTTGGAGATCTCTCAGGCGGAAAAGAGGCACTAAATCGCTATTGTGTTTATCCTTTAAGGAAGAAATCCTTATAAAAAAGACCCATAGAAGGGAAAGAAGAATCTTAGAAAGTAAGAACTTCTTTGAACGATAGCTTAAAACCTTTTTAGGGAGGAATGTGGGTTGGGAAGAGGCCGGGGACTCAAGAGGCGTTGTACTGCCCGGGGGAGGTGCGCCTCGGAGGTCGTGGGAAATAGGGAAGAAAGGAAAGAAACGATCTTCTCCTAGACGCTACGAACGAGGGGGGACGGGAATCAGAAGTTGGAGAGACTAGAGGCAATCTGGGGGGGGTCGGGTCGAAGGAGAAATCGAGGGAACGCGTGATGGAAAGCACGTTGCCAAGACGTAAAATGAAAAAAGGGGGATGGGGGGGGGGGGGGGGACGGAACGAAGGGAAGATCAAGAAGAACAGAAAACCCTCGAGGGGAATGAAGGGTCAGAAAAAAACGGAGGGAGAGAAAAGGCATAAAAAGTAAATGGGTGGAAACAATTACAGAAGAGGTTGGAGCAAATGGACCCATATCTTTTTCAGAAGGGAGGGAAGTAATTTCCGAGAAAAAGAAAGCAGGAGTCCTTGGGGGGAAAGCTTGGTAGAAAAAAAGGAACTTGCGCAAGCTCATCAGGAGAGATGTCTCTTGCGCAGGCTTCTCGAAAGGAATGATCAGGAAAAATAGGAGCTCGCGTGGGTGATCTTAGGAGAAGCACTGCCTTGGTCGGGGAGGTGGGCTAAAGGCAAAGGAAGAACGAGCACGAGAACCTCTCTTCAAGGGAAATATTGCAAAGGAATTCGGCAGGGGCTAGAGTTTGGTGTTGTGGGGGGGGGGTGGGTTGGTGTTTTGGGGGTGGGGGTGGTGGGGTTGTGGGTTGATGTGTGGGGGGGCGTGTGGGGGGGTGGGGGAATTGTGGGGAGGTGTATGTTGAGTTTGTGGGGATTGTTGTTAAGTGGGGGTATTGGAGGATTTGGTGGGGGATGGGGGGCTTGGTGTTTTTTTTGTTTGGGTTTGCGAGTAGGAGGGTGGGGGGGGGGGTTATTTAGGGTGTTATGGGGGGGTTTGGTGGGTGGGGATGTGGGAGTGGTGGGGGGGGGGTGTGGTTGTGGAATGGTTACTGGAGTTCTGAGGTGCGGGGTAGGATCGAGGTTTTCGGGAGCTCGGCCGTCCTCTTCTGGGACTCAAGGAGCCGGGGGAAAGTATGGAAAAAAAAAACAAAGCACAGGGGAACCCCGGCGGGAAAATCTTCCTTTCTGCGGGGGAGAAACCCATTCTGAGGCGGTGAGGGGTCCGGCCGGGGGGAAAGGGAGGGAACAGTGAGTTGACGGAAAAAAAGTTGCTTTATGAATGGGACTTTGGAGAGAAAGAACCTGAACGGAGCCACCAAAAGAGGGACAGAAAAGAAAAGGGAAAGATAGACAAAGAGAATAAGGCACTCCTCCTTTCCTTCTGGAAGATTTAAAAAGAAGGGAAAAAGATCCATCTAATATAAAAAAGGAATCATAGCCGCTTGGAGGAGCAGGCGATGAGGCTGTCTTCTCGCGTGAAGGGGAGGCGCGGGGGGAAAAAGAAAAGGAAAATCTCGAAAAAGAAGCTAGCCCGCAGAGAACGTATTTCCTCTCATTCCTGATCAAAGTCCTGTAACTGTTAGAAGGGAAAGCGAAATGAGGGTCAAATCCCCGGGAGGGGCAGCTTTTTCCAAAGAACCCCCTACCCGAGAAAACGCAAGGGAAGGGGGGGAAGAAGGGGAAATCTGACGGGAGCGGCGGGATTGCCAAGGGGGATGAGGGCGCTCAAAAAGAAAAAATGATGAAGGGAGTAAGAGCCGGAGAGGCCGAAAAGAGGGATCGTATGAAAGAGAGAGTCCTAAAGAAGGAGGGAGACGAATTCCTTTTTCCTCCCATCAAAAAGATTGAAGGAGTCGCTTAACAGAAAGTAAAGAAACGAGGAAAACAACTTATTCATAAAGATCACCTTTTCCCTTCTGAAAGTCTAAAAGAGAATACAGGAGAGAAAATGATACCAGGGAAACTAGAGCGGGGGGAGGGAGTTAAGGAATGCGTGCAAACCAGATGCATGGCTCAGAAGGGCTTTTTCAAGTTAGTTTCTCTTTGAAAAATCATTCTGGGGGGAGGAGATATCTCCCAGGGGCCAAAAGACGCATAGAAAAATGATCTATACCACGCGAACTCTTCTTCTCGAAAGAAAACCGTGCTGGTGGGGATTCGGAAGATAGGGGGGGGATGCCAAAACTGTCAAGGGAAAGTAAGTCTTCACTCCCCAAAGAAGATGACTAAAAAAAAATTAAGGGAGGGGAAGGGAGGAAGGAAATAGCGGAGCGTCATGGCTCGGTTAGAACAGCCTTTAAGAATCGCAGGGAATGCACTAAAGGTGGTAAAAATAAGCGATGTTCTGAAACGGTCAGCCATTCATTCTAGGAGGGTGAAGAGGGGGACTGAAGACCGCAAAGAGAAGGAAATAGGGGAAGGGCCTAAAAACAAGAGGCACTACGGCCAGATTTAATAAGGAAGAGAGGAATTTTTCTATTACTGGAAAGAAGGCATCAGTGGGTCTGATGAGGAGGCGGAAAGGGGGGGATTTGAGAGCAGGATTAGGGCGGCGACGTCGACCGAAAAGAGACTGATCTTCATCTTCTCGAGGAAAACAGAGCTCCTCCGGGGGGAAGAGCAGGGACGAGGGTGTGGAAGGAAAGGCCCGCGAGGGAAAATGGCGAGACGAGCCTTTGGGACGAAGAGGGTTCGGTTCCTGTACGAGCGAAGAATAGGGATCGCCACTCCAGGGAAAGTCCCGCCAGGAGGGCTGGGGTGAAAGGAGGGGGGGAGGAGAAAAACCTTCGTAGCATCTGCGGAGCGAGAGGATAGGCATCACATGCAAGCAGGGAGAGGGTAGAAAGACAATTCGCTACTGGGGAGAAAAAAGGGGAAAAAGGGCCTGTGATAGGCCTTTTTTCCCAGGGAAGAGAGAGGAGGGACAGCAGATTTGACTCCTAAATAAATGAGACGGCGCAGAGGGGCTGGGAAGAAGTTCGAAAGGTGAAGGAAGTAAAGGAAATGGTGGAAAATGCAGCTCAGGAAGCGGAAGCGATAAGACTGATGCTTACTCTTTGTAGGAAAACGAACTTCGCTTTGGGAAAAAAGAAGAGGAAAAAAAAAGAGCAGGGCGTCCAAAAAGAGGAAAAAAAAAAAGGGGAAAAAGCCTCTCGAGTACTAGGCCAAAGAGAGAATGCACCAGTGAGGGCTTAATTTATAACCCGTGCTAAAGCCAGAAGTCAAGTGAAGAAAAAGGAGGGACGCCGCGACGGGGCAAAGAAGGACCAGGATACCGAAACCTTCTGCAAACAGGAGGAATACGTGTCTATCACCTTCAGAAAAGGTAGGACTATCTTTACAAAAAAAAGAAGAAGACGATGGGGAAAAAATCCATCGAAAATAATGAGGGGAAAAGACCTCCGAGAGAGGCGAACAGGAAAGGGAATGGGGGGGATCTTTTCCGGAAAAACTGGACGCCTCCACCAACTAAAAGATCAGCGCAAAAAGAAAAACGTCAAAAGACCATAGGAGAAACCTCACAAACGAGTCACGTAAACAGTTGGGTGGGAGATTATCAGAGGGGAAGAGGCTTCGAAGATCACAAATAGAGAGTCTGTATAAGGAAAAAAAAGAATGCTAACGTTAGGAACTATATCGAAGGCGAAAAAGAGCCGGAGAGGAGAGGTAACTTAGAAGAAGACACAGGGGGTCGCGAAAAGAGTAAATGGGGGGGAAAAACTTCTAAGCATATTTATAAGGAAAGAGATTCTTCGTCCTCTAACATTTAGAGGTCCGGAGAAAAAAGTTTCCTATTCTGTCCAGGGATTCAAAAGGGGGGGAAGACGTCATAGAAGGTCTACGTAGCGGAGGCCTATCATTTGGAAAACCATAAAAGGAAAAAAAAAACCGGGAAAATCATAATGGGGGGGTAATTAAAGTCCGGGGAATAGGAAGGGGTGGGACGCCTCATCAATACCAGGAATTTTCTCTTACCGGAAAAGAGCATTTCAACGCCTCTCTTCAAAGAAAGAAAAAGGTCACTCGAAATAATCTAGGAGTGACTACGTAGGAGGGGATCTTCATCCAGATCCGAAAGAAATCGGCAGGGAATAATCAAACTATAGAAAAGTGGGAAATCTCAGAGAAGCAAAGGATCGTTTTCTCTCTGAGGGACCCGGGGCGATTGGGGAAAAAAAAAAACCAGGGGGTGGGAGAAGTCTGCCGAGATCAGATCCAGCCAAAGACAGGCTTGTCAGCAAAAGTTCCCAGGAGGGGAAAAAAGATAAATAAAGTTGAGGGAAGCAGAAGAAACGTCCAGAAAGAAGGAAAGTTCAGAAAAGCCAGTCGTTCTCCTGGAAGGGAGTAGGTGAAAAGGCGCGGGGGAGGGGAGTCAAGAAAGGTGAAAAAAAGAAAAAAAAAGAATTTAGAGATTGACACTAAGAGTCAGAGGGACTTCTCTAAGTGAAAAAGGACTCAAAAAGAAGATGAGGGGTGAGCACGAACCTCAGATTTGCTCATCTTCGAGCATAAGGAGCAAATATCCCTTAACTTAAGAGGGGGAGTTACGAGGGTAAGGAAAAGAACAATAGTGTTGAAGAGGGCGAAAGGTGAAAAAAGGCGCGACTACTATTTCCCTCCAAATCAAAGAAGGAACCTCACTCAGGGCGGAGGGGAAATGAAATACCACTGGAGTCCATCGGCTTAGCGGAAAGTAAGAAAGTTTTACTCCACTTGGGGGGACAAGGGAAAGCTTCCATTGGAGCGGAAGCCCTTTGTGTGAACGGCAAGAGAAGTTGCACCTTAGAAAGAGACTGCAGGGGACTTGGGATATCTGGTAGAGAAAAGACCCTGTAGTAGTGAAGAAACAATTCGGAAAGCCATCCGCTAAGACAGCGCGGAATCGGAAGAACACTGATTTACGCTAGCAGACCTTATGAGATCAGATCAAGGCCCATGACGCCAGCTCGAAGTCACTTTATTCCTGAAACAGGGTCGGAGTTCGATGAGGGTTTCTTGGGAAGTAGAAGTGCCACTCCCATATGCCCCAGACAAACGCGCATACTCACCCCTCCATCAAAACTTTTAAGAGAAGTGAAGGGTTAAAGGACCGCCAGAAAAGGGAAGCCACTGGGGGGGAGAATCTACCGCCGGATTGAAAATTTGGGCGGGTGAAAAGCTTCGTGCGGGAGAAAGTCATCTTTCAGAGACAATTCTCGCACTGTTGAGGCAGATGCTAGGAGAAAAAGGGGTCTTTCGCATTAGCAGAACGCAAAGAAATCTTTCCGGGAAGGTGTGCGGACGTGTCAAAAAAAAGAGCATGCTGTGGGGGCGGGGGGGGGGGGAAAAGAAGTCCTTCGCACGCATGGGGGGAGGCGGGGGGCGGAACCGCAACGTAAAAAAAAGAGGCGACCGTCTAGGACCGTAGGCTATCGCTCAAGGCAGGGAAGTATCCTCACTTTCTCACTCAAGAGAATGATCGAAAAGGAGGAAGGTCAGAAAAACAAGGATCAAAAAAAACTGAAGACCTCCCCTTATCTTGTCAGAGAGGACCTTTGTAAAAAGAGAAAAAGCTCGGGGCGAAACAATGCGGAAAAATGTCTGGACCGTGACTTTATTGAATTGAAGGAAGAAAAGGGGGGCGTCTGGGGAATCATCGCTAGAAGAGTTGCGAGGGAATGAAGATAGGGAAAACGTACAGGCAGCCAGTTATAGATTTCAATTGGGCAACGGGTTGCAGTGAAGGTCAACGAAGGTTAGACTCTACGACATTGCCAAGGAGGGGCTCTTCGAAAGAATGCTATTTGCGGAATTCTCCACGGTCGAGGAAAAAAATCTTCTAATTTAGCGACAATGGACGTTGCGAAGTTCAAGGGAAAGGGCTATGGATCGCCCCGAACAGGCGAGAGGTCCAACCAAGAAAACCCATCTCCTCCACGAAAAGGGGAATTCTCGGGAATAAACCTGGAAAAGGGGAAAAATCAAGTGACATTCGGGAGGCCCTTTGCTTAATCGGGAAAGCGTACGAGAGAAGGAGAAAAACGGAATTCGAGGCATCCAAGGAGGAAATTCCGAACCGCCTGAGGTAGGAAGGGAGGTTCGAAGAATAGCTTGCCCGCATATGGGTTGAAAGGTATCTTTTCATCAGGAAGAGGGATCAGAAGGGGGGGCCATGCGCAGGTGGGCGACGTATCATATTCTAGGATTGGTAGGGAAGCCTCTCTGCCCAACGCGAGATCATGTTTCCAGGGCAGGGAAGCACGTCCAGAACGATCCAGGGGGGAAAATGGAGGAAGGGGACGAGAGAGGGAAGTCAAGGAAGATAAAGGGGTATCAGGGCACGAATAACCGTGTCAAGAAACTCTCGCGAAAATCCTAGTTCTGGGGGGGGGGGTGGGATACATGGGTAGGGTAATAAGTCCAGCCACTATATCAATTCAAAAGATAATGTGAAAAGTGTATTAAAACGTAGTGGAAGATAGATGGAACCCGTGTGGTGGAGAGAAAGGTCTGGGCTATGAGGGGGTGTCTTACAAGGGTGTTGCAAGGAGGATCGAGGAAAGGGGGAGGGAGGTGAGCAGGGGTAAGGAAAAAGTTTGGAAAAAAATCTCTACAGGGGGAAGAAAGGATGGATCTTCTGCCTCGGAAAGAAAGCAAGTCGGCGAGGAGAATAGGGTCGATAAAAAAAAAAAAAATTAATGTAGGGGAAAGCCCATCGACCGAAGAACTCAACGTTGGGGAAAAGGAAAGTAGGGATCCCTTGTCTTCCTTGGGGTGACGCGTCCGGCAGGGGGGGGAAGTCGCCATTAAATGCACAACCTATGGAGACCAGAAACCTTGCAAGTCACCATCCCCGACGGCTGAGAGTTGCCGTCGTAAGGGAAAAAAAACACCCAGAGGGAAGCGAGAGTCAGGAAAAAATCATGGGCGGTAATTGTCCACCGCCGGGGATCACCAGAGCGCTGCGCCGAAAAGCATCAGGAACGAGGGAACGTGTCTTCGAAGAAAAAAAGAGCCTTTAAAAAAAAAAAACAACCCGCGGAAAATATTTTTAAGGGAGGAAGAAGTGGGCAGGCGGCAAAGGGCATGAAGCGTGGCAAAAACTCCACGAATTAAAGAGGTACGCCTGACCCTCAGAGACGCGCCATAGAAGCCGGAGCCAGAATTAGGGGAAGACCGGATCAGTTCTCGCAGTGGCGAAAAACCATGCTGTCCTCAAAAAGGAAGGAACATGCCGAAGATTATACACAGAGCCGGAAAAACACAAAAAAAAAAAAGAAAAACAATACAACAAGGGTGCCAGAACATTAAAAAGGGAGGTAGTGAGCCAAAGGTCTGAAACGTTCGGTTGAGAAAAAACTGTCAAGCTCGGGAGCTCGGGCACCCGTAGAATGACGGCGGGAAGGGGCGGGAAAAAAAGGGGGTCAGGGGCCTCTGAAACAACGGGAAAAAGGCAAAACAACCTCGTCAACTTAAAAGGAGGACAGGGGAAAGATAAAAAAAAACAAAGCAACTAGGAAGACTAACGAGAGGGCATTGCAAAGGAATCCTAAGTATGGGCTGAGAAATCGACCTAGGTACAAAAGGAAATCAAAGTTGGATGAGGTGTTGAAGCGAGGAGGGCTGGCTGCTAGGGGGCTCTGTTAAAAAAAAAAAAACCCGCCTCTCTAAAATCCCGCCGCTAGCCAGATGGAAAAGATATTCCTTTTCCAGAGAAGGGGCTGGGGAAAAGGGTGAGGGGGAAAGCTACTCTTTTCCAAAGGAAGCCGGGAAGTTTTCTTGTCTTCACGGGGATACTGAAATTCGAAATGAGGAGAAGAAGGTTAACATGGAAAAGAGGCGTGAGATTGGACGAAGAGGGAAAAGTTTGAGGGCTGCGGTCGGAAAATCCTCGTCACGAATGGGACGGGCCTGGAAGGGGAGGGGATACTCCAAACTCCTGGCATTTCACTTAAGGGAAGATATGATCAAGAGGGGGAAATAGGGGAGACTAAATTGGTGCCATCAAAAAAGCAAACCAATGAATTACTGGGCGAAGGCTCGCGTTCTCTACAGAACGAAGGAACGGGCCCAATGCCACAGCGACAATGGAGGAGAGATGGGAAACAATCTCACTAGTGCCACCTACTAAAGAGGCGGCTGGGAGAAGGGAGGGATTCTGGTCAAGGGCAAAATTGAGGAAAGGACAAGGTCACAAGGCAGGTCTCCGCCGGGGGGGAAGGAGACCTCTTCTTAAGCAAGAAGTCTGTGGGTAGAGCTGGAAGGGAAAAGGTGCTCAAACCCACGCAGCTGAAAGAAAGTTCATCATTCATTATACCGAGAAAAGAGAGGTGGGAGAGAGATGGTCCTCGGAGCGTTTCTTCTTATGACGCCTTAAGGAAAAATTTTTTTCAAACACTGCCGTCTAAGGAAAGAACCCCGCTGAGTAAAAAGGAACGACCTGGAGAGGAGTCATCCAGCGGCGGAAGGAGATCCTTCATATAAGGCTACTTTCGGGGCGCCGGGGAAGTTCAAATGGAGTCCAGTCGAAAGAAGGGTCCAAGAACTAACTTGCGGCACCGAAGACCATGATGACTTGGTTTAGAGGTGCTTGGAAAGGTGAAAAGAAGAGGGACCGAGGGAGAAGAGGAAAAGAGGAAGACCCGGAAAAAACGATTCCCGACGCCGGCATTTTAGCGAGAGCCTGTTTCAAAGAGACTGATACAGAATCATGTCAGGCGAGAGAGCAGACGACATCGACGGAGATGAAGGAAACTGCTTTGGACAAAAGGACTTAAGGGAGGGCCGGGGCTCTTCTGTTACCTAAGAAAAACTTCTTTGTCAGAGAAGCTGCAAGGGGGGGAGTTCATCGAGAAAGGTCTGGCGGGAACGGGGTTACGGAAAAAGGTGACTAGCTGATCCTAGGATCGCACTAAAGGAAGTTGATTTCGTGTCGCTCCTATGGCGGGAGGGTGGGAAGGATCCTATACAGGAAGTAGGGACAGCCGGAGTGGAACACAATCATGACGGAATTTTCCTCTAACAGTGCGCTAAGAACTGTTCTACCTTTGGAAAGACCGCACCTGAGGGGACCGGTAGGAATAAAGATTACCCTGCAGGATTGAATTACGCAAAGGGTTGGGGGGGGGGGGTGGGGGTGGCGTTTTCTTTAGACTTGCTGAGGAAGGCCGAGCGCGAACGGGTTCAGGAAAAGGAAAACGGATGCGCATACAGAGAAAAAAGGGAGGTGATAGTGATAACTTGGGGGGGAGGGGGGGGACTATAAGGAAAAGAGAAGAAAAAGAGCAGTTTAAAAAATCAGCATAAAGAACCGTTCCTCTCGCGCAGGATTCTCGCAATCAGCTCAAGGAAGTACTGAATTTGAAGCTAGACAGGAGCATGAAAAAGAAAAGAAAAGTCGAGAAAGGCTCTAAGGGCACAAGAAAGGACGCGCCGTCTCGCTGACAAAAAAGACTCCTCTCGTCTATCCCCGGCAGTTCGGTCTTCAGAAGTCGAACCGGGGAAAGAAAGTTCAAGAAAACGAAGGGCGCGGGAAAAAAAAAAGATTGTCCGGGGGGGGGGGGGGGGGGAAGGTCTTGTCTTTCTTCGAGAAAGGAAGAAAGGGAAGTTCTCGGTGGCTAAATCAAAAAGAGTGAGACATTGACTAAATCCAAACGTAAAAAGGGAGAGCCATATTATCCACGTCCAGTAACACCACAACCGAGGAAGGAAGTGGCTCAGAGAGAGGAAGGAGTTTGAGGCACTGCGAAAGCATATACAAAACTTCTAAGGGGAAGCTAGGCGATTAGGTCAAAGGGGAATCTTGTCTCTCCTCGAAAAGCAACGTCGGCCTCCGAGACTCCAATCAGAAGGGAACTTGAGTCAGCCAGAGATAAGGCGAGGGGAGAGTCTAAGTGGACTAAGGAGGCTCTCAAGATAATGTCCTGGAGGGGAAGAGGGAAAACATGAACCATAGCTCAGGAGGGGAGCTCCTATCGCGGGAAAAAACAAGCTTTCCCCTCACCCAGTCTGGGAGGGTGACCTTTTAATGGATCTGAGAAAGGATATGGGGGACAGGGCCGAAAAGAAATTAGGGGGACCCTGGAGAAAACTAGCCATTCAATTGGGGGGGGCGAAACGTAGAGGAAGCGCAAAAGAGAGGAGAAAACTACAGGAAAGACTGGGGAGGTAAAAAGTCCTCGGCAAAACACCATCATGCTGAAAGTCAAAACCGATATACCCCTCCGGGATGGGAGCAGCTCTGCTCAGCAGCGGGGGAAGCGGGGGAGGCGATGGAGATTGGAGCTGCGTTGGTGTGCGGGGGAGAACCCATTCTGGAAAGCTAAAAAATACTGAGGAAGAACAACTCGAAAACGGCGGAAAAGACCTTCTAGTAAAAAAAGGACACCATTACGTAGCCAATGAAAAATCTGCACATCCGCTTCAAAAAAGCTCAAGGACCCTCAGGTCAAGACGCATGGGGAAATTGGGCTAGGAGAGTTCTATGTGGTGTCATAGGGGAGGCCTGCCCTTTAAATCATTGGGAGAGGGCATTTGGGGGTAGGACAACGATGAAAAGGAGTCTAGCCCGCCGCAGAGGCTCCAGTTTCCGACGAACGGCTGTGCGGTATGGCGGAATGAAGGTAAAAGACTGGGTCTATTCGGGAAAAAAAAATGGGGGCAGATCATAAACATAACAAAATCTGATGAGGAGGCGTCTGCTCAGCCTTAACTTCTACGGGGGGGGAGGTGGACAGAACAACTCTGTGTGTTATCGGCGGGGGCAAAAAAAGACTGGGGGACGAATGCTGAGTTTAAAACTTACCGCCGACCCCAAGCCTAGACCTATAGTCGAGGAACTCACGTCCGCTTCTTTTCAAAGGACCAAAAGCAAAAGGAAAGAAAGGAGCGGCGTAGAAAGATAGGCCCTCCTGGGACACGAATTGCCTCATCTCGAGGAACCCGTGGTGCGGCAATAGAAGTGAAAAGGCGTCGAAGAAGGAAAGTCAGACGATCCGCGGGTCAACGTCCATAAACTGGAATAACGGTAAACCGCTCAGAGGAGGGTAACTCGCGGCATTTAAAAAAGAGCTGGCGTAAGGAAAAAACTACTCTTAAAGCGGGATTAATAAGGGAATTGCTGCAAAGGGAAGGCCGGCTGAAGCGGGGATAAGAAGTCGAGAGGTTGAGTTTATCGCTGTTTGGGAAGGTCATGCTTTCGAGCTTCACAGAGACGTCCGAAGAAAAAAATGGGTATTTCGCCGTCAAAGTAGAACTGGTCCGCATCAGGTGCCAAGGGGGGAACAACAGTCGATCAGCAAGCGAAAAAAAAACTTTTATGAGAAGGGGGGGCTTTGTGCGGCTGTAGAAAAGGGCCCGGGCTGACTGACCGGAGGGAATTCAGAGAAGATCGACGCAACAAAAAAGCTGAGAAAAAAGGGGTTCCAGATGAAAAACCAGCCGTTACCGGGAAGTTTCGAAAAAAGGGAGGGGGGCGTCCTGCTTTCAGGGGCATTGTCGCGCGCCTGAGAAAGAGAAAGGAAAAGGCTGAACCGTAAAAAAGAGACGCGAAACCTAGGGAAGCCTAGGAAGCGCTCAGGCGCTTGTCGAAACTCTGATGCAGCTCAAACGGGAGACCTCCTGTTCGCTCAGGGGAAACGCACACACTTCTTGACGAAAGAAAAAAGAACTTATAGGAACGCAGGAGGACGCCCGCAAACATCTCTGGGTGAGGTAATCCGCTTCGTACGCTTAGGGGTAATCCGGAAATGCCTGGGAGCCGCAAGGAGGCGGTCGATTGGGAGACATCTGGGTATGAGAAGGGGCCAGCGAGGGAGCACATCACAGAGAAAAGGACAGCAACAGTATCAAGGACATTCGGCAAAAATGAGAAGGGTACTGGGGTCCAGTCGAATACTACAGGGACGGAAGGTGCGAGATCTGAAGAAAGGGAAGTTGCTGGAGGGAGGTTGGTCGAGATAGAACAACCTTTAATAGAAAGGGGGGATCAACGCGTGGGACTCATAAAGACTAAAAGAATCTATGGCCTAGCCAAACAAAGAAAACGCAATGCTCGCCAGTCCACTCAAACTTGGGAGATCATTCAGGACACCTGAAGCTGGACGGTCATCAGAGTGAAGATATTAAATTCAGACGGAATAGTTGCTCCGAGGAGAGAACCAGAGCCCTCTATTTGAGTGATGGAGTTCCTCCGGGGGAGTTTTATTCTTGGAGGCGAAAAGACAGATCTCCCGTACCCGAAGGGAAGGTGTTTGAAAAAAGAAGCTAGGGGGTTTGCAGAAAAGGTAGACCCTAACCTTGGGAAGGACAAGGACGCAGGTGAAGTCTGACATAACTCTCCTCAAACGAACAACCACTGTATTATTAGAGGGGAAGGGGATTGTGCAGTCCGCTAGAAAGTCAGCGATTGGAAAGTTGGACCGAAAAAAATGCTTCAAAGACCAGTGTTAAACAATCTGCATGGGTCGCCAGACCGTAAGGGGGAAAAGATTCGGGGGCGGTGGGGGGTCTGTTCAAACGCCATGGGAGCAAAGCCCAAGAGTCTAATCCGGAAAGAAAGTGCGGAAGGAAAAAGCGTCACCTAGGGCGAAAACAAATATTCAGCAATGAAGGGGCCTCGAATGGAAAACTTTTAAGATGGCCAAACGGTGCAGGAAGGGGGTCCAGGTAGTGGGGATGGACCTTTTATGAGGAAAAAGGTTGGGGCATCCGAAGGGGTGCGGGCCATGGGCGAAAGCGGTAAAGGTTTTTCCCAGAGGGGAAGGGTAAAAAAAGAAAGCTACAAAGAGACTGCCAGCACTCGCAGGGGCGAAGAAACTCTCAGGGGAAAGATGCGTCTGCCTAAAAACCATCGACGGGACTTCCAGGAAACGGGCAAAAGGATACTAAGGGGAGGAGGGGCTTTGATGGGAAGTGGTTTCGTCCTGCGAGCGCAGTCCAAAAATAGGTAGGAGAAACATCACCATCCAGGCTTCTCAACGAAAACCACTACTGGCATACAGAAAGCCGAGGGAGGGAAAAATACGGTAGGGATCAAAGACTGGTTCGAAACTCTCGCCAAAATTTCTGCTTGAAGGGAAAGCCTTTTGGTCTTCAAAGAGAAAAGGTGGGTCAAGTCCCAGGGGGAAAGAGGAAAGCATCCAGAATGAAAAATTCACGAAGGGAAGCTTCTGCCTGCACCAAGGAGACACCATAGGTTTAGGGAGGTTGACGGGGGGCGGAGAGAAAAACCGTGTAAGCTTGCGACATACAAGGAGGAAAAAATTAAAGCAAGGACAAAAGCTCGCCAGGGGGGCAACCTTAAATATTTCGCTTTAGCACATGAATTCGAAAGGTCTCAAGGGGGTCATCAGGGGAGAAAACCAGAAGAGAGATAAAGGTCGCGCTCAACCATGCTTCTTTTTCGAAAGCATTAGATCAAGCAGCCGAAAAATGAATTCTCCTAACGGAAACTCCTGCAGGGGGGGAGGCCACCCAGGAATTTGAGGGGGGAGGGGACCCATGGAACTCGGCAAAACAGTGAAAGAGGGGGGGATGCTAAATTCATGTGGCGGAAGGGGGCGGACGTGTCTTGGAAGAAACCTAAGAATGAAGGGAAAAAAAAAACAAACGCGGAAAAGAACTCCTGACGCTCGACTCAGGTCAAGAGACTGCCGACAAGGAAAAGGAAAAGATCTCTCGGCTGCATTGCCCTAGAATCTCGATCTAGTGGGGGGGTACTCGAATCGCCCAGACGCGGGGAACACATGCAAACTTGGGAATCCAGTCTTCTAGGGGGGGGCTGCTCTACGTACGGTTAGCGTTGAC
>Ga0179593_1686725_pt1 | contig 21906 bp, 19 predicted proteins | sample CZODoug2_1_08_16_FD_185931 | JGI IMG/M metagenome (GOLD analysis project Ga0179593, IMG submission 185931) | Vadose zone soil fungal communities from Angelo Coast Range Reserve, California, USA - CZODoug2_1_08_16fungal (PacBio error correction) | ecosystem: Environmental > Terrestrial > Soil >...
AAAACAAAATTACGTAGTGTGTACCCGCAAAAGGTCTAAAATAAATGACCGGGTCGGAAAGGACAGAACCTCTAGTTGTCCCAAAGGGACAAGTGGGCCACCTGAGAAAGGTGGGAGACTAAGTTCAACTCGACATAGCAGGAACGAATCTTAATTCCAACGGAAACTGCGCCGAGCAGGAGTTCAACATGGAAAAAAAGGTGTACCAAAATTGCGCTGGTGAAGTACGTTGAATACCCACGAAAGGAGACAGGGGCTCAAAAAAATACAATCTTCCCACCTTAATTTTACAAAATGTCGAAAGCAGGACAAAAAAGAAGCAGGCGGGGGGACGGTAAACAACGCGTCGGAAACGACGAAAGAAGAAGTGATCGCGACGAAAAAACTCAAGGGGGTGCAATCGGAGAGCATTCAACGTCTGGAGACCGACGCGTCTGTGAAGGTGAGGTCGAATGAAGACTCTAAAAGGATAATCGAAAAAAAGAACTGGACATTTCGGGGGTTCGGGGATCCTACGAACTGTTGCGGGTTCGCAATGGGAGTGAACTCCCGAGAAACAAGAAGGGAACAAAAGCAGCTTAGAGAACAAAAAAAACAAAATGAAAAAAAAAGTAAAGTGTAACAAACGAGTGTACAGTACATCTCCGACACAGAAAGGTAAGGACGGGGGTGGAACAGAACACTCGATATGCTAAAATAGCGGCTACCCAGTTACAAAAAAATTCACGACTGGGAAAAGCATAAAATAGAGTCTGAGAGAAGATAAAAAGCCACTATGTTAAAGTTCATGAACAAAAACATAGCGGGTCCATAAAAACCTCAGGAGGTCCCAGATAAAAGACTAAATCCATCTGAGAAAAAAAAAACGACATATGCGCGGACACACCAAATCAATAAAACCATATGGCGGAAATACCGGATAAATAAGAGAGGGAGTCCTTAAACAATCGAAAAGAGCACAGAAGAAATCCGGGCGAGACATCAAAACAACTATGAGTAAAACCCTAAAGAGAGATTCTTTGACCTCAAATGCGTAGAAGGTAGGGGTGTAGTCAGGAGATCGCATCTTGAAAAAGGGAAGTACAGATGGAGAAAAGAAGCTCTATGATGTGATCTCGAGAAGGAATACCATACTAAAACACTAATAAAATAACAGAAATCTTGCAAGGGGAGACGTCGTGAATTGTAGGAGCGGGCTTTCACGATGGGAAGAAGTTAAGAGACAAAAAGAAAGTAACCACCCTCGATCCGTCGTATTGTCAAAAAGGAAGACAGGGGTCCCACATGGAAGAAATCTCCAGGGAGAGACTATATTCAAAGGGCGAAAGGGAGCGCATCACTATCGGTTGATGGCGGCCACAAATTAAAAACAATTACCTTGTGGAAAAATATCAGGAAAAGTCCAAGAGAGGGGGCACTGGACATTGGGAACGGGTGAAGAGCCGGCGAGCAAGAGGATTTATAAGTATTGGGAGGGGTCGAACGCAACTAGTGGGAAAACATCTAACCACCTCAGGGGAACTATAACAGGGGGGTTCGACAAGAAGCATAAAGGAAAAAGCGGGGAAAAAACAATAAAAAATCGACGTCCTCTCACGGGTGACATCTTGAAGATACTTACTCCTAAACTATAAAAAACCGTATCTGAAGCGTGAAGCGGGCTAAGAGGCGGGGCTCCTGGTATAACTACGCATGAAAGGAAAACCTTTAAAAAAACACCCAGATATCGTAGAGAAGAAAGAGAGGGCCATTTGGGAAAATTTTTAAACACATCTCATAAAAAAAATAAAACGAAAAATAGGGACAACAAAACATGGAAAAAAAACATCTGGTCGCAAAGATATACATTCCTCAGGCCCCTCTCTAGAGACAACAAAAAGGAACAAGCGCATAAAAGAATTTTATCAACAAGTCAAACACGGGCCGGTCCATAAAGATCTTCAGAAGGAACAGCCTAGCAAGAGTTATCAACGTAAAGCACAAGTTAACGAGTTTCAGAAAATAAAAGAACTTACAGCAAACGCAAGATAATGAACGGTGGGAATTCCTAAATTAACTCTTCGTATAACAACACGGGGACAAAAGCCGTTGTATGTGTCAAAAATGGCGCGCGTGACGTCCATTCCCCGGCCAAGGGCACGCCGGTCGATTTGGAGGTAACAATATTGCAATTGCTACTAAACAAGCCTTTTTGGGCCCCCTATCAAAACTAAAAAAACAAATACAAGTCAGTCGGGACATCTCCGAGGACACACCCCGGAACAGTAAAAACTAAGAGCATAAAGGCCATCCGTAAAAATGGAAGAGAGACGACTACTGTGGAAAGATTGACCGACGAGTTCCGGCCTTAAGATGCCAAAAAAGAAAAAAAAAAAAAAACGGGGGGGGTGGGGGAAAAATAAAACAGAAGTCACAAACGCCATGAGGCTGAAAAACTTGAAAAAGCGGCCAGGCAAAACCAAACGGAACAGAATGAATGGTCAAGGTACTTTGTATAAAGACAAGTTTGAAGGGGGAGAAATCAATGAACATAAGCGAAGGAACAAGGAACAAGCCGGAAGAACCATGATCAAAACCCATCGGTTGAAAGACTCCGAAAAGAAGACCCGAGGAACAGTAGTGGAAAACACCCCATCAAATCCTCCTAAACTGTCGGTCGGAGAACAAATAAAAAATCGGTTGGAGAAACACAGGGTAATAGTGAGACGCGAAAATCTCAAAAGGGGGGGGATCCAAAAGAGGACTCGAAAAAGGGACAAAACGTCAAAGCAAAAAAGCCTAATATAACGATCATCAGACATTATTCTAATCAGGAAATTTGGAGGAGCCGGGCGGTGGGGGAAAAAAGAAAAGACGCTCGAGTTCGGACGGCGAATTAAAAGAGGGGCTGAACACTGATTGTAAGTCGATTGGCAAGTCACTATACCAATGCTATACCAGCGTATGGAAAGACAGAAAAGCCACATTTCCTAGTGACGGGACGAGGTTAAAACAAAAGTGAGCACAAAAAAGGAAACGGGGACAGTGCCAAACAGCAGATAGAGGATGGCAAGGAGGCAAAGGGATAAAGAGACAGAAGCTGAGGGGGGGTGCGTAGTAAAAGGGCCACGAAACTAAAAAGCTGGGGTACGGGTCAAAATGAACAAACTCTGACACTTCCCGCACATCAAAAATTTTAATAAAAGGTGAAGGAAGATTTAAATCAGGGAAAAAACAAAAAAGGAAAAAACTTTACTCTAAAAAATCCATATGTGTGGTGGAAAAAAAAGAAGAATATGGAAGAAAACTCCGCCCTATTTCAGACTAGTAATTATCACGAACTCAAGGGGAAACTGAGGAATCCAATAAAAAGATAGAGGAATGTAAAAAAGCAAAAAAACAGCGAGGTGAAGCAACGAGAAACAGAGATCTGGGAACACTGTCTATTCAGGGATCAAAAGTCTCAGCAGTGAAGAATAAAGGGGGACAGACGTATGGGAACTATCCATCTATGCTTAACCGATGTAAGATTCTGTGACATAAAGAACAGAAGTGAGAAACAAGGAAATCCCATAAGAAACCGCTGTACGCTACTTAAACGCTCTTCCATACGAGAAACCTTCTTGAATAATCCTGGGCCGACAAAAATAACTGAATCAACACAAGAAACTACACACAAAATACGAAGATGCAAATCGCCTATCATGCCGGAAGAGAGAAAGGTATGTCAAAATGGGGGAAGCAACTAAAATAGTCTCGACCTAAGTCTACAATGCCGGGAAAAGAGAACATAAAAGAAAAGCAGGGGCTGCAGGGGCTCGGGACGGCTAAAAAAGTAATCATCACGCAACGAAACACAAAACTGAAGGGGTATCAAATGAACTGAGGTATAACAAGCGCGAAAGCCGAACTCACTTTGGGGGCATGGGTGGAAAAAAAAAGGGGAAAGACGAAAAAAAAATAATTCAGTACTGACGGAGAAAGGTAACTCCCCCGACGGAACAAGAAGCTCTGAATAAGGAAAGATACCAAGGTCGGCTAATAAAAACACGATAGGCGGCAATGCCACAGGCCCGAAGACTTCGACAAGACGCCAGTGAAAGTAAAAACTAGGGGGTACCAAAAACAGCACCAAACAGACACGCCCTCTACATTTTACAAAATGGGGGGGGGGGGGTTGACTCAGACGACCAAGAAAAATACAAAAGAAATGAAGGAACGTCTCGTATCTGCCTGGCTAACATATAGTCTAGGAAGGAAAAGCCCTCAGACTGTAGAAGAATGTACCAGGATCAAGGATCAGTAGAAACAAAATTTCCTGGGGTTCACTTATAGCCAGCCGAGAACAAGAAGTTACATGGGAAGTAGAAAAATAGTAAGAGTGAGACCATGACAAAACGCAAATCTGGAATCTTAAACAAAAAAAAAATAACAAAGACACAACACTTGAGTAGCGGCCTGTGGTACACCGAATAGACCAGAACCCAAGAAAGGAAAAGAATTGAAAGATGCGGACTAAGTGAGGGACCAAACTTTCAGGATAGGGAAAAATCTAAAAACATACCCACTAAACACATAGGTGGGTACGCTCAACCGATTATCAGCTGGAAACAAAGGTGACGACTAGGAGACAAAAAACAAGGTCGGAAATAACACTAACCTGTCATCCGGAATCAGCACACGTAAAGGGCTACAGGACTGGGAAAGGGGGGGGGGGGGGGGGGGGGGGGGGGGGGGGGGGCCGGGGGGGGGCGGTTGGGAGGCAGAGGGCGGACTGAAAACGGTGGGGTGTGGACAGAGATAGCTCCTCTAAGATAATACGTTGTATTCCACCCCAAAAAAAAAAAAGTCCCATCTCCTAGAATCCATTTCAATATCTTAGAGCTTCGGAGAACGGACTACTCTGAAGTCGTAACGAAAGGCATAGTTGACATCGAAAAACAGGTGATCTTCACAAATTACCTGGCAACTCTCTTTTTGTACACAGAGGTAACAAAAAACCGCAACAGTAAATGTGATTTTAAATAAGTCCGATGAAATCAGGAACCTTGGGAGGAAACAAGAAGGGAAATATACCTCAACCGTGTGTTTATCATTAATCCTGCATGACACAGAGAAAGACCCGACGGGGAAGAAAGAACACCAAAAAAGCACCTACACGAACCAGGATCAAGACGAACCCCGAAAAAGGGGAAATTCCTGAACATCATGGTCCTCGATTTGGGCGGAATTGAACCGGAAGAAATTAGTGACTAAAACAAAGAAGAAGCAGAGCACGCGCCTATCACGAGTGACAAGTACACAACTCCCAACAACAAAACAATAAGAAAGTTAAAAAAAGGCAGGCAAGGGGAAGGGAGCTGGCAAACTCCAGAAATTAAAACAAGCCCAGAAGAAAAATACATAGAGGTCATAAAATTAATAGTTTCAATTTCGGGGGGTATGAACACAGCATAAATTAGACGGCATTAAGCCAGAAATGCTACACATCGTTCCTTGTGGCAACTCACAGCTCGAATACACAGAAATCATAAACAGAGCGACCTACTGGTGAACTGCAAGGAACTCCGCTCAAAATCATAGTAACTATGGTGAGGGAACAGAATCGGTGGATATACGCCCACTCCCTTAACCGCCCCAAAAAAAAAAAAAAAAACAAACGGCAAATTGGCAGGCAAAGAATAAAAAATTTGCCAAAAAAGCTAGTACCCTGGTTAGACTTTGAAAAAGACTGGGGGGCGCTGCTACAAAGCCTTAAAAAATCATCCACGTTGGAACCGATTGAAAAGTTCGAATCGAGCGCACCAAGGACACGTGTAAATACAGCACTCCGTCGCCATGAAAATACGGTGGACGGACAAAAGGAGGTTGAAACATGCCACGACTAGGACATGCGCGACGCCCTAATTCTTAGCGAAAAACATGTTGACGGGGCATGCACGTTCACCATTCTTGTACAGATAATCTCCTTCCAAATTTCAAAAATCGGAAAGAGCATGAATATCAAAGGAAGCTATAAAAAATCACACACTGATAGGCTACTACCGACAATCTGGTGAAACTAAGCAAACACGACGGAAAAAAATGACCACCCAAAAAAATATCTTCGGACAAAAAAACTCATGTGGGGGAGAGTTCTCTCTGGAACGTTCCGGGGCAAACGACCAATGAGGAGCCTAACAAATCAGTTCAGGTCGCTAAAGAAAGAGGAGAAAAAAAAAAAAGGCAAAAAGGGAGATACAGGTTAATTTGTGGCGCAATACGGACTCACCCGCTAATGGAACCAAGGAGGGGGGGGCCCATGCAACAACTAGAAAAAAAAAAAACATGCGGAAACCGCGCCCATGAGAATGAGATATCAATCCAGAGAGAGAACTCGGTGAAAAAATCTCGAACAACCTACGGTCGTGAAAAAAAAAATGAGTCACAAAAGTTAAAAGAAACCGCAGCGAAAGGGGTTAAAAAAAAAGACACTTCAGATCTTAGCAAAGGACACGTAATCTCAACCAGTAGTCGTAAGAAGGGATTCGGGTCAGCACGAAGGGGGGGAGCTCAGATCAGTAAGATTCTAACGAGTGTCAATCTGTCGCAAGAAGAACCAAAAGAACGCAGAAAGCGAACAAAAATAGAGAGAGAGAGGTTTCGTGAATCATCGAAGTGGCGAGCTGAGTGCGACGACAGATGGAACAAAAATAAAGATGAAGGGGAAAAAAGTCCGCCCAGGCGGGTATTAATAATGCGGACTCGATTAGAACTGGGAAAAGAAGGTCCAGGCCTAGTTGAAGAGCTGATAATGGTTGGCACTCTTTCATTCTCAGATGAAAGGAGGAATACATCGGGGAACTAGTGTGTGGAACACAAATGGGGAAACCAACACTCAGAATTCTTGTCCCTATTACACAGAGATCAGAAAAAAGAAAAAGTAATGGGAGACAGGTAGGAGAATGTAGATGCGCCACGAAACTCGTGGAATCGGGGGAATGAGGGGGGAGGCTAGGGGGGGACTGCTGTGGTACAAGGCTTGTTGGGTGGCTGGGGAAAAATCGAAGCCAAAACCAGGGAGGTCCCCTTGACTAAAAACGATGAATACACCAAAAGGAAAAGGATCATGCAGGGGGAACCTGGGATACCCGAAGAAAGAATAAGCTAACCAAATAGGGAAAGAGAATTGATGTCGAACAAGAGTTCTTATTCGTATAATTGCCCTTCGGGAAGTGCAAAAGAAGTTCAAGGAGAGGTAGAAAGGTGGAAACACGAAGGTGAGCATCAAACTCTATCAACTTGGAGTCCTGAGAGGCGCCCTTAGAGATCATAATAAAGACAAAAGAATGAAAGTAACCACCTCTTCAAAAAAAGACGAAGGAAAAAGGCGAAAGGGCAACGGAGCTACATAGCGGGAACAGGTAACTTCACTTGGGAAACACTTAATCGACCATGGACCTAATGTTGTAAAAAGAACGGGCACAAAACATCGCAGAAATGAGAATCAAAAACACAAAAAAACTCGGGAATGACGTGAACACTTTTTACCAATCTTTCAAAAACCTTTTGCTTTAAGGCTGCAGACTATCAACCCAAAATGCTGGGGAGAATGGAACACACAACCCAAAGGGTAACGGGGCTTGTTCAGCTCAAAGGTAAAAATGCGGGGAAAACATCGGGTAGGAACCATGGTCGGGAAAATATTAAAGAGACTTATGATAAACGAAACTTGGAAAGCACCAAGTGAATTCGGAGGGCAAGGAAGGCGGTAAAAAAAAATCGCCAATTCCCAACAACACACTTTCTGCGGGTTGGTCCTAAGAACACCACGGAAAAAAAAAAAAACGGGCCGCAGACAAAGGTTTGCTCCCCTTTACATTGACAAACTTTAAAAAGAAAGGATGGTCGGGGTGGAATTGGGCGAATCACAATTGGCACAGAATCGCAAAAGATTGACGAAAGGCAGAGAAAGAAACCCCTGGAGGCGGGGGCTTAGCTTGTCCATAACATAAGGGGGAACGGGCCTTAAACAATATAGCCTGGGGACAGAAATTAAAAGAGGGGAGTAAAGGACTAAGGATGAAGTAGGGCATAAACGCAAAAAATATGGAAAATGACGTTTTAAGAGGGCGGAAGCGCAAGTTCCCCCAAGAACTTGAAGATGGACACCAAAACAAAAAGTGCACGAAAAAAAAAAAAAAAAAAAAACAAGGGGTAGGTCGCGACCTACTCTCTAATCTCTTTTAAAAACTCCAGGAATTCAAAATTATAAAAACAGTGATCACGCGAACACACACGCAAACTACTCCCCAGGTCGACTTAAAGTTGAAAAACAGATAGAAGAGAATCACAGCCGGGGGGAACTGCGGTCAGCTCAAGAGAGGTGCCAAAAGTGAGAACGAGGGGTTGAAGGAAACTAAAGGGCCAACGAGGTCGGAAAACTGGACGAGAAAAAAAAAAAAAAATCAACACACGGAGTGACACGAACGAAAAAAAAAAGCGAACCCACGAAACACCTAACGTAATCAGCGCAGGAACGTCTCGGGCTAAATGCAGGTTAAAGGGGGGTAAGTAAAAAAAGTCAGCAACAACCATATGGCTTTTAAAAAACCTGGACATAGAACCTCATTTCATGGACTCTAGCCGAAAAGTAGAACATAACGGCCTCGTTGAGCGCACAATCACGGTCTTCGGAGGTTCCGGAAGCTAAAATGGAAGGCATTGAGAAAAATAGGATAAAAAAATCGAAAAAACGAGGTCAAACTGGGCTGACGGGAGGGCTTCTCAAAAGCGTAACGCACGAGGAATATGGGGTAAGGGAACAAAATGAAAAACATAAATCCTCTAAAACTTTGACCGAGGAATGATTTGAAGGCAAGACCTTAAAAAAAAAAGGTGCGCACATATGTGGTATGGGTTGCTGGTCTGATATTGCGGAAAGGGGGACTACAAGAAGGGTCTAGCGAGAGGTGAATAAGCAATGAAAGAGGAAAAATCCAATTGTCTGGGCTCCGGCCGTCCAAATCAAAGTAAAAAAAATGGAAAAACAGAGAATGTAAACGGAAAATCAATGTGAATAATCCGCAAAAAAAACGAGCAGGGCGAAGAAAGGGGGGTAAAAGAAAGGCAGAAAACAGCAATACTAATAATTACCAATCCCCCTCGAGGGACCCCAAATAAACGGTCTTATTTTCATTAAGTCACCAACAAGACCAGGATGGACCAGGCTCTGGGGTCATCTGTTTAAAAATATAACTAGGAAAATACAAACAAGAAGGAAATAAAGGAATGACATCACCCTGCCTCTAAAGACTAGAAACTCCGTAAGTAAGTGGAAAAATAGGTACAATGGGCATCATATAAAAATCCGTTTAATTAAAGTAGCAAGCGAAATAGAATAAGAAGAGACAGACAATACCATCAACATGTGGGAAAAATTGCATGGGATTTGTGTAGACAGTCTGAAATCTCAAACAAAAACCGAAAAAGTATTAGGGAAAGATAGAAAGGCCCAAAAAAGGGGTGTGGGGGGATTGGGAATTGAAACATATTTGACTCTAAATTTCTTACCATGCTCAGAAAGGCAATACCACCGAACACCTATGTGACCTAACGAGCAACCCGGACAATCTTCCATAACTACGGCCGAGCCCAAGGGCAAACTGCGACGAGGTCACCCCTCCCTCGTGTCACGCGCCCAGCCAAACGCAAACGCCCAAAAAAAAACCTCTTTTCATTCCTCCCCTCCCATTCTCCTGGATGACCGAATTTTCTTAAATCCCCTCTCCTTTGGACGATGACTTCTAGACAAGACCAACAAACGCCTACATACCACATAGAGAGCGTCTTTTCTAGCTTCTTATACAACGGAACGCCGAGAGACCAAAAAGTGGGGGAAGGGGGACACAAAACAATACTTCTGAACAAAAAACCTAATATGATTACCCTTCAATCTCCCTCTCTTTAAACTGCACACAAATTGAAAGTCCCGAAACAATTTGGAGACAGCATCACCATAGATTTCTGCCTGAAACTCCCTAATAAAGTCATTAAAAGGTCGAAAAGCGTACAAAAGTCGACAGGGGGAGGGGCTCGGAAACAACACCAAACAAAAAAGGATCCTGCGATCGCTCAGAGAGTCAGAGACAAACCAAAAAAACGGAGGAGCGCAAAACCTATTATGGAAAAAGGACACCCCCCGATCAAACAGACGAGACATAACTCGTCCAGGGAATTGCAGGAATCCATCCGGAGGGGAATAGCAATGGCTACGATTTTTTCTCCTCATAATAGCTAGAAAAGGGCTACATCGGTTAAGACATACATTACTATGCGAAGACTCGTCTCATACACCGCGCACCTCCACAATCAAGTGCACTATCTCCTAGCCTCATGAGGCATCGAATTCTCCACATGAGGGTCGGGTGGTACAGAGGCACAAATGGAGGTCCTTTCATTACTGGGGGTTTTCAAGGGTAGGATCCATGGTCCACACTCATCTTAGAGACCCCATCGGATCCCCAGTGGTGTCAGAGCGTTTGGAGGATTCAAAAGAACAAAACATACGTTCAACCTCGGAAGGTATTTATGGTTGAATAGAACTCCTGTCCCGGGGGGGGGGGGGCAGGGAAGGACGTAGGGAACTGAAGATCAAAACATGGGTGTTCAAAAAGTCTTTCTATCGCGGGGGACTGCGGCAAAGGCTCACGTAAGGGAGTGAATACTTAAGACGGAAAAAACCCCCAATAAAAAACATTTAGTGCTTCAATCAATTGAAGGTTTTGGGGCAAAAGGGCTAAGGCTCGATAGGACACGTGTTACAAAATTAATTAGAGTTTTACAGCGACTGCATCAAGTCCAATACCAACAAAGGTGGGGCGTGCCCCATAAAGGCCGGCCCTGCCCGAACGCAAATCTTCAAACGCAACAGGGAGGATGTGGGGGAAGAAATAGGCTGGGAAACCAAGTATAAAAACGGAAACAGGGAAGTTTACTACCCGGGGGGAAAATTGAAGTGTACGTTGAGAGGGGGGAAAAGAAAAAAAAAAAAAAAAAAAAAAAGGGTAGAAAGTATGGACATCCTTTTCATACTTAATCACCGCTAAACATGGTTTAAGGAGGGCAGACATAAAAAACAAACAGTAAATGAAAAACAATACTAATATTTAACTGGTCGGATGGGGAACTAAAAAAGGACAAGGGGGGGAAAATTACTCCAGGGGTCCAGTGCGAACACACTCTGGAGGGTGATTTGGGGACAACGAAAAAAAGCGAAAAGAACAGGGGAAAAATATAGGGGGGAATTACAGTTAAACACCTCGAAATTGAGCCAAAAAAGTCTAGACCAAGGGGGGACCGAAGGTGGATAAAATTCCAACATCTGAAGGGAAAAAATGAGGAAAGGAATTGTGGGAATAGTAACAAAAAGGGTCATGTTCAACGTCTGAGAAGGGGGCACAGGGGATAAAGGGGGGCCGAAAAACGAGGAACAGGAGACCAATGAGCCGGAAAACGAAAAGAAACGGAAGGCACTGCGGGGGGGGCTACTGATTCTCATACAGAGGGGTAAGGAAAAATCTCAAAGGGAGCTTCCGTGCCTATAAGCCGACAGAGGAAATATGAAGAAGCGGCGGAAGTGGAAAGAGAAAACGAGAACAAGCAGAATGACCATCAACCTCCCTTGACAGTCGGTTTCGAAAACGAAAAGGGGGGAGAGGGAAAAATGAAAGACGGCACATCCTAAGCCTTTAGGGAATCCAGAAAACTACAAGGAATGACACAGGGTTGTTGGAGCATCCCAAGACTACATGAACAACCGGAACGAAAGGGATGGGTGCACGCGGAAAACCGCGAAAGCCAATTTCGCCTCATCCACAGCAAAACAAAGTCTATCCGTCGGAGAGCTCGGGTTTCAAAAAGGCATGAAGAACAGGGGTCTGCTTATCAGGGCAAGATTGTTCAAATTCTCACAGAGACGAAAAGAAAAGACCAACGTCACTAAAAGGAGAACACACACATTGCTCGACTGAACATAACACCAATAATTGGTGTGCCTCACCAAGCAAGAGAGAAAGAATGCAAGTAATCAGAGCGACAATAGGGAAAGTCCTTCATCTAAATGCGCAATAACCTCACGCCTCGATCGTAAAAAGATCTGAGAAAAAAAAGTAGGAGGAACATATAAGATATTGAGGTATTCGTGGCGAGATCTGACGAACTGGGAAGAAATAGAAGAAAAAAGAGAGTCTTGAGCACAAGGTACTATTAAAAAAAAAGAAAGAGGAATTGTGAGATCAACACATTGGGGTGGAATCTTCGGTGGCTTTGCGACGAGAGGAGGGGTTACCGGGGGGAAAATTAATTCACCGGGGGAGGGCCAGAAAGAATCGTGAACGTCTTGTGTTCGAGTAGTTAAAAGCAATCGAAGGGAAAACCAAAAAGTGGGAAGAAAACCTATAGAAACGTGCAACGAATGGGAGGAACAGAAATAAATGTGGAACGGGGAAGAAAGGGGCTCATTAGTCGTCAAAAGAAAGAACGCAAAACAAAAACGAGGCAAAATGACCTGTCACGAGATGCAAGCAAGAGTAGGAAAGCACATATCGATAGCCTTGAGACCGAAAACCTTACAATTACTCCAAGAAGGGATCCCGAAACCATTAGAGGAAGAAGCAGTATAAGGGACAGTAGTCAGAGCTGTGAAACAGCATCGAGGGAAGCATGGGACGTAAATGAAGACAGGACACGAAGAGGTAAAATTAAATTAAGCAACACACTCTTAAGACGGGGGAGGAATTCCGAGCATTCGGAAGGGTAAAAAACACGGCTAGGAAAAGGATTCACGAAAGCTCTGGGGTCTGGATCTTAGGGCGGATCAATAAGAAGGGGGACGGACCGAAAACTGACATGACATAACGTGGTAACACAATTATATGGTTAAACTAATTCCTAAAAGGGCATACCAAGAGAGAAAGTTAATAGGTCCAAAAAGGGGAATTTACAGGATATCTCGTAGAACTCAGGCCCACCGCAGGGGGTTTCAGAGTAAAAAAACTAGTTCTTCTCAGCGCACACAGGGAACTGGACAACAAAAAAAGCAGGGCGGGAAAGGAATTTGAATCATGTAGCGCTGTTAACGAACTAAACTGTACTAAAAAAAAAAACTTTGTTGGGTATGAATTAAATGAGGTCTAAATTTGTGTCCTCGATTTCCTAATAAATTTCTGGGAAGCCGATGGCACTACACTTAAAAGGGGCATTTAGAAATAGTAATTAAACACTAAAATGGCTCCCCTGTTGTACCCTGAAAAAAACAAGTAGGCCGAACCGAGATCAACCCGGGGGGAGGGGGGGGATTTTTAAAATATATAAGAAGGCTAAAGACGAAAAGAAAAACGCACCAAGGTGGGGGACGGTGGAGACGATGAAGTCAGAGTACCCGAGAGACGTAGTTTTAAAAAACCAAGCGGCGGGGGAGAACACACGGCAAATGCACCATGATTGCGGGAATTCCACTCAAGGTGGGTCGAACATCGAAAGCGGGGGATACACAAAAAAAGGGACCACCTAAACAGAGCCCAACCAGGTCGCCCGATCCAGGACAAGCGGGCCAAGGGGGAGGGAAGAAAGCGGGAAACAAAAGCTGAGTAACAAAGGTAAAACTCGAAGAGGAATCGCGCTGGAAAGAATGTTTCGAAATCCAAGGTCCGGAAAAACGAAAAATGCGGGACCAAAAGCGGCGCGGCGAAGAAAAGTAAAAAAAAAACATCATGAAATGATTACGACATCAAGATTTGTGTCGACCGTGGAGCGTGGGAAAAGGGAAGCAATGAACGAAGAAGGGGATCAGAAAAGGGAAGCACGGGAAAAAAAGATATTCCGTTAAACGGGGAATGCGAGTTGGCCTCTACAAATGAGCACCGCCGAAAAGAAAGTTCACAGAGAAGGGAAACATAATGCCCACGATAATCGGGGAAAAACGGTCCCAGCAATAAAGGACAGTGTGGATGGAAGGGACGACACATGCCGAGCGGGGAAAGGGGGGCGAAAAATCACAAATACCTGTACCTTCATCACAGAGGTAGAATGAAGGTAGAGAGGGACTACAAAACAGCCGAACGTACCTTTTTGTGGTTGAGAGACTACAAAGAGAAAAAACAATCACAGGTACAGAGGACATAAGTCATTAAACATATAAAAGTAAGGGGAATGGGAAAAACTTCATTGGACACCCACGGCCCATGTGCCTCTAAGCCAGAAGTGTACCATGGGAGACGAAAAATCGGCATAAAAAAATGGGGACGAGACTAAGAGTCGCCGGAAATGAACGGAAAAATAAACGTCCAGAGGGTATTAACCCGGAGTGTGGGGGACAGCCCAAAACCCTGTGAACCTAATAGGTAGCGGTCATCGGTAGTGGAAGGGGCGGAACAGCGTGCCAGGGGCCTGCATCACGAAAACGAGATAATATTATCGAACTACTCCGGGAAAAATGTCAAATAAGAAAAAAAAAGAGCGGGGGAGGGGCTGTAATAACACGCTCGTCTTATCCTAAAGGCACGCAACGTTCAAGAGTACAAAAGGGCCAGGCGGTTCAGGGGCTCTATAGCGTCCTAAACCAACACCACTTATGCTGATGGACAAATATAGAAGACATAAAGCGACGCCAGGATTAAAAAAAAAATGTATTTTCCATTGGGGGCCGTCTTGGCCGTGAAAAAAGAGACTTAGGAAAACCAGCCAGAAGGTTAGTGCGAGCAAGCCATTCAGTCTGTCCACTCTCGTCTAAAATGGGCACCGGGACCAAAATGAAATTGAAAGGACTGAAAAAAAAAGGTAACAACTACCCGCAGAGGAAAAAAAAGAACATAGGGAAAAAAAAAACGCGAAAGTAAACGGGAACCGCCTTATATCAATCATAAATATAAGACAGTCAGGACACATTCGACAAAACAGAGTCATCGGTAATTCTTCTGTGAATTGAATGGTACCGAGGGAAGACAATTATCAATCAGGTATAACTTACGAACTGAAGGAACGATTTGGGAGAAAACAAACGACCCTGATGGTTAAAATTGGGGGTCCATCATTTACGCCAAAAAATGACTTCGAGGGTTCCAAGAAAACGAAAAAAAAGAACCATGAGACATTGCTCTCGGAAGTTCTCCCTAGAAGAACGCGGGGTTGGGGGGGGAAAACTGACACGATGAAAAACAAGCAACCGATAGAAAATGACAAGTATGCACAAGGATGTCGAGTCAGGTCTCTAATAAAACGCCAGAAACCCGAAAAATGCAGGGAAAAAAAAAAAAAGGAAAAAGGAGGAGGGGTCACATGTCCGTCGCTACGACCCGCCTAATGAAAAAATCTCATTGGTTACAATGGCACTGAACTCTTAACCGAAGACGCCTGCACTGGCTGGGTCAATATAGTCGCAACACCACGACAACAGCTTATTAAAAGTGCTTTAAGCGACAAGACCCGAAAGAACCGAGCGAATAAGCCAGAAAGTCCGTAGGGCTTATTAAGGGTCTCTCTAATAAAAATCTATGATGATACTCGAAATAGAGAAAAATCGAGCGTCGAACATAAACGCGATTTGTGCTAAACAATTCGTACATAAAACAGGAAATAGAAGAAGGAAAGAGGGGTGGGGGGTAAAAAAAAAGCAAAGGTCGCGCCGCCTGGGGGTTGAGTCGGGAAAGTCGAAAGGGAAAAGAAAAATCAAAGATGAAGTGGGAGACAATCCTATCGGCCACGATCAAAAAAAAAGTCGAATCGGCCAAAATTCGATCAGACAAAAAGAACGGGGTGTCAAGGCGGAAAGAAACATATTCTCCAGGTTTCTACAAGAATAGATCTTTTACTAAGGAATTCAAAACAAAAAGGGAGGCGGCGGCTACAGGCAAAAGGCGCAATATTCAAAAGACTCAACATGGTGAGATGTGGGTGCATGACAATGTGAAATGTAAAACGGGGAAATAAACAGCAAATTAGTCCGTGAGGCGAAATAGGCCGTTCGTCCTTCGTTGGCTCCAGGAACTCGCAAAAGCGGGGAAACAGCAAGGAAAAGTCATTCGAAAAAGAAACGGGAGAAAAACAAAAAGATTAACGAATGAGGGTTTACCCCATCTATAAATGAAAACGTGAAAGAAAAGAGGGGTTGGCCAAAAGGGGGGGGACAACGAAAAAAGTAACCTTATATGGTGTAAGTTAAACTGCGAGGTAACGATGCTAAGAAAAACCCTTAATCCACAGGTGGACAGCCCCACCCTCTTAGGGCTCACCCTTAAAAAAATTAACTCAAAAGGACAGCGAACGAGACGATAAAACGGGGTAGGTGAACAGACCGTGGGGTAAATTCATCCCAACCTAGAGAAGGATTGAAAATCAGGCAGCCACAGCCGCCGACCTAAGAGCCCGAAAACAAAATAACGAGGGGGAGCGGAATTAAACTGTCAATTCTGAGAGCAAAAAATTAGCGAACCAGGAAAAAAATCTAAGCGTATTGCTGATACACAAAAGGGACATAAGTCAACCAAGAAAACCAAAAGATCGGGACAGAGGAAAAATGTACATATCTGGGCAGGCTCTACGAAGAGACACTATAACAGCGACCAAAGACAGGCTTCGTGTGGAGGGGCAAGTCGTTGGAAGGGTTCTAAAAAAAACATACGAGGATACCTCAGAGGTCAGAAAAGACAATCAATACGGAAAGGGGCAAGGGCCAATTTTTTGCTCCGAACGAATACAGTACGCGAGACGTAAAATGAAGGGAGAAACAGGCATCCACGCTTAGAGAGGGCGTAAAAGTCAGGCCCTTCTATCATCAACGCGGAGGAGCTCGTGAAAAAGGGACGAGGCGGTCGAGTGAGAACGACGTACAGATACAAGAGTAACAGAAATGCTGCACAATTCTCTGCATGAACACCCAAGGCACAGGACGAAATAAAAGAACAAAACAGCCTAGTAGGGCAAGAACGAGGGCAGCTCAAGATCATACTTCCTTGAAAAATCATAGCAAAGCTGCTTCAGAAGAAGAAACTCCTAGGAACAAAAAACACACAAACAATAAAAGGGAAAGGGTGGGGAGGTACAGAGGGGGTACAGGGACGGTACTCCGAGGCGGGTATCCACTGAGCTTCTTTCTTGCCTTTGACGACGGAAAAAAAATTTTACTTGGAATCGGTGAAAATAACCGCATAGGGAGTGATTAACACTTTTTGGAGCGGAGTCGTGAAAGAGGGAGGGGGGGGGAGGGGACTGAAAAAAACTTGCTAATGGACCCGCAGGGACCTGAACAAAAACCATCTAACCTTATTTTGTCGAGATAGAAAAAAGAAAAGGTCGGGATTAATCTCTGGCTTAGGACCATTGATCGGCAGACGACAATGAAGCAGGGCTGTATGGGTCAGGTGACACTTCTCCAAAACCTATGAGGGGACCTTGAAACTAAACGAAATGCGAGCACAGACACGGACATGGAAATCTTACGTTGAGACCTTATGATCCCCTCAACAGCCGGAAAGGGCAAAAGGAAAACCACTAAGTCGAGGAGAAAAGCAGAGAAATGTCATCGTCTTAGAGGATTGCCGATCGAGCCCAACGAGGGTAGACGAAGGGGTATACACATCGATAAAATGGAAAAAGATAAAAAATAACAATGTAAGGAAGACCAAGGGCACATATTCAAATACTACCCCCGCCGAAGGGCTAAAAAAAGATGGCCGCGAACAGGGGGGTACACGGGACAAACAATCAAAAAGAACTGAAAACGGAACCAAGGAAGGAAGAAGCGGGCCAAGAAAAGAACCGAACAACGAAGCGAAATGAAATGGAAGCGGGAACCAAAAACGGAAATTAAGGATGCTCGTAGCATCGACTAAGGAAGTGGGGGGGAAGAAACCACAAAAAAAAAAGGGACGTGGAAGAAAAAAGAACCACAAAAAAGTCAATGAAAAAAACCCCTACTCCCATCTCCCTTTTACTTATCAAGATGTCTGGCATGGGGGGATGGAACAAACTTGTCACGACGATAATAGCTACTTGTTTTAGCGTTCTGTCTTTGCGTTGGTACATTAAAAAAACGGGACAAAGGTTTCAGATCAGGCCAAGGAGGGGGGGGAGTCGCGCAATTGCGCCACTTCTATAAGCCAAAGTCCTGGAAAAATTCATTAAATGGGGGAAACCGTGGGTGGGTATTTAAGGTGAAAACTCAAGTCATGCAAACTCAAATCCCCGTGGCGTCGTCTCAGGGAAAAGATGCCGAAGCACAGCCGGCGAATAAAACCAAACGGTGTTTGAGTGGACTCCATGAGCAGAAAACACTGTAGGGTCTTCAAAAAAAAAGTGCACACGGTGGGAGAGGCGTTTGCCATGGTCCAAGCTATTCCAGGATTGCCGACTGAACAAGCCTAAGGAAGGGGACAATCGACCTAGGAGAGCACAGCAGAACCAAATACAGCGAGTCATTCAATTATCCCCCCAACGAAATCGCACAAGAGACAATACACCAAAAGTGGACAAACACCACCAATCCCGTGAACTTTGAAATCAAGGGGCAAAATCAATTGAATAGTGGTTCATATCAAAAAGAAGCAACTGATACTCTCTGCCAAAACCGAAAGGCTAAAAGCCAAAAAAATCCGCGGAAAGACATGGATAAAAAAATTCAAAGAAGCGAGACGTGGGAGGGGAGTGGTGGGGAAGCCTTACAACGACGGAATCGGTACGATATAAGATAAGCGAACATCCGAGCAAAAATGGAAGACATAGAGTGCCCAGGGAATGCAAAAAAAGACAAAAAGTCCCACACTAATAAAAAAAATCTAATTTCCCATGGGAAGAGGAGAATCCACCCAATAACAATCGGGGAACAGGTCCAGACATCTGCCAGGGGTAATGATGGGGAAAAGGGAAAAAGAAAGCCTAAAGAAAAAAAGAGAAGTCCGGAACTGGGGTGTTACTCCGAACCCATCACGCGTCGCCAAAAAGCAAGGTGGGAGAAAAAAAAAAAAAAAACGAACAAAACCGACGGGGAACAGTGGTGGCTTCTTACTGATAAGCCGAAAAACGGGAAAAAGAAATACCTAAGATCAGTCTCAATGGGGTGCATACAAAAGCCAGGGCTGTACCAACAGTGTCACTATGAAAGGGACAAAAATGCTCTCGAAAATACGCTCCAAAAACACGCGATCTCTCATGGTCGCTGAGGCAAAAGGGGAGGACTCTCATGGGGAGACGGAAGAGGACCTATTCCTGTGCACGTATTCTGCGGGAGAATAGGGGAAACAAATCAACAATAATATCGCAAAAAAAAAAATCGCTAATGATACAAAAGGAGTCGGGCACCAAAAGGACTTCCATGAAGGCCCGGGTCACGACCTAAGAAGAGATCGCCTACGCAATAAGAAAAGACGAAGAAGTATCGAGAGGATGATATCTCGGACGCCAAAGAAATTCTAACAATCCTGTAAGGACAAAACAGGAAGAATGGGGAAAAGAAAGTCATTTTTCTATAAAGATAAAATCTATACAACACAAAATGAAATAAAAAAGGAATGTACCCAAACGAAAAGAGGACATGTTTAATTTGAAAAAAAAAAAAATAATAAGACGCTTCTTTGTAGGTCGAAGAGGAGCGAAACAAACAGACGTGGGAAATAGGCTAATAACAAACGAAAGTCATAGCAAAAAAAACTAGGAGGCGGTGCCAGGGGAAAATGAGAAGGTGCGAAGGGAACAAATCGTAAAATCAAATTCACGAAAACCCGCAGAGGGGGAGACATAAAGCTTTAAAAAATTCCGAGAAACTCCATAACTTAAACATCCCGGGATCGTGCTATTGGACGGCGAGACAGATCTGGGGAACTCGTAAAAAAATTTTCGCCAGAAGTAGGCTGAAATAAACGTGCTGACAAAAAGTTCGAGGTGACAACACGCAACCCTGTAGATTTTTCCTTAGCATTAAGTCGAAGCCAGGAGGCGGAAAGAGAAAACAAAAAAAAAGATACATCTAAAAACCCCAGGTTTTTTCGGCCAGATCCTAGACATTCGGATCCAACTCGACCTCCACTGTCGAAAGGAGAGAAAAAGTACAATTGGTAGGCGAGGGGGAATTTAGATAGACGACCATCCCACATCTATTCATTGACGCCGCAAAAAGAATGAGGAAGAAGAAATAACACTGAAACGAGCCGAAAAAGGTCTTTCGTCTCTCCATGTTAAGCTCAAGAAATACAAAACAACACAAGAGAAAAGAAGGCAGGAGGGGGGGGGGGGAGCAAAAAAGGGGCATCCGGACGCATTCCGGCGAAACAAAAAAAAGGAAGGAAACCATCCAGCGCAACAAAGGCAGAACATACACCATGATCAAAGTGCGGATGGACCTACATAATACGGTCATCGTGCTGAGTAAAAACTGGGAGGCGGTCCGAGGAAGATAGCCGTTGGGGACGAACGAAAAAGGTCAGCAGCGCGAGAGAAAAATTGGCCTCAGCTGAACCGCCGTTCCCCGGCAAAAACTGATAAAACACGTACAAAGGGGTAACACGGTGGTGCGTGGCCAAAATAAAAATGAGTGGGGTGATCATTGGAAGCCGGCGCGTAATTCCTGAAAAACAAAGAAACGAAGGCAAAGCCCAAATTAGAGGGACAGGGGGACAGGCATCAAGAAATTCCTCGAGAAATAATGGATAACGTGCGTCCGCTCTAAACCTTGAAAGATCAGCAAAAAAAACAGACGTGTTACACAGACTGTCTCGAGATCCAAACTCAAAAAAACCACTCTAAAGCATAGACAGACGCAAATCGTCAAATACCTCAAGGGGGTTTTCAGGTTTGAAAAGGGGCGAAAGGTAGCGAAAATTCCTTTCTTCGCTTCCTGGGCTCCAACTTTGGAAGAGAGCGTCAAGCGGATAAACATAAAAACCGTGGTTTCCTTCTCAATCAACTGGGTGGGGGAAACGGGGGGGGTGCCTCCAAAACACAAAGTTAGTGTGAGGACAAAAATTCGGTTTTATTACAACCCTCCCAGGGGCACTCCCAAAAAGAACGGTCTCACAAAACCGTCTGCAGCACACAGAACAGGAGTGGAAAATTGCACGACACGGTAATCCTTGGTTCAACAAGTTAAAAACAGCGATGAGAAAAAAAATCGTAAATTCAAAAAAAGTTTAAAATTTGACCGGGTGTGTTCAAATTCGGGGGGGGAACGCGTGAAAAAAAACATGAACTTCTAAAAAATCGAGGGCCAAAGAAAAATAATTACGGTCTCATCAATAAGACAGTGGGCAAGGACAAGGTTAAATTGACACACAGGGGGCACACTGCCAGCTTAGCCCGCTGCGCGTGCTGGCAAGGCGCGGGAGAAAAGCTTTAAACGAAAGACCGACAGTCTATAAAAAAAATATTGCTTAAATCAACGGAAGAAAAAACGTCAAAAGAAAAAAACCCGGGGTAGTGCGGACACTGTGGGAAAAAGTACTACTACGACACTTAGCCTGGCTGACAGCAAAAGGCCGGGAAAGGGGAGTGAGGATAAGCAAAAAAGCGAAGTCCGTGGGTGAATCGCAAGGAAAACGCGGAAGACTCAGCAGAAAGCTCATAGCCGCACCGACGGACACAAGGAGAATTTCTCTTTTGCAGCGAACTACTAATTACCAAGTCGGAGAATTTGTGTTGCAAAATTAAGTGCGGGAAAAGGGGCCCAAATCGCACTCCAAACGCTGATAGCTCGTTGACTAACAATCGACACACCAGATGTCGGGGGGAGTCAGTAAAAAAAAACATCGTGTAAAGATTACCAGAGAATAGCAGACAGCACAAAGGCAACAACTACAAATCACCACAAAACATGAAAAGATTTTCCTAAATCATCTCGGGGGACGAGGGAAAAAGACATCAACAAAGATCAGAAAAAGAAAAACTCACGCACTCGGGAATATA
>Ga0179593_1687599_pt1 | contig 21906 bp, 25 predicted proteins | sample CZODoug2_1_08_16_FD_185931 | JGI IMG/M metagenome (GOLD analysis project Ga0179593, IMG submission 185931) | Vadose zone soil fungal communities from Angelo Coast Range Reserve, California, USA - CZODoug2_1_08_16fungal (PacBio error correction) | ecosystem: Environmental > Terrestrial > Soil >...
ACCTATCTACTGCTCTCCGCTCGAGTTGTCTGAAGTAATTGGTGTTCAGAGCTATTCAAAATAAGAGGTACTTCGGTAGTAAAAGAAAAGAGAGAGTTCAGGGGACTAGACCGTCTAAGGGGGGTTCATTTGGGTAAAGAAGCATTCCTGCAAAAGGTACCTCAATCTCAATTACTAAGGAAAACAAGCACAGCGAAAATTAGTAATTTCAAAATAGGGTGAACTTTAAAGAGGGGGCCAAGCAAGTCAAAAAAACAACCCCTCGACGGAAAGAGACCTTTCTTGGAATTAAAGGTCGGCAAGGAGGAGGACGTTTGTAAGGGGGGGGGGGGGTTTTTTGGTAAAGGGGTCGCTCCCCAGGAGTTTAGACGGCTGCTCGAAAAAAAAAGCGGTCTCCCTTCGACACAAGTGTCATGAAGGGCTCACGGTCATAAAAATAGCCGGATAGGTGACTGTTTGGGGACTGGGTCCCTCTTGCTCCCGTGCGAAGGGGCTGGAGGAAGTCCTTGGAGGGGGGCTTCGGGCTGAGGGATGAGAATTGGGAGAGATTTTGGGGGGATTGAAAGCCAAAGGAGCTTTGGCTAACTAACCTTGAGAGCAGGGCTGTAGTCCCCTAGGAAGCCTTCAGCAATGCGAAGGACACGGGATTTAGAGAAGATTGAGTGGAGGTAAAAGGAATCCAGAAAATTCCGTCCGAGAGGCCAGGGGACACCGCGTCAGTCGCGGAAATACGAGAGACGGCAGAAAACGGGGGGGTCAGGGGACTGATTGGGAGGAGATAGCGGCAAAAATCTTCTATTAGATTGAGAAAGCCTAAGGCCATATCTTTAGGGAGGGCAAGTCTGAACTTCCGGTACACCTTTCCTTTGGATCCAGCTTCCACGAGGTAGAAACCCTGAGTCTGGAGGTTAGCCAGAAGAAAAAAGCCCAAACAAAAAATCGAGAAGAGCGACCGTTATATGACATCTTCCCGATCGTTGATCCTTAAGACTTCGACATATATCAAGAGGGGCTCCGAGAAAAAACTTCAAGCAAATCCGCTCAAAAGAAGGGGGGGCCTTACTAATTTGGGGGGCAGTCGGATTCGAAGAAAAACCAAGGTGGAAGCCTGGATTTCTAGCGCAGGAGAGGCAGGGGGGTCAAGAGTAGTAAAAGAAACTATGCAAGGGGTTTGTTCATGATATGGGGGCACAGAAAAAAAGGGAGGTCTATAAAAATCTAGATTCGGTTGTTTCCAACGGCTGAGTGGGACTACGGAGCTCTCGAGAAAGGAAAAAAGTAAGAACGCAAATCAGGAATGGATGGGGGGACGAGGCCTGATTGAGGAGAATCAAAAACCGTCACAAATCGAAAGGCAGGGAAACGCTTCAACATCTCCTCCTGTGGGGTGCGCCGTACGTGGGGGTGGCTAAAAAGAAAGGCTCAGCTCCGGTGCGAGAAGATCCAATCAAGAAAAAAAGTCATTAAGTGGAGATCCTCAAATAATGAATGAGGCTAGTGCATCACGGATTGCTTAGACGTAGATCTTGATGGCTCTAGAAATTAGAGGCAGGCACCTGTCGGGGGAATCGCGGGAAAAACGCTCGAATGAAATAAGTAGGGGGGATAGCAGGGAAAAAAGCTCGAAAGAATTCCAAAGACAAGCCGTGGACGGCTTGGGAAGTCACGACATGGGAGATTCTCGGGAAAGAAATGTCCAGGGGTTTACCGATGAAAAAGAAGGTCCAACACATGACACAGTCCCTGCTAAGAAATCGAGTTGACTTCCATAGAAAGAGGGACCAATTTGTCAGCCGGGGCTTTACTAGCAAAAAAGAAAAAACCACAAAGGAAAAAAAAAGGTCAAAGAATGGACCTCGCCTAAGAAGCCATCCTATATCAACCAAAGGGGGAGGAATTAACATAGAGAGGAAGAGGGAATTAAGACTAGAGGGGGGATGGTGACGGGTTGGGCAGTTGGAGGGGGGGGGCGAGATCCTCGGCTGAAATCGGGTAAAGGGTTATCCCGGTCGAAAGAAGATTCCAAGAAAGGGGCTCAATCAAAGGGGGTTGATAAACTTGAAGGGTTCAATCGTCAATGAACTGAAAAGAACTTTTACAAGGCCGGGGGAAAAGGAAAACCGAAGGGTGGGGATTCCACCGAAGCCTGGAAAAGGGTGAGAAGACGCGTTCTCGCGCAGAAAGTCTTGAAAGGGACAGAACCATATGTTGTCATAATTCGCAAGTCGAGAACTGGGGAGGAAAAGGAATCAGCCAAAATAGCCAAAGTCGCCTCTACAACGAGTGTGAAGGAGCTGTCATCCGTCAAGCTTGGGAACACCGAGGGGTATTCTGGAACTAAAAAAAACATCGAGAAAGGTGGGCGCGATCGGACATGATCTTCTCCGACCCAGATCGGCTCCCAGCACCAAAAGGAGGGATTCTTTCGACCGGGGTCACCATCTAGGGAGTCGGGAAGTCTCAGGGAGCAAGCCCAAATATTCCACCTGAAAACTCTTCGCAGAAAAAGAATTTACACTTGCTGGCAGGGGAGTCCATAGGGGACTTCGGGGAAAGGGGTTCAAAATATTGGGGAAGCATCCCACCACCTACTAATATACGGGAAAAGCTGCCATCAGTCAAGATAAATTCTTGAGAGGAGAAAGGTCTGAGGGGGGGAAAAATTTGTGAACGAACGAAGACGACAAGCTTGCAAACAGAGGGCCCAGACAGGGGTGAGACGCTCAAATTTGCTCGAACGTGAAACAAAAAGTACATGAAAGAGTTGCTCAAGAGGGGGGGGTTTACCACATGGGGGAAAGATGGGATTAAGGCGGGAATTAGTAGCATACCGTCTGCTCTGGTGAAGTAATGCTTTCGAGGGGGTGGTTCTTTGTTACAGCATTGTCAGGAAAATCCCGCCAGTTCGAGGACATTCAAAAGGAAAGGTGAAGGTGTAGCCACAAGCCCATCATGGAGGGGGTCAAATATATGGGTCTTGGAAGTACTGGCGAAACTAAATCCTAGAGGTCTGAAAGGGGGGGGGAAATCCAAGGGGGGAGGGGGTGCGCCGAACGTAAAAAACACCCGTAGAAAGGCATCGACTGATTGGAAGCTCACTTTTGACGAGGGGCTCCGCGGGGAAACCATTGGAAGGGGGGCAAAAGGGATACGATCAATCAAGATAAAATCAGAGTTTCCAATTCCCAGGCCGGGGACGGAAAGGGGAAGCCTGGTACAAAAGAAGTTGCAGTCAATAACGGTATTACGTGACGTGGATCGACATCCGATCCTGGCCAAGAATATTCAATCGTATCAAGCTCGCGGACACTCCGAAAAAAGAGTGCGAAAGAAAACTGGTAGAGGGAAAACGACGGAGCAGAACAAAAGAACCCTACCACAAACATCTTCGGAGGGCAGGGGCAGAAAAAGAGGGCGTGAGGGAAGGGGGAAAACTACCAAGATCTTCGGCAGTATGTCTGAAGGAGATGATACAGCTTTCTGCAAAAAACCTAACCACAAAATCCAAGAAAAAAAAGCATAGGAAGGAAAATAAGAAGCTCAGGAGCGCTCAGTACTGATGATGGATGGGAGCATGCCCGCAACGAAGAGACTTGAAAAAGAAAGTATAACCTAAGAATGGTAGCAATAATTCGGGATTTAGTTAACCTGAAGGGGGTCTGAGCTGGGGGGGATCGGGGAAACTTTTTTGTCCAACCCTCAGGGATAGGAAATTAGGAATCTCTTGAGAAAGGGGAAGCTTCCGGGAGAGCATAGAAGTAGCACCGAACGACGAGAAACCAAGACCACCAATGACTAAAGAATTAGGCAGGGAAAGAACAGCGCGGGCATCTAGGTGTATTGGGAAGGAGGGGTCGGGTCTGAACAAACGGCTAGATTCCGGTGCCAAAAGGAATTGCTAAGGCCTGTATATTTAGGGGACGATAAATGAAAATTCGAAAGAAAAAGAAAATATCAGGGGGAACCGACAGGGAGAAAGAGCGAGCGAAAAAATGGCGAGACAAGAGGGTAAATCGTCAGAGGCTTTTACAATATCGCGAGAACAACAACAACAAAGGATTATGTGAAAATAGGAGTTTTAAATCCTAGAAGTCAGGTAATCAGTCTAGCTGGAGGAGGGCAAAGATAGCAGGTTTGGTGTCGGGAGACTCCTTTAGGGAGGTTAGTTCAAGGATTGCAGAAAAAAGGCTCCCGGGGGGGATTAGATGCTGGGCGGCCAACGTATGATCCTTTTAGAAACAGGAAAGACCTTATAAGATGAAGAATGCCTTCTAGAAGAGGAAAAGGGTTGTGACCTAAGGACGCGAAGAGGCGTCCGAAAAGGAACTTAAGAATAGAAGTTGAAGAGACGCAAACTGCAAGAGGAGAGATACATTTTCAGAATGACAATTAGGGGGGGGGGGGGGGAAGCTTAAAAACTTCGAAGCCCGGGATGGCATTACACTAAGCAAGCAATTAGGAGTACCCCGATATGACGTGGAGAAATAGCCCTGGTCGGAGGTGCAGAAGCAGCCTGAAAAGAAGGTTTCAAATAGACTGGCTGGGAGATGGATGAATAAAGTGGCCGATACTATGCGGTGGATCTGGGGGGGGGGGGTCTGGGAAGGCGAGCGGGTATATCACCCGTACGAAATTGATACGGGGAGGAAAATACCACCTCTGGGGATAAACTTCTAAGGGGGATGAAGAAACCGCTAAAGGGCCGGGAACGACTTGGCGTTTCCTCCTTCGAGCCGTCGAACTGTCGAGGAATCACCTTAGAAAGATTGGGGGGGAGGGAGATTCAGAAATAATTGTGGGGAGGAATGGGGGATCGGTAATTGAGCACCTTCACTCGGTTCGAGAAACCTCGTCAGGCGATGAAACTCAGAGGTAGTCCCGGAGGGGGAAACTGGGATGTGCATAATTCTAAGTTACCAGTATGGTATGGTCGGACCTGAAACAGTCAACAGAGGTAGCTAAGTTGCAGTCGGTACGAAGAGAAACTCTGTACTAGAGGAAATCCGAGAATGGTGCAGCCTAGTCCGGGCTGTCTGGGCTCAAAGTCGACATGCATCGGAGTCATCTTCTTATGTCAGGAGGGGTTCCATTCAACGATAGAGAGGGGCTACCGACGAAAGGGGCGTTTGGGAAGGAAGCGGGGACAATTTTTTTCGGTTTCTCTAGATAAGTAAAAAAATAGATCACTCTGAGGAGTAGGACTCAGAAAAAAGGGAGGCCACAAAGAAGAAAACAGCGAGATACAGGTTCATCGGTAAGAATCTGTGTGCTAAGAAAGTACTTAACTGGGAGGTTTCTCAATGGTCCAAAAAGCATAATGAAACCAACGAGGTTGGGGCGAAGTGCAGTACCGTAGGGGCCAGTCCGGGTCGAGCTCCGAGAAGCGCTCCCTGCCATTATACTCACTTGCCAGGGGGGGAAAGATTTCATGCGGAGAGAGTGAGGAGAATTGGAAGAGGAAAGGGTGTCGGATGAGTGGATCGGGGGTCAAAAAAACGAAGTTAAAAAAAGATCTCTGCAGCAAAACGCGCCAAGAAAAAGCGTATTGCTAATTCCGCGCGGTTATGAGCCTTGTTGAGAACAAGCGCTCGCAGGCGCTTGAAGGCCAACGAAAAAATAAGGTTTACATGCGGGAAGAAAACAGCAAGGGGGGGAAAAGGTGGTTTGCGAAGGCGAGCAGTCTGTAATCGCGCTCCAAAAGAGGGAGATGGTGAGAGTGTGACTTGACACGGAGCAATCTACCCAGGATTTTGCGAAAATGGGATTCAGCGAACAGCACTTATTAGGAAGCGTGCCTGGAAGCTGAAGAAGAAAGCCAAAAGGCTAGCCGTAGGCGAAAAAAATATTCTTATAGAAATGGAATCACTGGAACTCGGGGCGTGAAGGAAGAAAAGCTCGGAGACGGCCATTGACAAAAAGAATTTGAAAGCTCGTCCTGAGAAGGGGAACGTCCGGGTTTTATGCAGGGAGGGGATGAAATCCTTCAGACCAAGGCAGGTCCAACACAGGAACCTTCGGAAATCGAACATAGGTAACTTGCACAGGTTGCAGGAAGTCTGACTAAGAACAAATAAAGGAAAAAAAATCCCGTAAAAGCTTCATAAAAAGGGAAGGACCTTCCTCAAAGGAAAGCTCTTAACGGAGGATTATTAAAGAAAAGAATAAAAGTTGCCGGCCACGAGAACGGATGCGATCGGGACGGGGGGAGGGGGTGTTCAGTTGGGACTGGACCGCTAGGACCAGAGGAAATCTGGGAAAACTATGCCAAGAAAAAGCCTCATGAGGGCCTATTGTTTTGGTATCTAAGGGGGACGCATGTATTTGAAAACATCTTAAAAGAAGAAGGACCCTTCCCGAATCCCTGGGGGGGGGGGCTTTAATACCAAGCCGGCAGAAAAAAGGCATGATTGCGCTGGGAAATCTCGGAAAAACGGGATAATATTTCTCTGGGAGAGAACCTACTAAAAGGGTAGGAAGGTCTATTAGGGAGAAGGAGGAAGTTGCAGAGAGAGAATTACACTACTCTCAAGAATCGACAACTACAACATCCATCACTTGAGGAGCGGAGGGGGGGAAAAAGCTTGGGAAGGGCCTGATGCTGCGTACTGCCAAAATAGGATTGCGTTGCTCGAAAGAACCGGGCAGAATGCGAGAGGAAGATCTCTCCCCAGAAAAAAGGTTCTCTAGAAATTTGTCAAGTGGATTTAGTACCGGACGAGCTTCTGCTAGTCAAAGAACAATGAAGAAGAAACAACCGCTAAAATAGGAAAAGGCCTTTGCCGGGAAAAATCGTGGAGGGGAAGCGCGCTTCTTCCACGACATAGGAGGGGGGGGGACAAATCATAAAGGAAGAAGTACGAGGACGAAAAATCCTGAAAAAATCGCAAAAGAATAAGCTCTATCGTCATTGAAAATTGAATTCGCGGAGGACCTTTCCTCGCGGGGAAAAGGGGAGAGGCGCGAAGGGGGGGAACAATCTTGCCAAAGTCTGTGTAATCAAATGGCAGACTACCAAGGACCACTCTTTTGAGCGGAACGGGAAGGGGGGGGTTCTCATTTAGCAGAAAAGATGACAATATGGGGGGAGGGTAGGGGGCAACGATCGGGGGATATCATAACAAGTGTTGACGACAAAGAGGCTTTTTATGTCGGTTGGGAGGGAATGGTTTGCGTAAAAGGTTGAAGAAAAGTGATCATGAGCTTGAAACGAAGGGGGGAAGGGCCGGGGGAAACCGAAGCAGGAGTGTAGGGGAATGAATTTGCAAGGCAGCATCTAATCCTGCACTCCGCCATTTTGCATCAGGCTAAAAATCCCTAGGACGCTTCTGGGAAAAAAAGATTGCGAAGGGAGTCGCACGATTGGGAGAAGGTTACTCGTTTTGAGGGGAATTCAGGCAGACGCCAATGAGAGAAAAGGGTGAATTTTATGGGATCAACCCGATAAATAGAAAAAAGAAATTCGCCAGAATCACCAATGCGGCCCGCCGGGGGGAACTTACTTGAAAGAAACAGCTCGAGCGAAAATCGGTGGAGCTCCCTCCTGCACCAAATCCTGAAATCAATCCTTAAACCATGTATCAGCGAGGGGAGGGAAACTCAAAAGGGGGAAGGCTAGTCGCGCATCTGGGACGGGAGGATCGCCCCAGTGGGAACATCTTGAGTAAAGGCTGGGGCCGGCGTGAAAGGGAACAACGGGGGGGGCGGGGGGACGAGGGGACAAGGTGTAGAGCAGACTAAAGAGCCGTTTTAGGAGACATAGAAAACAGGAAACCAAATCCGAGAGGGAAAAAAACGAAAGACTATCCGGGGCAAGAAATCATTCCGCAAGGCGCAGTGAAACGGCAGGCGGGAGGGTTTCTGCAGCAAGGACTCAGTGAAAGCAAAGGTGTAAAATTGCAGTCCTTGCGCGGCTGGGAGGGACCGGAAGAAAGGTTGTGGAGAGGGGAGTCGGGAGAGTCTAAATCTGTAAAAAGTATGGGGAGCTTCTCTTCGGGGAGGACGGAAGGGGGTATATGGAATTCGTGCAGATAGGGGAGGGGACATCCACTACTCAGAGGAAGAAAAATCACAAGGTACTTCGATGAACAAAAGAGGAAAAAAGGAAGAAAGTCATAAGTGGAATTCTTTTTCCCAGGCTAAACTTCGTGCTGAAGCGATAAGGGTGGAGAACTCGAAGATATTGAGGGAGTTAAGAGAATAGCAGTGGCCAATGCGAAAAGAGTACCATGCACTCAAAAGGTCTCCATTACCTGAGTAAGAACGAAAAAATAAAGCAATATCTAGAAAAAAATAGGGGGGGGAGAAGCCTATTAAAAGGAGGATTACTTTGGCAAGGGGGCATCTAGAGGATCTTGTCATTGGAAAGATAGGAGGGTTGGGGTTGCCTCCAAGGATTAATGGGAGCAGATTAAGTGGAGGCCCTTCTATTAAGCGTCCATATGGCTCGGAGGAAGAAAAATTCTTATCCGTGGGACGGGACTCTTGGAAATAAAAGGGCTGCCCTGCTCCAGGTCTGAAGGAGTGGTGCCGGGATGCAGGTCGAGAAGAAACAACTGATCTTTAAGTCAAGAGTACCTTCGCAGACTATCATGTGCGAAAAGAAAAGGGAGGTTTTAAGAAAAAGGGGAAGAGAGGCAAATGCGATCAAGGCTGCAGGACAATTAGTTACGAGAGATCACGGAATTTTTCAATGCTTCGAGGGGGAATGCAACAAAATCATAAAGAAAACGAGGGCGATGGATGCTACGAATCGGTTTTTATCTAATGATTGTTTGGGGGTTTTCGGGGGTGGTGTCGATGCAACACGGCAAAAAGGGTGTTAGAATCTGATGCTCCAAAATCTGGATCCACAGAAAAAGCGTTGTTACAGCAAAAATACAGGAAGAACTCTTCCCGATGGGATGTGAAGGGGGGGGTTTTCTTTTCCTCCTTGCGACTTAGGAAAGAGGGAGGAAGAAAGGAAGTAATTTGAGCTGGGGAGAATAGAGATAAAAAGGAACTTGGGGGGGAATGCTTTTTAAGCCGGGATTTGGCTCTGGGGGAGAACCGGGAGAAGGTTCAGGGCAGAGGATATTTAGATCGCAAGTCATGACCCGATGGAAGGAGGCCTTGAAGAAAGAATTGGAGGATGGGGAACCTGATTGGTGAATTGACAATGAGTTCAAAAAAGGACGCCTGAGCGGCCCGTCCTTCGCAACCTCAAAAAGGAACCCAACAAGGGAGAGAAAGGACTCTTCCACCAATACGCGACAGAACAGTGAGTTTCCGGGCCGGAGTGGGCAAAGAGAATACAATGCTGATAAGATTCGGCCTTGGAAGTCACCAGGTAAGCACTGCAAAAGGCTTTAGGAGGTACTAACGAGGTTTGGAGGGGGCACCGTTAATTGGAAAAGCTCCATCTTCAAAAAAGGTCGTCACTAAAAGGGGGAATTAGTGAGCCAACACAGGGACAAGCCAAAAAGCGAAGAACCAAGCATACTGGGAAAGGATTCACTTGACTATCGGGGGGGGGTCTCTTGGACTTCAAGAGAAAAAATCGTTAGGGGAATCAAATGGGAATTTTGTGGCGTCTCGATCCGTTTGGCGGGGAGGAAGAACGGACCTGCCGGGACATCTGAAAAAGAATCTTTTCGAGCTCAGGAGATGCGCATGGGAAGGGAGCCTGCACGAGAGGGGTTCGATATTGAGGAATGAGCATAAAACTCGTTTGAAGGCGTCAATGAAGGGTAACTAGAGAGGGAACCGTCGAGGTCTCATCCCCTCAAACTTGGGGCTAAGGACCTTTCCATCTCGGTTAGAACGCGGTGAAGGTTACGTATTGCAGGAAAGCATCAGCAGAGCCTCAAAAAATAGAGGTGAAATTGAGGAAACCAGCATCTCTCAACTTGGGTTGTTGAGATTTTTCGAGAAAGCTCAGGAGTCTGCGCCAAAAAAAAGGGGAGGAAAAACTGCGAAATCAGGAGGCAGCCGCGAAAGGGATTGTCGGTGGGGATGGCCTGCGAGGTTGAAGGGTGCTCCTTTACCTGAGAAGAGCGAAAATCGCACTTCGAAAGAAGACACGCAGAACCCCAAATAATTAACACATAGTGGGAAAAAATATAAATGGGGGGTGGAGTTTAAAAAGAAGTTCCTCCGCCCAAGGCACCAGTATGAGGGGCTGTGAGAATTGGGGGGGGCAGTCAGAAGAAACCTTTTCCACGTCGGAGAGGGGAAGTACGATTAAATCAAACGGGAGTATCACAAAAAACACCATGGTCCATGAAATGAGGGAACGAAATAAAAAAAAATCTAGGGGTTAAAGACAGCAGGGGAAGAAAACGCCACCTGACCACTCGAAAGGAAAATTTCTGAGAGAAAGAGTCTTCCGTCATCCATTCCGTGGCATCTCTATCACAAACAAAGGATTGAAACGAGCCTTCAAGAAAGGATGAAAGGATCAATGGGACGGTCGGGGGGGGTTGGTTTCATGTGGGCGGGGTTCTGAAGGACATCCGAGTCTGGAAAATCTTTGGAAAAAAGGGGGGAAGTCCAAACAAGATTGGCAACCGCGGAAGGGTGTGGAAGTCGCCTTTCTCCTGGGGGAAAATAGTAAATCCTTCTGGATACAACAAGGACCCGTACAATTAATAGAAGACATTGCAAATTCCAGAACCGTCTAACGTCTCTGGCGTAAAAGGACACTCTGGTTCCCTCTAGCCTTTCTACTCGGACCTAATATGGGGGGGGAAAAGGCAGCGTGGGAAAGACTTTGGAGAAGTGCCGGAGATACTTCTACTGAGAAGAAATCTCTCCTGCTGAACGAGACTGACCCGGGAAACTAATGAGGAGAGACATTTAAAAAGAATTACCTTCCTCCCATCGAAGAAGGTGAGGAGAGGAAGGACTCACAGCAGTTCGGAAAGAGCTCCTACACAATAATCCCCAAACTTGAGGAGAGGGGGCTGGAAATCAGGAGAAGTGGGGCGAAAGACTCTCTCTCGCAGGAAGAAAGCCAATTCCTCTGCCACATGAGCAAGTTCTTCGGGGAGACTGGTCACAGGGAAAAGTCTCCATGCCCGAGGACGTCCCCGCGGGAATACATCCGAACGCCAGACGGGATCCTACTCAAACGGAAAATCTGCAACATTAAAAAAAAGAAAATCAAAAGAAATCTTCGGTGAAGGGGGATGGCATTGCGCTCTCTCGGGACCCGAGAGGGGACAATCTTGCCAAGGAGCTTGGCCCATAGAACAGGTGGGTTATAGGCTGCGAACGAAAGGGCAACACTCGTTGGACGACTTTGATGAAGGGTGACCATTGATCTCACGATTCTATGAAAAGGCTGAAGGGGAACAAAATGAATAAAAGAACCAACGATCAGTGTGAGGGGGCCGAACGGCTGGCACTTGTTTGAATGGGGGATTGAAAATGTGTGGGTAAAGGAAACGAGAGAAGCCGGGGATGGAGCTTGCAACAAGTAAAGGGACACCTCTGCCCCCCGCGGAACATAAGGGAGTCTGGGGAAAGGCAATGGGTCGAAAAAGGGGAGACAAATTAACGAAAAGGAAATTTCCGAAGTTATGAAGAAGGAAAAAATAAAATGAGAGACAAACCCCGAGGAGTTCTACTAGACGTGAGGGGGGCTCCTTTGACTTGTGAAAAACGTCAAAGGCTGTTTGGGGGGATTGTTGAAAGTGCTATAATCAAAAAAGAGGGGTGGGAAGATCCTTCGGACAAGGGAGAAGCTTTATGGAAAAAAATGAGCACGAAAAGGTCTTCACGAACTGTACTACAAGCCGAAAAAATTTTCATATCAGGCCAGAAAGACTTAAGGGTAGTGCAGAAGAAGGGGCGACATAAAGCAGAAGGTCCCAATCAATCTCAAGACGTATCACAGAGGGGGCGTGCCAAAAAAAAGTAAAGAAAATAGAGGGGACGGAAGACCCTGGGAGCGATCAGAATGCGGGGAAAAAAAGTCCACTCTTCAAGTAGTGGGATAGTGGGGGGCGGTTAAAAAGAAAGGGAAAGGGAATGATGTTTGACAGGAGAACAATCTTGTTGACATCAGAGAGACAACTTCGGGGGGATACAAAACGCGGAGATAAAAGCAACCAGTCCTTGACATATCGAATCATTCAAAGTGAAACGGAAAAAAGTTTCTTGGGCTTGAAAAAGGGAGAGTAGGACCCGAAAAAAAAAGTGTAAATTGCCAATGGCGGGGGGGCCCTGCCGGATCGCAGGCTTTGGGGATTACAAAAAACGGGGGGGGATAGGGAAGAGCTCAATCGTGAGACGGGAGGCTTTCCGGATGCCAGAATTGAGAAATGGGTCAGAGAAAAAAAGGCACCAAAGGACTTCAAAAGAGAGCAGTAAGAGGTAGAGAAGGGATTTGGCAGCGGGGGTGTCGGTTCTCAAGACTCGTTTGTGATGACAAATGAATATGGGAAAATAATCGATGAGAAGATGGAGGGGACGGAAAATAAAAGGAAGAGGCCCGCAGACAGACCATTCGAGCTTGCCGACGCGAGCAGAGAGATCCAGTCAATTCGGCGAATAAGACGAAAAGGAAAGGTCAGGCTTGAGAATCTGGAGAAAGAGAATATGGAAGCCGAGTGAGAGGATTCTCCTTCGACGGGAACCCATGTGTGGAATAGCTTCGAGTTTGCGGAGGGATGCATTGATGGGGCGTCTAGGGAGTACCTAAGAGAGGGCTCATCTTATTACCCTCCAGACTAAAAGGAATGTGAGATTCTATGTAGCTGGAAAAAGGCATCTCGGAAGAAAAACGAAGAAGGGAAAAGGAAACTCTAAAAACCGCGGGAAAGGATGATTAGAATCGAAGGTGTAGAAGTCATTGGGGGGGTGGGAATCTCTAGGAAAGAGGGTTAGCGTACGAAAAAACAAGGTTCTCTGTAGGATAAGGAATCGCTCCGTAGCAGCGAAGATCGGGGTGGGCAAAAGGAATTGTGAATTCAAAAGGGACATTCCTTCGTCCAAACTCAAAAAAGCAGGACACTCACACAAAAACAGCGGGAGGCAATGTAGCTCTTCCGAAACTTTGGAGAGAGGCAAGAAGAGGGCACTGATTGGAAAAAATGATGATGATCTGAAAGATGCAGTGGGGGAATCATCGTGTTTGTTGCGGTTGACGGGGGGGGTATATGAACGTGAACCAACGGGGGGGGATACTTGATTCCGTACGTGCTAAAAACACGACAACCCAGAAGTCGTGAAAGGGGCAACCGGAAAAAGAAAGAACGAAAGGGGAAAAAGTGCAGGGGCCTCAGGGATAATCTAAGGTCGTTGGAATTTCCAACCAGGAAGAAATTGTTCAAAGAGTGATCGAGGGGGATTTTTGGGTTCAAAGGTTCTCTTGAGCGCACCCGGGAAAATTTCAAAAAAGGAAACCGTATAGTGAAGGGATCGCAACTAAAGGGGAGTCCCTGCGGGCAGGAGAAGCATGGGCAGAATGAAAAGAGGGGGGGAGGGCGTTATAGACGCGTTTAAATACAAAAAATGTAAGAAAAAAGATCGCCAGGTGCAGTCCTGTTCACTAATATCGAATCGTGAAAATCAGGGGGGAAAAGGCATTTACGTCGGGGGGGAATTTTACGCAGCGACCATGGGGGCTTACACAGGGAAGGTAAGATAGCCATAGGGGAAAGCAGCCAGACTTGGGGGCTTTTTGATTCAGAGCAACGTTCAGTTTTCCATACCCAGTTCACAAAACTGTCTTTAAGAGGAGAATAGGGAAAACAATGCAAAATTCTACCGGAACAGGAACGAGAACTTTCTGAAATCAAAAGACCCGTGAAGGAAAAGAAGAACTTCACACATCATGAAAGGCTCTAAGGATCAAACAAGGGAATAATCTGTAAAAGGGGAAAAATTTGACCGGAAGATCACAACCGAAGAAATTTCTTTGCACTACCGGAAAAAAGGGCGGATAAGGGAGCTTAGCAACCCTTAAAGATTCTAAAGAGGAATTGGCAAGATATGGAAATGTATTCTTTACGGAGGGAGCCTCTTTTCCTGATTCGGATATTAGGGATGTGCGTATCGGGAGGGAAAATGGTAAAAAATCGAGAAAAAGCCGCCCCAGGGGCGACTGAAAAACTTAAAGATCAGGGGTCGCCCGAACCGGGGTGATTGGGGAAAGGGAAACTTGGGCTTGGGAGCGAAATACTAGAGAGAAGAGTCAAGAAAATCTACCAAGTCGGGTGATGGGAAATGGGATAAAGAGGACTTCATCTCTGTTAAGATAGTCAGCAAAATCAGGGATTTTTACTCAGGAATTTTTCCCTAGAAAAAAAGTGCGAAGAAAAAAAAAAAGGGGGGAAGTGTTCGACTTGATGAGAGTGAAAAAGAGGAGCACTGCAGAGGGCAACGGAGGGGACTCGGCCACTTCACTGAAGAAGTTCGCCTCTTACACATAGGAGGGGTATGAATGGGGCACTTGAGAAGTCAAAAAATCGAAGAGGGATTGGGCATGTCAACGAAATGTCAGGTAGGGGCTAAGTACTCTTACCGACACTTCATGTGGTAGAAGCGGCCAGGTTCGAATGAAAAGATAAGAGAAAGAGGGGATAGAAAGGAAGGCATTCAGGAGAGAAGGGAAATTGGGAGATTTTTGCAGGGGGGGAAAGCTGGGGGGTTAAATAGCGAAAAAAAACTGACCCACCCAGTCCGAAAGAAACATTATAACCTCATTCGACAGTATAGGAAGGACAGCCGGAGAGATCCAAAAGGAGGGAAAAGCCTGGCTGACGACTACTAAGACTACATATCACTTGGGTGTTCGTGGGGAGTGGGAGGCTCTAGTGAAAAGGAAGGCAAAAATCTTGGAAAAAGGAAACTGTCATGGGAAAGTCAGGAGCAAAGGCATGGACTTTCACCTGGGTGTTATCTCCCTGGTCAAATAGGGGAAAACAATCTGCACCGAGTAAACGGCCTGGGTGGAAAAAAGCCCGAAAATGGGGGGAGAAGACATGGCGCGAAGGGAGGGCGGCCAACCGAGGTCAACGAAGGGATAACCTACTAGTTTTCATAAGGAAAGGAGAGCCTTGAGAAAACGATGAAAAACCGTCAGCAAAGGAAGATACGACGGCGACAACGGGGGGAAGGTCTTTCCTTCGGCTTAAGGCAATCAGAGGGGAAAAAACGCCTCCCTGTGGTCGATGAATCAGGTCAAGAAAAGCCTGACGAGAAAAAGCCCAAAATGAAAAAGAACACGAAGGAAATCCGCCGACCAGGAAGGGGGAGACCCCACGGGGCTAAGGCTTTCTAAGCTTCCAAGGTCGATAGGGGGAAGGGCGTCGAAAATCTCAACTGCTCGCGGGAAAGTACACCTCGAAGCACAAGCGTTAGTGAAAAAACTAGATTGGGAAAGGAGCCAGAGTTGAAAATCTCGGAGTAAAACTTAGAGAGTTTTACCAAATCAAAAAAAGAAGGGGCAAAGGGACTATCAGATCCGGCCGCGTCCGAAAATAAAAAGTCTCGACGGAAAAGGAAAAACTTAGCAGAAATCCGGGACTCTGAAAACAGCGACACTCTTTTACCGAAGGGGTCAAAAAGAGGTTCTGTATCCGCGAAAGCTCGATAACTGCACGGATTCAGGAAATCGACGGGGGGTACAAACAAGTATGGATAGGCTTAATATACCAAGAGAGGGGGAAGAAAAGTAAGTATACATCTTCTCGTGGGTCATGGTGACGGATGGGGGCTGGGGGTGGAGGGTGGAGCAGGTTTGAGGTAACTCAGATCTGCTTTCCGAAAGGAATCTTTAGGACACTGTAACGGTGAAAAGAAGAAAAAAGCAAAATCCTTTTCGTGAAAAGAGAAAAGAGGGGAAAGTCAAGAAACAAGAAGCTAGAGCATCCTGTGGGAAAAATTATCCAAATAAGGGAAGAGGGGGGTCCAACATCAGCTCGCGGTGGAATCTGGTGAGCTGGTTGTGACGACACGGCAGGCCTGTCGCAGCGCACTAATGGGGGGGGGGGGGATGCAGAACGAGAGCCATATGACGGAGAAATCAGGGCAAGAAAAACTGACTCAATTGAAACTGTTACTACAAGTGGGTCTAGAAAAAATCAAGAAGGAATGGAGGGAAGCGGACTGGGGATACCAGAAGGAGGACACAAAGAGGTCCCAATCACTCCTTCAAAAGGGATCTCGAGAATTAAGCCTCAAACCGGAGCGGGAATCAAAGGCTGTCTCCAAACGGGAAAAAAGAAAACAGTCTCCCCGTCGTAATCAGAGCACGGGTTCGCCACTGGTAACTTCTGCGGGGGAAATCATTTGGACCGCTGGGAAAAATCATAAGTAAAGTCTAAACAGGGATTGGTGCCACAACAAACTAAAAAGAAATGAGATAAACCACCAAAATAAAAGCATAAAAAAATGAATCTACCGAAAGATCATCATTCCCGAAAGGCGCAGACAGGTCACGCGGAAAAAACTTGGAAAGAGAGAAGCCGCAAGGAGGGAAAAAGTTAATCGTTAGGGGTACAGACAGGGTCGTGGGGGAAGGGGAGGAAAGTGGAGTAGAGGGGGAGGCCGAATTCGGGAGGGAGAGATCATTCTCGTGTTCTCCAACAAGAAAGGGGGGGGAAATTCTCTTCAAAAGCGAAAAAGGGGGAAAGCAAAGTAAAAACTTACAGGGGAAAGCGGGGGAGAAGTAGGAATCACAGAACCATGACTTCTAAGAAAAATGAGCGGATAGCATGCGCCACGACAGGAGCGGGATTTGTAAGGGGAACGTCCCACGCTAGAAGGGAGTGGAGGAGAGAGAAAAAGAGAGGGAGAGTGGGGAAAGAAAGAGGGGAAGACACAGCATTGGGGCCTCTCCCCCATACCCTAGGAGTTGAAAGATATAGAGGAGGCAGGTAGAAGAACGAGCGTAACTAGAGGATCTCTTTCCAAGGACACTTCAAAAAGGGGTGTATTACAAGAGATATATATTTATGAAAGAAAAGAAAAGAGGAGTCTGGGCGGGAGACTCAGATCTTCGCTAGCAGGGAGGGTTGAAGGAGGATCCTTCTCGTGATTCTGGAAGGGGGGGGGTCTTGTCTCACGTAATCACACATATCTCCCAGGAGGGGAGACATTAGGAAGGGGGAAGTCAGAGAGAAGTAGTAGACGGTGGAAGGAAAGCCAGCCCGTAAAGAACGCTTCTTCCTTCTCCCTAGGAAGGTTTAGAAGGAAGTTTTTTTGAAGCGAGAAATAATATTAGTCAGGAGGACTACACATTTCAGGAGGATAGCAGGCTACGAGTGAGATAAACAGGGTTGTTAAGAGACAACTTACGAAAGAAATTAAGGGACAAAAAACAATCTCAAAGTCGTAAAAAAAAAAATAAGACAAAACAGAAAGGAGGGCACTCGAGGGGGTCACTAGCCCTTTGGAAGAGAGTGGAAAGCAATAAAAAATCAAGCCCGTCGAACGTTTCAACACAAACTTGCTGGGTTAAAGGAGAGGATAGGCACCGGGAAGTGTTAATTTTTGTATCGGGGATGACAGGGTTAAAACCCTGCAGGTGGAGACTGGGAGGAACAGCTTTCTACACCTGCGAAACCTCGGGAGGTCTTGCGGGGAAAAACACTAAAGAAAAAAATAAAGGGGGAAATGGGGGAGGTTAAAGGCTCCGCGACAGCTGTGAGAGGGAACGAGAAAAATAGAAATTGTGTGACTCATTGAAAGAGACGTACTCCACTGTGTGAATTATTGCTTTGACAGGAGGTGGGCTCTGAGGAACCACCAAGAAAGGTGAGAATACATGGTAACTGTGATACAACCGGCATTCGGGGAAGGTAGAGGGACTGACGTTGAGTCATCATGCGAATTGTAACGGATATGGGCGAGGGGTTTAGAGAAAAAAGGGCTCGGAAGAAAGGTAAAGTAGCTTTCGCTAAGGAGGACTACTGAAAAAAGGAGCAATCCTTCCAGATAAATAATCTTGGGTGGGACCGACTGAAAAAAAGGGCTAAAATTCAGGTCACTGGAGATGGAGAAAAGAGGGCCCACAGGAAGAGAGAGGACCGGGATACAGAGACGACTTCCAGTTTCAACAGGTGAAGGGTGAAGTCTCCAAGAATCACGCCGGAACCACAACAAGAAAAAAGGAAGAACAAAGGACAAGCCGTCTCAGGAACTATCATACTGTAGGAAAGGATAAATTCCCTATCTTTGCTCCTAAAGTCAGACAGGCAAAGTCTCCACAAAAGTCATTCAAGAGGCCTGATGAAGTGCTCTGAGAGGAGACGGATCACCTACCAAGGGACTGACGGAGAACTTGGCAAAGACGGTGAGAACTTGTCAAAAAAGAGTCCCTGCCCATTATAAATGCAACACTATGAGACACTTGTGATGGAGAAGGAAGGCTGGAAGGGACGCTTGGAATAGGAGGTTTTAGGGGAGGGGGAAATGATGGGGGAAAAAACTAAAGTGCTCCGTCTCTCTCCAGCCTACTCCACAGACTTAAAAGAAGAAAACATCTTTCGAGGGGCCTTGGAAATCAGGGGAGGCAAAAGACCATAGTAGGCTGGGGGGGAACCTCTTCGTAAACTCTGCCTGAAAGGGGGGTTCTGCCTATCGGGTCGGCAAGAAAAAAAGCAGGTTTCGTAAAGAAAAGCTGGCTAGTAAAAAGGTCTGGAAGATAAGGAACCCGGAAAAGATATTCCTGCCAAAGCAATCTTGGCTGGAAAAAACGATCTTTCTGGCTCAGTAGAAGGAAACTTCATCAGGACGTAGGTATCGCGAGTCAAGGAAAAGCCGGGGAGGTATAGGAGGGAGAAAGGTACCAGCGAGGAAGAGCCAAGAGGACCATAATCGGAAAATCAGGCCATGGAGGGAGAGGGAACCTTCCTTTTGTGTGGAACCCAAACCAAAACGGCCGTTTATTCTTTCATATTTAACGGTGAAAGAGCCTCCAGGAGCAAAGGGAGAAGAAAGGAGGACGAGAGGGAACTAATACCGTGATCACGGAAAACAGTTTGCAAGTCAGGGCTGGACTAAAGAAACCTTCCCACCCCGACCCAGTCAAAGATCGGAAAACAGAAAGGAAGGCTCGTGGGAAAAAAAAAAAGCATCTCTAGACAAACGGTATCCATATATATAAGAGGGGAGGCCCTTCCTCCTACGAAACTAAGGTAGATACTTTCTGTTGTGGGCCACAGGGTGCGGGGGAAGGGGAAAACTCACGAGGGGGACACAAAAAGCTAAAGGACTAGTGGAGTCAAAGGGGGCAGGGCATACGGGGAAGGGGGGTTTTCTCGGACAATGGGGTTCCGGTTGAAGTCCCTTATCCTAATATTGGAAAGAAGAGGGAAACCCTAAAGAGAATTAAGTCGCCACCTTCCTTTAAAACAACACCCCCGGAAAAAAGCCCTTTAAAAAGAATGATTTTTTAACGTCTAAGGGAAGATCTTCCTGTTGTCGAGTAGAATTCCGATCGCTCAAGACTTCTACTGATAAAGTATTCTGGGTTGCTGGGGTGCGGGTACAGGGGAACTCCTGTTAGAAAGAATGCGGGGGAGAATTTGCAAAAGTGAAAATGGAACTTCGCACAAAGCAAGATTGGGAAAAAGCTAAATCTGGCAAAACGAAAAATATCTAGACAACCAAAAAAGAGGCGTGTTTCTACTCGACCTGCTTTTGCAGTTTTCTTTGGCTCCTTCTCGTACTCATAAAAAAAAAAAAAGTCCAAAAAAAAAGTGCGAGAGGTCATTTGCCCAGGTGGGAAAATCTTTTTATTGGATGCGACGTACGGCAGTTCTTCACGCCCACACGATTGTTTGAAAAAAATACCATAAAAAAAAGACTAGGGCATGAAAAGAGAGGGTCTAAAAGGACCCGCATCAATCGGAGAGAAAGGAAGTGAGGAATTACATGTGCGTCCTTAGGGAAAGGAAAAACTCTCTTAAAAGCTCCCCGAACCAGCTCCCAGGATGACAAGAATCGGTGGAAGGTGCGCGAAAAAAAGGGAAGGAACGAGTTTGGCGCGGAAGGGTTTAATTTTTACATGAGCACAAACTATTATAGGAGGATGAATTAATGAGAAAAAAAGAATTGAGTTGAAGGGTCTCTCGGGGGCCGAAAAGGCCTTGTTTATTTCGTTGCGCAAAGGAAGGGGGTTTCGGGGAAAAAGAAAGTTCGTGAGGGGGGGCTGAGGAAGGAAATTTGACGGGGGAGGCCACAAAAAATAAAGACGTGCAAGTAGGAAGGTCATATCTTGACCAGGAACGCCTTGGAAAAGACGAAGGAAATGGAGCGCTTGAAAAGAAAAAGACTGAGTCAGTTCGGGAACCCTTCTCGACTTCTGAAGGACTCTCGTTGTAGGGCGCAGGAAGAAATTACAGCTACTTGTGGATTGTTTCTGTTATGGGAAAGGTTACTAACGATAAAAAAGCTCGGGACCGAGAAATCAATGAAAGAAAACCCGAGGTCTTCCGCTAAAAAGAGCCGGGAAAGGACGGGGGGGAGATAAAGTCATCAATAGGCAGAGGAAAATGCTTCTAAAAATCGTAGTTTTCAGATAATAATATAAAAAGAATAATTCAAAAAAAACTCGCGGAGAAATTTTCTGAAAGATCAGGAATCTACCGATCTCTTATCATCCGGAGGACTAAAAAGGACACGGGCGTCATGAAGGAAAAAAAAATTTGAGAAGTTGAAGTGAGGACATCTGGGGAACATCCTTCTAAAGGGAAGGGGTTAGGCTATCCACATGCCAAGAAAGGCAAACCTAAACCAAAAAATCCGAGAGAAAACAACCCAAACTTGCCAAAAAACAGCAAAAATGAAGAACGAGAGGGATGTGCTTGTTATGAGAACGCCTCACGCTATTGGCAGAGGGATACCCACGTCAGAAGAAGGGGAGAGGGTGTCAAGAATTCTCTTCGGAAAAAAAAAGCCGTATCTGCACCTGGAGGAACTTAAGTGGGAACAAAAACCGCCTTGGGGGGGCTCTACTGAAGAGAACTCTTTCTTATAGCCGACGGAAGGAGAAGGACACTTTACTAAGCGAGTCGGAAAAACGCGCGAAGTAGAGAACTACGGAGAGCAGTCAAAAGGGGTGCAAGGAGGGGGTTGGGGTACGTTTAAAGGAAATCTAATCCTCTTTGCGTGGGCCGCGAGAAAAATAGTGACCCAGCAAAACCATAAGATGGGAGAAGGGGAGCACTAACAGCCAAAAGGGTCCGCCGAAACATAGATATTGCCGTCTCGAAGGGTAAATGAGGTCAAAAAAATACGAAGCGGGTAAGACTGCTGAAGAGGGTAAGTAGTCTGAGAAAACAACCTTATTTTATTAAACATATATAGGGGAAGAAGATAAGAAGGCTTAGTTATGGAAGATTGCAGCTGGCAAGCTCAGGGGGGGGGGAGGGGTCTCCAGTCTACGAGTGGGAAAGGAGGGAATCTTGGACATCGCAGACCATACTAGAAAAGCATGTGGCACAAAAAGGCGGTGCACATACAAGCAAAAAGGAGGAATTAAGGAAGGAGGAAACGCTGAAAGACCTTAGAGATTCCGAGTGTCCTGAGAGAAGGGAAAGGCATTTGTCGAGTATGGGGGGGGACTTCGAAGGCAGGAGGGTGCCCTACACTTAAGCGGGAGGTTGAAGAGAAGAAAAAGCAGGGGACCAGTAAGGGTTGGAAGGGTGAAGTCACAATTCTGCCCCATCAACTTCGGAAGACACGAGAAGCATGAAAGAAAAAAGCAAGTATCGAGAGCCCGGGGTGAAAAAGGGGAAGTAGGGAGGTGTTGGAATTCCCAGACCCTCCGTCTACTTGGGAAAGTCGGAAAAAAAGGTCTTGAGATGGTCACGGGGATTCAGTGGGGGAGATAGGGGGGGTTGCGGGTTTGAAAAAAAGGGTAATAGTACCAGGGTATACGAAAAACCAGCCGAAGGGGAAAGCTGGTGGACAAGG
>Ga0179593_1613680_pt1 | contig 21905 bp, 26 predicted proteins | sample CZODoug2_1_08_16_FD_185931 | JGI IMG/M metagenome (GOLD analysis project Ga0179593, IMG submission 185931) | Vadose zone soil fungal communities from Angelo Coast Range Reserve, California, USA - CZODoug2_1_08_16fungal (PacBio error correction) | ecosystem: Environmental > Terrestrial > Soil >...
AAAAAAAAAAGAGCGGGTCGCGTATGAGACAAGCTTCTCGTCGGACAGGCCCCGCCTGGCGTATCAGAAAGAAATGTGATAAGTCAGCAAAGGAAGAAGAGATCGTCTATCTTACTTCTCTTCTTCCGGCAGAAAAAGGCGCTGCTTCGCCGACGCACGCGCGGTGAGAAAAGAAAGGGAAAAGCAAGAGAAGATTTGAACGTGGGCTTGACCGGAAAAAGGCTGGAGACTAAAGACAAAAGGTTCAGGCTTGGGGGAAAGAAAAAAAGAAGGACCAGAAGGAATTCCCTGCAACCTGAAGATGTCGACGTCTATCGATCGCAGGAAGGGAAGCTCGACGTCGCTGAGCGTAGATAGGGAAGGGGGTAATAAAAAAAAAAGGAGACGCCTCACCTCACCCAAACAAGGAAAAGAAAAAGTATGCCCCTGGTCGTTGAGGAAAAGAAACCGTTGTCATCCCGCCCCCGGCCCGATTCCGGAAATTTTTAGAGGAGAGGCGTTCACATCTATCCTTCTGATAGGTAGAAAAAAAAGAAGAAACGTTGCTATCCAAGGAGGGTGGCGTAAGGTAGCCAGAGATCAAAAGTGCCGGGAAAAGGGCCGCTTCCTATTCCTGATAGGAAAAGAGGAAATCTTCCTCTCTCTTTGAAAGAGAAAGGGGAAAGAAAGCGCACCCCTATGGTTAGGAGTCAAGGGGAGGCCTAGGAAAACCTGTTCCTTCTTAAGGGAAATCGCCTTAAACAGCAGAGCGAGAGAAAAGAGAAGCGCCTGTCGTTGGCCCGCCAGAAAGCCAACATCAAAAAGGGTTCAGGAAAAAGGGCCTTACCCGAAAAAAAAAGGAACACGAATGCACCTCCTCTTGTCTAGAAAAAAATAAAAACTGTCTCGTCGGCGTCGCCGGGCTGGAGAAAGGGGGAGGAGGAACTGCAAGAAAAAAAAAAAGGAGGAGAAGCTTCTCCCCAGCCCGGGACAAATAAAGAAAAACCCGTCCGCAGGGGAAGAAAGAAGTGCTCCCTCAGGAGGCGCTTGATCAAGATCGGAAAAAGGGAAGTGTAAGTCTTTACATCCTTTTGTAACAAAGGAATCACCAATCTGAAGCGCGCAGGGAGAGGGAGAAAAAAGCGACATTGAAATCTGCGCGCTGCCTGACAAACGTTTAAAAAGAACAGGACTACTACCCGCCATCGAAGAAGAAAGCGTATATCGCCTTGGCCCAGGCAGAGAAGAAACCGGGCGTACACCCTTATTTTCTCGCCGATAGAAGAGAAAAAATAAAAGGAAAAAAGAGCAGGGAAAAAAAAAGGCAGGCAGCTCGATCCGATCTACTTCGACGGAAAGAAGGGCGCTGCAGCGTGAGTTGCCATCGTCAGATTAAGAAGGGCAAAAAAGCTGAGGCTGAGGACATACTCGCTACGAGCAGCGAACGGGAAGAATTGACATGGAAGAGGGACAAGAATAGGTCAATCCGCGGCACATTCTGCTGCCCTGCTTTTCGTGAAAAACCGTCAACGAAACACTGCTTGAGGGAAAAAAATCACGCACAACGCGCGTGGCTAAGGCGACCACGTGGGGGGAACGACAAAAGCGTGATCAATACCGCGCGGGCGAGAAGGTGCGACGACGGGTCGCTTCCGCAAAGGAGAGGAAGCATCGCCGGGTCCGTCGTGCTTAGTTAAGCAAAGTAAAGTTGAGAAAAGCCAAGAAAAAGGGGAAGGGAAAAAAAGAAGTCATTGACCCCTCTATCTAACGAAAAGAAAAAGGGTTCATTCTTTCATCGAACTCCCGATCTTCAGGGGAAAAGGAAAGAGGGAATTGGGCGCCATCTCCGTCGTTACCTTGAAAGTCGAAAGAATCAGGCGGAGGAAAAGAACTAGATCAAAAAAAAAAAAGGTCCGGCGTTGATCGAACCCGCATCCCTCTCTCTCACAAAGAGAGAGATTCTGCTGTTCGAGCACACACTGAAAAAGAAAAACGAGGCAACCTGATAGGTGACGTTGATCTGGCGAGAGGAAAGAGGGAAAGGTAACATAGGAGACGAAAAAATCCATCAGACGATGTCATCACAAAGGAAAAGGGACCCGATTGCTTCCTGCTAATGGGAATAGACCTCGACGGGTCGGGGGGGGGGGAGGGAAGTTAACCTAAGGGGCTTGTCTTTCGACACTTCAAAGAGGAAAGCTTCATGTCCACGACAATCAAAAGAGAAAAAAAAATAACCAGAGAAAAAAAACGCGTTAAAGACCCAGGGAAAAAGGCCTGACTGTTTTGTTGGAAAAAAGGGGGGCGCTTCGCCACTCGCGAGGGGGGGAAGGAGGGAAACCAGCAGCCCGTTTTCGTTGAACGGAGAAAAGAACTCAGGCACGAAAAAAAAAAGAGGGGAAGAAAGAGTCACCGAACCGGTCCAGATCAAAGAAAGGGACGTTCCGACTTGCTCGTATCGCGTATGGGGAAGAAAAGAAGAATGGGCCCTTGCTGGCTTTTCGCCGACTGAGGAGAGGAAAATACAAAGACGAGAAAAAGAAGAGTCACGTAAGATTCGTATCGATCTGGGGCGGAAAAAATGGCATCCCACCATCGCGCCCTGTGGTTACAGGGTGAGTTCCGGAGATCGCAGAACATCCGTGGGGGAAAAAGATAGGTTGCAGGCGAGAAAAAAAAATTGCCAATGGCTAGAGGAGAAAAGGAAGCGGCGATGGCTTTGTCGTAGTCCCTAGAGAGGGGGAAAAAAAGCCAGCGCTTATAACGTTGCGTCAGCACGCAAGAAAAGGGAAAAAAAATGGCGCGGGGAAAAAAAAAAAAAGGGGAAGAACCGGTGCCGGGTCGATTGGTAAAAAAGGAGGAGTCGCGCCTTCGTGAACAGACGAAGGCCGCACAGGGGAAACTGATGCGAAAAGAAAAAAAGAGAAAAGGTCGGTGTGATTTCACCAAGTCACCACTCCCAACTTAAGGAGAAGGAAAGATGCTGTCCTCCCAGACGAAAGAAAGAAAAGAAAGAGCTACCTACGAGAAGAAAAAAAGGGAATTCTCATAGTTGCGATCCTGGAAGGGGCGGTCTTTTCCCGGCCATTGAACGGAGAAAGCAGGAAAAGGGGCGATTGCTGGCGCTGCGGAGAGGAAAAAAGGAGCTGGAAGGGACAACAGAGCGTAGTCTTGCTGTTGAAGAAGGTCCCGCCGCCCCGGGGGGAGAAAAGACATTGCTATGAGTAAACCTCGGGGGGAAGGGGAAAAGAGGATCACGGAAAAAGCAGGAAGGGAGTGCATCGTCAAGCGTCAAAAGAAAAAGGCAATCTTGGGCCCCGAAGGGGGGGACGCGGGTAGTTAGAAGGGAAGAAGAGCGACAAGAAGAGAGGAAAGCGGCGAGAACGCCCGTCCGGAAGAAGAAGGTGCTGCTTCAACCTCCATGGGAAAAGAAGAAAAGCCGCTGGTTGGTTAGTGCAGGAGGAGACACCAACCAAAGTGAGAAGAGAAAGCAGCGACCGTCTAAGCACTGCTCGATAAAAAAGGAAAGGCGACGTCGAACGAAAAAAGGGATAAGGCTGGAAAGAAAAAAAGAGAAACGTGACTAATTCACACGCAGTTTCCGGAGAAAAAAAAAAAAACACTCGTAAAAAAAGTTAAGTCGGAAGAGAGGACAAAGGACGGCGAGCAGCACTTCAAGAAAAGAAGGCGTCGTAAAGGAAAAGGCCCTTCGAGATTTCGCGAGGGTAGGGAGGCTGAACCAAGAAACAAAGAAAAACTTTTCTCATCAAGAGCGATGACGGGAAGAGAGGAAACAACTACAACGTAGATAGGAAAAAAAATAGACCAAGGAGAAAAAAAGGGAGGAGTCTCGCGGCCGTCCCGCAGGAGCTTTATAGTCAGACCCGAAGAGAGGGTCATTCGGTGTGAAGCTCTGAGGAAAAGAAAGCGGGGAAAGTAAAAGGAGAGGACGTGCTCTGCTCGCCGGAGAAAAAAGAAGTTTCAAGCCCGGCTAGAGTTGAAAAGAAATGTAGCCGTCGACGGAAAAAGGAACGACTTCAAGGCCGAAAAAGAGCAAGAAGAAGGTCCGATCGAGCGCCTTGATCGAGCCCGGGGAAGAGAAGAAATTTGGGTTAATTGGGTGTCCGGAAAGAAAGAGGAAGACCCCCAGCTTCTTCTTACGTCAGGAGCAAAAGGAGGGCCGAGACCGTAAGAAAAAGGAGGGCGTCTCGCCGATCACATCAAGAAAAAAGTCGATCCTTCTATCTGTGAGAGGGGGGAAGAAAACGTTGCTATCCCCTCGAGAAGTGCCCCAAAAAAGGAAGGGCAGGAACTTGGATTTGGCCTGAAGGGAAGGATCGAGGGCCGGACTTGGCAAGGAAAAAAGAAGTTGAGATCACGGCGAGTCCGCAAAAATAGGAAAGAGCAAGAAGACAGAAAGAAAAAAAGGGGCCGGCGGGACTTTGGTTCATCGAGAAAAAAGGGTGGCTTCAATATAACGCGCCTGTCGGTGGAAGAAAACGCCGCAATCGCACATGGAGAAATGAAAGAAAAAAAGAGGAGGGATCGCACTATGCGAATGGAGAAAGAGAAAAAAAAATAAGCGAACCAGAAGAAAGACGCCGGTCTGGCTGCGTGTTCGTGAGGAGACCGAAGCGAAAAGCCCAAGAGAAAAGGAAGTTGTCCGGAGGGGAAGGAAGAACAATCCGTTTACCATCACCACCGAAGGAAGGACCTACCGTCTCGCCGAAGGGGAAAAAGTCGGCGTGATCAAGAAAAAGAAAGAAAAGAAGCAAGAAAAAAAGAAAAAGGTTTTCAGGCCAATCTGGAAAGCGCGCAGAAGAGGAAATCTGCCGCTCTGCTGACGCAACATTAGGAAAGGCGCACGCCCGTCAGTCAGGCAGGACTACAAAAAAAAAAGGATAGGCGGGGAAAAAAAGAAAATACCGTCACATATCACCTGAGAAAAGGAAAGGATCGCCGGACGCACCGTCCGTTCGGAGGAGGGCTCAATCAGCGCACGGCACTGGGGGAGAAACGGTGGGTAGAAGAACCAAAAAAAAAAAAAAAAAAGGGGCAGCGTTATTTTCCAGCGGGGTAAGGAAATCCAATCCCTTTCCCATCTGAGGAAAAACGCACGACAATCTAATAGGATGCAGAAATGGGAGTTGACGCTGGCTTCCGTATTTCCAAATCCAGGAAAAGGGACGTTTCACGATCATATCTAGGAAAGGAGAAACCCGCATCGTGCAATCACGCCAAAAAAAGAATGGAAAAAGAAAAAAGAGCTTGACAAGACCAAGAGACGGCTACCGTGTCTGGTGAGGAAAACGACGGTGAATTGTCCGTCGGAATGAAAGGAAAAGGGTGCAAGTAGAAAAAAGAAGAAAAAAAAAAAGAAAAAGATCCCACGACTTCGAGGGAAAAAAGACCATATCAGTAGCCATCTTGTCCAAGGGAGAAAAGAAAAGAACTTGGTGCTCGCCACTCCTGATGATGGGAAAGAGAAGTAAAGTTGAAAAAAAAAAAAGGAGAAGTCCAGATCACCGTCACTATCCGGGTGCCGCAGGAAAAAAGATCGACAGCAGCATCTCTCTAACAAAAAAGGAAGATGCTGCTGTTTCGATCACGCAAGAAAAGGGAAAGTCGGGACCGAGAAAAAAAAAAAAAAAGGGAGGCTCGGGTACTACTGAAAAGGACGCCCACCATCATCAGGACGAGGGGAGAAAAAAAGGGGCGTTCTCTGAATACCTGGAAAGAAAAGAAAGGCTTAGCTTTAGGGGATCGGTGGGGGGGGGGAAAAAAAGCTGTTGATCTGTTCTGCGTACACTTCGAAAAGCCGCTGCAGTCCGACGACAATCACCCTGGAAAAAAAAAAAAGAGGGCGCCTATCGCCCGCTCGGAAAAGGTTGGCGCCCACCACCATCGTGTTAGCTTAGAAAAAAGGAAATGCGGGACCAGCAGCCCGTTTCGTTGACAAAAAGGAAAAAAAAAAAGAAAAAGGAAATAACGGCACGCAGCGTCACCGAACCGGAAAAAGACGAACTGTAACGTTCCGCTCTGTCTCGTACGGGGGGGTAGCTTGGCTTTCGCCGACCTTCTTCATATGAAGAGAAAAAAAACGAATAACCGAAAAGGGGAGGGAGAATCGATTCGACTGCTGCCCAAGGGGAACACCACGCGCCTTCGTTTACCGGGAAAAAAAATAATCCGGTGGAAAGAGAAAAGCCTCCTTTGGCCAAAAAAAAGGAAGCGCGATGGCGTTGTCCGTAGTCGAGAGAGTGCGCCTTCCGCCAGCGGAGGAAGAACCGAGGAAGGGGAGGGGGCCAGCGACGCCTGGCGCTTTCCAGGAAATTCTTATTTGGAAAGGAGGTCACATCGCCTCTTAAGGGGGACCTCACGGAAAAAAAAAGGAGGCGCTCGGGGGGAAAAAAAGTGCGGGAAAGGGGAAATGAAGAGAAAAAAAGGGAAAAACCAAAGAAGACCGTTTTGGCTTGGCCTGCGAGAAAAAGAAAAAGACCAGCCCTTCGACGCATACGATACAGAGGAAGAAGCAAAAAAGAAAGAAAGGTATCGATTTACCGTGGTCGGGAAAAACCGGCCATTGAACTATCAAGGAGTGCTTGCGCTTGGCGTCGAGAAGAGGGGAGTGGAAAAGAGGCTGCTGGTTTAAGGCGATCGATGAAAAGAAAAAAAAAGAGGCCTGTCGGTCCGCTAGATGGCCAAGTAAAACCCCTCTTTGTGTCAGAGCGGAATTGAGAAAAAGAAAAAAGAACGTCATCGGCAAGCAGGAAAATAGAAAGTCAATCTTGTTCCCCGGAAACTCTGCTGTGATATCACGTTAAGAAAAGGAAATTCCTAAGAAAAAGCGAGAACGCCCGTCGGAGAACGGTATGCCCACTTTGAGGAAAATCCTGACCGTCAGCACAGAGGGGTGAGGCGCGAAAAAGAAAAAACCAAATTCCGACGGCGCAGCGACCGGAGGAAAGGGCGCCTCGATTCGACTGAAGTGCATTTACTTCCTTTCTGAAATAGGGGGAAGAAGCAAACGGGAATAGAAAAGAAAGGCTCAAAGCCACCGTTCACAAGAAAGAAAAAAGGGTTTGAAAATTCTAGTTCCGCGAGGAAAAAAATCAGGGTCGGAAAAGAGGAGAGAGGAAAAGAGGCCGTCCATCGAAGAGCTTAAAAGAAAATGCGAGATTGCGATGGTCTGACTTAGAAAGAGGGGCCGGCCTCCGAAAGCTTTTCGACGAAAAAATGAGGGAGTAAAAAAAAAAAAACAAAGGGAAAAAGGAAAAAAAAAGCGGTCGCGGATGAAGAAAAGAAAAGGAAAGGCGTGCTCATCTGTGATAGGGAATCGTGTGAACTCTTCGTACGGACGGAGAGAAAAAAAAAAAACAGGCGTGCGAGGAGAAAAAAAAAAAAAGGGGCAAGCCGGCGAAGATTTTGAACGGTGGAAAAAAATGCTTGTATCCCGTCGAAGTCCGCTGCGCCGTTCACGTGCCGCAGAAAAGGGGAACCAAGAAAGAAAAAATCGAGCTCCTTGATCCAGCCAAAGAAGGCGGCATTTTGTGATGGGGGGGAGAGACGCCGCACTCACCCACCAGCGGAGAAAAAAACCAACCCAAAAAAAAAAAAAAAGAAAAGTACTTTTTCGCCGAAAAGGGCATCCCGCCCCGTTCCTATCAAAAAGAAATCGTTCACTCGATCCCTCGGATAGGGAAGAAAGCTAGAAAAAAAAAAAGCCCAGCTTGCCTTGAGGGGGGGCCTCCTTGCCGATGCACGTGAGAGAGGCTGCGCGCTCGTGATAGGAAGAAGAAACAACGAGGGAGAGCCCTCTATCGGAAAAAAGGGACGTTTGTTAAACCCCCCCAAGACAAAACAAAAACCAAAAAAAAAAAAAAAAAAAAGAAAAAAAAAACCCCCCCCCAAAAAAAGAAAAAACCCCCCCATAAAAAAAAGAAAAAAAACCCCCCCCACAAAAAAAAGGCCAAAGGGGGAGGTGTCTGCAGAGAGCGACGCGGTCCCGAAGAGAAAATTCGCTCTCATTGAAGAGAAATGTTTAAAAAGAAGGCCCACGGTAAATCGAAAACGCATTCCCAGTCTCTGAAAGACTCTGTCTCCGGAGGGGAACGCTGCAAAAGAAAACGCCGCCCCAAAAAGATTGGCTTTGTGAAGGCATCCCCAGCCGGTGAAACAAAAGACAAACAAAGCCCGGGAAAAAGAAGGGAGAGACGAAGTGCGCCCGAGAGGGAATCAAGCGTCTGTTCACCTTGAAAAAAAGGGTACCAAATCGACCCGTCACCGGGGAAAAAAGCGCGACGTCGAGAAAAAAAAGAAGAAAAAGGACGCAAACTCTTTATAAAAAAAAAAAGAGGGAAGTCAGCATGACTCGCCAACGCCATCGCCGGGAGAGGATATCTCCTTGCCAGTCGGCGGAAAAGTCAAGCAGAACCGGAAAAAAAGGGAGAGCCGATCTCCGGACAAAAAACGCGCTTTTTGATGCAATCAAGAGGGAAAAAAAGATCTACGTCGAACGTAAACCCAACCCAAAAAGGAAGGCCGTGGTTGCAAGGAAAAAAAAAGGGGAAGCTGGAGGACAATACCGCGAAGACAAGTTCGAAGAAAAGTTGACTCTGGACCTGTTAGGGGGGAAAACGCAACTTAGGAAAATGAAAAAAGGAAAAAACACGGGCTGCCTGGGTCCCAGGAAACGTGCTAAGCGACCACTATGTGGGGCAGCACCGCTTTATCAAGACCAAGGGGGGAGTGGGTTAACGACTGGGGAAGGGGAAGAGAGGCAGCGGCTCTGGTCGCGTGCTTAGGGAAAAACAGCTCAACAGCGGGCAGGTCGAGAACGTCGAGGGACCCGCTATCAAAGAAAGGAAAACAAGGAGTGTCAAAAAGAAAGGGATCGCCATCGGCCTGATGATGGTGGGCGGGAAGGGAGTGCCATTCCTCGCATAAAGGCGCCGCCCTCCTTCGCAGATCACCGTCCCCTAAGAAGGGAAAGAAAAAAGGCACACTGGAGAGAGAAAAAAGAAGGGGGAGGAAAAGAGAGAGTGCTGTCTGTGATTGCAGCGGTTTCTGCGGACGGAAAAGCGGGCGTCGCGATGCTCGGGTACTGGGAGAAAAAAGAATGGGAAGGAGGAAAAAAAAAAAAGAGAAGATCGTCGTTCGAAGGGGACACTATGTCTCCTGGCTATGGCGGGAAGACCTACGACTGCGGGGAAAAAAAAAAAAGGTTGATCTTGTCTGCGCACTTCCATGGGAGGAAAAAGCTGCAGTCCTACTACATCCACAAGGAGGGAAACCGTCCTCACCGCCTCGGAGGGGAATTGACTTGAACAGGGGAAAAACATCGTGGTCGCTTCGCCACGAGACGCGGGACCAGCAGCCCGTGTTGGGAAAAAAACTCGTTCACGAACATGCCCTGCAGCATAATGGGAACAAAGCGTAAACGAAAAGAAAAGTTCGCTCTGCTCGTATCGAGTATTGGGGAATGGCCCGTGCTTTCTTTCGAAAAAGGGCAACTCACGCTGCAAAAAAAGGTGTTACGGAAAGAGACTGCTTCACCACGACCAGTGCCGTGAAGGGAGCCTTCTGTTACCTAATAACGGGGAAGGGAGAAACATCCTTGTGTACGCCAGTTGAAGGGAAAGAAAAGGCAGCCCTGGAAAAAAAGAGAAGAGGCGCATGGCGTTGTCGTAGTCCGGAAAAAAGCCGCTGCTTATAACGGGAGGAGAAGGACCTGGGCGCTTGCCATCGACTCCTTGACAGGAGGGGGGGAAAAAGGGCCCCGCCTTCACGGGGAGGAGAAGGGAAAAGGATCACTAAGAGGCTGAAAGCACTTGGGAAAAAGGAGCGGGCCGGGCAGGGAAAGGGGGATGCCATCGTCACCGCCACACTTCCAAAAAAGTCCGGGGAGAAAGTAAAAAAACGCACACTCAGCAAAAAGAAAAAGGACTAGTCTTTCGCTCTGTGGGAAGAGGCATAGTGCGATTCCTTTATCGTAGGAAAAAAGGGCGGAGTTTACAGGAAAGGAAGACCATTGTGCGATTGCTGAGAGAGAGAGTCGTCCACCGACACGGCGTGGGAAAGAGCGAGTCTTGAAAGAACTACGAGAAAAAAAAGGGAGTCCTATAGAATTGCCGACGGGAAAACTCTGGGGGCTAGTACGAGAAGGAGACAAACTATCGCGCCGCTTGAAAAGCTCGACGATCAGCAGGAAAAAAAAAGTCCAAGTCCTGCCCGCAGAAGGGCAAAGAGGGGGGGACAAGGCTCCACACTCTCGGGGGAGGGTATCCTCCTTCTAAAAAAGAGGAACTGAAGAGAGAGGTTGCCCGTGGCGGGAGAAAAAAGGCGAAAACTACCAGGGCAAAAAGAAGAAGACCGCTGTTTTTTTATTTGCTGAGGAAAAGAAGAAGAAAAAAGAAGGGAGGGGGAAAAGGCGATACTGGCTCATCGATTCGACGTCTCAAAAAGGGAATTCCTTCTGGAAGTTAGAAAACCTGCGGGAGGAAAAGAAGGCTACACGCAGTTCCGGCTCAAGAAAAAAGGAGCCCTGGCTTTGAAAAAGTTCAGGAGCTCGTGCTGGGAAAATCCCTTCGGAAAGGAAAGAAAAAAGAGAGAAGGCTTCACACCGAGCAGAGAAGAGCTGTCTACTATCACAGCCGGAAAAAAAGGCCGTCCTCCGAGAATCGTAAAAAAAAAAAACCGGGGGGGGAAGAAAAAAAAAGAGGAGAAAAGAGATAGATACTCCGTAAGGGAAAAAAGCTCTCGGCTGAAAAAAAAAAGTCTTGATCCTTCAGACAAAAAAAAAACGTTAAGAAGCGGAGGAAGGCCGGCCGAGAGGAAGGATGCTCGCCGACGAAAGAACGAGCGGCATAGACCTTTTAAAAAAAACGAGGAGGAAAGGGGAGAAAAAGAAGCACGTTTCCGCTGCGCCGAAAAAAAGGTCGCCGACTTCCAGAAGGAAAAGAAACCTTACTGATTTGAGAAGCTGGGCTATAGGGGAAGGGAAAAAAGAAGAAAAAAGAAAAGTCGGCATTTGGGGATGGGGTCCTGGAAGAAAAAAGCACCTCACCCCCATCTGCTGCAAAAAAAGGTTCTCCTGCAGCACCCGTGGGGAAAAAGAATTACGAGGGAGAAAAAAAAAGAAAGGTCACATCGTCCTTCGGATAGGGGAAGATTACTTTCTATCAAAAGATTCCCACCTCGGGACCAGTGTCGGAAAGGAGGGGGGAAAGCTTCCGAATGCACGTGAAGGGAAACGGCCGCTCGTTGAAAAAGAGAGGGTTACGTCCTAAGGGGAAAAGGGAAAGAAAAGACAGGAAAAGGGGGGGAAAAAAAGGAGCCTTAAACAGCACGACTCGCCGTTGGAGAGAGGGCCGCGGTCCGCAAAGAGGAAACAGATGGTTCGCTCAGGCAGGGGAAATGACGGGAAGAAAAAAAAATATGCGAATGCACAGTCTCTTGAGAAAAAAAAACTCTGGCAAGAAGAGAAAGAAAGGCGTTTTCGTCTGGGAAAAGAAACGCCCAACCCTGCGCGGAAGGGGGCATCCCCACCGTGGAAAAATTACACGCAACAAGGAGAAAAAAAAGGAAAAGAAAAAAGAGGGTTTCACCTAAGGCGCGAAGGGAAGAACAAATCGACCCTGCAACCGTTTTAAGAAAAGAAATCGTTCTCTGAAAAAAGAAGAGGGACGCACGTTATAGCCCGGGCGAGGCGAAAAAAAAAAGCGCCGCGGAATTCCGTCGGGGCCAGGCGTCGTTCGATAAGGGAAAAGAATGGCGGAAGAGAGAACGCACCGCCTTTCTTCGGTAACCGAAGGAGAGAAAATAAGCTCACGTCCCTGGTCTGGATATCGATCTACGTCTACGGAAAAAGAATTATGAAAAGGGGAAAAAAGAGGGATTGAAGAGTTCGGCGAAAGAGAAAAAAAAAATGGAGGTAGACAATACTCAGAAAAGAAGTCGCAGTTGACTCTGTTGACCGGGAGGAAAAAAAAAAATCAAAAACGCGGGCAAAAAAAGGAAAGTCGTCACGAACACGGCTGCTGGTCCCGGAAAGAAAAGAACAGCTCGTGTCTACCTCGAAAAAGCGGCCAACAACACAAGTCCAGCACAGAGAGAAAAAACGGCACCGAGAGAAGAAAAAAAAAGAAAGGGATGTGTTCTTCGGACTGCAAAAGGAAGGGGCTGAGGTTACTCCCATTGAAGTGTCGGAAAAGGGAGCCCTCCAATAATCCCACCTACTAAGAAAAAATCTGGCCCATAAGAAAAAAAAAAAGAGCCGTGGTGATCGCCATCGTCACAAAATAAGCGTTACCTTGCCATCCGCGAGAACCGTCCTATTCACCGTCACCTATCCTGGGGCCGAGGGGGAAGAAAGGAACTCAGAGCAAAGAGAAAAGAGGCTGCGGTTCGATCACTGCACTACAGTAACGAAGGGGCCGAGGCCCCCGTATAGTGGAGAAAGGAAGTGCTCTGGTCCTTCGCTACGGAAAGAGCAACATCAGGGAAGGAAGGGAGGAGATGAAGACTTGGACACGATGGAGGGAAAAAAGAGGGGAGATAGCTTTTCCCAAAAAGAGTCTTGGAGCGAACCTTCCCGAGGGGGAAAATAAATGGGAAAGGGAAAGAAAGAGAGAAGACGACAATTTTGGTTCCCAAACAAAGAAAGAGAACACCGTCGAGAAAAAAGAACGCTCGTTCTTGATCACTCTCAGGGAGGGAAAAAAAAGGAAAAAGCGCGTGTCGGAGGAAAAGGAAAAAAGCCCGTGTTCTTTTACGCCTTCCTCGATCGGAGAAAAAAAGAATGTGCCGCTGATTGGAATACGAAAAAAAAAAACCAGGGAGAGGAGGAATAGAAAATGCTCGTAGCGCGTATTGTCCTCCAAGAGAGAAAAGGGCGCCGACCTTCGTCCTCTGCCCTAGGGAAAAAAAAGGGCTGCTGTGTGGGTTAGTCGATGAAGCTAAAAAGGGGGAAAAAAAAAGAGCCTTCGGTTACCGAGAAAACGGCCGGGGGAAAGAGCCTTGGTACGCCATTGGGCGTACCGCCTCCTTGGCCAAGAAAAAGATGATTCAACTGCGGAAAGGAAAGGAGGTGCTCTCCGCCAGCGGCTGATAGAAAGAAGAGGTCTATGTCGCCTGGCGCGTGCCAGCGACGGGAAAAAGAAACGGTGCGGGTCGACTTTGTAAAAAAAAACGTACTGAAAAAAAACCCGCTCCACCCGAAGGGCGATGCTGTAGGCCACCAAAAGTTCAGGTCCGGTGGTGATGGTCAAGGGGGAAAGTCAAAAAAAGACCGGCGCCGGGTTGGCGGCGATGAAAGAAAAAACACGCAGCCGCCCGTCGAAAAAAAAAAAAGGTCGCTCTGTTGAGATACAGGGAGGAGAGCTCGTGGAGGAGGGCGTTTACCGTCCATTGAACGGATAAAAAAAAAAAAAAAACCTTGTGCGATTGCGAAGAAAAAACGCGTCCAAAAATGACGAAATTGAAAAAAAGAGGGAGGTTTTAGGAACAACTTCCCGCCTTCCCCCTGGGGGGTAAAAGGGTCGAAAAAGGAAAGAGGGTGCGAGTACCGGAAAGGCCTCTCAAAAAGAAAATGAACAATCCGCCTCGATCCGTGCATAGAAGGAAAGTCCGAAGGAAAAGGGGCCCCTATGTGGGGCAAGAGAAGCGGTGATTCAACGTGAAAGGAGAAGACATATCCTAATATCGAGGAAACCGAGAAAAAAAAAAGAGATGCCAACACGGTTGCTGCGAGAGAAGCAGACCGTCATAATCCTCTGGTGGGTGAAGGGGAAAAGCGACCAATACCAAGAATCAAGACGAAAAAAGAGGAAGTCGCTCTAAAAGGTAGGGGATCAGTAAGGTTCAGGTATTCAGGAAAAGGGAGGCCTTGAACTGGAGAATAAGAAGAGGAAGGAATAAGAAAGAAAGTTCAACAAACTCAAAAAAAAAAAGGGAAAAGTTTCTCTACCGCTCGAAAATCTCTTGAAAAGAAGGAAAAAAAAAAGGGGGGGAACAGCCGTCGATCGAAGAGGCTTCAAAAAAGAAAGAAATCGCTATTTCCTGACTATCAAAGAGGGGAGAAAGGCCAGCCGGCCGCCTAGAAAGCAGGGGGAAAGGAGGGGATCTCAACACACAAAAGAGAGATACTCCTTACCTTCATAGAGCTTCTCTTCTGCCGTCCGCCAAGGCAGGAAGAATAAGCTAGAGAAGGAAGGAGAGAGACGGCTCGTCTTCCGGCGCGAAAAAGGCGCTTCTCGCCGACGAAACATAGACCTTTTACAAGAAATGGTGAACAGGGTAAAGAAAAGTCCGTACGAAGAAGGAAAGTCACGTCCTCCGTAAAAGAACCCCTGCCCCTTACTTATGTGAAAGGAGAGGCTAGCAGAAAAAAGAAGAAGAGTCGCTGCGCCGGAAGTCATTTTCGCTCTCTCGGGAAAGAGCTGACGTTCATTATTCCCCTGGGGGAGCTCCACAAAGAAGGGAAGCGGGCGTTTTGTTTTGGGAAACCCCCCCCTCGCAAAAGGGAAAGACTATCCTTCGGATCTGTCGACCAGGATAACGTGGAAAAAAAAAATAGAAGGAAAAAAAGACGGTTCCACGCTTGCCTTTCGGAAAGGGGACTTGCCGTCTGCACTTGATCGGGGGGAAAAAAGCAGCGCTCCGTTGAGATCACGGAAAGGCCTTACTAGAAGGAAGAATAGAAACGACCGCCACCGGGCCGAAGAAAGGAATCGATCTCTTAAAAGAAGAGATAAATCTCCCTTTCTTTGGGAAGGGGAAAAGAAAGGCGCATGGGGAAAGAAGGAAGGGAAGGAACCGCTCGCCCACGGTAAACGAAAAGGAAATCTCTTGTCTCTCCACAATCTACAGCCTCTGTGAAAAAAAAAGAAAATGCTGTCTTCTTGTTCGTCTGGGAAGAAAAACGGCCGGAAGGGGGGGGAAAAAAATGCATCCCCAGACGGTGACCATCAAAAGAGAAAGCACGTGTCCTACTCGCATCAAAAGAAAAAAAAAAAAAAAAAAAAAAAAGAAAGGAAGGAGGCGTATCCTCAAGCGTCTGTTCACGAGAAGGGGGCAAGTTGTACCAAATCGACCCGTCACAAGAAGAAAGGCTTCGCTGGCTCGCGCCCAGCTACATGAAAGGAGACAAAGGGCGAAGAGGGAAAAAGAAGGGGAAGAGTCAGGCGGCGGAGGGAAAAAGTGGTCGATACTGCACATTCAACCTGCTTAACCCGGAGGTCAAGGAAACACCGGAAAGGAGGAGAAGGGGGGGGATGCCAATCAGCGCACGGCAACTGGTCAGGAAGAGAAGGAAGAAAGACGAACGTAACCAACCCAGCACCATTTTGAAAGGGGAAGTTCCACTTCAATATAAGAATGTAAAAAAGAATTAAGGTCTGGAGAAGAAAAAAAAAACAAAAGAAAAAAACAAAAAAACATTTCTCCGATTCGCAGGACTCGCGGTATTTCAAAGGAAAATCGAGAATGCGTCCAACGACAGGGAAAAAGATCACCACAACTGCGTTGAGTCTCCAAAACCCTTCAGCACGAGAGGGAAAGAGCTGGGGGGAAGAAAAGGGAAAAGATTTTCTTCTTACTGCATCGGCTCGGTAAAGAGGAAGGGTAATCCCATGTACTTGTTCGCCAGAAAAAAAAGAAAAAAGAAAAGAATCCCACCGACGTCGAGTGGAAAAAAAAAGGCAAAACTTAGCAAAAGGAGAAAAAAGAGAGAGCCTGGGTTATCTCCATGTCCTGAGATGGAGAAAAAGAATGAAGAGCTCATTACCCTAGCATCGCGACGAAAAGAAAAAAAATGGTCCTCGGCCGACACCTTGCAAAAGACAAAGAATCTTCAAAAAAAGGGAGGAGGAGGGAGATCACCTGCACGACAGTGGCTTTGCACGGTAAAAAAAACAGGAAGGTGATCTTTACGCGGGCTGCGGGGGAAAAAAAGGCGACTGTCAATTTAACTGACGATATGGAAAAAAGGAGAAGCCAGAGAGGAAGGGGAATTCGATGAAGAAAGAGAAGAAAAGGGCTTCACGTTCTTGTAGATATTCGAGAAAAGAGAATCTGTTTAGAGAATTAGCTGTAGAAAAAAAGGGAAGAAACCGGACCCGAGCCGCTTGCAGTCGACGAAAAGAGAAGCAGCGCAAAAAAATCGGTCCGCCGTCGCCGCTAGAGGAGAGCAAGACGTGGAGGGAGCCAAAGAAATTCGTCCACTCGGCGTTGTGGAGGAAAAGGACGTTGCCGACCTTCCTAAAAAGAAAACAAAAGGTGCAAGAAAAAGGGGGAAAAGAACCGGTCCAGAGTCAACTGCGAAGGACGGAAGATCTGCTCGTATCGAGTATTGTCTCAAAAGGCTTTGACTTTCGCCTACCTTCTGAAACAAAACTTGCGGGGGTTACTTCGACTAAGATAAAAAGAAAAAAAAAGACCAGTGCCTTGCAGCTGATTTGGAAAAAAAAAAAAAGAAAACTGCCGGTGCGTCCGGAGATAACAGGGGATATGGAAAAAAGGGGAAGGGAAGGGCGATATCCGCTCCGCCGGAAGAGGGAGAAGGACTCTTCTTACTGCGTGCTCCTAAAGGAAAAAAAGTCCACATCGCGGCGATTTAAAGAGGGAAAAAAAAAGGAAAGCCTGCGCGCTTGAAAGGGAAAGGTGCCCGGTCGAGGGGAGAGAGGAAAAAGCCCTCCTTCCACTTCGCTGCTTCGGAAGGAGCCGCCAACAAAAGGAAGGGGGATGCGTAGGGAAAAAAGGGTCGGTGGTGATGTTCACAGATGAAAGTACAACAGGTAGGGGTCTTCCGCTGAGGTGGGAGAGGGGAAAGCACCATCCCGGATACGAGAGGAAAGCGCGAGGGAAGAACGGATCGAGAGGAAGTGTCGTTCTTCCTGCCATGGAAAGAGGGGTGGCTATTTCTGGCTCTTTTGAGGAAGAAAAGGAAGGTCTCTTTTTCAATAGAAGAAGAAAAGGGGGAGAGTTTTAAGGCGATCGATGACAACAAGGGAGAAGAAAAGGGGGCTGTCTGCCTATATATTTCCGACATTGAGAAAGGACGTCCTTTATCTCACGATCGCGAAGGAGAACCAAACGAAAAAAGAAGAGGCCAATCCAGTCCTGCAAAGAAAAAAAAAAAGGTGGTGTCAAGGCGCCACAAAAAGGAATATCCCCTTCCCAATCGTGCTAGCGGGAAGGAAAAAAGGGAAGAGGCCCGGGGCGGGATGAGTAAAAACGACCGTTTGCTCCCTGACCGAAAAAAAGATTTTCGTCCAAAGATTACATTCAAAGGAAGAGAAAAGCACGCGCCACAAAGAAGGAAAAAAAGGCCGGCTCGATTCGACGTAAGGGAAAGAAAGCCTTATAAAAGGGAAGGGAGGAGAAACGTTGACGGGTCGGAAAGAAAAAAATCCCACACCGTTCAACAGAGGGAATATAAGAGAAGAATCTCTTTCGGAAGGAAGGGATCCCTCTTCCTTTCAGCTCGGAAGAGAAAAAGCAAAGAGCCTAGAGAGGGGGGAAAGAGTCGACTTATCACAGAAAAAGAAGAAAGGAAAATGCCTCCTATACTTTTTAGAGAAACGCGATGAAGGTACGGAGTATCTAGAAAAGGAAAGGAAAGAGAAAGAGAGAGGAAAGACAGGAAGAGAGTCGCGTATAGAAAACCTTTCGAAAAAAAAAAAATGGGAGCGTTCTCATTCTGTGTAAGGAAAAGGGAACCGTTGTGAGCTCTCGATAAACTTCCAAAAAGAAGGGAAAGACTCACGCTGCTTGGCGATCGCATAGCCTTCAAGAAGGGGGAGGTGCCTTTGAACGGAAAAGGAAAAATCGTACTTCACTTTTCCGAGGGAAGCAGAAAAGTCGCAAGGGGGAAAAAATTACTGAGGTTCGACGAAAGAAAAAAAAAAAAGTGATCTAGCCCTTTCTCGAAGGAGAAAAAGTGGTTAAATTTGTTCCTGGTAAGGGAAAAAAAAAAAAACCAAACGTCTGCGGGAAAAAGGAGGGGAAGAAAAAGGGGCATCCCGCCCGGGCAGAAAAAAGGAGAGGAGGGAAATCCACTCGTTCAAATCGATCCTGAGGAAAAAAGAAGGATCGTATTAACTTTTCTAAGGAAAAGATGGCCCGAGAAGAAAAAAGGGGGAAGGAGGCGGGCAGGACTTGGATTGAAAAAAAGAAGGGATCGAGGCGGACTTGGCAAGAGAAAAATGTGAGATCACAAGAAGGGACGTCGAAGGAGGGAAGGAAAAAAAAGGCCGGGGGGGGCGGGACGGGGGAAGGGAAAAAAGCAAGCCTCTCTTGTGGCTGCAGAGAAGGGAAGGGAAAAAAGAGGCCGCCAAGCGCCAGCATCTGCAAAAGGAACAAGGTCCCGGAAAAAAAGGGAAAGAGCAACAGTATCGCACTATGAGAATAAAAAAGGAAGAGCTACCAGCCTCTGGAGAAGGAAAAAGATGCGTGTTCGTCTGGTAAGACCGCAGAAAAAAAGAAAAAAAGCCAGAGAAACTATGACGAAAGGAGAAAAAAAGCGTTGACCATCACCAAAGGGAAAAAGGGACGGTTAGCCCTACCGTCAAGAGGAGGCGTGATCCTCAAGCGTCTGGGAAACAATATGAAACATCTATAAAAAAAGGGGGTCAGGCCAACTGGAAAGCGAAAAAAAGGCGACTTGAAATCTGCCGCGCTGAGACTGCGGAAGGCGCACGCCGTCAGTAAGAAATCGCGGGAGGAAAGAAAGAAGAAGGGGCGGTCGTACGGCACTATCACCTGAAAGGGGAAAAAAAGGGACGCACCCGTCCGTTCTTCGGTAACCGAAGTCGGAAAAAAAAAGGCCACTGCGTGGTGTCAGCAGCTCGATCCGAAAACTCCAGGTTAGAGGGAAAGGAAAAGTCGGCGAAAAGCCAAGCACGAAAAAGAACAATACTCGCTACAGCAGAGCGGAAGGGAAAAGTGACTCTGCCGGTTCGGTACGCTGCTTCCGGGAAAGGAAAAAAGTCTCGGGGAAAAAGATGATGGGACCGCCGTGCCTCACGCACACGAGCGTGGAAAAAAACAACACATCATCACTCGCGTAGAAAAAAAAAAAAAGATTGCTGGTGAGCTGACGGTGGAGAGAGATGTGGGCGTAAGGGAGAGGGGGCAGGCTGTTGCTGAGGTTACCCATGGAAGTGAAAAGAAAAGCATGTCGCCTCCAAGAATCCCACGACGAAAGAAAAAAAAAAAGCTGAGGCATATCCAGGAGCCATCTTGTACAGGGGGACAAAAAAGAATACGCCTGGGAAGGGGGAAAAAGCTCCGTCGTTACCTTGCCCAGGAAAAAAAAAGAGGGGAAAAGGCCCCCTCATATCACCGTCACCTATCCGGAACAACAGAGACACGTCTTTCAGGTGATGCTAACAGCAGCAGAAGAAAAAGAAAGAGAGAGAGAAAAGAAAGTGCTTGGCACGGTGGCGGCCGAAGGAAGGGGAAGGGGGGAAGGGTCGTCGCGATCTCCGGAAGATTTCGCCCACCATCACTCATTACTATGGAGAGGCAAGAGATAAGAAAAAAAGGGGGGAGGAAAACGGGAGGGAGATAGCGGGTCCCTCGACGCGGTGGATTCGTGTAGCAGAAAGGACTGTCTTTCGACACTTCCATGTGCTGGAACAAGGGCTGCAAGGAAGGAAGGGAAAACAAGTCGCTCACCAAGCCATCGGTCCGAAGGAAGGAAGAAGGAGAAAGCGCGTGCTGACTGTGTTGTGAAAAAAAAAAAGAGGGCGAGCCACGCGCGTTGTGCGGAGGGAAAAAAAAAAACCCGGTTCGTTGACAGAAAAGGAAAAAGGAAAGAAAGGGTGCCGCGGCTTTGAAAACGGCACAAAAAAGAAAAGGTCAACTTCGACTTCGGCAACGTAAAAAGAAAAAAGAAAATTGTCCTCCCATAAGGGTAGGTCAAAACGAAAAAAAAGAGAAGAGAGAAATTGGTGCTGGTTGGGTTACGTCGACGGAAGAAAGAAAAAGTGCCGTGCTCTGATTGCATCCACCAGAGAGAAGGGAAAAGTGCGTCCCGGATGAATTCCCCGAAAACGCAAAGTTGAGGTCCGGATCGGACCGCAAAAAAAAAAAATGCCGCCTCCGCCTGCCTTTTCAAAAAAAAGGGGAAGAGTTATTCCTGCTTACTTGACTTCGTACGGAAATATTATTTGAAAAGAAAAAAAGGAAAGTGAAAGGTGCGCTGCCAGCGACGCTGCGCGAGGGGAGAAAAAAAAGGGCCGTTGTCTATTTGGTACAAGAAAAACTGCCTTCCCGCCTTGAAAAAGGAGAAAGAGAGTGGAGGATCACGCCGCTCACCCTGCGTGCGCACTTAGGAGGAAGAAAAAAAGTTGGCCTTGCGGTCGGTGGGGAGGGATTAGAAAAAGCGGAAAAAGAAGGAATGCGCCCGGGTTGGAGGCGACTGCGGAAGAAAAAAGAAACGCCGCATCCCGTCGACGCAAACTAGAGAAAAAGAGACATATACCTTTTGCATGGAGACAGGATCGATTGAAGAAAGGGAAAGGGGAACGGAATCAATGCGAGCGGACAAGGAAAAGGGGGACGTCTGCCCACCGACATGAGAGGAAAACCTCTAGTCTTGGCTGTTTAATGCAGAGGAAAGGTGGCTGGATAAGAGGAAGGAAATTGGCTAGGACTTAACCCTCGGTTGGCGAGGACAAGAGGAAGGAAACGCTCCTCTTCCAAGTCCGCCTCGATAAGGAAAGGAAGGTCCATTCCTTCCCTCATAAATTCAAAGGGGGGAGCTATAGCACTCGCGGGGAAAAAAAAAAGGAGAAGGAGTCCTAAGTATCTAGTGTGAACGAGCAGAAAGGAAAAAAGGACGCCGCGTCTCTTAATCGGCCAGGAAAGGAAGACTGCTAAACTACCAGTTGCATCCTACCCCGAGAGAAGGAGTGCGGAAAAAAAAAAAAAGGAACCCAAATGCCGACGGCGAAAGGAGATCGATCATGCGTCTGCAAAGAAACTCTCAGTCAGGTTCAGGGGAAGTCGGAAAAAGGAAAGGCGCAATCGGAAACGTGCGGTCAGGAAGGAGGAAAGGCTCAATCCCACCTTTCAAACCTCTGACGAAAGGGAAGGATATGAGAAGAGTCTCTTGCTTAGGAGAGAAGGAGGAAGGAGGAGAGTCATCTCCTTAATACTAGAAGGAGGGAATGAGATCTTGAGAGAAGAGAAAGGAGAGGTTCTCTATTGTCTGACTTTCACAGAAAAAATCCTCATTCTTTGAAAATCCTATAATCTTTACCAAGAGATAGGGAGGATCTCTCTCAAAAAAAGAGACTCCTACCTTCATCTCTGTAACCGCAGACCGGGAAGGAGGAGAAGTCATACCCTCGCGAAATAGAAAAGGAAAAAAGATTCCGTATCGGACTCTCGTCTGAAAAAAAAGAATAAAACTTCTCCGACGCACGCGCGTTGCGGAAAATACAGCGAAGGGGGGAAAAAAAGGATGTATCCGTCTACGTCACTTAAAAAAGTGAACGTCCTCCTTCGCCGACTGAAAAAGAAAGGGGGCACCTTACTGGGTTCGAAGGATGAATTTAGAAGACCAAAGGGAAACGGAGATTTGTGGATGGGGGTCCGGTCGCGAAAAAAGAAGAAAAAAAAGATGCTGACGGTCATGATGCCCAGAAAAAAAAAAAAAAGGCATCCGCCCCTTTCCTATGAAAAAAGGGGCGGCAAAAAACAGCTAAGGAGAAAAGAAAGAGGAGGAGACGTCTGATTAACGTTGCTATCCCAAAAAAAATGGCCCACCTCGGGCCAAAAAAAAAAGAAGAGGGTGGCCTCTTGCCTATTCCACGTGAGATAACGGGATGTGAAGAAGAGGAAAAAGAGGGGTACGTCATACAATGTAGCAAAAAAAAAGGCCGGCGTGACTTTGTTTCAAGAAGGAAAAAACGTAGCGG
>Ga0179593_1782359_pt1 | contig 21904 bp, 28 predicted proteins | sample CZODoug2_1_08_16_FD_185931 | JGI IMG/M metagenome (GOLD analysis project Ga0179593, IMG submission 185931) | Vadose zone soil fungal communities from Angelo Coast Range Reserve, California, USA - CZODoug2_1_08_16fungal (PacBio error correction) | ecosystem: Environmental > Terrestrial > Soil >...
CACACGCAGCAAGTTGAAGATCCGGGGGGTAAAGAGGCCGGGATGTTTGCAAGGGAGGGGGAAGAAGAGTCAGTCTCCCCTTGCCCGAGGAGGGGGGCTTTCCGGGGTTCATCTCTAAGGAATTCGTAAGAAAAAAAGCTCAACGGAGGAGAAGAAACGGATCTCCTCTACCACACTGGGGGGGGGGAAACAGGAGGAGGGATCTACTCTGAGGGTGCGAAGAGGACAGGGGCGGATATACAAAAGGCTCTCATCGCGAAAAGGGGACAAGAAACTGAAAATCCACTGGAAAATTTCCTTCCTGTCGAAGAACAGGGGAATGGAAAAGTGAACAAGAACTCGGCGTGAAGGAGCTCGGTCGTTTTCTGAGGAAAGACAGGGAAAGATCCGGAAAAAAAAAAAGAAGCCTTACACAAAAATGAATAGGAAGGGTGAGAAAAACGAATTTGTTTGTTTAAAAAAGAAAAGAGGCAATCCGTCGTCGAGAAAAAAAGGAAAAAATGTCCCGGAAAATAGAAGCAAAGTGTCGACGGGGAACCTACCTCCGGGAAAGAAGCGGTCTCTCGAGAGAAAAGAAGGGGGAAGTATCAGCACCCAGAACTTCCGAAGGCCAGCAGCTCAGGAAAGAAGGCACACTGAGTAGGGTGGGAGATTCTAGTGAGGGAGGGATCGAAGGTTCATCCAACAGGCACCGGGAAGAAACGACAGCGCCGAAAAATGTCAGATTCCAAGTATTGTCCATGCTCGATCAGGGAAAAACTGCCGGAAGGGGCTCTCAGTCGCACCTTCAGAGAAGCAGACACCAGGTTGGACTCAGAATAGGTTGAGAGTAAAAGGTGAGAGAGAAAGGCCTTTACTAAAAGGACTGGAAAAGGGAGGCAATCAAGTAACAATTATCACGATAAGAAAATAACGTTTTCTAAGAGGAGCACAAGGAGGGCCCTTTCCTTTTTCGGGTGGTGGGGTGGGTTATGCACACCGCAAGGAGATAGGAAAAAAGGGGGGACCTCTTCCACCACTGAAGTATCAATGTCTCCTTATTCAAGGGGAGGTGATTGGGAAACGGCGAAATAAAAGATTAGAGGTAAACAAAGATCCACCCCTTTCAGGAAAAACCGCCTATTCTAACTCAGAAACCTGTCCAGAAAGCCGGGTCATCTCAGGGGGAAGGGGAATGCCCGTATCGAAAAGGGGAAGGGAGAAGCTTCCAGCAAAGAGAAAATATCTACATCCATCAAAAGCAAGAGGCAAGGACGCCCCCGTTAGGGAACACGAACCGAGAAAAACGCCGCTTGCTCCTGAAAGAAAACTTATAAAAAAAGGATCCGGTCTATCAGCCTCATCTGCGCGGTTGGCGGGAAGGGCCGGCGCCGAGAGGGAAGTATTCATAGGGGGCCAGCCGGAAAACCTGTAACTTCTCTAAAAGAAGCGATGTGAGACCGAACCAGCCGAAAAAACTGGGTCGCGTACCGTCGGACTTGCGTTTCCGAAAAAGGATGCGTGAAAAGAACGGGTTTGCGTGGAAGTGGTGTTTTGGAAAGGGTCTTCGGCGGCACAGCGGAAGGTTCTACGCCCCTCTTGTCGTGGAAGGGAGGGGAACCATTTCGGCGGGGGAAAAAGAAGGGTAAGGAGCTTTTTGCCATGGCGACCAGGAGTAAAAAATGCATGCGGGCAAAGAACTGCGTTGTGGAGAGGAGAGAGGGACAGGAAACACTTTGCAGAAAGGAATTTGTCCACAGGGAAGGTCTCCAAACAGGGGACGTTGGGTGACTCGCATGGGGAGTCGTCCAACATCTTCTCACAGGAGAATCGGACATTAGTAAAGAAAGCGTTCCACTCCCTGCAAAGAAGAAAAAAGATGGCTGGGTTTCTCGGAGATTCCGTGTTTCGTGGGGGACGGGAAAAGGTGAAGGCGTCCATCACCGAAAAAAATTACTTAGGCACTATCGGAAAAAACGGTAGGGAAAGTGGCATACCAAAGTCCTCTGCCACAACCAAAGAAGAGAGAGACTAAAGAAATGGTCCACGTCGACAGTCCCGAACAAAAAGTTTCTCGAGGCTGGGAGAGACCGCGCGAAAAAGAGGAAGACGGTGTCCTCGGAAAGACAGAGATTGGCTTCCCAACTTGCCGAACGAAGGGGAAGAAGACAACAAAGGAAGAAAGAAAAGAAAAAGAGGAGGATTCTCCCGTGGGAAGGAAAGAATCCTCAGTGGCGCTCGGGATTTCTCCGCTATCGCTCAGAGGGGGAGATACTGGAAAACAGCGGTGCCGGAGAAAGGGGGACTCAATTTCGCAAGAAAAGAAAGTCGACGTGGAAGATCTGGTGGGGCAGCGGAACAAGTAGCACCTGGTTGCGGCCTCCGAGTTTCGGAAGAGGTTCTTGAATAAGGGTTACCGATCGGGAAATTCACCTTTCTCTTACCAGGCCGAACACGACTGTTCCAAAGAGAAAGAAAAAAGCGTGAATGCATATCAGGAAGGATTGGGGACAAGAATTTAAAAAAGAGGAACAGCAGAGGGGGGAAAACTTTTCGCCGACAGGGCCTTTACAAGAACGGTCTTGAAGGAGGAAAAAACGGGACAACCGGACCTGAGGTCCTTCTCGGCGATTCAGGAAACACCTCACACAAAAAAAACGGGGTCGGCAAGAAGAATGTATACTCGTCGCCCAAAACAACGTGAGGCACCTTGACGGAAACGCCCTGGTAGAACATAAAAGCTCGACTCGCCAGAAAGGCCTCCTGAAAGAGAGGAACTCTTCCGCCGTGAACACGATGCAACGGAAAGGAGGTTTCAATCTGAAAAAAAAACGGAGAGAAAAAGAACTGACCCTTCCAAGGCACGGGGGAGGGGTCGTCGAGGCGGGGAGCGCGCCAACAAAAAAGGGGAGCGCCGTTCAGTCGATTTTTCGAAAAATTGCGAAAGTCTGCGAAAACCGGCCGAGGCAGGCGTTTCACTAAAAAATAGGGTCGAAAAAACCATTAAGAAAGGGGCCTTCTCATCAGGACCCCTCTTTCTTGGGAGGGAAAGTCTCTTGAGGAGGCGCTCTGCTTTTCTCGAGAGGAGCGGCAGACAGGGGGATTCTAGGGGAAAGCTTTTGATGCGGAGGGGGGATCTGGTCGTTGGCCCTGAGCCTCGCTAAAGGGCAAAAAATAGATACTGGAATTAGGAAAAAAGGGGGGGTGCCGTCGAGAAAAGGCAAAAAGGGAGGCCGGATTCGCCTCGGGGCGTCCATGCCGCCTGATGGGGCTTTACTAGAAGTTTTGGCCGTTTCGGAAGGAAAAAAGATCACTGAACGGCGCCGAGCGAAGGAAAAGTTTGCCGTGGTGGGGAGTACGGTCGGTGTGGCCTAGGATGTGAAGCACCGGTTCCAAGGGACACCGGCACGAGTAAAGGAAGAATCCGCGGGCTGTCAAAGAACACTTCGGACCGGGGGCTTCTTTTCATAAGGGACATACCGGACCGGAGGCTTCCTCCCGGGAGCCGACCGTGTTCGGAAAAAAGGTTTTCGTCGGTTAAAAAAAGCGAAAAATCCAATCAGCCGAGGTCTGCGAGCTGAGATGGGACCAACTTCGCGGCTCTGACGGGCGCTGGTCGCTGGACGGGAAGACGTCTTTTTGGGAAGGAGGGAGAGCGAAGAAGAGAAGGGCTGGTCACGACTCGCTGACCAGGTACAGGCCGCCTAGCTGAGAAGGACGTTGCGGGGTGGGAAAAAAAACCGCCCCCTATGGAAAAGCACGTTTCGAAGGGGCAGGAGCGGGGGTCCCCGGAAAAGAAAACGTGGCACGGTGCACCGGGCGAGCAAAGCACGTTGTCGTGGGTGAACAAAGCGATCCCGAACATGTTAGAAGGCGTGGGCCCCGTGGGGGCATGACGATCGTGGAAGTACTATCTTTGGAAAAGCCTGACGCCCGAGTTAAAGGCGAGTGTCACTAGGAGGTTGAGAAGCCGACCTGGCCGTGAAAATGGATTCGAACGCGACAAGGAGGTGAACCTGTTTGCCAGCGATGGCAGAGAAAGCACGACTGAAACAGGGACCGACACTGCGTCTCCCAAAACAGAGGGAAGTCCACTTTCGAAAAAGGGGTCTCGGAGATCGCGAAGGAGGCGCGACGTTGGAGAAGTCACTACGATGTGCAAGGAGGCAACGTCCACTTCCTACTTCCGGAGAGAGGAAAGCTGGGCTGAACGCCGCTGATCAACCCGACAGAAGGAAAAGTGGCGCGTTGACCAACAGGAAAAGGGCTGCGTGATCTGGGGAGAAGGAAACCAACAAACAAAGGAGGAGGAAAAAGATAGAAGTCCATATCACTCATCACTGTTGGAAGGGGGGAAATCGGGCAGGAGGCATACGTTCTGGGGGAAAGGCCAGCGCGGTCCGTCGCAAGGGCGAGATTGCTTTAAACTTGACGTTGAAAATCTACCTCCGTCACATCAAAGGCCGCAATCGTCACCCCGCCTAAAGAGGGGAAAAAAGAGCGGATCTCCGCGACCAAAGGAAGTGTGGTCTAAAGGGGAGAGCTCGCCCGGAAAAGGGGTAGCCGCAGTAGGCCTTTGAGAATGAGGAAAAATCGGACTAACGTCTCGCATCGAGGAAAAGGTCGTTCCAGCCTTGAGGGAATATTTCCGGCGTGGAAGAAGGATAGGGGGAAGCCCCGTGAACACTAGCACGGGAAAGAGTGTCTTCGGCGCTCGTCGGGGTGTCCTCTAAATCAGGGAAGAAAGGGGGCTTACTCCACAAGCGAGAAAGAAGGGAAAGCATCGCGCATTTGGGGAGAGGCGTGCTAGAAGTGGTGTGGAAAAGTCCCCGGCTTCGTCAGCCTGTTTACAAAGGAAAAAAAAAAAAGTAGAAAATGTCGACGCGTTACAAGGAACCTTTGAAAAAGCGAAGTGAGTCAGAAGAAAAAATTATCATCACCCGGACCGAATCTTCTTCCAGCACGGAAAGAAATCACATGAGTCCGAGATCTCTAGGAGGGACTGCGGGCCTTGCTGACAGGATCAGCTCCGGTCTCCAAAAAAAGCAGCCGCATTTCCTGGAAAAGAGACGGAGAGGGTGTCATCTCAGATAAGAGGAAAAGCGCCTATATCGTTTGGGTAACAGTCTTAATGTAACCGAAAAAGCCCGCCTCGTTGCGCAACAAAGAGAGAAGCCCTGTTATGTAATCCAAAAAGAAAACGAAAACGGACCCCGCCTACACCCGGAGAAAAGGGTCTTCGCCAGAACCTGAGAATGAGACAACCCGTCTTCCACGAAGTTTCCAGGTCGGGACAAGAAGGAACCCACTACAGCTTTCTCCAAAAAACGGGGAGAAGCGTCCACCACTTGCCACATGGGGAAGCGCCTTATTCGTCCGTGGGGCGGTGATTTGTCAACGTCGAAAAGGGACGGGGAAAGCTCCAGCAGATCCACAACAAAAAAATGACCTCCGCCGAGGCAGGAAAAAGCACCATGTCCAGATTCAAAGGGGTCAGCATTTTGGAGGAGCCCGTATCGGATGGGGACTCTTCTACAAAGAACCACGCAAGAAAGAAAAACTCCATCAAAGAAGGAAAACCCGCTCGCAGAAGCTTCAGCATAACCGAGAACCGGCCTCTTGCGCCGAAGGTATCATTATGACCACCTACAGTTTAATCCGTGCAGCATTAATTTCATCGCTGTGACGGGCATGCTCCGGAGGAAGAAAAACATATTCTGTAAAAGGAAGGTGGCCCAGCGACAGAAGACCGGAACGTAGGAGGACGAGGTTCCTACTCTCCGAACAAAGTGTAAAGTTTCTCGTCTTTCAGGGAGGGGCCTATCCGGCAGGGAGGGGGAAGCAGGTTGAACGAAAAGGGAGTGGTGGACCGGGGCAAAGGGAAGGGGTCCTCCTTTTCTTTCGCCGAGGAACAGCGGAGGTGACGCCCGTAGCTGAAAATAGGCCCGGTGCCGCACTACTGTGGCCATGGACATGTCCAGCTGCGGAAACAGTGGAGAATTGTGGCGGTTTTGGCTCTGGAAAAACTTCAACTCCATTCGGTTGGAAAAAGTGACAGACCGACCGTTGGACGAAAGGAGCAGGTCTTTCTGAAGAGCTCAAAAGAAGGGGGGAGGTCGCTCTTCGGAAAGGGAGAAGGGAACTTCCACGCCTTCTCCTGCCTTTGAAAGTGTTCTCGTCGACGGTTCGAGGGAAATGGGAACAGTAATGTTCGGGGGGGGGTCCACACCAGAATCGGGAACAGTAACTTCCTCCCTTTCGGTCACGTAGAGGGAGGATGGTTCCTAACAAAGGACCCTCCGCGGAAAGATCGGGGACCGACGATATCGGTCGGAATTGAGCAGAACAAGTTCTCTGAATCTTTTTCAGAAGAGAAGAGAAGAAGGGCGCGGATCGCGGCGAAGCAAGGAGCGCAGCAGTTCGCAAAGGGGGTCTAAACTTGTCAGGAGGGGAGGAGAGAGCAACAACAACAACGATGAGGAGGAGAGTAGCCGGGGACTCCATCGTACCTCCGAGAAAAAGGGACTGCTTCCGCTCGCGCGTCCAAGGAAGTCGATCGCTAGGGGAATTCTGAAACAGCGGTGCCGGGTTCGGCTCAATTTCATACGAAAAGAATTTGAGTCGTTTCCGAATCGGGAGGGGTGCGCAGCCTGTTGCGAAAAGGCCGCCGCTTTCAGTGCCTCAGGGCGGGGAAGAAAGGTCGGCCCCTATCTTGTGAGGGGTCTCTGCAAGACAGGAACACGTACTGTTCCAGAATCAAAGAGAACACCACACTTTAAGGAAGGACAATGAGCACGCGAAGAGGTACCGGAATTTCAAGGAAAGACGTAGGGTGGAGCTGTTCGCCAAGACAGGAAAAGAAGGCTGAGGGGTCCAACCGTGAGGGACCTGAAACCTTGGCCAAAAGGAAAGGCCGTTGGTCCTGCCTGAGAGGACGTCCACAGGGGGGAAAAGATCCATCTTTTCGGAAAAAAGAGGGCTCTGTACGAAAAAAATTCGTGCGTCAAGGGGACGTACACCGCACTACGAAGGGAGGGGACGCCATCGGGGCTTCAACGACTAATCCTGAGGGACCACCACACCACGATCCACGGAACCGGGCTCACAAAGGGCCTTATCTTCCACAAAAAAAAAACGGACCGGTTCACTCAGGGTGGGGGAATGTCTAGTCGGAACTCGCGACGCACAGTTCGGCGAGGGGGGTTGTCGTCTTCCAAAAGGGAGGAAATAACCGAAAAGACGTCCTCGGAGATTCCAAGGGGTCAGACAGGAAGAAAGCAACCGCTGTCAGGTGGAAAGAAACGCATTTCGCTGCGAAAGAAAGGGGAAATTTCGTACGGGATTTAGTCGAGGGCATCACCCTTCCTTCTTGGGGGAGAAGGTGCGTGAAGATGGCTTGCCGCGGAAACGCGTCCCTTTGCGATACAAAAAAAATGGGACCGGGAGGGAAAGGGTGCAGCTGAGTTTCGACCTCGGCGGAAAAGGCCCCGATTCAGGGGTGGATCAAGAGAGTCTAAGGACTTGTTTGCCAGGTTTTTCGGGCCGGGGGGGGATCACCGCACTGACGAATTAGAGGAAAGGGGGACGTTTCACAAGGGTCCGTGGGGGGGGTGGCCGAGCAGGGGGAAAAAAGAGGCGGACCTGACGTCACCGACTTTCACCTTCACGAATGCCACGTCTTGGCGGGGAAAAAACTGCGTCGGGCTGATAGTGTAGCGGGTCAGAAAGGGGACTGCTTGCTTCCTCACCGGAACCGACGTGTGCGCACTATTCTTGCAGAAAGGGGAAAAAAGTACGGGGAGAAAAATGCTACACTATCCAACGGAGCCGTCCTGGCCGACTCAAGATATGAACCGACCCTGGGGGAGAATCTCCGGAAGAGAGGGGGCTGTCGTCTTTATACTCTTAAGGGGGGGGGGGGCGGCCGTTCTTCTCGTAAGAAAAAAGAAAAGAAGCTCCTCTTGTCACGAAAGCGATGGATCAGAGGTCCTTCGAAGGAGAGGGCATACTATCCTTACGGAGAATCTAATGAAGCCCACTCTTCGGGAAAGAGGAAGACCTCGTTCCCGTGCTGTCCGGAAACGTGAACCTGAATAGCTCTTGTGAGGGAAAGGATCGAAGCAAGGAGGAAATGTTCTTGGTACCACCACGAACATGTCAACTAGGATTCCGTGGCCCCGTGTGCGAAAGAAGGATCGGTTACCTGGAGGGTTCGAACGGGAGAAAAAAAAAATGACCGGTCCGCTATTTCACTCGAAAGGAAGAGTTATGGCGGCCAAGAACTCTTTTGACACCGGGGGAAAAAGCCTACCCAGGGTTTCGGAATGGTTGCCTCGGGGCCACGACTGCGTGGGGGCATGTACTCAGTCCTACGGGGGAAAAGGAAAAGCTAAGTCCTGTTCCACTTTGGGAAAAGAAAGGATGGTCGCGGAGATCCGCGGAACGGAAGTGAGGCGGGTGAAGAATTGCGGAAGAAATGCAACGTCAAGTCAGAGGAAAGAATCCGAACTCGGCTGTTCGAACAACCGCACCAAGGCCGAACTGCCGCGTTGAAAAAAGGGGGGGGGGCTGCGTGATCTTGATCTCTCAAAAAGGAAAACAACGGTATGAGAAAAACGTTGCCGAGCAGTGGGGGGGAAATCGGCATTTCGGCATACGAACGGGTCAGTCGCCACGAGTTCTATATGGCTTTCAGGAAAGGAGGAGCTCTCCGGCACAGACGTCGTACTGCCGAAGTCGTCACCCTCCTCAACGGAAAAGGAGAATAGAAGGACAAGCACTCCTTCAGGGGGAAAAAAGTCCTTCGTCCGCGTAAACGCTTAGCCGGTTCAAGGGGGATTTTAGAAGGAAGGGAGAGAGGCAACCAGGTTTCACCTAAAAGGAATCAGCGAGGGGGTCCCGAGTTCCGTAAGCGCAAAGCTAAAAGAGGTCTCGGCAAAGAGACCGGAAGAGGGGAAGTCGCTTTCGTCTTTGTGGAAGGAAGGGGAAAAAGGAAAGATCCGGACGAGACTCGTCTGCCACTGGCCAAAAAGCGAAGGGTTCTAAGAAAAAAAGTGGTTGTGGACAAAAAACGTGCTTCATCCCGAGAGAAAAAAACTTGAAGCCTTCACCCATCGAGGGAAAAAACGCCCTGACCTCACCAGAAAAGAACGCGAATTTAGTTAAGGTAGCGAAGGATCAGCACCCTGAAAGGAGAAGAAAAGATCGGCGGCCAGAAGACGGGACGAGATCATCGAGTCGTGAAGGAAACGGCGCGTTCTTGAAAAACCGAGCCTAAAAAGGGGCGTTCCCGGTCAACAGAGAAAAACAAGCTCCTTGAAGCTCCTCGAAAGTGGGTAGGGAGGAACTCTCAGATTTCTGGAAAAGCTGTGGTTCTTCAACGTCGTAGGAAAAAAAGGGGCACGAATGACAAACGGTCTGGAAAGGATAAGCACGCAGGGAGTAAAGTGGAACTTTCTGCCAAGCAAAAGGATCAACCCGAGGAGGGACCTACAAAGGAACACCGTGAGACCCGTTGGAAGGGAAAAACGTCTTGTAAGAGAAAGGGTAGAACGATACCACACCTACCGGCAGAAAAGACGAGAGGGAAAAACCGGGGGAGTCGTCCTTGGGGGAAGGGGGGGCACGCGACATAAAACCTAAAAAGGGGGAACTATAAGCTTCAGACACTCCTGGGCCTAGGCGGGAAGAAAAAAGGCCGAGGCGAACTCAGCCTGCAGACGCGAATTGGTCATCTAGACTCAGGAAGTATCGAAGGGGAAGCTGCGAGCAAGCTGGAAAAAAAAGGGAAACGATAGACCATCAAAAGCCGGACTGGTCAGGAAGGGAAGGAATGGTCCAGGAAGAACTAAGACGCGTGCGCCGCCGCGAAAACCGATCCACCTACTTCGGGGAAAGCCCTCAGTCCATTCTGAAGGTTAACGGAAAGAGGACAGGCTCCGGGTATTCTTGGAGAAAAGCCGGGACACTACCACTCTCCGGGGACGAGTTTGCTCGATTGGAAGAGCGCCTAACCATCCCGTCCACAAGGGGGCCAGCGGGAAGGTCAGTTGAGGATGCTTGTTATTTCAGGTGGACCACGAACTGGGGGGCATCGTGGTGTGTTGTGCTCGAAGAAAAGCTGCCGGCTTGCCCCGCTGGAAAGAAGGAAAAAGGGAAGTGCTCCTCGTATGCACACCTGGGACCGAAGAAAGGGAGGGGCCAGTTCTACCAGCAGAAGAGGGCAACCAGGAAGGGAATTTTGCGGTTTCGCGCAGAGGGGAAGAAGGGGTGGCCGTGCGCCATTCCAGAAAAACGGGGGAATTGCAAGGACAGCATTCGTTGAAATGGAAGGTCTTCTGCGAACAAGAGGAAGGTCAATCATCGGAAAGGTCCATCCGGCGCGTGAAAAAAAGGATGGCATTCCACTATGACTTGCTGGTGGGAACCTGGAACAGTACCCGGGGGGACGTCCGGAAGAGCAATGTTAGCTGAAAAAACCACATTAAATTAAAAAGCCTCGGCCAAATCTTAGAAAAGAAGGTGGTGCTCAGCAAAGATGAGAGCTGCCCCACCAGATCGGCAAAAAAATCCAGAGACTATATCGTGTCTGTAAGTGAGAAGAAGGAAGTCGGCACGCTGTGGGAGAGAGGTTTTCCAGGAGAAATCCGTGGCCGCGCGGGAGGCGCGACGCCCCGATAGCGGCTTTCTATGGAGAAAAGGGGAAATAATAACGAGAACACCAACAACGATTGAGGAGGGAAAAAAAAACACGTTCGCCCTTTGGTAAAAGAAGAAGCAGTGTCGAAAAGCGCGCCACGGATCGCAAGCGCGTCGTCAACGCCTGCTGGAAAAAGGCCAAGAAAATGGGTTTTCGTGCTAAAGGGTAAGGGAGCGTGAAATTATCGGAGGGAAGATAGGGTGGGGAGTGGTGCGCAGCAGGTGCAACGGGAGCACCGGGGAAAGGGAGTCCGCTAAGAGGCCTAGGTGTTCGGCACCGATCGGGACGCAACATGCAACCTTTCGAAATACCACCGGGGAAAGGAAGACGTCGAAACTCGTACCCTTTCGAAAAAGGGAAGACGGAAAATAGGAAAGGAGTTTCACTCAGGAAGGGGGGGAAAGGAAGACAGCATCGCGTTCTTGGTAAGGGGAGAAGAAGACCGAGGGGGCTGTCAACCGGTCGGAAACCTTCCCCCTTGGGGAAAAAAGCGTCAAGGAGTTTTTCTTCTCGGAAAGGGAGAGAACCGCACACTTCTCCAAGAGGGAAAAGAAGAGGGGAAAGGTAGAAGGAGGGGCTTCTTCGCACCGTACGAGACCTGGTCTGACTACGAGCGCAAGGGGACAAGAAAAAGGGACGGAGGAAAAGGACTACACTAGTACTACTTCAAGAAAAAGGGAAACCACACCACTATGGCCCCTTAACAGGTTAACCTGACTCAAAGATCGGCCACGAAGGAAGGAACGAACCCTTGTTCCACCGGAAAAAGGGAGGAAGTCTTAATCGCTAAACACAAGGGGGAAGCCGTTCCGGCTCGAAGGGGGGGGCAGAGGGACCAACAGGAAGCCTCGCGGCAGACGGCCTAAGGTAAATACGCTAGTTCCAGAGAAAAAACCGGGAAGCCGATCAGCAAGAAAGGGGGGATCCTGCTCATGTCAAAGGAGCACGCGGATTCGTGAGGATCGTCCATACGGGGGGAACACCTACGTTTTGGATAATCTGGCTTTGCCCTGAAGCTGAGAGAAGCTTCCAAAGAAGGCCAAAATGTTGAGGTCGAGGGAAAAAAAAGCTGTCTGGCCCGGGTGCATTGCTGAGGGAGAAAAGAACCGCAAGAGGGGGCTTCTTGAGCTTGATACGAGAAAAGGGAAGGGGGGCCTGTTTTCTTCGCAAAAAAGAAAAAGAAAGACCAAAGCGGTTCCCGGGTGGCCGTGGGGGGAGGGTCCGGTCGGTTTGGCCGAGAGAAAAGAGAAAAATATAGGGCAACGGGCTCACGTTTGAAAGGTGCGCATCGCTTGCTTCGGGAAACGGTCATGATCTGGTGTCACCGTGGCGAGTGCCAGCAGGAGGATGTAGGGGGGGGAACGGCCGACCGTGTGAGAAAAGAGGCTGTCGTGCAAAACCGTGGAAAATTACGACTTTTGGACGAGAGAAAAAGCAAAGGGGCCGACCTCTGCGAGCTGAAGAAGGAAAAAATTCGGGGGGAAATCGCGGCCTGGTATGGAGACCGGAAACCGCCGGGGGGGGGGGGGGAAGACGGCTCTTTCGCGAAGGGACCTCACCGCCGTCGGAAGAGAGGAAGAGACTTGAAGGGCCGCCTGGCTTCTGGAAGGAACGTTCTTGTTCTTAGGAACCACGAGGCTTTTATAACTTAGAGAGAAGGGGAAAACGGTTCTTCTGCTTTCCCAGGAAGATCGCGCTGTTTTACGGAAGGGACTACGCCGGGCTGGCCGGAAAAGGTCGTGGTTGAACACTCACGAGGAATCAACATGCAAGATGCTTTTCCCGTGTGCAAAGAGCCGGTTACCTGTCATCTGTTCGAAAAGAAGAAGAGGACCTGAAAAGAGCGAGTGTGAAAGCGGGAGACGAGACCTCTTTGAATTCTGCAGAAAAAAAAGGAGGAAAGGATGAAATTAGCGAGAAGGGACGGGTTGCCGCTATGCAAAGAAGGAGGGGATCTGTGGGAAGGAGCGGCGCACCAGAAAGAGAAAGGACGAAGGACTTTCCACTGGAAGAGGGTAGAGGGGATATCCTCTACACGAGGGAAGAAGGCTTGGTGAAACGCGTTCGGCAGAAGGGAGAATGCACGTCAAGTAAGAGACGCAACTCTTCCTTGGCGAAAGGGAAGATCCACCCTACCGGCAACATCACGGAAAACGGAAGCAAGGGACTGCTTTATTCGGTATCTCTGAGAAAAAGAGAGAGATCCAGATCCTCAGAACGTGAGGGGGGGACAACGCGGTATGGCTGGGTGCGGTGAGTGATCAAGCTTTCTCTTTCAAAAAAAAAAAACGGGGCCAATAGGACTGGGGGGGAGAAAGATCCTGCACATCGTCGTATGCCGGAGTAAAAAACACCGCCGTGGCGCGGAGAAAGAGTCCATCAGCTCCTGTCATGGGGGGGGCAGTCCAAGTCTCCTCTTGTCGAGGGGCGAGAAAAGGGCCTGTTCATGCCCATAAAGAAGTGACTGTGAAAAACCAGTTATCACAGGAAACCCTTGTAGGGGGAGGGTGGTCATCTTTCCCGGCCGGGGGAAGGAACAACGAGGTCTCGGCACCGGCCAAAAAAATAGACAGGAAATAAAGCGGAAGCTCGCGGAGTTTGTGTCAAAAAAAACAAGAATCCAGTAACCGATCCGGGGGAAACGAAAAAAAAAGGTCCCCCGCATCGAGAGGGAGCTCGGGGGTTGGTAAAAAAAAGAAGAGAAGGAAGTCCTATAATCCCGGGCAGGTCGTCCCAGCGCGGTGAGACCCCGTGTAACTCTGCCGCTGGGGGGGGGGAGAAAAACAAGTAGGTGAGCTGCGTCAGGATAAAAACCGTCCCGGATAGCGTTCTTCCGAGAAGGTAAAAAAGCCGAGATCATCGATTCGGAAACAAAAGCCTTGCGGCACAGGGCTCTACCGTCGCAGGAAGCAAAGAACCGGCATCGACCAGCAGATGTCCTTCTATGTAGGAAGTAAGGGGGACGTTTACATCTCGAGAGAAAAAGTCGGCCCTAGGAAGGATGATATTTTGACGTCCACGGACCCCAGTAAAACCGTGGTGAAAAAAATGTCAACACACTGTCGGGGAAAAAGGTGAGGAAGCCACTGAAACTAAGGCTGAAGAAAAACGCTCACAGAAGAAGACGGATCATCCCGAAGCCGGGGGCCATACAGAACAGAAAAAAACCACCTTCTTCCCCGGAGAAAGAGGAAAAGGTGCCATTCAGGAAAGGTAAGGTCTCCCAGCTCGGCAAAAAAAGAAAGAAAGACGTCCACCACGATAACCGAATTCGATATTAGTACGTGCATTTGTGTCAAAAGAACCTGAACCAAATACCCGTGGAGAGGAGAAACAAACATATTCCACCCCTAAAAGAGGGGGAGGCCTGGACAAACAGCAGCCTTTCACCGGTAAAGAAGCGCCTTGGTCATCATAAAAGGAAAGACTGATCGAGTTTAAAGCCGGAAAGGCCAGCCATCGGAAAGATGAGAAGCCATAGAAGACTGCCCACGTAGCCTCAGCCCGAAAAAAGAGTACGCTCCGGGAAAAGTGCGCCGATCCAAGAGATCACGGACTGATGGCCTTCCTTCGGGAAGAGGCATTTAGAGAGTCCGGAACTTGCTGCCGCTTCTTGAGAAATAACAACTCGCCGAGAAGGAGAGGACGCGGGTTGTCTTCTTCGGAATAAGGCCGTAAAAACCATAAAAAGGAAAAAGGAAACACGTTTCGCGGAAGGGAACTGAGACGTCCGAGGGGAGGTTGAACAACGAAAGGCCTCGTTGTGTTCCGACCTAGCAGAAGCGCTTCGAAGGAGCGAAAATTGAAAGCCAAAAGACGTTGCTCCTCTTAGGAGGAAAATGGGACGTCCGGGAAAAACGAAGCTTTGGCGAAGAAGAGTCCTCAACTTCAGGGAAACGACCCGCTGGCGAAAGGGGAACCGGGCAATCCTCAGTCGGAACAACTTTTCCGTGAAAAAAGGGTCCGTTTGGAAACCATACCGACCGTTGGGAAAGAAACGTTGACCGCGAAGGAGAGGTCTAAGAAACTTTGGTTCATGGAGATCTCGGACATTCGTTCAAGAAGGGGGCCGCCGGTGAACACAAGAAAGAAAAGGATGGTGTTCTGTCGAACTGGTAAAAAGTGGGCGGGGCTCTTAAGATAAAGGAAAGGGAAAACAGATTCGGTGCCGAAAAAAAAGGAAAGCCCTTCGAAGTCGTCCCAAAGAGGGAGGATGAACATCCCCAACATGCTAAGATTCCAAAAACCAGATCGCAAGGGAGCTAAATTTTCCAAAAGAGATAGAGGTTCCTGAGGCCTAACACCCGTTAGGACTCTTTTGAAAAATAATTAAGCGCGACTCGCTGCGGACGAAAAGGAGAGCAGCAGCATTTTCGCAAAGAAGAGAGAAAGGTCTATGAGAACGTTTCGCTGATCAGGACAACCACACAACGGAGGAGGGGGGGGGGGGGAAAACCACGGTCGCAAAAACGTTTTTACAAATAGGGAAGAATCGTGGGCTAACTTCCTGCAGCGACGGCACACTGGAATCGGGCAGGCGAGGGGGGGAACGCCTGCTGGTCAGGACACAGCGGTGCCGAGAAGCGGGGGATCAAAGCAAGAAAAAACTTTATTAAATCTTCGACGTGGGGGAGGAGAGAGTCGTGCCGATCTGGAAGGACATGGGTGTTCGGTCGAAAAAAAAAAGGGAAGCCGAAAGGGCAAAAAAGATCGGCTTCATTGGACGTGAAGTAGAGAAGGGGGGGGGGGAGCCCTATCTGGTGAAAAAGGAAAACTGATAGACTGTTTCCAGTGCATAGAGGGAAAAGGAACACCAGCACGTTCTCGTTTAATGCAAGGAACTTCCGTGGACCGAATTCATAAGGGAAATTCTGTGATAAGCTGTTCGCCAAAAGAGCCGGTCACAAAAGAAGGTCAGCAGACCTTCCAAAAGGGGACGACATGGAGGCACGCAACGTGGGAAGACAAAACCGTTCTCCATCGGTTCGGGGAAAAGAAATGTAGGACGCGGTCTCCAAAGGGTGGCGACAACAGAGGCGACAGGAGAAAGGCGCAACTCCAGCCTGTTGGAACGAAAGGGAAGCGCCGACAGGGGGACTACTTCTCGGTAGAAAAAAAAAATTGCCCGGACGTTCGAGAACTAAACCGCGCGCCGGAAGGCCTACAGGAAAGGAAAATCTACCTGCACAGACGGTTTTACGCGGGTGGGGGAGGGGAGAACTCGCGCGCGAAAAGGTGAGAGAATTGAAGCTGCCAAACGAGCAGAATATGTCAGCGCCGCGGAGAACTCGAGTTCACATAAAAAAAAGCCGGATCACCCGACAATGGAGTGGAAAGGCGTCGCAAGAGGAAAAGGGCAGCGGTTAAATCGAACATACATTGGAGAAGCACCAGGAGGGGGGGGGGGATGGAGAGGTGGCCGAGGCTGGAGGCTCGCGCGTCAACGAAAGGCACCTTATTACCGTCGAGGAAAAGGGGAACAGAGAGGAGAGGGCCCGGGTGCAGGCCTGAGAACGCGCGGCGGGTCACCAGAGGCCGGGGTGATAGGAGCTGTGAGGAGAACACTTTTCCATTGTTGGCAAGGGAGGGAGGCGCCGTTGACCCATCACCGAAAAGGAGAAGGAGCGAGAGAAAGTTGGCCTTGGTGGAAGAGGGGTCAGGTGGGGTCCGCTCGGGAGAAAAGGGGTACTGACGTAACCCTACTGGCAAGCAATAACTGTGTATGATGGGGTGCTCTAGGGGGAACACGGAGGAGGAACTTATCCGTTGGGAGGGAGAAAAAAAAAAATGCAACAGCAGTACCTGCGGTTCTTACAGAAAGAGGTGCGCAACGATGCAGTTCGTGCCCAGGGACCTGTACGACGTTGAAGGAAAAAGAACGGCCTGGGCAGAAAGAAAACTGAGATTAAAAGCGCGAGTTTTTACCGTCCGTACAAAGAAGTCGCTGGAGACCTGGAAGGCCGTCATGCGCGAAAGAGCATCACGGTCAAGGAATCGCTGTGAGATCTTCCTCGGGTGCCGACCAGAGGCAGAGCTGCCGACGATCCGGGAGGGCATGGACCTGGAAGGCGTGAATCACGGCGCGGACCTCGGAGGGGAAAAGCTCCCCTTCTACCCTGGAGAAGGGGGACTGTGCCCGGGCTTAGAAGAGGGGAAACAGTGGGAGTTGGACGAGCCCGAACAGGGTGAAAGAACCATGAAATGCTGTTTCCCTTTGGACCGGCCGGATCTTTTACCTGAGGCGCGGCACCAGGCGTGCGGCGGGTGGAAAACAAGGAGGGACGAGGTGTCAAGCGAGGTAAGAGACTCTTTGGAACAGTGACAGAAATTAGGACGTAACGCTAACAGGGGGGGAAAGGACCTGGTTGCACTCTAGAAGACGGGACAATCACGAACTGTGGTGACAAAAAGACCACCACCCCCCCCCGAAGGAAGAAAAACGACTATTCCTCCGCGAAGGAAGGAAGGGAAATTTCGACACACTTACGGATGGGAGAAGGAAACGTCTTCGCGACGTGTGAGAGGGGTGAGTGGATGCATTACGACGATTTGGAAGAAGGAATCTACTGAAAATGGACCGCAATCTCTAAACTCTGGAAGGGAGCAAAGGAGAGAAACCCTACCGGCCCCACACTAAAGGGGGAAAAGCAGGGAAAAAAAAACCTTATAGGATCTCTCTTCAAAAAAAAAAAAAGAGGAGAGGAGATCCAGATCACGCCTCACTTTGAGGCGAGGGAAAAGTTCATTCAAGGTACTGCTGGGAAGGGGGAGAAAGTCAGCGCGGTCCGGTCGAAATTGAAGAGATTGCGGGAAGGGATCTCTCCGGCAAATAGTAGGAAAAACAACGTCGTCACAACGCCGGTCGAGTATTCAGGAGAAAGGAAGAGTGTGTTCCGAAGTGGAGTAGTCCGAGAGGGGGTGCGCCGAATAGGGAAGTCAATGACCCTCCTCCCACTAAGTCGTGCTGACAAAGAAAGGAGGCAACCAGGTTCACCGACCCCAAGGGAACGAGTTTAGGGGCCAGCATCAAACGGAGGTCTCGGATGGAGCGTTAAACTCGCCAAAAAAATTCGTAAAGGGCTCTTCGTTGGGCCTGCCGGGGAGGAAAAAAGAGAAGGGGGGATCCGGACGCCAACGCTCGTAAACAAACGGAAGGGGCCGAGCAAGCAAATGTTCGGGCGAAAGGGTTGTTTCACACGAAGGAGAAAGGGAGTCGATCCGCCCGGTCACATGAAGAAAAACTCGAAGGTCGCGGGGAACAAGGGAAAGACAACGGGTGAAAGAGTGAAAAGGAGAAGAAAGGATTCATCACCCTCACTAAAGGGGAGGGAAGTCAGCAAGAAGAATATATCAGATAGGAGGTGCAAAGAAGCGTGTGTCCGTGCGAGAGGCCTACCTTCATCAAAAAAGAGGAGGAAGTTCGAACACGTCGACTGTCAGGAGAAGGTGAAACCTCCGAATTGTCTGTCAATATTATCAGAGTCCCTATTATCGGGGAAACGCGTCGGGGGGAAAACGTCTTAATGTAAAAGCAGAGAAAACAGTGGTTCACTCGGGGAGAAAGGTAGTCCGGAAGTACACCTGACCCCGTGCTTGCACTCAGAAAAATGGTAGGTACCCAGGAGGCACAAGAACAGTGTTGACAAGACAGCTCCCGATATGGAAAAGAATAGTCCCCTTATCCCTTGAGAAGTCGTGAACGGTTCATGAAAAAAAAAGAAGCTCTTACAAATCGACCAGAAAGAAAGAGTTCAAACTTTAAAAAGAAGGGGATGCGCCTTATTCTTCCTTTAATCAGGACACCTTACCAACAATACCCGTTAAAGGGAAAAAAGAAACCCTTCCTCGGCTTCAAAAAAGGGGACTCTTCGATAAAAGGGGTCAGATCATCCTTTGGTCATCTAGGAAAATTTGGCCTTGGCCTTATCGCAGAATTCGGACAACATCTACTCAATCAAATCCGGAAGGGGAGAAGCGCGCCCTTATGGCCAGAAAAAAGGAGAACTTCCAGGAGAGACCTGAAACGAAAAAGAGGGTTATCCTTTGCGGAGGAGAAACCTGACGAACTTCTTGGAACTCGCTGGAGAGGGAAGGAGACCGCTCGGTCTTGCCTAATGGAGAAGGTGTTGAAAACTATCCGTATAGGAACGGTCTCTAAACGAGGGGGGAAAAAGGGCAAATCTCCCTAACCAAAGAAAAAAGCCGTTAAACACGGGTTCGAAGATTAAAAGCCTGATCATCTTCTTGGAGGGTAAATGGTTCAAGGTTCCATCTTTTTGGGTTTTTTCCGACCGGAGGAAAGATCTTTCGTCTGTCGGCAAAAAGGGAACCACAGGCGACGACCATGGCGGGGGGAGGTACAGTTCACTGCACTATCTTGGGGGTGATACCAGGGTCCATTTCAGATTCATTGAAAAAAGGATGAGAATTTTGCTGGAGGAGAGACTTTTTCCGTGCCGAAAGGTCCTTTTCGACGTTGACACATACCTACCGGGGGGGGACATCATCCGGGGGAGAGGGGAAGAAAGCTTCACCAAAAAGCGATGCTGTACAAAGTCTAATACCGCGTGCCCAAACGAGAGACCTGGAATTCCAAAAGAAAAGGTCCTCAGGAAGGGCAGGAAGTAACTGGAACAGTCAAGACGAGAGGGGATCGTAAACCCAGCAAAACAGAGGGGAAAGAACCACGCGTAAGAAAGAACGGACAAGGTCGGCCCGAAAGGGCGGTCTGTCAAAAGGGTTACGCACCCCAAGGCAAACACAAAAAGGGGGGAACCGTTCCACTTCCTCTATAGAGTGAAAATAGAAGCCGAAAGAAAAAGGGTCTCTGAACCGATGGTGAGGAAAATCGCCAAAAAATGTCCTCCTGGGTGGCGCTGAAAAATAAAGGGTAATTTTCCGCGAAAAGCAGTTACGGGGGTCGATGGCGTATGACGAACTTGTCGCTGATCTCGAACGGGGAGAAAGAGATATATGACAGCGACAAATTTCTCCCTTGTAAAAGAGACAGAAAAAAATCTTGCTCATAGAGGAGGCCACGTATTCGAACGAGAAAACGTCCGTCTGGGGGGCAACAGCAAGGAGGAAAAAAGGGGGTGGTCGGATTCGAACGCGGTACGACTTTGTGAGGTCGGGTATGAGGGGCCAAGGGTTGGAAGGTGTTTGAGAAGACCTTTTTGAAAAAAACGGGCTTTTAGGGGCAGGGAGTCGTGTCCGCAAAGGGGAGAGGGTAAAAATTGTGGCTGGAAAAAAACCTTTCTCTTAAACGGAAATGAAAAAGGGTTCTCAACAAAAAAGGGGGGAAGTCGACTGATAACACCATAAGAGGGGGGAATGAAAGGAAGAGGCCCGTATTTGACAAGGAAGGGGGTAAGAAGGACAGCATCGGGCTGTTCAGGGAGGGCGAACAGAAAAGCGTCACCTGCGAGGGAAAAAGGGGGGGTCTTTCATACCTGAAAGGGAACACAAGGGCAACTTTGTCAATGCATCGGCGATTCCGCGCAAAAAAGAACTCTAATCTGGTCAGGAAAAAAAAAAAGAAGGAGGACTCTGTCGCCAGAAAAAGCTTCAGAAGGCAACCGCCGCCCTGGGCGAAAGGCGAAAAAGCCAGCCGGGGGCGTCGAGCCTACAGTCTTGGACTACTTCCGGGGGGAGCAGGTCGGGAAAAAACACACAACGATTCGACGAAAGGGAAAGGTTCAAAAGGAGAACCCTCAGCGGCCAGAGAGAACGCCGTAAGAAAGTGTTCACCGGCCGGGGAGGGGGGAGGCGAGGAGCGCACACCGCGTTGCACAATTACCGCTCGGCTAGGGGGGGAGAGGGCAGAATCAGGCATCCCGAGAGAAAAGGGCATCGTCTACATTCGAGGGGGAAAGAAGAAAGGAACTGCACAAAAACTCTTTCTGTGGTATCCGGCGCATGCGAGGTCGCAACTCGGCCGGGAAGCTCGGCCACGGGGCGCGCTTCAGTCAAAAGAAAGGGGGCTTCGATCTGGCGTTGGCCTGAAGCGGAGAGAATCTTAAAAGAAAGTCCACAATGTGCCGGGTACGAAAGTGAAGGAGATCTGGACCGTGTAGAAAGGTAGGTGCCTCCTATTGAGGGGGGGGGGAGGGAGGAAAAGATTCTCTCCAAAAGTGGGGGCCGTTTTCTGTAGAAGTTGGAAAAAGGAAAGAACGGCTAATCCGGCGTACCTGGCCTGGGTGGAACTGCGACCAGGAGGAAGAGCTGTCTACCGCTGTCAGGGGAGGACAGGAAACTGCACGAAAAGAACGGGGGGGCAGCAATCGCAAGCGGAACCGTCTTAGTGCTGATCAGGGTGGCGGCGGGCCGTGGCCGAGTGCAAGGGAAGGGTCTGAGGGGGAAAAGCCGTTGCCGGCCAAGTGTTGAAAACGGCACCAAGTTGACTCTGTTAAAGTAAAAGGGACTAAGCGAAAAGAAGAGAGGAAAAAAAAAGCCTCCTCCTTCGAGAGAAGTTACCGACCACGGAATCACTTACATCTCGCTCTTGTCGCTGGGGGGGGGGAAAAGGAGGGATGTTCTGGGGGGAAGGTCGGAACGGCCCGACCGCAGCTGGGAAGACTCCTGATCTCGGCAACGGGCCAGGCCGTGCTTTCCGACTATAAAGGGTTTTTTGGCTGGTAAAAAAACAGGTCTCCAGGGGAAATTCGCGGCCGAGCCCCGGTGCGGGGGTAGTCTAACCTTAGAGAAGAGGGACGGACCTGTGCAAGAAGGAAAGCTGCAGGGCACAACCCTTCGAGCCGAGGGAAGAAACCTGCGCGATGCAGGGACGACGGGGGCGTAGATCTTTTACCTGAAGAGGGGAGACGGCACAAAAAAATCCTGAAAGACCAGTCAGGCAGAGTGGAAGGCGGGCTGGGAAGGTCTGGCATACCGGCCGAAGTAGGGGGGAAAAAAGGATTCGAACTCTACCGAGGAAGGGGGGGGGGAAACTCGATGACAAGTCGTGGCTATTGGCATGGACCGGACCTACTCTAGGAATGGACATGACTTTCCCAACTTTCGACACATGAAGGGAAGAAAGGGCTGTTCTCTTAAAAAGACACGGGGTCTTAAGGGGGATACGTTGCGGCAGACGACTATGTGGAGGAGATATGCAACTGAAGGGCGCTGGATCGTCTTAAGTTGCGACAGGAAGAAGGAAAGAACCGGCACCATCACGTATGACAGGGGAAAGAGGGGACCAACCCAGGGAGAGGGCGTGATCTG
>Ga0179593_1507935_pt1 | contig 21902 bp, 21 predicted proteins | sample CZODoug2_1_08_16_FD_185931 | JGI IMG/M metagenome (GOLD analysis project Ga0179593, IMG submission 185931) | Vadose zone soil fungal communities from Angelo Coast Range Reserve, California, USA - CZODoug2_1_08_16fungal (PacBio error correction) | ecosystem: Environmental > Terrestrial > Soil >...
TTAAATAACATAGGAAGGGGGGGAAATGACGGGGGGGGGGGAAAGGGAAATTAATGAGATGTGTGGGGAGAACTTCAGGGAAGCTGTTTTGCGTTGAACCACAATATGACTAATAGCAAGGAGAGAAAACTCTCTGTGACCGTAAAGGGGGGGAACGGGGTCGTAAATAAGAGAAAAGTCAGTAGTGGGTAAAGTCGCAGGTTCACTGTGGCCTAAGCATTGGCACGAGAAGAAAAATCACGTGTCTGCGTTGGACGCAGTGGACGAATGAGAAAAATGGGGGGGAAGGGGGAGGGAAGATGGAAGGAACAGTGGAGGAAGAAAGAAGGGGGGGAAACAGGATATCGGGAACCCAGGAAGGGAGATTGGGAACCGGTTAAAAGGGGAAGCGCTCTTCCGCTCAAAAAGGTCCTCTCCCGAGGTGCGGCAGGCTGCGAGTGAAGGTAAAGAGGTCCTGGTCCGGGAAGGGAAAGGGATTCTCGGGCTTAGGAAATAGGGAAAGGGACAAATAATTGGGATTGGGAAGCTGGGAAACGACGGTTCTTGGATCCCCTAAGGGGGGAAGGTTAGGGAGAAGTAATCGCTTGTTATTTAGAAGAGAAGACGTGTACGATAACCAGAGCAGAAGAGGCCGAAAGGGGAATTGTCCTGCCGCAGTATTGTTAAGCCACTTAGGAGACGCCAGGTTGATAAAACAAAGGAAGAAGAGTACGTGCTGGTTGGGTGAGGAAGGGACAAGATCGTCGGGAAGTTGCTAAAGAGCAGAGATTAGACAATCCTCGATTCCGTCCGTTTGGGCGTGAAATGACGTTGCTTTGGGTCGATTCGGCTCGGAGCACCGGGTGGAAGGAGGGGAAGGGAGGGACCATGGGGGAGCAATATTCAGGACGATCATAAGAACTGACGACCCGAAGGATATCTTTAATCCATAGCTGAAGACGAACGAGATTGAGTAAATGGGACAGAGCCCAAATCGAGTTACGTCCTTCTAAGAATATGCTAGTAAATATGCTGAAAACTTAGGCCGGGTCGATAGCATTGAAAGAGGAGAAGGGGACTTGTCCCAACAACACGATGGCTAAATTTAAAATGAGAAAAAAAAAAAGACGCAGGGAAGTACCTCCTGCGCATCGAGTTTGGCACTTTAATGTAAGAGAGGAAAGAGGTCAAAACGCTTCTCAATCAAACAAAGTAGAAAAGGGGCGGGTCAAACGGACGGCGAAAATTTCGCGTTAAATGCCTACTTGGGGGGAGTAAAATACTTACGTTCATCCTGTTGGTTAGGTAGAAAGAAAATTTCTCGATGGGGGGGAGGGAAAGGGAACCTAAGATTTAAAGGTGGTGGGACTTAACGACCAAAACACAAAAAATTACGACTCTTTATTGACAACGAAATGTAGATTTTAAAGAAAGGGCGGGGGGGACAGGTACGATTCGGAAGGGAGATCATCAGGTACTGTGAATGGTTACGAGTAAGAGCCGTGCAAAGGTCCCTAGATATGGAGGGCTTTTTTAGCGGAAAGAAAAGCTCAGCTCATGCACTGGATAAAGGGGATGGTGGAAATAAGAAAAGGGGAAAAGGGACTAGGTGGTACGAGTGAAGAGGACACGCTCCGGAGAGGGCTAGGAGGAAGACATAAGGTGATTCGAAGTTGATAATGAAAATGAGGGGGAGTGAGGCGATGATTACTCGGATTGCGGCAGGGATAATCTTTGAAAAAACTCGTCGATGATTCGAAAACTACGAAAGGCAGACACTTTCCGCATGCAACCCTGGAGTGGGTTAGAAGGATATAGTGGTGCTGAGAAGAGTAAGAACCGGAGGGGTAAGGTGAAGGGAGCTACTATCTGGCAAGAGAATGGAAAAGGAAGACACAGTGTAGTAGGGGAGATGCGCAATGAGTATGCAAGACCATCGCTTAAAATAAGCGATCATTCAACAAAAGTACCACAGAGCAAAAAGGAAGAGAATAGACAACCGAGGGAGAGGTTAAGGCGGAAGAAAGGGAAATCCCGATTGGGAAGAACAGCGAATAAATGAAGAAGCCACAAAACTAAGCGCTAATCGGGGGGGATCATCTACTTAGCTAAACTGAAAAAGAGAAATGGGAAAAAAGATTCTAGGACTAATCTCCCTCGTCGAGCTGGAAAGAAATCGACTGCCTGATCATCCTGTCAGAAAAGAAAAGGAAAAGAAACATGGATTATCACAAAGGGAAAAGTGGACTTAGAGTTTCAGATGCGGGGTGGAACATAGGTCGGGAATTTCTGAAAGCTTCTTCGATAGCAAATCAGCTTAGTAGGAGAGATATTTAGGAGCAGACGAACGGTCGGGAAAGACAGATGGCATGTTCAGCTGAAGGCACGGCCCCCGTCGTCAACTAACGATGGAAAAAACGACACAAGACAACTCTGGGGGGCGCTCGCCTTGGACCTCGGTCAACCTCACACCCATCATCTATATGTGGAGGAGGGAAGGGAAGCGGAGGAGAAAAAGGTCCAATTAATTACGGCCAGTGTCAAACCAGTGAAAGGGTAGAGAAAAGAGTATGCTCCATCGATCTGCATGGATGGATTGAGGTAAGGAACCGAGAAGAAGAGTGGTCACGTGAGAAAAGGGGAGATGTTCGGACTCAAAAAAAGGTCGGCCCGGTTCCGCACCAGTGCCTTCGGAGTGGGGGTCAACAAATGAAGAGACCGGGAATGAAGAATGAAAAGTCTGATCAGTATCTATGGGACGATAGGGGAAGTCCGAAAAAAAGCGACGTGGGAGTAAATTCGTCCAATTAAATCCACAGCGCTGGACTACATGAAGGCGCCTCACTATGTAGAAAAGAGAAGAGACGCCGAAAGGACAAGGACCCGGCAGGATCCAGTTAATAAGATCTGGCAACCGTGTTAAGGAAACACTGCGTAAAAAGGGAACAGGGCAAGTCATCCAAAGGAATCCAAAGTATTAAAAACCGTCCACCAACCAGAGAGGGTCGAAAAACATTGTCTATAATATTCAGAGTTAGGTATTCAACGCCTTCGTCAACTACAATTGGGAATGTTAAACACAAGATGATCGCTGAAAAGAACTGGTTTCTTAGGTGTTTCTGAGAAGGAAGACAATTACCCTTGGGGGAAAATCTGCCTCATCGCGCAGATGGGACAGCACTCCCATAAAGGAGCAGGGGGTTTGGCGTCAATAGACCATTCAGATAGGAAAGACCTGCGATACTCATCCCACAAAAAAGGTCCTCGCCCAACAGGAAAAAACTTCATCGGATCACTATGAAATCAGAAATAAACGCGGAACTGAAACAGATACAGTGTGGAAGAGTTGACCACTTGATAAAGAGAGCAAACTTCCGCGCTTACGAAGGCAACCTCGGGATACTCGTCGGATTAAATGACGCTTCGAAAAAGAAGGGAGATGTCGACAAAATGGGGCGCACGAGAGACCGAGAAGTTGTGTGACTTGGAGGAAACAGGAAGACAGAACTATCAATGGCCCGCCCACAGAAATCCACGCCGGAGTTGATGCGGGATACTCTCGTACAGGCTGGAAAAGAGGGGGAACAGTCTTTAGGAGATGGATTGGGTTATAAGTGTAGGGGGTTCATGGGGTTATTGCAGGGGGGGAAAAAGATGTTATCCTATCCCACGACTGCTGGACTGCCCCATACCGATAACTCGACAGGGATGAGTTAGGGACCTGCGTCGCCGGATAACTACCTCGGACAAAAAAAACTAAGAGAAGAGAGAATAAAAATGAGAAAAGACTTGACCATCGCAGCCTTATTTCTTTTGACATCTAGGGTGCGACGGATAGGGGGGCTGTCGATGGGGGTCACCTAAATCCAGCATTCAAAAATTATCAACATCTTGTACCAGTTTCGAAAGAAGGAAAGATAAAGACCGGTACCTGAAGTGGAGAACGCATCGTCCAAGTAGACATACTGAAGAGTTATGCGGTGGGGGGTGGAAGGGTAGGCGCGATGCTCGGATGGGCAATCCTATGGAAAAGAAGGACCAGGCAGCAAGAGTGTTTTCGTATCAATAACCAACGATTTCGAAAACAGGTGGGGGATACGCCCCAAGCCGTCATGACTCAAAGAAATGCGAAGGTGCGGCTGTCAATAGGGGGCGGCGGGAAATCAGGACGCTACTAGGGGGTGTAACCAAAAAGTGGGCGTGGGGCTCACAGGAAGTTTGTAGGTGCTCTTGATCAAAAAAAAGGGGGGGAAGGGCGAAAGCACCGTGCGGTTTACGCAGTTGTGTCAAAACCAGAAGGGAAAGGAAGGGAACAATCAAATAATCGCGCTTGTTGCAAACAAAATCACATACCCAAAATCCCGGGGAGGGAGGAAGAGGCTGCTCCCAACATCAAGGCGCGGCGAGGGATATGTGGTACTGCCCGAGAGGGAAAGATTCAGACAAGGGCCTTGGGGAATTTCAAGGAGAAAGGATGGGGGGAAAGAGGAGTGAAGCCGACTCTCATCTTATCGACATTCGAGATCAGTAGTGGTTGAAGGCTTAAACGGTTGCAGTCTGGGAGCGAAAAGACGGAACGGGGTTGGGGCCTTAGGTGCAGTCTTGATGGGGACCCAGTATTCAGTAAAGGAGAGAATCACCGGAGAAATTGTAGCCTTCGGACTGCCATGGGAATGGACCATAAGGAGGGAAGAAAGCGAGGACTGTGAGACGGACAAAGACTCAGATTAATGGACCAAAATGAGAGTGAAAGTCGGCGACCCTGATCAGTCGCAGTACGCGGAACTTACAAAAATTCCTTTTTTGAACAAAAAAGGGTGCGGGAAGAAGAGGCCGACAGACGCTTGCGTAAAAGAAAGGAGGTCCAATCACGGATCAAAGAAAGCTTCGAGAGATCCGCTCATTCTAATCAACTCTACGGGGGGAGCGATCCGGTCCAGTTCCGCAGAGTGAACCTACTGGAAGAACTGGCCGAATTAAGGCAGAATCCTGTAGAGAGCGCTCGAATCCTCATTGGGAAAAACGGAAAATGATTATATCGATGGAAGTTGAAAAGTACAAACGGCCAGTTCCCCCCGGCAATCAGCCTTTACCGGAATGGTTAGGGAAGACATATTGAGCAAGAAGAAGATGATTTGCACGCGAAAGCTTTAGTGAAACCGACGATAAAGATTTTTGTGAGAAAAACTCGAGCATGCCTGAAAATCACGGGGGGGGGGAGGGGGATGAGTTCATCGTGCGCCGGAGACTCAGGTGAAAAGAGGGATTTGCCATTAAACGACGAGTCACAGGCTAGGCGCGATGGATGCGGAAAGTTGTTGCTTATTGGAGGGGGGAGAAAAGTGCCTGATGATTAGCAGGGAAGTCGGCCGGAGGGTCTGTGGATGAGCAAAGTCAAGAGCGCCCGTCGATTAGTTCGAAAAAACCGGGATACTATATGCAACAAACTAAGGTAGGTGTGGATCGGCAACGTTGTGGTATGAAGCTTGAACGATTGTGAGAAGGGGGGCAGAATCATGTGCGCACGGGGTCGATCAATCTAACACTACAGCAGAGAGTCGGCGCACTATCTGCAGAACTTCAACATCTTATAGGAGAAACGTATCAAGCAACAGCGCGAGCAAAACCCTCGTGGCGAAAATTCAGGGGCACGCGAACGTGCCGATGAAGTAGAAGAAGGGGGTCGATTCAACGTGCGACTAGAAAATGGTTCATCCCCATGAAGAGCGCCAATATAGAGGGCATACTTAGAATCGTCCCCAGAAATCATCTCAAATGTTACCATCCAACTTGGCCGAAAAGGGGTAGGGGAACAATGACCTGCCATGGTCCATCCACAAAGAAAGGGGGTCCACGACAACATGGCGTCAAGTGGCATTAGTCATTGCTGTTAAGAATAAATGAAGGAAGGTTGACAAAGATCAAACATAGCGGGATTATGGGGGAGGAAAATAGACTTGCACCAGGAGGGAGGAGACATAAAGATCTCGAAAGTTGGAACCGAACCGGGTCTGGGGAATTTTCCGTGAATCAAAAGGGGGCAAGGAGAAGTACAAAAAAACGAGGAAATCTTGGGGGGTGTTTGACGCATGGAACTGAAAAAGTGCGAATGGGTCTGGTTGTTCCCCCACACCCTCAACCCAGGTTTTGGGACATTCGGAAAAAACGATAACTGACTTGAAGTCAAGGCCAGTTTCAGCCGAGTAGGCCTTGACCGAAGCGAGGAGGGACGTCGTCCTAGAAAGGAAAAGAAGCCATACAATTTTGATGATAACGGCAGATTCATAAGAAGGTTTGAACACAGATGGGAATCGGAATCAGAGCGGGGGTCCGGCCTCGAGTCGAAAAAAGAGCCCGGGATTATGGAAAATGCGAGAGGGGCAAGAAGTGCGCAAACACCACCAGGCTATCAGGGGGACTCCAACAGGCAGACTCGGGGGGGGAGTTTAGGACTCCCGGCAGACGAGGGGCGCCGCAGCTATGGATTTCACTCCCGTAAGAGACAAGAAAGGACAGCGTCCGTAGTTAACCTGGGTCCCCTATCTATGCCAAGTAGGAGCTCACTCTTAACGCCCGTCAACCACAAGAAGGGAACGAGGTCGATGAGCGTAGGGAGAAAGAACGAACTGTCGACTAGCCTCTTCGATTGGGGGGGGGGGGGCCGAACACAACAACCAGATCGGCGGTACGGAGAATTGTTACACTGGGGATTAGCAGTGGATAACAAATCCTGCTCCAGGAGGTTGGAAACTTATCTTCAGACGCTGGGGATAGAAAGGTTGACCAAGAAATAATCGTATCGTGAAACAAAGACGAAGCAGGGTAAAAGAGAACAGGAGGTGAGCCCAATCAAGAACGTTCATCTTATCGGGAAATGATAATCAAACCTCATCCGGAAAATACAAATACAGACCTTGTTACCAGACAGAGAACGAGAATGCATCTGCCGCAAAAGAGAGAGAACAAGGCGTATTAAATGACGCTCTAGCACCCCTCTTGAACATTTGTACTTCACTACCAAAATGGCTCATATGAAAACTAAAGACGCAACAGGTGTCGACGATGACGGCGGGCCAACGAGAAGAAGCCAAGGGAGCCCCGCACAACACCAAGGCGCAGAACGGAAAGGTAGGACAAACTTATGGTCCGGATGCTGTTGTCCAATAAAGAACCAGGTAATTGAAGCTCAGGGAAATGGGTAAGTGGTGTAGGGGTAGCAGTGGATGGGGAAGAAGACAGGTATATCCACGCGAGAGCACCAGAAGCTGTAAATACATCTTCTGACTGGCAATCGTCGGGAAAAGGAATCTCACAGGAAGGAAGGAGGAAACGTCGCAGTACCGACAGCAATGAGGTAGTGGCAATGGGGGGCATCCGCCGCGCGTGGGAGAAAAGACCGGTCGAGGGGGGTGGTTTAAATCCCCTCACAAAACTGAGGTAATTGACGGATCCTAAAGAGTAAGGGAGAACCGGGACCGAACGTTACTGGGGCTAAAGCCGCTGGGATGAGAAAGGGGGGGGGGTGCCGGCCATTTAATTCAGTGCAAGCCGGTGGAAAAAAAGGGAAGGGGACAAAATAACAGTGTAGTGACTCCAAAGGGGCCATGTTTGGTAGAATCATCTTAACAAGGGCGAGCGCAGTAAGGCAGCACGCCCACCCCACCGGAGTAACTCTCCCGAGTTCCCAGCAGATCAGCTTCCCCGCCAAGTCTGAGAAGCCCCATAAACCCAGATAAGGGAAGAGGGTCAACCCCAGGGGATAGAAGGGTACCGCCCAATGGTATCCGGGCTCAACATAGGGGTAAAGAGAGATTAGGAGCCCTCGGGCGAGGCAACAGGGAATCTACAAGCACCAGGGGGGATCCCATCCATACCGGCCACCAGGGGTCAAGTAATAAAGCCGACACTTATTTGACTCTAAACTAAAAGAATGGCAAGAAAGCAGAACACATCTGAGAGGGGACACAAAAAATAAGCCCACCCGGCCTGACTACGCAATATTTTGTGGAACCACTATAAACCAGGGGGGGGGCGCTGCTTCCGAATTGAGAAGGGTGTGGTAGTCCAGTCGGACGTGTAGCCCCGCGGAAAAGACGACTGACACTGACCGCGGAATCCAGAGAGGCACACTGCGTACTTGAATGGGACGTCTTACTCCTCCCGGAGACAAATGCATCGTGGTATCTGGACCTGGTTTAACATTATGGCGAGATTTAGGGAGAAGAAACGAAGGATTAGATAGCTTCGGCGAGGACAAAAGGGACAGCTGGCGGGTATTCTGAAATAACTCAGAGGGACAAGGGCGCCCATATCTAAGACCTTACCCAGAAGCGGCATGAGAAATTCACGGTTTTACCACAACACGACGAGCTACTGCTGCTAAACTCTACAATAGACTTGGGGGGGGGCTATTACATCCGGCTGAAGGTCCGGCGAATCACAGCACTTGCAGAGAATCACACATCTCACCTCAAACAGGGAGGTGGAGGAATTTGAAGCACCTTCAGACCATTTTCGCTCTACGCTTAGGGAGGACTGAATACCTGTGCGAGGGCGCAGCGACGAGAGGGCTAGCCAACAAAGATTGGACTAGGAAAACACAGTAACGATAAAGAAGGTTGCGATTTCCCAGGGGAAGAGCGCCTTTCACCAACTGTCCATGACGAGAAAGGTTGCGGGTCGAGCCGAAAATTTTACGCCTTCATAACACCCCCGTGAGAAAATTCAAACGGGCGATGCCGGGGGAATAGCTTTGTTGTAGGAGGGGGAAGCAGGCGCGTGAACTGGAGGAAGCAGGGGAATGTCTTGGGTCGTCGGGCTGGAAAAGAAACGCGAGTGCATAGGAAAAAAACGAGACGATTGCGAGCAAGGAAGATAGTGGATGCTGAACATTTAACATAGGCGAGGAAACGCAGCGGTAAACACCGGAAGATGGTAGTCGTTGCCTGGAGGGTGGAGATGGGATGAGCAAGTAACAGAACCGTGATAAGAAAGGGGCACTCGCATCAACAGATGGAGGTGGGGATTACGGCAGCGGCAGCGTGGAGCGGGGCGCGGCAGAAGCGAGGGATATCACGGTGCCCCGGGATGTGGGGGGGGGAAGGGGCATAGGGAAAGAATCTCTAGGAACAGGTCTATAAGCTCTCACAACAAAGGAGGAAAGAGAGAGAAACGGAGCTTCGGCAAGGAGAGCACGCCGCTGATCATCTCCGTCACCAAAAAAGGATAGAAATAGCAAACAGCGCGTCCGGGGTACAGCAGGGGGAGGCGGAAAGTTCTACGAGGGTTTTTCAGCAGACTCGGAGCAATTTATCCGAATACCACACGAATCGCAAGGTTCATCATCGACGATATAGACAGCCCGTCAATCTCAAATGTGGGGGAAATCTCCCCTTAGGAGCTGAAAGGCAATCGTTCCAGGGCGGAAAGGAAAAAATATCTAAGATGACGTACTAATAAAGACGAACACGTTCTTATACAAGAAGAAAGACTTGTCGGGAAAGAGGTAGGTCAACGCCCATATCGGCGGGTGGATGGGGAACGTCGAACTAAAGCGACACAAGGGGGGAAAATAGATCTCGCATTGGCGGAACGGATTACGGTCGAGACCGAAGGAACGGAGTCGTAACGTACTGTCCACATAAACATATGTAAAAGGGGGGGGAGGTGCCTCTGCACTACCACCTCTCGAGATTGTGCAGAAGATCTAACGAAAGTATGGCCTTAAGTCCGGCTGGACAGCCCGAATGTAGAACGAACGGAAAGGCAGCAAGCCTCTTAAGGACTCAGAAGAGGGGGGATGTTGATAGGTAACCCTAATCAGCCGCTGGAAGGAACAGAGTACGCGGATGAATGTAAATCAGCGTAGGGGTGAGGGGACGAGAGTCGACTCCCCATGCTCATCCTTCGTGGGGTACTCGAGGGCTCCAGAAGGAGGAACAGGCTATCTCTTTCCAAGAGGGGGAGTCGGAGGCCAAATCGAGGGGAGTCTGCGTCCAGATGGAAAAAAGAGAGGGAGAACTGGCATGGCTTGACAACACGCTAACGGCTGCGAAGGCAAGCGAATAGAACGGATGATCTCAGGAGGTAGCAACACTGGGAAAGTAGCACTACGCGTTACCAGGGAGGACAAAGAAGACCAGAGTTAAATCCGACCCCTTCAACACTCCAGGGGGGGAGGGTCGATAAATGCGAGTAGTTTCAACGCGGGCTTGCATCGGGGGGGGGGGCCAAACCCACCACAAAAGAGGATTAAAGCGACGGTGTTTTACAAAAAGAGTAATCCGTGGGTCTCCTGCGCCGCACACAGAACAGTGAAGCAGCATGGAAGAGGTCCGGCTGCTTTGTTTGAGACCGGATAGGATCGGCACCGGGGTAAAAGATAAAAAGGCTTAGGGTCACAAACCCTTCTGAACCGTCGGTGCCCAAAAGCGTCACGAGCAGAGTGATCAAAGAGGAGGTCAAAGTAAGCGCGGGAGGAGGAACGGAATACCCCGTGGACCTACAACGGACAGGTCTGTAGGACGAGAGGCCCAACGAACTTGACTCAAAACCGGGAACCGTATAAAGAAGACGCGAGGGACAGGGCTGAGAGGAGAAAAATGACCTTTCGGGGGACCGAGAACTACGACTTTTGGGACATCTCCTTGCGGGGGGGGGCATCGTAAAAACTCCAGCAAAAATCAAGGGGCCCGCACCAACCCCAGGAAGGAATAACAACGCGGACACGCACATTAACGTCCAACCGAAGGGGGACTCAAAACTTAAGTTGCTTCGGAATTGATGAGGGGGAACTTTCCGCAATGTACTAGGGTGAGAGGAGCGGGGGGAAACACACACCTCCGGACTAGAACAGGGATGAGAGTGAGACACCGATTGAGGGGGGCCCGCTTTAAGGAGCGATGATCAGAAACGGTCTTTGAACAGAGAGCGCCCAGGACGGAATGTACAAATAGTCACAGCACTGAGGTGACTTTGCTCTAGGGAGAACGCGCGGGTAAGTTTGAGGTTACAAATCCAGAACCCCTAAAACGACCCACCCCCCACCCACAAAACAAAGCACACAACACAAACACACCCGCCCTGCAGGAAGGCCAGGAAATCGTACCCGAAGAGAGGAAATATTGGAAAATGGGGGGAGAACCGCATTGTCACAGCAAGCTGTTGCTAACCCGTGGATTAGAGACAGGGGTGGGGGGAGCATGATATGGATCAGGAACGTGCCGTATGGAGGCAAGGGGGAGTAGGTCAACAACCGGTTCGTAAGCCATTCAGAGGGAGAAAGGTGGGGACAAGTCACCAGTGGTGCCGACGAGCGCGTACACTCAGAAAAGTCTCTAAGAAGGCAGCAGAGTGGAAAAATAAACTAAAAGAAACTACCTGTCTCAGGTCACAGAACAGGAGGGGCGCGGCGGAAATTGAGTATTCCGAAGAGCGGCACTATTAATTGGAAGGAGATGATGCACCTACGGTGGGAAGGTGGGGGGGGAAAAATAAGGGTGGGACTCGTCTGTACAGATATAGGTTTGAGCAAACCACGAACTCATCCTGGGACTGACCCGCCACCCCATCGTCAGCTGAGAGGGAAAAGGGTCATTCGGCGCAGGGGATTGTTACGCCACGGGAGAAGAAATTTTGCAGTATACACTAATCCGATTGCTGATAGGCGAATATTGGCGGAGCGTTTCAGTACCCTGCCCGGAGCAGAGAGGGGAATGAGAGGATAATCCGACCGGAGTCGACGGTGAATCTTGTAACGGCTTGTAGCTTCGAACGTCAAAGGCGAGAGTACGGGCGGGACCCAGGGTTAAAGAGTAAGAACTGGGTCCGGAATTTCCTAGACATTGAGCCTCTTGCATATCGGAGGAGAAAGAAGGGACGGGGGCCATAATGGACAGCCAATCGAGTTCTGACAGAACTCAAGTACGTTAAGTGCAAGTCCGGTGGCGTCATTTACGCAGAGCAAGTAGGGGTTTGTCACAACAACAACGAAAAAAGAGGCGAGGGGGGAGCAAGAACTCTTCACACTTTAGTCAGATTACACAGGAAGAAGTTTGGGCACTGTACAGAGCAGCAGGCTGAACGCAAAGCATAAATGAGTGCGTGAAGGGGGCAGGACGCGTCTCTGACGGAGAAAAAGGGACACTGTTTAGGGGCTCACCGGAAAAGGCAGGGTCAGTGCTCTGACAGAAAAAATTAGAAAGTTTGGGGGGGTAGTTATCCGAGGGAAAACTTCCACAGAGGGTCTAGTATGGACGTACTTTACGACGAAGGGGGTGACGGTTACCTTCAGCTCGAAATGGTTGTTGAGCTTAGGGGGGCAAATCTGGACAACCGTTTGCTACGAAGGGGTTCAAGTCCGGACGATTTTTCATAGCGGGGGGGGGGAAGAGACACCAGGACAGGGGATCATTTGTTGGGGGAATGGGGGTGGAACTTCCTTGCAGGGGAACCGGGTGGGGGCGGGGAAGCGGGGAGGGCGAAAGACGATTCTCTTCGCAAGAAATAAGGGTATGCAGGAGAAGGCTATGTAGGGACGCGAGGTATAACGTCGTGGATGAGTATTGGAGGTGTGTGCAGATCCAGTGAAGAGATGTCGAAAGTCAGTATAGAAGGAGAACGGACCGCATTCACAAAGGGGGAAAAGTGGGTACTGAATATGCCTGTTTGAGTGAGAAGCGGGTGAGCGGGGTGCGGTTGGAGCATGGAGGCGATCTCTCTCAAAAAAAAAAAAAGAGTAGGAAACGTGCGCGAAGCCTTAACAGAAAATCCCGTCGCCACTTCACAAAACGACGAGAATAACAAAAAAGTCCCCTCAGCAGCATATCCTAAAAAACAGGGTAGATTTTGAATTCGGAACGGCTTTTCCCGAGTGGGGAGGGAATCAGAAGGGAAAGTGAGAAGCACTTGGATCATCCACTCTCCAGGACGGGAAGCGCAATAATCTTTCGCGCACCGACCCAAAGTAACCCTCCAGACCAAATCGCCAATTGAGCGATCAAGAGCCCACGCAGTACCACGAGAACCCGCATCCGCCCATGACCGCCACGGTCCACGAAAGAGAAGACCAATTAATAAAAAGGCCACAACCGCGTTACCTTCTGACGATCATGCGCAGGGGCGCATCCCAAAGCTAGTAAATCAGTTCGGATTGTCCTGCGCTGAAAAAAGACAAAGGAGGGGGGCGAAAAAAGGATATGAGTAAATTTTTGACAAAACGTCGGGAAAGGGACTCGGGAATGGCCAAGGGAGAGGACAAACAAGATTGGTGTAATTTACCCTCGGACCACCCATCTCGAGAATTTTCTGCAGAGTCAGAACGAAAGGACAAGAAGCCTGAGTCCCAGTGGAGGAGAATAGCGGTAAGGAGGAGGTTTCAGACCGGGAATGCGCAACCCCACTTCTGTTATGTAGAGCCCTTCTAAGAGCTTGAGTGTCCCTTGGAAAAGAGGAGAAGAAGGGGGTTAAGCGACCGTGTCGGCCCGAGGGAGTCCGACTGGAAACCGGAAAGGCAGGGAGGGAACGTCTGCCAGGAAGGAGGACCCGGCGGATCAGGTCGTCGGATCTACGGAGGCATCTTCGGCGAATGAAATGAGAAGTGGTGGGGAGTTAGAAAACAGAAGAACGCAAGAATCTATATCTCCGCGTGCAAAGACAGAAAGGCCAGTGCGGTTTGGGAAAGTCCAGCACGACGCCGTTAAAGGGCCGACGAGCCATTTAAAACGCGAACCAAGCGACGAGAGCGGGTGAGATAATAATAGGGTCCGAGCGGGGAGAAAACACTCCACACGCCGCCCGAATTTCAACGATTGTCCGACCGACCAAATCAGCAAGTAGGCTTCAAACGACGCGTACACACAAACCTGGTCTCTCCGTCAAAGAGAGACACAGGAAGGGACACACTTGGCCAAGAATGACAGCGCAGACGTACGTTTCTTCCAGGAGCTCGAAAGAGCCACGCAGTTAGGATCGGCCAGCGACCCTAGTCCACTTCGTGCGGGCACAAAAACCACCGCCGTCACAGGGTGCCCTAGCCCACAGGCCCCATCCTTCTCGTGATAAGAAAGACAACTACACCTCTCCTTCACCCCGAAGGAACGGCGTGAACATAGACAGTAGCTTGATCACACTTCCTCATCTGATCGAATGAAAAGGGGAGACTCCTGTGTAGTAAGGGGCTCGCCCTCGGGAACACGATAATGGGCCGGTCTAGAAACGGTGACGATCTCCTGAGGACGTACGGGAGCCCCAAACGCTTTATCAATCAGGAATATCAATGCAAAACAAAACCGCGCAATAGACCAGAGGCTACAAGTAACGTGGACTCGAAAGTCGGTCTCCACCAAGGGGTACACGGATTATTTCTATTGGGGAACCGGGCAATGTAAGAGGGTATAGAGGTGATTAGCAGTGTAAGGGAATATAACTGTACCCTAGCCAGCGGACGCCGGCGAAAGGAAAAGATTTCGAAGATGGTGAAAAAAAAAGACTTCCTGTCAGGAAACGATATCTCTCAAAGGAGAGAGGTCCCTCATCTCATAGAAACTTGACCATCGTCAGAGGGGAGTGACAGCAGCATACAAGGCGTGGATAGAGAAAGTTAGCCCTGAGTCAGACCATCACTATGTCGCCTACCATTTTAGTACAGAGAGGATCTCAACGTGAAAGGGTGTAAAAACCGCATGTGCAGAGAAAAAAGAGGGGGTGATAAGCCTTGGAGACCGGGTGGCAATGGCCATTGATTGTCCAGTATTCGCTCTGGAACGGGGCAACTCAAAATAAATTTGAAGTCAAAGGAGAGAGACGACCGTGTTGTTTCGGTTCAGGGTTATAAGAGCCATTGTTAACGTGGAAAGACGGGCGAGAGGTCATGTAAGAAGAAAGGATTAACTCTCCAAGGGGAAAGAAGATGCGGGGGAAGTTTGCGCGTGAGGACGACTGTCCCTCTGTCAATGAGCTGCGTTTAATGTCGACGGGATGTCTCAGACGCGGGGAAGGCAGGGATTGTGACGACTTGCCCCTAGAGGGGTGGGGCCAGAAAAGTGAGGTTTAAGGGTGCCCATCCAGCTCGGGAGGTGACGCCTCAAAGAAACGCGCATGTCTTCGCAGAGGCAGAAGTGGAAAACAGGGAGGGACAGATATTGGGGTTAGAAAGCGCAGTGGTGAGAAAAAAAACTCGCTTGAAGACGACGGTGGAGAGGGGGTTTTTCGTACGAATATTTTCCAAGTAAAGAAGCAGGGAAGGAGCCCGCTCGTTTCACCTGAAGAGTCTTTTTCCGGGAACACCGATAAATCACTTAGCCGGGGCGCTGGGGCAAGCTTCACCTGGGGGGGGAAAGAAGTGGGCGTTATCTGGACAAGGGGTACATAGTCAGGAACTTGAGCAATGACGGGGAATTGCCCTTCGGGGGAGACCGGGAGCCAACATACGACGGCGCAAGAAGGGCCTCCTGGATAAGGAAGAAGCCATCGTTCGGATGCAAATCAATGCGAGGAGGAAGATAGAAGGCAGCTTGGCGTAGGCAGGCGGCATCTTTGTTCAAAAAGAAGAGAACTGGGCGTCGTGTCCAGGACAAAGAATTGATCTAATTTACATCCTGCTCTACTCTTTTTGCACTGGGACAACAGCGATAAGGAGAAACTACTCGAAATCAAATGACCAGGACGTGGTGCGGGGGAAGGGGGAGCATTGAAGGAGGATACGGACGTCGGAGGAAACGGCGGCCTTAAGGCCGAGGAGCCAAAGCTTTCGATCAAAAAATGCGGATGGGTGGGAAGTACTTCACAAGAGTAGACGGTTGGGGGAAAGTACGGACGAGCCTTGCAAAGGGGCGGAGGAAAACAAAAGGACTCTTCCCGAACTGGTATTGGGTCAACATAGATCTGATGAGTCTCAGGGCCGGTGACGATTTGCGACGAGAAAGGACCGGAAAAGCGACCGATTGGCGTGGAAGCTTTTTGAAGAGGAGGGAGCTCTCTGAATAAACTGTGAGGGGGGAAAAGGCTTTGCTCGACTGGAAAGGACTCTTGGGAGGCACGAAAGGTATAAAGCTCCCTGAACAGCGAGGGACGGGGAGGGGAAATTTTAATGAGTACGGCGGGCAGATGTCAGCGTTTATGGAGAACCGGCTTTCGTGATGATCCCACAGGTGTTAGCCAAGGAGAATGAATTCTAAAAGGAGGGGTGGGAAAAAAAACAGGGAGGCAACCGCGTTTGGGATACGGATTAGAATGTTTGCTGGGCTAAGCGGGAGGGACTAAGCTGTTTTTGAAGTTCAAGGAAGGATCTTAAAGAAAGCGGTGCGACTCTATCTCTACCACACGGGAGGTCGAAAGGCGCAAATGCTGGATATCACTTGGTCCCACCAAGTCGTCGCCTTCCCCAAAACAACAACACAAACACGGAACACCCAAAAACCCATCACCATCGGCAAACAGGCGGTATTCATATCACCACTCCGGCGGTTCTCATTGGCACTCAGCTGATCCCGTTGTTGACGAATTCATCGAAAGGGGATATCGCAACCGGTATAATCACCCAATCTCCCAAGGAAAATCGTTCATCATCGCGGAGAAGCGCCCGGAAAAAAAGGTGGAATCCACTTCTCGGCTGGAACGGAGCAATCCGGGCCGGGCGGACGAATATAAAAGAGATCCTCATCCGGTCCAGCAGATAAAAGAAAGTGAACCACACATTTCAAGGGCAGCTATCGACGGTGGAACAGCCTCCGATAGCTCTTTCAACGCCCAAATTTCGGGATTGGCTTGAACGGAGGAGGAGCAAAGAGATCACACCAGGAAATGGCAGACCATGAAGACATCGTAAATGGAATAAAAGGGGGTGCAAGGTGAATCAGGACATCGGCGTCGGGAGGGGTGGCCAGAAACAGAGTAAATGAGGGTTGACCTCGGAACCACCCTCTAGAGATGGGAGTAGAACGAGTAGGCATCGACTAATTCCTTTTGGAAGGTAATACGGAAGCGGAAATTGTTGACGCCGTCCGCGTGAGAAGTCCTCCAGTGAGGATTGAGAATCAAGCGGAGGGGAATGCTAATAAGTGCAGGCAGGAGGGAAACAAGCATCGCCTTCGCAGGGGGCACTAGTTTTTTGGGGAAACCGGAACTGGCGCCATCAGCCGACTGAGAGGTCTGAGCGTATTACGAATCGTCGGCGGCGCAGGGGGGCCGGGCTCGAGTTATTCGTCAACGAGACACGGGCGAGGACGCCGGAGCTGTCTCAAACGCCGGATCCAGAACGAAGATGCTCCTGATTATGGAAAGGCACTGCAGGCGTTAAAAAGGGACAGATAACGAACTAAAAAAAATAAGGGGGATCGGATCTCCATCCGTAAGAGTTCATTAAGACCCGCACCACGCAGGACGTCGTCGGGGACATGTATGAGACGGACGGTATGAAAGACGAAGGAAAAAACGCAGCGAGGGTTCATTAAAAACACACGAAGCATCTGTCGGAAGACGGGGTACTTGACTCCGGGAGACTTCTCGTCGGCTTAACAAGCCTGCGCCCGCAGTATGATTGTTACTAAGATGCTCATGAGGGCTGGACGCTGAAGAGGTTTGCGTATACAAAAGCGATTAGGCAGGACCGAGACTGGCGGGGAACACCACAATGCAAAGGCGGGTCCTCGCCCGCGTCCCAATCAAGAACTAGACAGATGGCCGCATTGAGAAAGACAAACCTTCGAGAGCGAAGGAGCCGACACGTGGACTTCGTGACAGCGGACAGGTCCGGACGCGCATGAAGCTGCGCTTCTGCCGAAGAGGGAGAGTAAGTTTGAACCGCCTCTGAACCTGGGGAAGATTAGCCAAATCTGGAAGAGAAACAGGGTTGTGACTTGGAGGACGTAGGAGGGCAAAAAACTGCAGAGACATCTGTATCATTAAAAAAACCCGGCGCAGAAGGCCAAACGGAGGAAGCAACATAACGCTTACCGAGGAGGCGGTCTACCAAACAGGAAGGAGAACGGGGAGTCTAGGGAAATGTACTGAGTAATGTAGGGTATGGATGGGATTATAGGCAATCAAAGCAGGGGACCGTATCCCTAGAAAGCGCGGGCGTATTGGAAGTCTGGAACAATTGCTGGGATAAGGGGGGGGGGGCCGTGCAAGAGATCGTCAACACGATGAGTAGGAGAGCTCAAAGACTAAAAAGCCGGACACAATGAAATGTCTTGACAGCTATTGCAGAAGACATGGGGGTATGACCGGGAGAGGGGGGATTTAAACAGAACTGCTAATCCCTCAAGTACCTTGCAAAAAAGTACATTTTCGATACTAGCCTAAAGAAACGTGTAACAGAAAAAGGGGTCGATAGTAAGACGTACTGGTGCTAAACGCCGCGTGATTCTGCAAACGGGGTGGGAATTGTACGTGATCTCTGGCGTTCGGACTCCTCAAACGTAACCAGGGGTGGTCATGAACAGCAATGGTTTGTAGAGAGGAAAGCCAGGGGAAGGAGAGCGGCTTCAGGGCGCACTCTCCCGAGGTGAGAACAGAAAAACGGAGTTGCATATCGAGCTACTGCCCTCTGGTCACGAGGGGGTCCACGGTGGGGAATGCTCCGGGAGGTGTCGTGCTGCTCAGACATCGGGATAAAGAAATGAAAGGGGGGGGATCGGGGGGAGGGCCTGGGTATCAGGTGGTGGTGACACGGAAATTACTCGTTCCGTGCCCTAACGTGGCTTCTGGGGACGGAAGAACAAGGGAAGAAGACCAGCAAACTAAGATCAGAGGTAGACAAATAAAGGCTTCCAACTGCATATGGGGTCGTTACGACACAGGACACCCAGGCCTCCACGCTAAACACACGTCGAGGTCTGACGCCGGGACGGGCTGAAGTGTCAGGAGGACAAGATGCAAACCGAACCTACCTGCCCTCCAACGCTCCCATTAATCACCCGACCGCATGATTATCGCAAGTACTTAAAGTGGAGGCGTGAACGGTGCTGGGCGTCTTCGGCGAAAAAACCGTAACAAAAGGCTGGTATCTTGTGACCCAGTGGAAACATATTCAGGAATTACTGTATGGGGGAACTGCAATCCGTCGTTAGGGAGTCTTCATAAAGAGTAAGGATGTGGAGTCATATGGAAAGCCATAGAGTCTGACAGAGGGGACACGCGATTGAAAAGATCGACTTTCAGAACGGAGCATTAGAGGACTCGGGAAATTTTCCAAGATACTGGGGTTGGCGCGGCTAACTAAGCGGAACCTACGCTTGGTCAGACATCCGCTGGAATGCTTTTTGGGGGGAAAGGAGCGCTTGAGGCAGGCTACTTCCTCACTCAAGGCGGGGGCATGTCAGCAGGGCCGTCGGGGAATTAAGCAGTGGAATAGAGGCGATGGCAAGGGGCGACAGATGGGGGACTCCGCTAGCGAACATTCTCGAGGTAGGTGACACGAGGTCAAAAGACCATATTGAATGGGTCTTGCAGTACGAGGACGACAAATTGCGGACGGTAAAGGAGTCAGGGCCAGGGGACGGGTTCAGTTTGAAGAAGATCAGTTCTCGCTACCATAAGTGGCCGCTTTAGTTGATACTCTAAGGGCAAGAAAAGGCAAAACGGGAGGTATGGTAAGGATGGGTTGCGCGAACAGCGCACATCAACTGGAAAGTAAATGTTTCGGCGGGGCTTGCTCTGGCTGGACCGGAGCTCATGGGGCCAGGTCGTCCGCTCAGCTAGATTCAAGAGTGGGTGCTGGAATGGGAAAATCCGGCTGGCGCGAGTTGAGTCATGAAACAGGATTGTTCTTTGAAGGGATATTCGGGTAGGAGAGACGGTGTCAATTCGAAAGCGGGATAGATAAAAAAGCCGGAGAAACCTGACCGGGTGGATACAGGGAGGGGCGGGGGATAAGGCACGGAAACGCGAGTTGGAGAGACAGGGGGATGACAGAAGCGCGAACGGTCGTAGATACAAAAAGAGGAGGAAAAAGAAAGGATCGGCGGTGGCGCACCCCAAGAGGAGGAAAACGCAGTCACCAAAGAGGAAAGCCTCTTTCATCCATAGGGAACGCAGATCCGAGAAACGCCGGCGACATGAACAGGGGGAAGCAATGACGCTTCTATCAAGAGGGGTAAGCGACGGCGAAAGCACCTGGATCTCCAACGAATATGGGCAAAGAGCGCAATAACGGGGTGTCATCATCGAAGTAGAGGGCGCCCGTCCAACAGAAGAGGTTTCCAGCATAAGAGTCGGCCCTGCAAAGAAGAATCAGTCAGGGTACGATATGGCTTAAAAGTAGAGAAAAAGAGAAAGAAAATTACCGAACAGTTTCTTACCCATGAAGGAAATTGGTCTCCGACGCATAAAGCCGGACAAACCATATCCGGGACTTCGATGAACAGTCGGAAGGAGCGTAGCAAAGCACGACGCGCAAACAGATCGCGCCGACAGGAGGCGTATGGGTGAACCATAACAGGATACCCACGCGGGGGGAAGACCCCTCGTGGAGGCGGCCCTGCGTTAGTACCCCCCCTGTAAACCAGAACATGATAAAGGCGTTAGCTGGCCCCGCCACTCCAAAAAGCAGGCGTACCTTGAGAGCGCGAACGAACCGGATCGCTGAAAATGCCCCCACAGGAAGCCAATTAGAGCAACGAAGCAGAAGGCTCAGGCGTCGACCCGAGCGTAATGCTGCCTCCCCGGCAAGTCTTGTTGAGAAATGGTAGAGGGCAGTCTCAAACCCCAGCTGACTTTGAGAAAGCCCAATAGTCTGCACGCCAGGACCTAGGGGGAACAGACCGTCTGCCGAGTATCCCCCCCACCCCACCAAGTCGCATTCATTCGGTAGGATTGGGGAAAAAAAAAGCTTCAAATCTCCGTCACCATGAAGGGGAAACAACCAGCCTGATCGGAAGTAGAGAGTTGGGAAAGAGGGGAGCAAAAGAGGCAAAATCGAGTCGCGTTCCTTTACCCACATCGGAATACCGCCGAGCGCTGTGCTAAAGTGACGGCTGCAGGGCAAGAAGCCATCAAGGTGAAGTTGTTTAAAACCTGGGTCAAAAAACAAAAAAACCATGTGCTAGACACTCAGATCTAGCCACCGTCGAAGACCGTCAAACCCAACTTACGATCGAGTCCGATAACAGATGCGCGTACGGGGTACAGGGACCCACTACACCCTGAGCATTGGCAATCTATTGTCAAAACACCCCACAAGACGGCCGGCTCAGGAAGCACGTGTTTTACGCAACTGCCCCCGCGCGTAGCCAAACATCCCCGCGCCCACAGGGACCAGGGGGGGGGAAAATGACCGCAGCGCTCGCACAGGATAGGGGAGGGGTCCCGCTCCGCTGGTACGGGGTTGGAAAATAGCCAAGCGAGGCGGACAAGAATTCCACATCTTGGGGATCAGCGAAGAACCAGGGGCCTCGCCCATCGTCCCTGGGCTGGGAGAACGATGGCCTATGACAGATATCCCCGCCCCGAGCAACCCGCCACACAGACCACAGGGGGCAACCCCACACACCCAGTAGCCGTCATACCCCCGCTAAAAACGCAGGGAAGCTGCCGCCAAAAGAGAGACTCCGTGGAGAGGGAACGCAAAAAACCGCTCAGCAACCTGGTCGCCAACCGGGCACGCACCGTGCCGGCGAACACTGCTGGGGAAGGTTTTCTTTACCCCAACACCCCTTAGAGACGAAGTTTTTGGACTACTCAAAAGAAAGGAATCGGAGGAACATCAACAGAGAGAAAGCCACCAGGCAGAGAGCAATACTCTAACAGCGGTACCCTCCCCACTCGAAAGTTGCTTAGAACCGGTGATTTAGACGAAAATGGGGGAAATCGGAGGTACAGTTTAATACGAGGGATTAGCCGGGAGGGGGTCGAAAAACAGCAAAAGTAAGAAGAGAACGCGCGCATCCATATCGACACCTCAGGGTCAAGCTGACTGCAAGGAA
>Ga0179593_1815721_pt1 | contig 21900 bp, 16 predicted proteins | sample CZODoug2_1_08_16_FD_185931 | JGI IMG/M metagenome (GOLD analysis project Ga0179593, IMG submission 185931) | Vadose zone soil fungal communities from Angelo Coast Range Reserve, California, USA - CZODoug2_1_08_16fungal (PacBio error correction) | ecosystem: Environmental > Terrestrial > Soil >...
CGGCAGGGGGAGGAAGAGCCCGAAAATTCGAAGACCCCTCCCCATGACAAAACCCAAAAGGAACATTGCGGCAGCGCCGGAAGGACCGTGAAAAGCAAGGCGAGAAAAAATCCGCCCCGAGGGGGGGAATCAAGCCCGGAGCCAGAGAGGGAAAGAAGAAAAGCCGCGAGTGGACCAAGCCAACTGGGGAATGTCGCAGGGGAGACTACAGGAAGGGAACTAAAATCGAGGCCGTCCAACCAACGATAGCTTTGGAAGGGGGGGGCAACACCGCGGAAAAAGGGGGAAAAGAGAAGCCGACCAACTTCTGATAGCGGAGCAACGTTTGCAACGCGACAGAAGAAGTCGTTCGAAAATTTGGAAAGGCTTTCTTGACAGAGAGGGGCGGCTAAGGGAAGAAAATTCTCCCAACAAGGCCGGAAAGTTTGATAACGGCCGAAACAAAAGAAGCGGAAAAAGGAGCGGGGATGAAGACGCTCCTATCACGGCGAGCAGCATTGTTGGGACCGTTCGGAAAAGACCAACCAGTCAAGGGAAACTTAGGAAGAAAGGAACTCAGCCAATAACCAACGCTGCAAGCAGGCTCGGAGGGAGCCGGGGTAAACATCCGGACCAAGGAAACATGCCTCCCAACAACAAAAACAAGCGGGGAGGCCTGAAAACTTCAACAGACAAATCGGGATCACCGGGTATGGGCTTCACCGAGACCCTTTCTTAGGACTCAGTCCAGCGGGAAAAGTTCACCTAGGTCATAGTCGGGGGATCGTACGAGAACGGGAAAGCGGCGTGACGCTGGACGGTAAGAATCAAAAGAATTAAGGGACACAGCGGGAGAAGGGTACTGTACTCGGCCAACAGGGCGCTTTAAAGGAAGTACAAGGGGAAGAGGAAAAAGAAGACGTCTGAGCGAGCAATAGATGTCGTAAGGGAGACCTTCATTACGACTTCCGAAAAAAAAAGGACGGGGAAAGACCGGAAGAAGGAAGGCGAAGGGAAAAGAGCATGGTTTACAGCTGACCGAGTGGATTTCGTGCTCACAAATCACGTCAAAAAAAAGGGAGGTCAAGAGGGGCGGGAAAAAAAAATGGGAACAAGACGGCGTCAGGGAATGCGAGGACTCTTCGTGCGGGTCGAATAACGAAAGGGGGAAGGGAAACGTAAAAGTTCAAAAAGTGCGAGGACGTTAGGAACCGTCCGGTGGTGCAAGGGTGCAAATGTAAAAGCTCTTTCGCGTGCCTCAAGAATAAGATTAAGGGAACCCGAATTGATTTCCCGGCTAAAACGGACTATTTGAAGAAGCCTCCCCCTGGGGGCGGCGTTCAAGAGACAAAGGTTCGACGTTGTGGAAGCTCATAGGGGGAACATGAAGCAAGAAGACATAAATGAACTGGGATGGAAACGAGCGCAAAAGAAAAAGTGCGGACCGCTTCAGTCTTAGATGGGGGGTCCCGGAGAAGTTCTCTACAAAAAAACCCGGCTCGAGGGGGGGAGACGCTATCGAAAAAACCATCCTCTTTGGGAACCGCTGATCAGCGGGAAGCCATACATGGAAGGACAGCTCGAGGTCCTTGCGTACGCGAGACGCTCAGGGGGGAGTAAGCCTGGGAAGATAAAGGGAAGGCGAACAACATGTAAGGCGGCGCGCTAAGTCGCCGAAGGAAGAGTGAAGAGCCGGAAGAAGAGTGTCATGTAAACTAGAGGGCATGGCGGGAGAAGGGGGTCATCCCCTCACGCTGCGAGCGAAAAAAATCAAAACTCAGGGCTCTCATTAGAGGAAGAGCCCGCTATCTATTGGGGGACGTTATTCGGACCTATAAAAGGACTCTACGCGCAGGAAAGGGCACGTCGGCGAGGGGAGCGACAGATCATACTTCGTCTGTGTATGGAAGAACACCAGCAAGGGAGTCGGAGGGGAGAAGAGGCGAAGAGGGAGGCGCGACATAGTAAAACCAGAGGACGGGAAAATCCGGACTAACTCTAAGCTATGCAAGCCCGTCCGAGAAGGGAGGGCCTCAGTGGGGGGAAGGAAGGCGGCAGGGAAAAAGCCTCTACACACTGAGACACAACTGCCACTCCAAAGCTCCATATAAGAGGACTAGCGCAAACCAAAAAAAGGGGATCGCCAGAGAAGGACCATCTCTACCGTCCCGACCGAGGGGAAAGGGACTGGGGTCTTAAAAGAAAGGGGTCGCGAAGGTGAATTGCGTGGCCTCCCCTCCACCCATAGGAAGGTACTGGCAAGAAAGAAGATTCGATCTGAGCACTTAAACCTCGCTGAAGGCTGCGCGGAGTGAGTCCAACGTGGGGAGGGGGGTAAGAGAAAAGGCGTCGCCGCCGGCTACGACGAAAGGGGAGGCACGTCATCTTCGGAACCTGAAAGGCGGAATGAATTCAGGCGGAAAGATCAGAGAGGGATGGGCCGCTATGAAGAAAAGTCTCTAGACTGCTGAGGAAAGAGATAGATGCGGTCAGGAATCATGGCATGAGCCATCCCGAGGAGAAAGACGAGGGGGGACAGCGTCCAAAAGGAAAACCTTCAAGAGAACCACTACAAGTTCTCTATAAGGGTTGTTAAAAAGGAGGAGGGGACTCAAGGCAGAAAGAAAACTGTGTAGAGAAGGACCTCTCTGAAAAATCCCTAAAAAAGCTGTTCAAGGGGGAAATTAGAAATCCCAGATTTCTTTCCCCATCTACTGGGGTGGTAAGAGCACCACGAGAGTCCATCAGAAAAACGTGAGCAGAAAAAAATAGGGGAATGGAGGGCGTTCAGGGAAAGGCGCACTACGAGGTTTTCTTTCTCAGTTCTCGAAGTTGGAGAAAGGGAAATGTAAGGATAAAGACGTGAGTGCTGGCGGGATTCATGGGAACGGTAGGGAGCTTTTGAGGTTGGGAAAAAGGTCTACAAGGCATGGGATTATCCTCCCCGCGGCCGGGGAGGAAAGGCTTAGAGTGAGGTGCCTTATCTACTAACCATACGTACTATGGCAGCGGAAAAAATTGTCGGCAAGCAGCGACTTCAAGCGTCGCGCCGTCCCTGGCCCAAAAGGGGGTTCAGACTGGGACCGACCGAAGGAGAGGTCATTAAACTCCGAAAGACTGCAAAGGCGCGTATCGAAAAAAAACTTCGGAGCGGGAGATGAAGACTACGAATACCAAAAATGGGCCGCGCTGCGGCTGAAAGAGCAAAAAAGGGGTGTCGCAATCCGGCAAGGGGGCGGGAACGCTTCGCGATCGGCCGGCCGTTTCACTCGGTGGGAAAACTGAGGGTAAGGGGAAAAGTCTTCCCTGCTGAATCGATAGTGCGGGGAAGGGTAGAGCTCGGGCCTCAGTAAAGGATCGTCACGTCACTGGAGTTAACTACCACACTCCTGAGGGGACAAAAGCAGTCTGATGTAGAAAGATATTATTCCGAACCACATCGTCCCAAAGTTTGTGTTAAGTCTAGGGAGGATCTCGAACTGTGGTGAATCGCTACCGGGATCGGTCAATCATCTACTGAAAATCAGAACGGAAGAAGAGCGTGTTGGAAAACGGCATCTGCTCATATTGGAAGGGGTACGCTATCACAAAGGGAGAACCATAAAAAGATTAGGACCTAAATAAGTACGGAACGCGGAGCTAACCGACGAGGGCGGCCTGCCATCCCGCGTGAGGTACAAGGAACCAGCTATGCGGAATATCCGTCACCAAAAGGGGAATCGGTGGTGCGTAGAAAAGGCCGGGCCTCCTACGTCTCGAACTGGTATCTCCTACGGGGCTCCCGAAGAAACCTAAGAAAGTGGCACGAAGAGAGCTGAGTTCCGCCGCTCCCCTGGCGGCGATGCTGGGGGAGGAAACGAGATCCGATGGAAAAGAAGGATGCTTATTCTTGCAAAGAGACTGAAATCCAAATATCTTCAAAAAGTACACCATAACATTAAAGGGGGAAGGCGTCGAATCCCCGAAATCTCTACTGAATTTCTAGTCTTGGAATGCATTCTGAATCATTAATTCTATTTAAGCGATTTCTCTTCTCTTTAAGGAGGTCTGGGTTACCTTCAGAGAAACTTTCTTTACTTCACTTGGGAGAAAATTGTTTTTTAAGGACCTTAAAAAAGGACAAAAGGAAAGAGAGGCGGAGGAGAAGTCCCCAGGTTAACAGCAGCCGTCCGTGCAAGGGCACGTCCTGCGTTGAAGACTTCACTGGGGGGAACGTTTTTAAGAAAAAGTTCTCCGGTAACGACCTTCTCGACCAGGCGGGTTGACTCTCAATATAAAAAACGACAGCTGTCCCTCTCTTCCGGACAGGCTGCCTGTGAGAAGGGACGGGGGGCCCTTTCATGAGAATGGGCCTTCTTCCTTCTCGGTCCGGGAAGCGCAGAGGAGTTCGGGGGTTCCTGCTGACTGCTACGAAAGAGGCGGGGAGGGAAGGTCGGCCATTTTTCAACTCGTAGGTTGGATGGGGTCTTCTTCGTGGGCCTTTCTAGAAGGGGGGGAAGGGGAAAAGGGGCCCCTGGGGGGGCCTTCTTTTCTAGAATAGCTGGTGTAAGGGGAAACACCATCGCCCTGGCTTAGAAAGGAGGGCGCGTCTTCGACCACCCGCCTACTCCGACGTTCCTGGGGTTTTAAAAATCACCCTGAACTCTCCATGGAGGTGGGGAGTAACGATCTTCAACAGAAATCGCGGGTACCCGTGGATCGGGGAGGAGGGGGGGAAACAAAGACTTTGGGGCGAAAACCGGGTCGGGGGATGAAAACTTCAAAAACAAAAAATTCTGCTGTGCAACGTGCTGCCGCCTCTACCGAGTCAGCCGTAAAAGTCGAGGAGGGGGGGGTGGGTTTGTGAAGGGAAACCAGTTGGTGAAGGGGGGGAGCCAAAGCCATCGTTTTTGGAGGCGAGGCGAAGGGACCGTCGTAGACACTTTCTCCTTTTGTTGTTACTGACTAGCAAGGAATCCTGAAACATCGTTAGAAGATGCCTGTCTGTCTGGCTGCCCTCCTTCGGGGGAAAGCTTCTTCAGGGGGGCCGGGAGGGTCCAGTAAAATGGGAGGGGTCGCTTGGCTCTCTCTCACGCGGTTGGGGGATTTTCTTTATCAACACGAATTTGGGGGATGGCCCAGGGATCTCATGTGTAGCGCTCACCCAGTAGGGGAACGTAAGTCGTCTCCTCGAAAACCCCCGCAAAAAAAAAAGAAAAAAAGTAAACCTAATAGAGAACACACCATGGGAAACAAAAATACACACCACACAGGAAAGAAAAGAAAGTAACCCGACTTGATGAACAATCGAAAAAAAAGCGCACCACCCCTTTCGCACGCGTCGACCCTGGATTCCCTGCGTGAGCGCAGACCGGCCACGTAATACGGACCAGGGAGAGTGTACCGGTGTACTTCCCCTCGAGATGACCAAGCACAAAGGATGAACTTGTCGCTCAGGACATCCCTGTAGGTCGAACGCCTCCCAAAAAGAGATTGGAGAAGACAGGCAGGCTTTCGGGAGAGAGGGGGGACGACGAATCTACAAGAATTACGACCGTAGAGGCGACCTGAGAGATGTCGCTGAAAGAGTGTTCTCTTCTGTAACCCAATTCGAGGGAACGTCTCCCCGCGGAGCCCATACAGTCTAAGGTAAGGGAATCCTTCTAAAGTGACGCTGACCGAAGTCGATATCGGAGACTCCGGATCACCTCACAATGTTGTTGAAGGATAGACCCAAAAAGTCACCCCCTCGCATCCCGCTCATACGGATTCCTACTGACGGTCTCGAGGGGGTGAAAAGGTCGAACAAAGGGCACCTCTAACAATACGCAGAGGAAAGAAGAAACCTGCAAAGACTTCACGTCAGGGCAGTCCGGATCAGCACCGAGATCTCTCACCGTGGGTCGGGCATCAGATCGTCAAAAAACCAAATCGAAGGTCACCTAAACGCGGCTCCTCGCAAAAACAAACAAAAACCAACCCAACAAACGAGAGACGTCGCTGAAAAAACGGCTGCCTCCGTCTATTTCCTCTTTCATGTTCTGTGGAAACACCTGACAAGTGCTAAGTCTGAACGACTCCGCAAACGAAGCTTCCTTAAAATCGCTTTCAATCCAGACTTCCGAAAAAACCCGCCGCGTCATAGAAGAAAGAAAAGGGGGGCTGACGGAAGCCCGAGCAGGGAAAAGGAAGGTGGGAGGATGCTCAAGGGAAGATCCGCATCAAACAACTTGGACGTCCTCGGCTGTGAGCGTGACGGGACGAAACGGGAACATAAGAAGGGAACAGGGCGCGAAGACAAGCGGAATATTCGAAGATCGAAGAGCGAGTAGAGTCGTCGTAGAAGGTCCCGAACAAGACGGTAGCTACCAAGGGGTGTTCACGTTGGAAAATGAACCGAAAGGTTACGGCGAGGGTACCCAAGGGCCTAGCTAGCCCCTGCAATTTAAACCACACCGGTCCGGCGGGCAGGCCGCCACCAGAAAAAAAGCAAGAAGTTTTGATCATCTAGCTACATGGTTCCTCCCGGCACGGGGGTGCGATCGTAAAGGACCCTAAAACTGGAGATGATTGCGAGGAGTGGAAAGGCTCCGCTTTAGGAGGAGGCCAATCCTCGAGAGCTCTCGCGGGGTAGATCTCTACTCCGAGAGTACCACAATTAGGGTACGACCTCATCCTCTGCGACAAGGCCGACAGCGCAAGCATGGCGTACTCTGGCGCTAGGCGAGGGACTTTAAAAGGACTAATTGTCCTGAGGCCGTCACGATCGCGGCACGAGGGGGGAGGAGTTCATTCAGGGACGAAAAATGCGGTCACCGAAGCGGAGCGCGAAGGCGTAAGCAAGGAACGCTTCGAGAGCAAAAGGAAGCGGAGGAGTCGCGCGCCAGGGGCCGGTGGTAGGAGGAGACTTCGCGAGACATCAGAAGGGGTCTCTGCCTTCGGCCGCCGTCCAAAAAAACTAAGAATGCTTCCGACGGGGAGGAGGGAAAGGATTGACGAACACCAGCAAGGAGGCCGATTCGGCGATCTGGGGGGCGACCGATGCGAATCGGCGATAGTAGATCCTTCGAGCACGGTCTTAGGGGATCCGCGACCACTCGCAAACGAGCGACGGAGGGCTCATCACAGCATGTTGGAGAGTCACAAAAGGAGAATAGGACGCGTGATAACGGGGGGAAAACGGCACGCCCGGAAAAGCGATATCAAGGCTTAAAAAAAGCTAAAAGGGAGAGTGAGACAGGTTGAAGTATAGGGGGGGCGCCCTTCCTACCGCCAGCAGAAGTTCCCGAAGAGGGGACAAGCGAGGGTCTGCAAGACTGTCTGTCTGGAGAAGCTGACGTGTGTGGAAAGGATTATCTACCGCCACCACAGGAAAAACTTGGAAAGCGGTGCCTCACTGACACTTGGATTCGGGATCTGAACTTTCCAGAAAAATATTTCTGTCCCGTCCGCGCCAAAAGGGTCGGACTGCCGCGCAAACATTTTTTTTGAAGCTGCACTGAAACGCCGGAACGGTATCGCGCACTCCAGTATGTTACTACCGAAAACTTTGGGACTTCGGGCGTCCCCTCGATCGATCGGGCTTTTCACTATAACATGAAATAAGCATCTCTCTCAACACAAAGGAAAATACATGGAAAAGCTCCCCTCCAAAGAAGATCGAGGACGGAAAAAGAGGACAGACACGCCAAGGAGAAGCTGCCTGCATAAGGTGTCTTAGCCAAGCGAAGAAAGGGAGGACCCAAAAGAGGGATTCGAAGGGGCGAGGACTAAATGCCCGAGCCGGATCGGGGAATCAGATCTAAGAAAGGGACCGGGAGAGAAGAAGGGGGAGGCAAGGGTTTTCAGGGAAGGGAAATCCTCCTCCAGAGAAATTCACGACGAAGACGGAAGCGTTTATCAGCCCAGGTCCCAAGAATCGTCGGTAGTAAGGGACGACTATAATATCAACGGGTTGGAGTCGATGTTCATCGCTAGACTGACGCTGGCATGAGTGAGAGGAGTCGAAAAGTGTCGATTAGGTTGGTAAAGGAGACCAACATTCGGATTATCCGCCAAGGGGCCAGCGAAAAGAAATTCGAGTTTCGTAAAAGATTAAAGCCGCGCCGACGAAAAAATGGGGTCGCGCAGCTGCATGGACGGTCTAATTCAATCCGTCCAGCCGACTCTTCCGCCACGGGAAAAATCCGGGACACGAAGGGAGTCTGAGAAGGTCCTGGAAAAAGCCTCGCTCAGACAACCTGACGGCGCGTATCGGGAGAGGAACAACGGCTCCTGTGGGCTCGGAAGCCACCACAAATTCGGAAACGCCGAAGATATCGAGTCCTTGGGGGACTGGTCAACTCGCAGCGTCGCGTGCGGATAGAGAACGGGAAAAGTCGGGGCGCCACTCGGGGCCCTTCCTCGCTCTTCCGGGCCTTCGGACGAACCGCTCTCCCACTACCTTTCCGGATGGAAGAGAAGAAAAGGTTCGTGGAATCTCCGCCGTCGACGCGTAGCCAGGCCATCGCGAGGTAGGCTGAGGGAGGGATGCATCCGTACAGAGGAAGAAGGGTTGTGATCTAACGAACGCAAAAAACGCCCGTCGCAAGCCCTCGAGTCATCACGACGCATCCCGCGGCACCCAAATCATCTGAGATTTGGAAAAAATGGCGACTGGGAAGAAGCAGCTGCAGGAGGAAAAAAATGTTCGGCCGGATGCCAGGGGCACAAGAAAGAGGGAAGATCGGGCCTGCAAGCCGCAAGGAAAATGGAGTGGTACACCAAAGGTATGGCGGCCTTGAAGAGGCGAAAGGGGAATAGGAGGATCGTGGACAGAAGTGAACAAACCTTCCGGGAAGGCTCCTCAAGTCCAGAAGACCCGAACCTCCTCTTTTATTCTCAAACGTAAGGTCGCTCAGATAAAACCATGACTCCGGCGGATGGCAGGGGCGGCAAGTGCTTCAACGAAGCGTCACGCATAGAAAAAACTGAAGGGGAGCTGGGACAGTAGCACGAATCCACACCGGACAGTGTACAACAAAAGGGTATTCTTAAAGGAGACGTATCTCTGACGTAGGAGTTGGCCAGGCTGGGGGGAGGAAGTCGGAAGTCTGAGGGTACGGGGAGAGTACTTCATAAATCAGAATCGAAGCTTTCGTAACTTCAACCGAGATATACTACAAGCGAGTGTGGACAAACCGGCTGCACCGGGAAACCTGACGGACGAGGGGACAGTCCGCATGACCCAGATCAGAAAGAACCGTAGGCCCAAGGGATTACGCTCGTAGTTCCCAGGCCTTTCAGAGGATCACCCGGATTTCTTGGCAAGACAGTCTATAAACAGGATTAGTCCAATCGATGCCTCATCCGCAGGGTTCTATTGAGCCGGGGGAGGCTTCTGGGTAATCCGTGACGGTAGCTACTTCGTCAAACCATGACCAAATAGTTTTTTAGAGTCGGGTCTGGGGTTGCGGAGGCGCTTAAACCTTTTTACAGGCTTCATTGGAGGGGTCGTAATGGAGAAACCCCATGCGATTCTTTCGTATAAAGAACCACCACCGAGAAGTCAGTCCCTTTTTTTGTTCGGATACTTAGGAAGCGACTTTTGAACGATGGGGGGGGAGGGCCGGAAGTCTGTTACCGCAAGAAACACAACTTTTCAGGAAACCTCCTTCTAACATGATGCGGGTCGGCACCTCTCCTCTAACCGTAATGAGGGGAGGGGCGATTTCTTAAGCGGTGATCTAAACGTCTACAGCGTGGTTGCCGATAAATCCCAATATGGGGGGTGATGCAGAGTTCTGGAAAGACAGGAGGTACTGGCCTAACAGTCATAAGGATTGGGGGGGAGGACTTCTCGAGGAAGAAAAGTACAACAAATACTTCTTGCTGAAGTGGAGGATCTGCGGCTCTCACAAGGGAAATCATAGCGACCAGGGCTCAGCAATATATGTTACTCAGACGATTGCATCAAACAGTAAAAAAGTCCTTTTTTGAGACCCGAACAACCACGTGGAAGAGAAGCTATCGCCAAAGCACCTAACAGAACCGCTTTCTTAAAATCGTAAAAGCAACACCCCCGGTCAATGTCGCGCGCTCCTAATCTGACTTGAACCCTGCGGCAGCAAGTGCAGCACGAGGAGCCCGTCCGCGTGTCCCTTCGGGTGAGGAAAGACTCGTCCTTGACCCCGGCAGATGAACTGTCCAGGGGGCATCATCTTTCCCGAACTTAGGGCATCGCCGTCAAAAAACGCTATCGGGGGGGAAAAGTATCAATTCTCGACGACCTCATTACGTGCTTATTAGATCGTGGTGGGACTCTACAAGATAGGATGTCGGAAAAACAGTGTGAGCAGGTACCAAGAGGAAGTTCTACATGTACTCCCCTCAGTTGGCAGAGACCAGTGCGTGAGGATGGGGGGGGGAATCCGTCTAACAAACCGGGAAAAACGTACTGAGAGTCGTCTGGTATCAAGACCGATCAGTAAAGCGATTTGGAAAACGGAGCCAGAACACAGGGTAAAATCGCCCCGTAACACTCTGAACAGATGACCCTAAAAAGACCACCATGAAGGGTTGACAAAAAAAAATGAGTCTACAGGGAAAATACTCAGGCCTCCTTCGCCTGAAGGCAGGAACCGTCTCATTACAAAAAATGGGGAGAAGTCTGGAAGCATAAGGGGGATCGACTTTCGGCGACATGGCAGCCGGGGAGAAAAATCTTCCATAGGAACTTTCAAGCCCCGGGGGGGATCGACGAGCGGCTGCTGCGACACCGAGGACGCCTCCGAGCTAGAGTTAGAAATGCAAGGACAGGGAAAACCTAGAACATGGAAAGGAGGACGAAGGCGAAGAAAGAATAAAAGAACGGAGGGCTGGCACGAGGGGATTCAGACAGCCTTCATTTCAGTAAAATCCTTCCTTCCCTATCAATCCCGTTGGAGGAAGATCCCGATCATGGTGAAAGGGCCGCGTGTGGAGTCGGAAAAAAGTAATCATCCGCAGAAAGGGCGTAAATCGGGGAAGAGGGGGGGAAAAGCCACTTGTGCCGTAAGAGACTTCGTAGAGAAGCGACCGAAGACGCGATTATTCTGAAGAGGGCCGTAGGCTCGTGAGAGACTTAGGAAACAACAGTTTTGAGTGACTGCCCATCTGAAGAATCTCTGGGGGGAAGTCACTATAATGTCCTATCGTGAAAATTGGACTTCTTCAGGCGAAACCAGAGGCGGTCGTCGCAGAAAGGGTGGCATTAACTCAAAGAGCTCGAACATGGGGGAAAGGACTTTGGAGCCATAAAAAAACAAGGCTTGAAACCTCGCGCAATTATTGCGTTCGGACTGAATGGCGTCTCGAATGGTCGCGACGGGCGCGAGAGGGCAGCTCGACACCATCAGTCACCACAATCCTATGTGGAGCACGCGGAAGCACGGAAAAGCGAGGGGAGTTACGCGTCGACGGAGGCGAGGGTGAGTCGTCAAGGGGGGAATGAAGACACTTCCGGAACGATCGCGAGGACGAAGGCAAGAAGCAGCATGGCGATCGGCAGGCCGAGGGAGGACACCTACTCTAAAAAACTGACAGTGCGTAAGAACACTGCAGGCGACTCAGGCGCTTAGCTCCCAGTTTGTCTCAAGAAAGAAGCGGGCGCTCCCTAGGAAAGGTTTTAGCGTGGGTAGGAAGAGAAATTCTCGCCTGGAGATAAGTTTACCGTCGGCCGCGAGGGGGTACATGACTTTGAACGGATTCAGAAAAGTGACTACACCAGAAGGAGAGTAGTAGGAGAACTTTAATTCCATTAGAGCCCTGCTTCGACATAGAGAATCAAAAAACAACTTTCTTCGCTTATAACTCATCTGCCGCGAAGCTACGTTTCAGGCGACCATCAAGGGGATACGGGAGAAACAAAAAGAACACTCCGACTCGTGCCAGAACTCCCCGCAGCCTAATCCTTCAGAGGAAGGGCTAGCGCCCATAAAAAACAACGAAGTTTGAGGTATAGTAGATCCTAAAATACCGACAGCGACGAAAGGAAACGCGGTGGACCTATTAAGATGCAGAACGAATTTCGGGGAGGCTCGGCGGAGGTCTGGAGACTCCCAGAAACCCCCATCGTCGAGAGGGGGGCTGTGCCCTATCAGGAAGTGAGAGACGAAGATAGACTATGAAAAGGGAAGGGGCTTCTGAAAGGCAACGGCTCGGACTCACAACCATTGGGGGTTAATCATCAGGGGCGCCGGGGAAAACTGCGCAACAGAGCCTGCAGGGAGCTGAATGGACTCGAATCGCAAACTTTCCCTGCTCTAAAGGGGGGCGACTAAAAAGAGGAGGAGAAAGCGAGTCTAAGAATACTAGCGGCCAATCCCGATCTCGATCTGGGGGCCAATTACAGCCCTCGGCAAAAAGAAAGCCACCGGAATCTCCAGGGGGGCCCGGGAGCAGCCGATGTCCGTTTCTAAAAGTGCTGCTGAGGGGAGGCGGGGGGGGGGTGAAAAGTACCTGTCAAGGGCCTCCATAGAGAAATAAGAATCTAGCGGAGAACGTGTAATCGGTTGGAAGAACGCTAACTCAACTCGGGTGGCGTGGTAGGCGACCGCAGAGACGCACACTTCATCTAAAAAAAGCAGGAAGAACGGAAAGGAAGCTCATAGTCAGGAGAGGGGGTCGGTAGCAACTTAAAGGGTATGAAGGTCTCTACACAGAGGGGTTGTATTTCCTCAGGGGAGAAGGGGAAGGCAGGGAAAGCTGGAGGGAGGGCAGTTGAAAAAGGGCGTCGAACGCTGGTCTGAAGAAAGGCGTCTACAACAAGGGGAGTATGAACTGGGGGCCTGGCGAAAACTATAGGGAGTTCTTCCTAGAATCCAAGCCAGTCTAAATTTCCGAGCAGCCAAAAGGGAAGCCTTTCTACTAAAAAAGAACCTACGACTCGGGCCGAAGGGGGATCAAGGGGTACAAGCCAGAAGGTACCTCCTCGGCCGGACTGAAGAGAGTATCGAATTCTATAACGCTGAAGAGGGGAGACTAAGCATCGTGAACTTGCGAAAGAGAGGCGCGAATATTGTAAATCTGGGGGCGTCCGAAGAGTGAGTCTAGGGGGGGTGCCGGTCGATTCAGCACAAGCTTACGTTTACACGCCTCACTATATGCAGGAAAAGAGTCCTTCTTGGAAGAAAAGATAGGGAAGGAAAAGAGAAAACCTAAGAAAATTTATCTTCAGCTCCAGGGAGGGAACGACTCCCCCTAGACGCGACGGACCATCTCAGATGGGGCGAAGATTATGCAGTGACCATCGGATGAACGATGATCGGCGTGACTCGAACCGCGCGCCACCTGGAAGAGAGGCGAAAAAAAGCGAACCATGGGCGCGCGCTCGGAAATCATCTTGCCGGATGGTCCAGACTCAGGGAAACAGGCAACAGGGGATGACCCATGTTCGACCGATGATTGCAACGGGCTCGAGGAAAAAGGGGCGGACAAGCCGACCGGGGGGATACACAGGAGGGAGACTTCACGAGGCAGCTCGTGCGTCAAGACGTCACCAAGGTTCATCTTGGGGGGAAAACACGCTAAGGAAGCACGGGCGGGAAAACGACGGAGCGCGAAGATCCTTCAAGAAGCGGCCGAAGAGAGGCCTCGCGCAGAAAAGCCGTCCTTGGACGGCAAGTTGATGTCACAATGGCAGGGCTGCGGAGGCCGGAAGCCAACGAAAGCAAAAGGCGGAAGGAACACCAGCTCGGGAAGCTGAAAAACGTCGCAGCCGCCATCCTCTCTGTAAGGACTTCAAGAGAAGTAGAGTGTGGGAGTCTGAGTCTGAAGCTGATGAATTACGAAAAGAGAAAGCGGAGATCGGGAGGGGAGTAGGTGGAAGAGGAAATCAGCGTACTGCAGACTTTGCGTTTCTTAATGGGGGGGGACACTTCCCTAAGCGGAACCTTTGAACCAGATGAGAAAACTTCAGTTACCGCCCATTCTCCTGTCCAGACGGCCGAGGAAACCTTCGGGTGAACTGGCCCTTTGCGAGAAGGGCGTTTGCCAGATTACGCTCCGTGACACGGCACAAGTTAGAAAAAACTCGCTGCCGGGATCCTTTCTTTCAGTCCGGTGGCCCCCTTGAAAGCCTGGGCGGCAGACCGGGCCTTTCTGACTACTGAAACCGCCGGCGGGGGCAGCTTCGAGCAGGGACTGAGGCGCGTGATGGACGCGGGCTGGGCGCGGGGGGAATTGGGTGTCAGCCTTTCTGGGGGGAAAATCGGAAACCGGCCAGAACAGCCGGACAAGAGGGGTGTTTCTCCGGCAAAAGGGGAAAGGGCAAAAAAAAGCGCCAACACGAGCAGCAGGAGGTGGAAAGCACAACTGTTTCATAAAGGAGAAACCAAAGGTATTAAAGATAAACCCTAGTTCGAAAGGCCTAAACCTCCGCTGGAGATACCTCCTAGAGTCCAGGGTGAAGGTCTCTGACGAAAATCCTTTTCAAGGGGGTTGCCCTTCGAAAGCGGTGTTTTACAGAGTCAAGATAGTCGTTGTTGTCACGGGGCTTCTCGTGTATCTTGAGGAAGGAGAAGATGTCCTGAGGGGCTGGCGTCTCGGGAGGAATGTTTCCGAAAGAGGGGCCAACCTTACGAGCTCGAAGACAGACCTTACATCGTAAAGGGGGGATCCGCGTGCTTCAACGGGCGGAGATTCTCAAGCATTTCCAGTCAGATCGGCGCGCCGACATGGGAGGTGTGTTTGGAAGGGCCTCTCCGATTGGTCACAATCAATTCGGCGAGTCTTGGTAACACAGAGGCCTAGAAAAGCTGGAGGGAAGAGAGAGATGAGGATGTGATGCACCACGAAGGGGGGATTGCTTAATCAAGCGGGAGGACTTCCCCAGAAGGGCCCTGTCAAGAAGCGCGAACGCGATCTGACGTGACCGGAACTGAGGCGAAGACGCCTAGCAGCCACTATGGAAGAAAGACTCAGCGGCACGGTCTGCCGCCAGGATCGTCCGTCAAACAAGAGTATGAAGGAGAAGTCGCCTACATTCAGGGAACGAACCCTTCGGGAAAGAAACAAAAATTTGGAAAACCGCTGTCGGGGAATAAACCGTCAAATTATCTTGCGCGAAAGTTTGGCACGGACCAACGTGAGGAGAGGTTTCGGTAATTGCGACTTTGTAAGAGATGCACGGGAGGGGACCTCGGGCTACATGACAAAAGTTTAGCGGCTAACAAAAGGGAACGGAAAGGGGCGGTCTCTTGAGGAAGCCTCTAGAAAGCTAAAAAAGAAGTGGGTATCGACCCACCGCAAAGACGGCGTCACAAAAGTTCCAAGGCAGCCCTACAAGCCTGACCATCCACAGCCGCGGCGTGAAGGCCTTCGAAGAAACCCTCAGTAACCAATCGGTGGATCGGAAGAGATCGGGAATTAAAAACTTGCGGAAAGAAGTCAGCTCGTAGCGAGCATCACCGGGTATGGAAATGGGGGAAAAAAGTACATTCAGAATGGCTCGAGAAGGGAATCAAAACCGTTCAAGAAGGAGTAATGTCGACGGCGAGGGAAGTCAACTCGGGCGGGAAGGGGTACGCCGTTTAAGGGGAAAGCGTGAGAGGTTACGTGACCGTATGGAGAACTCTTACAGTAAAGACGAAGTCTGGGGGAAAAAAAGAAAAAGTCAGTACGAGAATCCTTCGTACTTCAGACAAAGCATACTTCAGCTTGGCACAAGAAAAAGAAAGTCATCCCTTCGAAGGGGGGCTGGGAAGAAGTTCAAAAAGATGCAAGGGTGGTAGGGAAAAAATCGACGCAGCAGACAAACTTCCATGTCTGCGCGTGAAAAAGGAAAAGTCCGGCCATCAGCGGCCCAGGAGACTCTTCATGAAGTGCGAAGAACAGGAGAGGAGGGCGTCGCGCACGGAGCGAGTTCCCGACAGTGGCGATACGTAGGCGAAAAGGGGGCACGGTAGGAAACTCGGCGATGTCAATCGACGAGCGTGCTACCTTGTAGGTCAAAGACCACCGGAGCATTCCTCAAAGAGGGGGAGGGTAGAGAGCGTGACGACCGGGGGGGGAAAACTCAGAGAGGAACATTGCCTACTACAGGGTAAACATTACCCTAAGAGGGGAGTGAGAGGGATTGAGAAGGCCCGAGCTATGGGATGTGAGGAAAATCCTTTTTCTCTGATCGGGGGGAGCGTCTGACGGGGGGAAAAAAAAAGTCGTCACCACAATCCGAGAGGCTGCACGCTTCGAGAAATCGCCTGAAGATGTGCATGGGGGGGGAAAAAGGAGAGGCGAGGGAGGGTCACTACAAACAGAAAAAAGAGAATATCAATTCCTGAAGTTTCACGATTCTCTGGCCGGCCTACGAGACTGGCATCATTTCCTCATCGGCCGAGGAGGGGATCGGGCCGAGGGAGAATTGATTTCATCACCAAAGGACTCTGCTATTCTACCAAAAGCCATGGGAAAAGGAAGATATTTCGCTCCTCATCTCAGGAAAGGACAAGAGAGACTTTGAGGAAACGAGTTTCTCGGGACTTAGCGCTCCTTCTTTTCAGTAGGCAGGAGGTACATGACCTTCTGAAACACTTCTGAATAATGGACGAACACCAAAATTCGGGATGTCACCTGCTAAGGCCCGCCTTGGGCTACATGACGGTCTTCGGCGAGATCCGGGAAGAAGAAGCAGATGAGAAAGGCCCGCCGACGTGTCAAAGATTTTGTCTACCTCGGAAAAGAACGACTCGGTGTCGTCAATAACAAACCCACGCAGCGCAGAAGCGGCATTCGAGCGAAAGAGACAGAGGAATACAAAGGACGGGGAAGGCCTACCGACCGCTCAAACTTCGACCGAGGGGGAAACGCTTGCTGCTCACTACGTCTCTGATGGAGGGGTGCTATTTCATCGCCGGAAAAACGACGGAAAGGTTCCAGATCACGGACCCTGGAGCAGAGATCGACTGGTAGCGAGAACCGAAATTCTTCATAGATGGCCGGGGAAACCACATTTTGAAAAACAAATTGGAAAAAAACGGCACGAAACAACGGTAGCGCACTTCATCGCCGGTACGAGAGGAAGGGTTTACTCTTTAAGGGAAGAGAAAAAAAGGAGACTGGAAAGGATGGCTCATAGGAGAATCGACCGCATCAGCTAAGGAGGAGGGAAAATATAGATAGGGAGAAAATGGGGAAAAAGAACGAAAAGGGGCCCGAAATTCAAGCGAAAAGTCCGCCCACCGAGGATTCAACCGAAGAGAGAGAAGTTGGTCTTGAAAAGGAGAACGGGGAGGAACTTTGGGTCGACGGGCCTACCGAGGCGCTGCCCTTCAGCCACCTAGACCAGAAAGTCGAATCAGGAGCCTCCAGGGAAGAGAACAGTCCGCGAAAACTTCGATGGGGGTGGGAGGCGATCCCCTAACGCCATATCAAGGAAAAGAAAGCAGGAAGACCTTCTTGAAAAAAATCCGCGAATAACTTGAAAGGCTATCGGGGTATGAAGGTGACTAGAAAAAAAAAGTCAACTTCGTTTGGGAGGTCAAGAAAAGGGTTAGAACTGAAAGACATGAAAAAAGGCTGGCTGGAGGAGGCATTTGACCGCGGGTCGAGAGGGTAGAGGAGGTGTTAGGAAGAAGTCGACCAACATAGGACCGAAGAGGAAACGACGAAGAGGAGATACCTAAAAGCGCCAGACGATCGAGGGAGGTCGCCGCCGACTTTCGAAAGGGAACTCCCTACTACGCTGCCTATTGTTGTTTCTCAATCAGAAAGAGACCGTCTGCATATGGTACCAAAACGCCGAAAAGAGATCGCTCCGCGTTCTCAAACGCCACCCGAAGAAGCTGGCTCGCAGGATGAGGAAGCGAAATCGGGAGGGGCTGGATCGAGCGGGTCAGGAGGGAGGGTCAGGCAGGTGCTGACCGCCTTGGAAAGTTCCCTCAGAGGGAAAAGCAGCATGGACCGAGGAGACATGAGAGTGCCTTCGGCGAGAAAGCGCTCTCGTAAAGGAAAAGGAAAAATCTAAAAAAAAAAGGAGGGGAACGAAAGCACGAAAAGGCAATCGCAGATGTCCGCAAGAAACCGTGCAGGGAGAGTGTGGGTGACGATAAAAGTAGGAAAGGCTGCGCCAAAAGGTTCGACGACCAGCGCCCTCAAAACGAAAGGCGCCGGAAGAGAGAAAAACGGGGTTTCCCAAAAAAAACAAGAGGGTCGGGGAAGCAACAAAGTCAGGGAGGGCGAGCTCGATGAGGGAAAAAGGAGAACGCGTAGCACGCGGAGGGAAAGGGCCTCACCGCAACAAGGGGGGACCTACAAGGGGGCGCAACGGCTGTCTTAAGGAACAGAGGAACGTAACCGAAGAGGAAACCGAAAGAGCGTCTAAGATCTCTCATCAAACGGGTAACTCTCCTAATAGATGAAATAAGCGAGGGAAGGAAAAAAGGGGGGGTCGGACTTCACGAAGATTCGGGACAGTACAAAGCCCTTACGACGGCGATGATTTCCTTCAAGTGGGAGACACAAAAAGAAGTGGGCTGCGGGATTCCGGATGGGTCCACCACAAAAAAGCTTCCAGAAAACCAGGATCAGAAAAGAAAAAAAACGCTCTACGGTATGACTGATCTGGACGTACGGGGTGGCAAAGGGAGGGGGGGGATGAATTCTTAAGTACGGAAGGCCTCGTACTTGAATTGGGCTCTTCGACGGGAAAACTTCGTACTTGACGTTCGGATACGAAGGGGCAAGCTTTCTAAGAGGGTCACCGACGAAAAGGAACTAAAAGGGCGTGACCTAAACCAGGTGACCTCCTCAGCCCGGGAAAGAAAAACTCCGGGAGAAAAGCGGGAAGGGAGACTTGTACCTGAAAATTTTGGGACCCGGGGTGCAAAAAGGGAGGAATTGTCTTGCCCGACAAAAACCACAGGCTCGACGAGCTGCCCGGCGTGGGGCCGTCTGAACGAAAGGGTAAGAGGCCGTTTCCGAAAGGGAGGTGGTGAAGGTGCCGGGAGGAGAATTCGGAGAGCAACGCCTTATGGTGAGCGCGGTGTAAAAGGGGATTACGGGGAGAAAGATGCGAGGGGGGGACGAAGAGGGGAAGCGGGGGAACGAATTTTAACATCAAATGGGATCGTGAAGGAGCAAGACCGTGCGCCAGTACAGCGAAAAAGGTTTTGGGATCAAGAGGGGCCCCCGGAAAAAAACAGGAGTTCTAACGCGTTCGGTACCAATAGAAACGGGTAAACCGGAAGAGAAAGAAATGGGGGCAACCGTCCACACTCAGAGAACACAAAATAAGAAAACTCTCGCCGCAAAGCAATAGTCTCTTGTCGGTAGATGTTAAATTGGGGGCCCCATCGAGAGTTTGTGACTTCTCTTCAGTTAAAATAAGGGAAAGGGGCGCAAAACCGATTGGGAAAAGGTTCCAGTACGATCTCGAGGCGGAGGCGAAAAAAGACCTTTGTCTCCGGGAGAAAAGTGATCAGGGTTCCATGGGCAAGGGAAAATCGAGCGCTCGCAATGACCGGTCATGGAGGGACGAAAGGGGACAAGCGAGGAGATTCTGGGAGGCTAACACATAGGCTCTCAAAAACCATGCCCCCGAAAAAGAGGGACTATTTTTTCAGAACAGACTCTCCGCTGAAAAGGGAGGAACAAAGGGAAAAAAACTCCCGAGACAAATTTCGGAGCTCCCTTCGACAAACAACGTATTGAAGATGCGATACTCCTCTGCCTAAAAAAGCAAAAAATCCCGAGTACCGGCAAAAAATCTGCCTCCGTTATGGAGTAAAAAATCTATTAGGCGCATCGTCAAGAATCCCAACCATTGAACTCTCCTCCACAAAAACATTGGCATCGGCAACAGATGTCGAAAAAGGCAAAGGGAAAATCCACAGCATTAAGGGGGCTTAGTAGAGGCGGAAAAGCTACCTCGAGAAGAAGGAGATGAAAAATGTGCACGAACTGCACGGGAAACGCCCGTCGCCAGACACTAGCGGTCAGGGAGGGAGCAAAACAAAAACTGAAAAAAGGGCTGGGAGTCGCGGCGGTCTCAGTGGACGAGAAAAGCAAGGGTTGGAAAAAAAGAAACCCATACAGACGACATAGCTTACCGGGGGCACTCGCCTCGAGAAGAAGGAGCATAAAAAAAAGGAAAACAGGGTCTGTGGAAACGTTCGAACAGTCCCTCCGTCCGAAAAAGAAGCCAAGACTTAAGTGCATGTACAGAAAACCTCCTTGAATCTCGGTCTATGAAAAAAGGTATCTACTTTCGTAAAGCACCCTTTAAAAAGAGTCAAAAACGCAAAATCTGCGGGATAGGCTACTTCTTCTGCTGTCACCGTCTGGAACTGTCACGAAACTCTCTAGGCATGGGAGTGCATCGGTTACTGGGGGGTGTCCAAAACCTGATAGGAGGGGGAAGTTTAAGGGAAAAGAGAAGGATAAGGAAGAAAAAGGTACTAGCAATAATTTCTTACTTCAGAAAATTCAGACTTCAACTTTCCACCCAGGGTACAAGGAATAAAGGGTAGAGGCGTCTTTGAAAAAGAAAGATCATGGGAAAAGTCCGAGGGGGGGATCTCAAGGGGCATCGCAAAATTCCATTTCCACGGCGTTCCCTCTGGGAGTACTGTGCAACAGAGAAGCGCCAGGGCTCCGTAAATGGAAGGGACGATCTTCATAAGAAAAAAGAACGCTGAAGGAAAACTTCCGTCAGGTCCCGTCCCGGTGCTGATACTTAGAAGTGAATAAAGGTTGCCTCCCATAGAGAGAGGGGGAACGGGAAGATCAAAAGATGCGCCCTCCTTGTGGAACACTCCCCCCTTTCCTGCGGATGGAAGGAAAAACAAGGAGGTCGCCACGCGTTCGACAGGGGGAAGAAAGAAGAAGGTGTAAAGAAAAGAAAAGGTGCTAGCTTACCAGACGAGCAAGATGCTGGAACGCAATAGGGATTCGGCAAAACGGCGCGCTGAGAGGGCTGCGCAAGAAGATCGAACCCGGGCGCCGCGTTTCGAGCGACAAAGAACCTCGTCACCACAAGAAGAGGGGGAAGAGTGCAAAAAAAGAGACAGAGCCTACAGAAAATGTTCATGTCTTACTCTTCAGGAGCGGCGAGTGGTAGAAGAAACCAATGGACTAAAAGCAATGGGAATCGCTCTTCGAGGATCTCCGAGGAAAATACTTTCGAAGGCTGGCCGTATTTAAAAAGGACGAGAGAAAGGGCTTTCAGAAAACTGCCTGACTGCTATGCGACCAGGAAAAAGGACCGCTGAGCTCCCTAGATTTAACAGAAGCGGCCCTTCTATAAGGGGTAGGTCGTAGAGGTCGAATTGGAGTACGCTCCGTCGGGGGCTTCTGGCGCGCGGGGGACCTTCTTCAGACGTCCTTCGTCCAATGGCAAAAGATCGGAGGCGGAGAAAGGAATTAAGAAAAGCCGAGAAAAAAGGCTGAGCGAAAAAAAAGATCCGTCGACGGGCTTCGATCCAGGGAAAAAAAAAGGAGGGGACGCCCTTCAAGGGAGAAAGGGGGAAGCCTTAGGCGTCGCAAGAGCCTCGAAAGCGTTCGATGCAACAAAAAAAAGCCGGTCAAAAAGCAAAACCAAAAAAGATACTGCAGCGGGGACAAAAGCGCCACTTCGAGAAAGAACTCCACCGAAGTTGACGATAGTAGCGAAAAAAGGACCGAGAAACGGGGGAAGCTAAAAAAGGGCTGCTCACGAGGACTGCTGGCGCGCTAAGGGGCGATAGGAGAAATGAAAAAAGAGACGGAAAAGTCGGGACGACCTGAGCTTCAAGGGAAATCGACGGGAAAAGGGTACCCTCGGCTCTCGCGGAAGGAGGGAAGGGGGGGATTGAAAAAGAAAATTTTTTCGGGGGGTGAACTGAAACCGCCGGCGAAAAGTATCTCACGAAATCGGGAGCTGCGGGGGGGAAAAGGGGGGGGGGAAAACGGGGGGGGATGAAGAATCGGATGGGAAAAAGGATCGACCGC
>Ga0179593_1348274_pt1 | contig 21899 bp, 21 predicted proteins | sample CZODoug2_1_08_16_FD_185931 | JGI IMG/M metagenome (GOLD analysis project Ga0179593, IMG submission 185931) | Vadose zone soil fungal communities from Angelo Coast Range Reserve, California, USA - CZODoug2_1_08_16fungal (PacBio error correction) | ecosystem: Environmental > Terrestrial > Soil >...
CTGAAAGGGCAAAAAAAAGTTTTCTGAAAGTTCTATTGAACGAGAGATGACGTCGCGTCGATTCTCTCTCAACCTTAGAAGGAGGGCTGATGAAAGTGGGGAAAATCGAAGGAAAAAAAGAACCACTTGCGCCAAATCAGGAAAATAGGATTAGAGGGGACTCAGGAATGCTTGACGGGAAATAAAACCTAAAGAGGACCGGTGTAACGCGTAACCAGGGTGATAAAATGTCGTGGGGAAAAAAAAGGACGGATAAAAAGGAGTCACTTGCGGTGGAGCCGTCTGTAACAAGAAAAAAATTCCTCAGACAAACGTACAATTGGACCGGCATCGAACCGCCAAGGAAGAACTCCGCTGGGATGGGGGAGGAAGGACATGCGGGACCTCAATGGTCAATCCCAACATTAAAAGGTAAAGGGAGTTCTTGGCCCAGAGCGGGCGACTCATTGATATACGACAAAAAAACGGAAAGGAAAGGGGAAGAAAGAAACTCTCTCCATATCGGGGGGGAGAGTTAAGTGGCCAGGAAATCGCCAAAAGCAGGGGAAAAGTCAAAACGCGCTCCTGCGTCTAGTGAATCCGGAAATCGAAGAACTGACAATGGTTAAAATTGGTGGGGGGAGGTGTCCTAAGAAGCAACTACCTCGGGGGTGGAGGAAGTGGGGGGGGGCCCTGGGTATTTAAAAAACCACCTTATTACTCAGGGCTTTTAGGGGTGCTATAGGAAGTGATAAGGATACTCTTCTAAAAAGAAGATAAGCAGGAAAGAAGAGTCCGCCGCCACCGTGCCTCAAAGGCCACATGACAAGCAAGACCGAAGCCTAAACCCCAATCCACAGCAAGGGGGAATGAAAACCACACCTCCCACATTCAACAAATGACAAAAAGAGGCCGAACGAAAAGGAAAAGGAGGGAAAGGGACAGAAGTTTGGGGGGGAAATTCCGCAGTCAAAGGTTCGTCATTGTGAGAGGAGCCGCAGCGAACCGACACCTTAACAGGCATGAGAGAAGCGGAAAGGGGGAAAAGAGGTAGGGGGGGGGGAAAAAAAGAGGAAAAAGAGTCGCGTCAGGGAGGAGGAACGGAGAGGAAAGTGGATGGGGAATCTCAGGACGAATAGGCACAGTGCCCGTGGTCATAAAGAAAAAGAAGGGGAGAAAACGTGGAGGGGGGGGAAAGTGAGTCCTGCCTCTAGCTTCTCACCAATGGGAGAAAGATAGAACGGGTACACGAGAAGTCCGAGCCAACCTTTTGGTCGGAAACAGGTAGGGAAGAAAGAACGGGGGAAACGGTCAGCTTCCGAGGGGCAGGGCGGCTTAGAAAACAGGACCGAAAAAAAGCCGGGCCGGGAAAACAACTGTGAGGGAGTTGCCAGATGGTTTGGGGGGGTCGATTTGGGGGGATTTAAAAGAAGAAAACTCGTAGGGAACTAAGAAAAAAAGGGAGGAGGCGCTGGGATTTTTATTGAATGGAGAAAAAGAAACGTCTTCAGGGATCAAAGGGGGAACGGGAAAGGAAATTGGGGAGAAAAAAACCAGCCTCTCATCCGGCGTCGTACTCAATCAATTTTCGCGAACATGGAAAAAAGAAAAAATACACGGGGAAAAAAGCCAAAAAGTGCAGGGGGTGGAAGCAAATCGCTCTCGGTGAAGAAAGGTCCCCAACAACCCCCCCAAAACCCCCCAACCCAAACCCCCCCAAACCCCCCCACCCCCCCAAAAAAACCAACCCCCCCAACCCCCACACACCCCCAACCACCCCCCCACAACACCCAACGCCCCCCCCCCCCCCAAAACCCCCCCACAAAACCCCAAAAAATAAACCAACCAAAAACCCACCCCCAAAAAACAAAACACCCACCAAACCACAAAACACCCAAACCCAAAAAACCAAGCCGATTGATTGCGGAGTACAAGGGTTAAGACAGAAGACTCAACAACAACACGTTATGGGGGAGAAAAGAGTGCCTCTGGGTCACCAAGGCCCTCGAAAGAAGGACCGGAACAAACTAACGAAGGCGGGGATGCGGGGGGGGATCAACAGAGCGATCAAGGCGAGAATGCCTGTGGGGAAGTCCCCCCTAACTTATAAGAGAACTGGGAGGCAGAAATGTCTAGAAAGGGGAAAAGGAATGGGGGCGACGACCGATTACCGGTCGACAAAGCCGTGCTGCGATCGGGGATGAGATAAGGGCCGACAGTTGTACAGGGGGGACAAGGGTGAGGGTTCCTCAAAACCGAAAAATAAAGAAGGGCAGAGGGGGCTAGTATATAATAAAGGCCCAAGCTTTTTGTTAAGGAGGAGGCCACCAAAAAGCGGCCAAACAACGCACAGTTTGATAGCGGACAGGCTGTCGAATTAACTAAAACCACTATGAGGAAGGGAAGATAGAGGGGGGGGGAGGAAGCGCAGATACCTTGGAACCCCGCAAAACTCAGTCTGGGCGGATGAAAAGAAAGGTGAAAGTAGGAAGAAATTGAGAGGTGGAAGCTGAGAACGAAGGCCGCGCATAAAAATAACCTGAGGAATGGCGCGACCTGATAGAACCGCCAATTTAAGCGAAAAATAGAGGGGTCAATCATCGATGCACCCCAAAAGGGGGAAAAATAAAAAAACCCTTAGAAAAAAAAATACCTTCAAAAAGCGCAAAATTTCGGGGCAAAAAAAGAAGGGGGAGTAGCTCGCTATATCAGGGGGGGGGGGGGGGGTGGCGGGGGGTGCTTGTGTGGGTGAGGTAATGCGAAACTTGGAATCGAAAAGAACCACCGCGAGAAGACCGGGTTAGTACCAAAATGCTCTCACGGAGTGAAACAAGGGACAGTTAGGGGAGGTGCCAGGGGCGTTGTAGACAGCGGTAAGAAACAAAAAATACTTGGGAAAACAAGCTGGGTAGATGGGGGGAAGGGCAGGGTGAAGATTCTGAGCTGATCGCAAGGGGGCATTGGGGGGAAAAGGGAAAGGGAGGGAGATTGAAACTGAAATGGGGAGGAAGCAAGCGTAATCATCAAACCTGCATGCATAAAGCACTGGGCGAAGTTGGGGTGCCACCCGGCCAAAGAAATCAAAACGAAAGTCGGGATGAATGTTGCCCCAAGGAGGCAGAGAGTTGAAAAAAAAAACAAAATTGGTCAAACATTGGCAGCATGGTCGCCGTGGGGGGGCAAAAGGATTGGCACAGGGATCAAGGGTTCCTGCAGGAACACCAGTTCTGGCGAGGATCAGAAAAATAGAGTCAGTTTGAGGAGGTGGACAACGGGTGTATCCTCCCTGGATGCGTCTAACTACCTGAGGCAAAATGGTCAACAAGTGGGGGGGAAGCGAAGGGAAGTTGGGAATGGGGGGAAGGAAACTGGAAGGTAAAGCCACACCAGGGAGGGAAGGCCGGTTCTGCATTAGGAAATCAAGAAAAGGGAGGCAATGGGGGAAAAAGGGGGTTCGTAAAAGGGGGGAAAGTGATGCTCACCTTTCAGCAACGGACACTTGAGCGCCCGTGAATTAACTGAGGAAAAAAAGGCGAAAAAGCAAAGGAACGGGGATCTCGAGGAGGAGGGGTGAAAGACTGAACGGCTATATCCGTATTCTACCCCGGAAGAGGAGGGCGGATTTGCTGTGGGTGTTAGGGGGGGGGGGGGAAGGCGAGAGGGAAAGGTAAGCGCAGCAGATTCGCGCTCGTGCAAACCCCCTCCCGAAGGGGAGGAGGGGGAAAAAAGACGACAGTCAGGGAAGGAACACAGTGAGGGGGGGACATGTAGTAAAAAAATCGACGTTTGGGTACGAGCTATTGACTGGGTGACTGTGCGCTTTGAAGGGAAAAACGCGAGGGGAGGGGGAGGGGGCCAGAGAACGAAGAAACTATCATTGTGGAACACCAATCAACCAAATCGCCGAGTGCTGGAGCAGAGAAAATGACCAGCAATAGAGAGGGCCCGGAAGAGTCCAAGAGGGGGAAAAGTAATAAACCTTGTCTATTCAACCCGCAATTCCAACCTGCGCCCTTGTCAGAAAAGGACCTGAGCAGGGGGGGAAAACAAAAAGAGGGGAAGTCGTTCGGAAAAAGTGGCCTACGGCGCCGTCCGCGGAAAGTTAAACGGGGAATCAGAAAGGAGGTGAAAAGGGGAAGATGGAATCAACCAACGAGGCGGTAGTCAGAATTGCTTGGGACACAGGGAGGGCAATGTCCCATTTCACTGAATATACGAGGGCAAGCAGGGAGGGACCGAGGGGTGACTGTTTGGGACCCAGAGGTCAGTGAAAAAAAAAAAGGGAGGATTAAGGGCAAAGTCGAAAGGGCGGCGCGGTAACTTGGCGGGTGAAAATCTTGGCAAAACTACTTTTAAATGAATTTTACGGTTGGTCCCTCCCAGAGTAAAAAAGTGAAAGAAATGCTTTCCGAAGAGGGTGACGGGCTCACGAGCATTTGAAGACCAAGGCGAAGAAAGAATCAGGAGGTAGGAAATCGCGACTACTCACGGGTAGCCAGTGAAAAAAAAAGAAGGGGTTCTGCATACGAGTATTTATTTAAAGAAAAAAAAAGGAAATAAAACTTTATGAAGGGGTGGGTGGAGGAACGTATTAGGAGGAGGAATCGATCGGGAAAAAACCGTGCCAGAAAAGTGGCTAAGAAGCATACTAATAGGGGGGGGTATCTCACGGATTGAATGATGGGCAGGAGAAGAACATCGGGGGCCGTCAAGGGTGCCGGGATCCTAAGATGTCGTTACAACCATCGGTGAATACCATAAGAGGGGGTTAGGAACACTGGGGATAGGGAAGAATCCAAAGACTCTGATGGGGGGACGGAATCGAAAATCGTAAAAGAGCACTGGGAGGTCAGGATTGGGGGGTCTGATCGCGGGACATGAGGAAGGACTTGAAGACAATTCGGTCAAAATCTATGCCCATAGTTGGTGGGTTTGTGTTATAATACGTAGAAGTAAGCAGGGATACACGATTTGCGAAGGCAAAAAGCACCCAACCTCTACTAATGAAGCAATTTGGTCAGAGGAAAAAAAGAAACAATGGTTACGAGAGGAAAAAGGGGGCCTCACATATTTCACAGTCGCTGAAACAGGTTGTGGTGGTAACGATACTGCGACTGGGGAAGGTAATGAGTCCGCTTATTTATGAAGTTTGGGGGGGGACAGGGGGGACTAAAAAAAGGAGAACCTTAGCAGGGGAGTTGCTAGAGAGGGAGCGTGGCGATGAAGAGGCAGACGAACAAAGCTACTCTAAAAGCTAAGCTCCACCTAATGAAGAAGGAAAAAAACACGCTCAGAGGGCCGTAAAGGCCATAAAATCCAGAAGGAACAGAAGCGCCGATCAAAGAAAAGGGGGGGTATGTCTAACCTCTTGCCCACGCCTACGGAGGACGAAGAAATCAGTTAAGAAGGTTGGTGCAGGAAAATTCAAGGGAGGGGTGGGGGTGAGAAGAAGAGCACCAAAGACCGTTTCAAACCACGGAGTCGAAACGATGAAGCGCTCCCTATTACGTCTCGTTGTGGGGCCCAGAAATGCTTGCCACAACTGATCGAACTGGGGGGAGGGCGGAGCTAGGAAAAGGGGTGATGGGGGAGAGGAAAGAAAGGCTGGCCGGAAATTTTCCGGGGGAAAAGACTCGGCGACTGGTGCGGGTGGTGGCGTATGGCGCGAAAGATAAAGACCAAGGGTGACTCAAAGTACTAAAAGTACCTGCGCGAAGGCCGAGACAATTCCATGGTTGTAAACCAAAGGTAGAGTACCTCACGATGCAGTAAAAGGAACGTTAACTACGCCCAGGAGGGGGGGGGGAAGGGTGCGGAGGGGGAAAAACCATTCCGCGGGGGGGACAAAACCGAAAAAAACGGGCGGCCGCCTGTGGGGTGGGCGATGTGCATGGGAACAAAGGAATAAGAGGTAATTACTATACTAAAAAACGAGGGAAGGAAGAATTGAGACGGGGGAGAAAATACCGAAACCGCTGCCTGTAACGGAACTGCTTGTTCAAGAAAAAAACCGAATCAGGATCGTAGGGGGAAAAAAAAAAGAAATCGAGTGGAGAGAAAGGGGAGTAGCACCAGCTCGGAAACCTAGAAAAAAATTATCCCGATCGCGGACGAAAGCCAATCCGCCTCCGGGAGTTGTCCGGCTTCGGGAAGGAAAGGGGAACCGTGTGAAAAGCATCTCTGAGAAAAAAAAAGAAGGAGGTGCAGCTTGAAGGTAGAAAAACCTGAAAGAAAATAACGAAGTTTCCTAGCGGTGGGGGCTTGGTATCAAAGGGGTTAGGCGTCGAACCTAAAGGAAAGGGACCACCGAACACGAGCTGTAGTGCGCCGTGCAAAAAAACTTGTGCGAAAAAGGCAAGGATGATGCTGAGTTGCAACAAGGCCGGGAGGAGATGATCACATAAAGGGACGGGGAAGAATCCCTGCCAAAAAGAGGACAACTCGGAAGGGGGGAGCGTAGAATACGAGGGAAAACGCTTTGTCACACCCCCCACAACTAAAAGGCCATCATGGGGGGGTTGGAGGACCGAAAAGTGGTTGTGAAAAAGACCGCACAAAGGGGGGTGAACGAAAATCACAATAGAGAGAAAACCTTCCCCGACCAAAAGGAAGGTGATTCTTCTCTGCCCGCAAGGTAAAACCAGGGCTGGAACAGTGGGCGCCGAAGGATAGGGCCGACGCGAAACACGAAAAATCAGGTTCTCAACGAGAAGTATTCTAAAAATTCCGTCGCCGCGGACCAAGCAGGGAAAGCCGCGATCCCCCTCACTTTCCCGTAGCGAAAAAAAATTCGGAGAGAAAGCAGTTCGTGCAAGCGGTTGGGGCAAAAAAGAAGCTTTCATAAGAGGAGAAGACTTCGGGGACGTGGAAAAAAGGGACGTTCTGTCGGTGACCTGGGAGCTAAGCCAAACCTCCGCGCGAAAAATTACGGCGAAGGAAAAACATGGAACTCAGGCCGTTGCGGGCCGAGTGGTTAGTAAAAAGCACCCTTGGGAGCATCTGAGCAAGTTCAAATCTGGGATAGTGGATGGAAAATGGGGGGAATCAGGAAGAGCTAGGTGGCATGTGAGGCAGGGGGGGCGCGGAGAGAATTGCACTTAAAGGGGAGTGGTCGTCAGAGTCATATAAAGAAAACGCTATGCAGGGGGGAAAAAAGACCCTGAAGTGGTTCCCCCACCTGAAAAAAAAGAAAGATACGAGGGGAAATTCTTACTGCATCTTGAAATCAGAAAACAAATGAAAAAGGGGTGCCAGCTTAATGGCGATGGGCACTATACCAGTTTCCGAGGCATGGGACTCGGTAACCATGGATCGGGCGATGGGAAGCGAATAAAAAAAGAACGTAGTCTGGAGAGGTCCCGTAACTCGGAGCATTAAAGGGAGGGGGGCGGAGAGCACCAAAAGATTCTAAAAAGTCAGACTATGTGGTTGTGGAAAAGTGGAAAAACTGGGGAAGGGGGGCGGAAAAAGTCCCGTCATAAAAGGAAAAAGACAAACTGGGAGTGATGAGTTCATGGCTTGAAGAGGAAAAAAGCATCACTGAGGAAAAAAATGAATGGGGATTAAAAGGGTTACGAATTGCTCCCGGGTCCGCACGGGCGCTTGAGGCCGCCTGAAGATGTGAAAAACGGACTTAAAAGGGCTCAAAAAAAAAAAAAAGATGCATCGAGAAGTAGAAGGGTGAGAGCTCCGGAAAACAACTCCTGCGTCATTCTTCCCGAGGCTAAGGAACCGTGCGGCTGAGCAAGGTGGGGTTCCGGAGTGTCAAAGAAAAACACAGCGAATGAGCATCTCATTGAAAGAGACCGCCCCGAAGGAGAAAGGAGATAGGCAATACGCCAGGGACAAGGAAGGGGGAGAAAACTTTGAGAAGAAAAGTCAGTTTGGGGGGGAAAGGCTGGGGGGAAGGTCTTGGGGGAGAGGTAGGCGGGACAGGAGAGGGGGAGAGCAGTTTTTTGAGGCAGGAACCCGCGTCGCAGACGACACGTTGTTAAACGCCGATCGCCGGTTGCGGAGCATGAAAAAAGAAAAAATGGAAGGAGCGGAAAAGGGGAGGGCAAGCGGAACGCAGGTTCCAGACCGCAATGGACGACGTTTCAAGACAGAGTCACCTGCAGCACGTTATGGTGAAATCACAAAAAAAGGGAATGGGGAAAAACGACGTAGGGGGAGGCATAGTCGAGGGCGACGAATATGACGTATCCGCCGGGAAGGAACGGCGCAGGGGGGGGAAAAGTTGGGAAGACGTGATAAGATCAGACGCAACCAAACCAACATGAGTAAAAATAGAGGAGTGCGTCACGAGGCGCAATTTCCCCGCGCAGTTAAAAAATTGGACCTGAGTCATGCGGGAAAAGGAAGGGGGTGAAAGCAATCGCTGGGGGGGTGGGAACCCGCGAAGGGCCGGGATGAACACTCAGTTGAGCAGGGGGTTTGGGGTCATCCGAAGTGGGGAGACGGGTTGGAAGTCTTGCCAGCCCTGCCGGCCGAGTCGGGGTTGGCGGACTGTGTGTGTTCGATTACCCCAAGCAATAAATATTGACAAGGCAGGGATAAAAGAAAGGGGGGGGCCTGCGCAAGCAGTGTCCACCACAAGCAGCAGCCGCAAAAACTGGGGGGGGTAAAAGCAATCAGGGGGAACCAACAGGGGATGTGAGAAGGGAAAACAGAAACATGGGGGGAGGTCGGAATAAATTGCAGAGGGAAAAAGAGAAGGGTAGGTCTCTTAGAGTTGGTCAACTTAAAAGAATCGGCGGATGAAGGGACAAATAGACGGAAAAAGAACCAACCCATTGCCACGTTAAGAAGAGGAAGGGAAAAAAAGGAGAGGTATAGAAACGGTATATTTGAGGGAGAATCAGACAAAAAATCTACTAGTCGTTACTGAGCGCCTTTGATGAGAGGGGGGCCAACAAGAAAAATAAGAGGTCCAAGGGAGGGAGATCAAGAGTCGGAAAAAAGGGGCCAACCATGACCTTGCATCAATAGTTAGGACGGCTCGCAAGGCCAATCGAAACCGCAGCACTTCATAGACCATCTAGTTGCTGAATCGAACGCAAGGCAGAAAAAGAGCAAAACGGAAAAAAAGAAATACTTCGGGGGGGGGGGAGCTATTTCGAAGTATAAGGTAGATAAGACACAATCCCACAAGGAAGGATACCGAAAGGGAAAGCAACAAAACTGGACTACAGATATTCGGGAAGGTTCAGATACCAGAAAAAAGGAAAGGGGGGACAGAAGTGAAAAAGGGAAAGGGAAACCTCCGGGAGTTCAAAGAAATAAAGGAAGCTGTGTTGACCATTTGTTTTAACGATACTGCCGAAAGGGGACAGTAAAAGAAAACCCTCTATTATAGGTGCGACATAGCTGTCCGACAAGCGACGTGTTGGGGGGGGGGAAGGGAAGTGTCAAAAAAAATGGGGCTCCTGGGTGGGGGGGACGGAGGGGGGGGAGGGGGGGCCATCGGGAAAGCGAGTCGGAGGGGGGAGGGAAAGGGCGCGGTAATTAAGCTCTAGAACTGGAAATGTATTGTAGGAGAACGGGCTTAACAAAGAAAAAGCGAAGAGAAAGAATCCCCTACGAGAAAAGTTAGTACGCAAAAAAAGATGCCGAGCCGACACCCAACGATCCCATCATCGACCAAGAGTGGGGGACCTGGCTCACCATTGTGGGGAGTTCCGAAAATACAAAATCCCTAAGGGAGTTGGAGAAAAAAAAGAGACTTGGTCGATCCTTGGGGTTGTATCCGCCTCGGAGGAAGTCGGTGGGATCAGCGATCACCCGACAGAAAGCTTTAAAGGGTTACTATGAAGGGGGAAGAGTCCGAAGGAGAGGAAGGGGGGGAACGAAGCTTGCCCAGAAAGAAGAGTGGGACCTTTACTTAGGCTCTATTTAAGGTGATGTTGGCAATCTAGGACGAAATAGTCTGGCCGTCGCTGGAGAAATGCACCCGTGGACAAAGCGCAGAGAGAAATGGGCGGGGGGGAAAGAAAGTATGCGCGGAAATAATATCAAAAAGCGGCGAAAATTGAATCTCAGGGTGTGACTGGCCGCAGCTACGGCAAAACCTGCGTGTTGTAAGGAAAAACGGCCGATGGGCTCAAGAAAAGACTAGGGGAGGGGAAAGTTAAGTTGTAGGAAGAAAGGAAGAAAACCGTTCCGCTTTACAACCTTAGGCGAAGCCCTCTTGGTGGGGGTGGGTCGATTTGCACATTTTGCAAACTAGTGAATCCTTATTAAAAAGCGAGGCAGGAATAGGTTATGAAAAAAAGAAAAAGACCAAAAGAACGTAATGCCCAGGAGAAGCATAAGGGCGCTGCTTAGGGCTCAAAAAGACACAACAACATCCGTCATCCCGGTCGACCGCAAAAGAAGACGTCGCGTAAAGGGCGAACCTTGCAACTCAGACCAGGGATTGAGGTGGTTGGGAAAGAGAAAAAGGGATATGTTCTCGAAGAAAAGAGGAGAGAAAATTGAACCAAGAATCCTCCAGCACTCTTCGGAGTGTTAATCGTCCGGAGTAAAAGGAGGCGACTTTGGGGGGAAAAGAGCAGATCTCTAAACAAAAACTTAGGAGAGAAGATTCCACTGGAAAAAAATGTGAAAAATGGGGGACTTCCAACGAATGAGGGGAAAAAAAGCCTAAAATTTCCGTCGGGGGTATGTTAAGGAGAGCGATCAGCGAGAACCTGCAGCAGGGTTGGCGAGGTCCAAAAAAAGGGAATTGATGCATCTAAATGAAGGGGGGGAAAGCTTTGGGGAGACAAAAAAGAGGGGATGGAAGGGAGGAGGGAAGGGGGGAAATCCAAAAAATTGCCTTTCTTCAATATCGATAATAAAGAAGTTCGGTTCGGGGACGAGTTGGAAGGTATCCATACCCTCTGAAAATACGACCTCGCTTTTTCAAGGAGAAAAAGAGGATTGAAAAGACTGGTGGAATGCAAAATAGAAACACCCACAGTGAAACTAACATATGGTTTTGATACCGCGGAAAGTGTTTGGAGAGGACGGATTACGACGCAATGACCATGAAAAGACCGTATTGCGGACTTCAGCGGAAAGGGGTTGAATCCCAAAAACGGCATTTTTTAAGGCACTTGAAAAAGACAAAAAGTCGGAATTGAGCAACCGTTGAGAAGGAGAAGAGCGCATCAATGAAAGTTCGGGAAGAGGGAAGTGAAAGGGAAGGAAAAGGTAAGTACTGCTCGCGAACTTCTCCTAACAGAAATTGTCGTCCCACGCGATGCACAATAAAAATTTCAAAACGGGAACCCGTATTTCGAGAAGAGGAGGGGGAAAAAAGGGAGGAAAAAAAAAATTCTGGAGAAAAGGAGAGAGGAACACATAGCCTGCGGAGTTGACAAAAGGGACTTTGGGTGATCGCTGGGGAGAAGAAAAAGACGCGAGAAGGGAGAGAAGTCACACAAAATGACTCAAAGTATCTTTAAACATTAGGGAGTGGCCTGGGGGGGGTAGGAAACACGTAAAGCAAAAAATATGGGGGAAGAATCGTCTCAATGGACACCTTGGAGAGGTTTTTACGGTGGAGGCTGAAGAGGGAAAGAGGGGGGGGGGGTGCATGGGAAGTTCAATAGGGGAGTTTCAAAAAGGAGGCTTGCCGCTTAGCAGGGAGGTGGGGAGGCAGAAATGTAATACTCACTGTGGAGAAATAAAACTGAGAAGAAGGGGGGGGGGGGGTCAAGTCAAACCGGAACCACCATAATAAACAAATTATGAGGTACTTTTCACATTTCGGCAGTATCGTAAAAAAAAAAATTCTTCATCTTAGCCGGGAAGGGGGAACAGGACTAGGGAGGAGGAAAAAGGGGGGGGGACTCTAGTAAAACTGTTGTCGGTTTGTACGGAAGAACCTCTAACAGTAAGGGAGGGGAAGAGTTTGGGGGAGGTTAAATAGGGGTATCCTTCCGTTACATGAGGGAGTCTATCTATTACCCTGAGAATAGAGAGGAATATTCAGAGTGGGGGGGAACGGGGGGTCACGAACCGGGGGCATTTGCCTGCATGTCCCGATGCCAAAAAGACCAAAACCTGATTCCTGCGGGGGGCCTTGCGAAAAAAGCAAGTAGAGGACAACTTATTATGGGTCAAAACAAAAACAAAAAAAGGGTAAACGAATAGCGAAAAGGGACAAGAAAGGAACTCGGTCGAAGGGGAAAAGAAACTGAGGTGAGAAGGAACGCAAGGGGCAACGAGGGATAAATCTTCTCTTTGTGAAGCTCCTGCACAGGCGCAAACCGAATGAGAGGGGAAATCTTCATAGCCCTAATGTCTGATCTGCGAGGAACCGGACGTTCTCGGTGTTTTCTGGGATACGATTTGGTAATGGAAAACTAGGAGAGAAGAGGTGGGGGCTATCCCGAAATCCAAAGAGTAGGGAAAGGGAGATGTTCAATACGAACAGTCCTGAAAAAGAAAAAAAAAAATGTCTGGGGCGTTTGGATAATACCACGCGGATGGGAAAAAGGGCGTAAAAAGTGCCTGTGCGTCTATTCTGGGGTCATGTTGTAGTGAAAGTCGCGTTGGAAACCTGCGCGAAGTGGGTAACTACAGAAACGAGGGAGGTTGGAAAAAAAAAATCCAAAAGCTAATCTTAAAGAAGGAGGGCTTGCAAGCGGAAAAAAAGAACTTTCAAATAGACAAGTTTAATGCCGCATGAACACAGGGAAAAAACGGGGGTGGAGCACGGCCTGTCTTTGTACAACCAACACGGACTTGAGGGAGGGGAACAAGACGGCGGAACGAAATAGATTCACTTATCCGTAGGGTAAAACGTCTCTTAAAGTGACGAAGCAGCAATAGAAGAAAAAACAACAAAGGGGGTAAAAAGAGCTGGAGGCACGATGAGGGGGGAAAGTGGACCCCCGCGACACTCACCCCTTGAAACCGTAAGAGAATATCCTGAGGTGAAAGAAAGAGAAGTGTCTAGATGTTTGGGGAAACACGCCCGTGAGGGACCAACAAGGCTGGCATTTGTTTAGGCAACGGAAGAAAATGGAGGTAGGAACTGGGAGTGGCCCTTATTGCCGAGCTTCGGGTGAAAGTTGGTGGTCTCTGGATGAACCGCAACTCTCGGGGTGTCCTCATTGGCAGGGAAAGGGGGTAATGCGCAAAACCGCAAAAGGTTCCAACCTGCCATCACAATCACAAATGGGGGAGACAGATCGAACCAAACGAAGAGGGGGGGAGGAAAGAAATTTCAAAAAAGAAATGGCTCACTTGATGGGAAAAAAAAAAAAATAGTCGCAGGGAGGGAGATGAGGGTTCAGGGAGAGAACCCAATCGTCTGTATAAGGTACAGGAGGAAAAGAAAAAGAAACAAAAAGGGCGAGATCCATTCAGGAGGACAATCAATCAGGGAAAAATGAGGGTAGGACTACAGAGGAGAAGGGATAGGGAAGAAAAATATGGGCGGGAAGAGTGCGCAGGGGAGCGCAGGGAAAGGAAAGAAGGGGGTCGTGACAACCATCACGGGGGATCACTCAAAAGAAAAGGAGGAAAAAGAAAGTGCAGGTAAAAGGGGGAAGAAAAAAGACAAGTATCAAGAGGACTGAAGGATCAAGGAAAGGGGGACCGAAAAAGCAATCAAACCGGATGGGATCTTGATCGGCTGAAGTCATTTGAAAAGGCAGCCCAACAGGGCGGAAAGGGGAAAAACAATATATCTAGTAGTCTGGAAGAAGGGAATTCGAAGAAAAAAAGGAAAACGGAGGTACACAGTGAGAACAAATCTCACAACTATTTTGTGTGGGGAAAAGGGAAAGAGAAAGGACATGGTGGACAAAAGGGAAAATTGGAAGAGAAACTCCTGGGATAGGGGGAAGAGAGGCGCTGACAATGGGGAAAAAGTTGGTTGGTTGGGGACGAGGTCCGAAAGGGAAAATAATATCCCTCTTCTGGAATGATGAGAAGGGGGGTGGGAACGTGTGGACTTGAAAAAACAACTGACGGAAGTATCAGGGCTTATGGGCTAAGCTAGAGGATTACGACGGAGGGGGAGAACAAGTCACGAAAGAAAATCAAGAAAAATAAAGACGCAGCAAAAGACAGGAATCATTTCCAAGAAACGCTCGTGAAGGAAAAACAACTACACCCGACAATCAAAAGAGAAAGTATTTCAGACCGCGGAAAACTTTAAGGTGGCTACAGAGGCCAAGACGGAACGGGACGGAAAATATAGTATAGCATTTGGGTTTTCACCGCGAAAAAAAAGCGGAAGAGGGTGTGGGAGGAGCCGCTCGATCACCTACAAATCCGTACCGGGGGACACCGACGTAGGATGCAGGCACTTAGGAAAAAGGAGGGGTTTTTGGGGCCAGAAGGACACGACTTCTCTCAGACTTTTTCGAATGCCGAAGGGGTGAGGGGGCATCGCTTAGGGAAAAAGAACTGGTCCGTCGCGGAATCACAAGACCGAGATCAGGAGGGAAGGAGGTGGTGGAGGGGCAAAGCGAGCATCAAGCCCATTACTTACAAGCTAATGGGACAGTAAAGAAAAGGAAGCAACCTGCCGTTTTTGTCGGGGAAAAAACGTGAAAAGAAGAGGGATAAAACGATGGGTCGGGCAGCTACGGAAAATGGACGGTAGCCCGAAGGGAGAAAAACTCCCGGTCAAAAAACGCGGTAAGCACAAAACAACTGAGCGTGTTGAGAAATCGGAGTGGGGGGGGGTGGGGGTGATTTGCCAGGGGCAAAAAAGCGAAGGGCAAGAAGCAGGAGGATAAAAAGCAGGCCGGTGATGTTATGGGAGAAAAAAAAAATCGAAAACCGAAACTCTGCCCTGATGATCATCTCTGCAGACGCATGCTCTAAACCCACGACCAAACGGAGCCGCTGTCGTCGAAAAGACGTCAGCTGAGCTAAACCTTGAGAAACAAGGGCAACGATCGCCATCAAAATGGCGGGGCCTCCAACATTCAGGAGGGGAGGTCGCAGGCTCTCACGGTGAGAAAAAGACCGCCGCGGATCTTCTTCTTTGGGGGACAATGTGACTGAAGAGAGAAAAAGTGTGGGGGGGAAAAAAAAGCACGGCATAGAGAGCCACAACAACAACTGTAGTAGGAGAGAGATGCCCACACAAGCGAAAGAAGGACGACGAAGCCGTAACCAACTCCGAAAGCGGTTAAGGCCCCCCCAGCGGCAGTTTTGTGATCACTGGGGGATAGGGAAAAACCTGAGAAGTGGGAGGAGGGCCCCCGAAAGGAGATTACTTGGTCGAGTGCTCAAGATTCGCGCAAGGCACCTGCCTTGTTGAACGACTACCGGGGGGGAAAAGGGGGGGTCTTTCCGGGTTTTTTACGCCACAATGCGTGCGGCAGATCGATTAGATCCGGGAAAAGGTTCGGACGAGTTTGAGTTTGACAGACAATAACCTTCCCAGTAGCGAGGAGGCTGGTCTAGTAGGGACCCGATCCGTTGGTAAACAGCAAATCTCCCCAAACAAACACATATGGTTCCGGGGCAGAAAAAAAGTCAGGTGGGTGGGTGGTCCAGGTAGAGGGGGGGGAGAAGGGGGTACTAAGTGAACATAAGAAGTCTGAACGGCATTGTACTTCCAATAGCTCTCTAAACAACAGTTTGGGGGCCCCTACAAAAAAAAGGCAAGTGGCTTCGAACTGTAGGTAAAAAGTAGAAGGAGCAAAATTGGGAGAAAAAAAAAAAAAAAAATGTAGAGGAAGTCACTCTAAAAACAATAAGGTTCTCCGGTAAGGGGAAGAGGACACGGACAAGGGAATTCGATAAGGGAGACGGACAGCCGAGGTCCGTGACTCATAAAAAAGGTAACAGGAGAGCCGCGAAAAAGTGGAGAGAAAAGAGGGAAAATGCAAGCACTTTCGGAAAAAAACAACCAATCTTAAGAAGAGCTTCAGAAAAAGGCAAGAAGGGAGGACTTGGAAAAGGGAAAGATTTTCTGGAAGTCTCTGCTGAGAAAAACCACGAGATCCCGGATGGATGGGGGAAAAAAAAAAAAGGAGTCAGAAAGGGAGACTTTTAGAAGAAATTAGGGGTAGGGGCGTAAGGAATACCTATGGGTGAGAACAAGGGGGTCCCACCTTGTGGATGTTTCAGTCGGGTTTGTCTTCTTCATCTTATAGGGGGAAGGGAACTAGGAAGAGGGTAAGAGTGCCTTCTGTAGGAGGATTGGGGGGGTCGTGCGGAAGCCAAACGACTAAGAGAAATATAGCAACCAAAAGCCCTGATTGACGAAGTTGGGGGTTGCAAGTAACAAGGCCCACCAATTAAAATCATCACTCAGGAGCGCTTAGTTAAATCCGGTATCGGGAAAAACAAATTCAAGTGCGCTCGCGAGGCCGATCACTAATACTCAAGGGGAAAGGGAAGGTGTACAAGTCCAAACCATGCTAGGAGGCGGATGGTAAAGCACGACTATAAATCGACCCCCTTGTCGCTGTTTTGTTGTAAGATGTGGGGAAGGCCAGGGGGGAAGGGGCGGAAGAACTCTCATAAAGGAATGCAAAAGATGGGTTGGACCGGAAAACAGGGTGTTGAAGGGGAAAGTTGGACGGACTGCATGGGAAGGATGACACTCAATAAAGGACTAGTAAGTGGCTGGGTCAAATGCCTGAACCGTCAAAAACACATCGTCACGATGGCTGCAAGGGATTTTTCAAAACAGTTGACCGAGGGAAAAGGTCCTCACGTGAAGGCTTGAGGCGCCGATCAAATGTTGTCAGACATGATAGTCATCAAGCGACGCCGGGACGAGACATCCGAATATTTTTAAAGACGCATGCATTATACTCCTGGACTATGAACTCTTCCCGAGCTGCGGGAACGGCGGCTGGGCGCAAGGGTGTTTTTTCCGCAATCTATTTTCCAAGAAAAAGAATGAAGAGAGGGGCAGAAAGACCGCATCCGCCAGAAGAAAGGCGATCTGGTCAATAACGACAATCAGGAAACAAAATGTCTAGGCCAGTACATCCAAAGAGTGGGGTACGGTAGGTGATTAACAGGCTTTGCAACGGAGGGTCTGCAGGAAGGTCTCTGGAAACCTCTTGAGCCGCTGGCCAGATTGTGAACTCCGCTCGCCGTTGGCGGGGACTCACAACAAGTCCGCATCAAAAGGAAAGGAAAAGGGGAGGGCACGGAAAATCCAAGTTAAAAAGTGTCGAAACGTTTGGGGCCCAAAAAAAACAAAAAAAAAAGCAATGGGTTCACCCTGCAGCAAGAAAAGTGGGCAGACCAACGCCCCTCGGGTTGAACCAAAAAAAAACAACAGCGCTGATTCGCGGCATCAGGCCAAGTGCAAGCAGGATAGTCAACGTATCCGTGAAAACTGCGCGGGAAAACATTGTCAAAAGTGGGTGAAGCAAGAATCAACTCACACAAAGGGGGGGGAGGAGGAGAGGGGAATTGCTCATTTAGAGAAAAAGCACCCGCGCAGTGGGAAGTTACCCCCGATACGGAATATCCGGCACTGGGGAAGAAGTAAAGAATTACGCGAAGTGAAGAGGGGGTGTTTACCCAGAAATTTCCGTGGGGGTTCCAACACACAAAAAGTTCGAAAGGAATTCGGGTCGGCACGTCGGAACTTGCTTCGGAAAGGATTGCCTTTCCACAAGGCCGTTTCCGCTGAGAGTTGGGAGGGACTGGTGTGGGTTCTCTTCTGACCCCCAGCAGAAGCGGAGTTACAAAAGCTCCTTGCTGCAGACGCGGTAGCGCAACGCGCCGTTGATACCCTGCACCACAAGAAAGGAAGAGAGAAAACATACGCGGGGGATTTACTCCTGCAAGGAAGACATCTTCCTGAAGGGAAAGTATGGGGGGAAGAGGCCGGGCAAGGCCGCGGTCGGGATGCGGGATCGCAGGAGGCGAGCGCGGATGAAGGACTCGAGACGGAAAAGAAAAAATGCAAAAAAAGGTTCAGTATCAGATCATGGTAGGAGATGAAGAGGTATAGAAGAGGAAATGCTAACTAGCCAAGAAAAATCTCGAGATGCCTCGGTTTGGAAGGAGCAGAAGGGGATTAAAGAAGGCGGTAGTGGAAAAAAGCGGGCCTTCTATCAAGCACACCGTGGGAGCATATGAGTAACTGTGCCGAAACCATTCCCTTGCAGAATGGCTCTCTTGGACGGCACAAAGGGAAGCGGGGACCTAAAGCGGGAATCAGAAGAAGACCCTCGGGGGGGATTGCTTTATCGGGGGCCGAACCTTCCGATGAGGACCCCAGGGCGGCCACGGGAATGTATCTTGCCCATATAGGTCTACTCTAGGTATCTACTCCCAAGTAACAAAGGGAAAGGAGACACAGAGGTACTAAGCCACCAACGATCTAAAAAGGAGTCGGATTGGGGAAGCAGTGACCATAGACAAGTGAAAGAGTCACCTGGGGACAGAAACCTCAGGGAGCCTCCAGGCCACTCGAGAAGAGGACACTTGTGGAAATGTGGGGGGGTTACACGAAGGGGGGGAGGGGCCAAGGGGGGGGGGAAAATTTACTAGCCATATACGTGAGAAGGGGGGGGAAAGGTGGAAGAACCACCAACTTCGGAATGAAAGGGATTGTTTATGGGTGCTGAGGCCTATAAGCGGGCGAGGGATTACTCTTCGGATAACAAATCACGCTAAGCGGCAGAGATACGCGCCCACCCGATTACAGGGCACACATGACGCAGGGAAGATGAAAAGAAACACCACTACGAAGCAACACGACAAGTGGGACATTGCGCCGAAAATGCTCACCAGGTGCTTTGAAGTGTATCACACTCGGCCACGAACTACAGGAAGGGGGGCTTCAAGGAAAGAAGGAGAGAGGTTGGGGAATTAAGAATTACTTTAGAGCGGGGAGGGGGGGGGGGGGGGCGAGCCGACAGCATAAAGAACGGGCCCTTTTACCAGTTGGTCCAGACGAGGAGGGAATTGGAGCCTTCCTCGTATGAAATCGTTTTGGGGGGGGGACCTAGTGCACTAAACGCTTGAGAGAAAATTTGGACTTTCTTCTGGGCGAGAAAAGGAGGTTTTAGTTGATCGCGGAAAGGCTTGCAGAGAAGGCAATAACTGTAAGGGAAAGCGACTACGATAACTGAGGGGGGTTAGGTAAAGGGCCCTCTGAAACGAGAAAATTTTCAACGCATCGACTGTTGTACCGTGAAAAGCGCGCAGCCAAGTGCCGTGTGTAGGGACCACGGTATTCTCCGTTCAGTCCCAGGAAAGGGGCAGAGGTACGGAAGGAAGGGGCATGGGGTTCTTGGAAAGGACTTCGAAAAACAGTTCCGCGGTCGCAAAAAACAAACGGGCGGGAGTGTGCGGCCCGCTCTGGTGTGGGTGGGGTCGATTGCAACCCTACCACCAAGAGGGGTACGAATGCCTCTTATTCTATCTATAAAGAGGAGGACCGTAACTCAGCTTAATGAAGGTTAGGGAAAAAGCTCGGAAAAAGACGCCTTCCCGGATCGCATCGAAGCAAGCATTGTGGAAAACACCGCATCAGGGCATCCGCTTCTTAAAGCAAAATCAGCATGTAAGACAGGTAAAAAGACAAGAAAGATCTACTGGGATTGACAGAGAAAAATCTGCAGGTCGGCGAGTCTCACCACTCGACGCGAAAGAAACTTAGGGAGTGGGGTTACCGAGGCGGGAGAAACTTGGGTGACAAGCTGCCTCGCGCTAAACCAACAATGGTAGGAAAGGAAGCAGACGTGGGGGAAAAACAAGACGAAAAACCGGGGCTACCAGGGGGCAGGAACCACCTTCAGTGATTGTGGCGCTCGGATTCTTGGGAGCAGAGAGTCGGCAGAAAACAGTGGCGATGTCCACCCGCAGCGATCTTTTCTTTCTAGTTCAAAAGGAAAAGACGACAAGAAGGGGGGTAGAAAAGGAGAGACCGGATTAGTGAGTGGGGTTTAGCTCAAAAGCTGCAAATGAAATACAGGGGCGAACGTTCGGGGGTCGAGTGGGGGGTCTCTAACCTGAAAAGATTTCGCGTCTTTATGGAAGAGGAATAGTACGATGAAAGGCAAAGAGGAGGGGTAGGAAGAAACCCCACGCAAAACGAAAAAGGAAGGGTTTGATACCGCGCTGTGTCAGAACTGGGTAGAAAAAACGAACACATGACGTTGCAGGTCAGTTGGCGGGACTTAGAGAGAGGAACCTTTTGGTGCACCGACAAAACTGAAGGTGGGGGCAGCGCTGCGCGCCAGGTCAAGATGGACACATTTTGGGCGAAAGGGGGGCTGATTGTGGGGCGGGGGATGCAAACGCAACGCTAACACAGATTCACGAGTCGTGCTCTACCGGCAGGGAAGATATCGCGAAAAGGGACAGACTAGTTAAACTGGAAAAAAACCCAGCCCCAGCAACTGAAGTCGAGGAAAACAAAAAAGGTGCCGAAGCGTTCGTGGCAAGGCTGTCAAAAAAAAACTTAATCTGAGGAAGCGCTTCTAAACTCGAAGGGAAAAGTTAGGGAGTGAGGAACGGGTGGCTTTCGTCCGCTGGGAGATCCCAAACCAGACGCCTCCGTAAGAGGATCAAATGGGGAGAGAAAAGGGAATTGTCCAAGTTCCGTTAGGGGGGGGGAGGCAGAGTGTGGTACTTAAGCAAAAGTGAGAAACAATCGGCGGAATCTTGTCGGAATGGACGGTAGCTTCGCATCTTAGGGGGTAAGGGGGGAAAGAAAGGGAAGAGGGGGGAAGGGGGGAGGGTCAGGGAAACTTACGGATGATTTTTCGGGTCAGCAGACGGGAGAAAGCACGCTACTATGCATATAGAAGACCAATAAAAAAGATTACGAAGTTGGTTGGTGGGCAAGGAAACCCGGGAAAAAAAAGGAAAAGTCAATAAATGAACTCGCTAGGTAAGACGTCCCCTTTCGCAGTAGTTAAAAAATGGTCAACAAAGGGGCCGCGATTGGAAGCTACTCAGGAAAGGAAGGGGGGGGAAGAGAGGTCAAACCCATTCCCAGGAATGGCGGGAACTAAAAAAAAAGAAATCTACCATCTATAGAGTTGTGGGCTGCGTAAATCGGTGTATCCTCGGACGGTGTCAATCTACCTATAAGGAAACTAGAAAGAAAACTATGGCAAATAACTAAGAATGGTTGACCGGGCCCCTGGGTTGAATTGGCGGAAGAAGTTACGCCGAGAAAAAAAACAACAAAACAAGAAGAGGATTGTGAAGTGTTCGGTTCGATGCCTTAGAAGGAAAAGGAAAAGGAGGAGGAGGAAATTGAATGGTTGTTACGGGAACAGGGTACCGGGGAGATGCGGTTTGCCGCACGTGAAGCTTGAAAAGTCGGGTTGTCACAGACTTAGGTCATCAAGGCCCGCCTGGACCGAGGCATACTAGGGCGGGGAGATTTGGAAGATCCGCGAAGGCTCCTCCTGAGCTATAACTGGCAAAATCCTAAACGAGCTGGATCGATCCGGACCGGAGTGCGAAAGTGTGTTTCTTTTTCCGTCGCGCCCTTTCATGAAAAAAGGACGGTCTAAAAGGGGGGAGAGAACGCATCCCAGAAAAGCAGGAAAAGGATCGTTAAATACGAAAAGGGGGGGAGAAGAAAGGTCGGTTGCTGTTACATCCCCGAGGCGGTTGGACGAGATTGATTTAGGTAAGATTGCAGCTGGAAGGGTCTCTTGAAAGGGGAGGGAGGTTGAGCAGGAACAAGACGCAGCACTATCACGTTGAACTATCCGCAAAAAAAGCCGATGTGGGAAGCAGAGAAACAGTCCAATCGAAGGGGGGGTCGGAGGGAGGAAAAGAAAAGCAATTGGGAAAATCAAAGAAAACAGTTCTACTGTGGGCCAAACCCGACCCAAGAATTCAAATTCACAGCACTGGTGTGGGGGCCACGTTCCTTCGCGGGTTAAACCAAAAAGACCGTCACAAAAGATGCCGAGATCAAGCAGTTCTTCAAGGGGAAAAAAAAGGGAAAAGTCGAAGCTGGT
>Ga0179593_1412133_pt1 | contig 21899 bp, 16 predicted proteins | sample CZODoug2_1_08_16_FD_185931 | JGI IMG/M metagenome (GOLD analysis project Ga0179593, IMG submission 185931) | Vadose zone soil fungal communities from Angelo Coast Range Reserve, California, USA - CZODoug2_1_08_16fungal (PacBio error correction) | ecosystem: Environmental > Terrestrial > Soil >...
GAAAGATAAAACAAGGGAAATAGAAAAAGGGGGGGGGGCCCACAGAAAGCGAACTCATAATGAAAATAAATGAAACGGTGGCGGGGGGTAAGAGACCACATGTCACGCGGGCTTCATCTAACAAACATTATTATAATATAATAGATAATAAAATGGGGGGGGGGGTCGACGTCATAATGAGACGTCATATCTGATACGTCAGGTGGTTTTCACCACACGATCCTTGCAGAAGACATCGTATTAATTAGCTGGCCGGCGGTATCGACTAGAGAAGGTTTCCTAAGCAAGAATGAATCTCACGCATCACGAAGAGAAGGTCGGATTGGAGTTGAATGCAGGAAACTACCGATCAACTCTCATGCAAGGGCCCGTTCTGTAGCGTAGAAACACGAGTTAGATCCCCCCTAATTACTACTCCGACTAAAAACCTGCAAGGGAAGTGGAGACGAATTCCATTCGGAGAAGATCCTGCTCGAGAGGGACGCGGGTACGCCCATATATACTGGGTTAAAACACGGGGGGCAACGATGAGGGAAGGGACGAGAGGCGCAAGGCCACCAGGGTGCTGCAGGCAAGCGGGCCAGACTACAAGTGAAAGACGCGGAGAGGGATCTGGATCGTAGTTCAATGTTAGGTTTGAAGAGAGAAAGAGCAAGACAGGATTTTCGAAGCACAGGCACGAAAAGGCCTGCTATCCCCCAACGTGAACATATGAGAATCGTGGAACGACACCATTCGGAGAAAAATCGAGACAGCTACGGGGCAAAAATTCTGGGGCGGAGCAGAAAGCTCTGTTACTTACTACACTTGCGGCTACAACCATACTCCGGATCACAAAAAACGGGGCCGGGATCTGAGTGACGAAAAGTCCATTTCTATTCACAGTTGGGGGGGGGTAGAAAATTTCCAGATTGAAGTAATTATCTTTATAGGACGTGCCGGAAAAGTTTCTGGGGAAGAGCGCAGAACGGTCACATACGGAGGAGTTAGTCCAGCGAAAAAAGATTCTTTCAGACGATCGAGCGCAAAAAGAGGGTGAGGGACTGGGGTGCAAAGCGGCGTGGGCGGGAATTGAACCGGGCAGTAAACAGCCGATTGACCTACATCCCAAGTACAGAGGACAACCGGAGAGGAAAAACGTCCCTAAGGCTCTACCAACTATGGCAAGGACTGGGATAATACTGCGGGTCGATTAGATTGGAGGCGGAGAGGCAAGTGAAAGGGATTCTGCCTTGTACCTGAAGACCAAGTGATATGGTACTGACCACCGGTGCGGACTAAGGATAAAGGGGAAACCGGGGGGGATCGGATGCTCGGTTGAAAATCGAGCACGCTACTCTGATGAACGTTAAGGGCAAGCCGGAAGAAGCTAAAATAATCCTCTATACCCGGTGGATGTCGCCATCGGACCGGGGCGTGAGGCGGTTTGGTCCTGCAGGCCTGATTTCGGAGAAACACGGTCCGCGTAAATCGAGTAAAGACTTTAGAGGTCTGGTATTGAGCGATGCATCCAGCGACCAACGGTCGCTACCAAATCGCCGGACTATGAATTAGACGAACGCCGGAGGGATTCCCGGATGGGAAGAGATTCACATCGCGAGAAGGAGAATAGTGGGAACGGTTGCTCAGCGCAATAATCACAGCATCAGAAAGAATCCTGTGAAAAGCACAGCCCCAATGAATACAAAGAATCGAACAATCACTAATATTCGACAGGGGGGGGGGTGATGCCCGCTCGGCCGTGAACACACCCAGTTAGGGAACTGTCTTTTGGAAAAGCTGGCGTTGTTGAGCACGAGCAAAAGAGTGACAAACCCTATATGACTGGAAAGGCCATGGAGATCAAGGGAAATGGTCATCGGGCGTTTTGAAGAATACCACACAGGGCCGGCAGTGGGGGGAAAGGGGGTGAGGAGGAGGTGGCGCATAAAACGGACAAGACGGATGGAGGGAATGTGCTGGCTTGTGAGAGCCCATCGTGGGGGGGATGTATAGGGAGCAGAGTTGCCATGGGGAATTGGGGGCAGTCACACCCGGGCCTGGAGGAAGGGGGGATTGGGAAAAGTCTTTCTCCGGAAGTGATGATACCGCGCAAGACAACTCCAACGCGCTATGAAGGAGGTTTGAAGAAAAAGACGGAAACCGGCCCGCGCCGAGAGAAGTTAACCTTCTTGTCCTCTACAAGATAAGATCTCGGTAGTACGAGGACCCTAAAATGTCGAAAGCACATTCCGGGGGCAAGACTAGCATCATTGGGGAGGGGGGGTGGGTCACTGACAATTGACGCGTGGGTGTGCTTGTCAGAAAAAAAAAGGGGGCAAAACGAAATCCGCTGGACGCTGGGGGAGGATCCTTCTGGGGAATCGAACCGTGGGGTGCGGACTGGGGGGAGGGGATGAGAAAAAACGCCCTGAGAGGCCTGGAGGAGCCTCCTCGACAAAGGCGCTGCAAACTGGGAAGGGCTATCGTAACTGGGTAAAGCAATAAGCGACTCTTGGACAACTTAAAAGAGGGGCGCTCGGGGGAAGGGTTGGTCAGAGCCTGAACTGGGAGGGAACTTCTCCAGTTCTCGCTACCATCTTCTGAAAGGGGGGATATGCGCGAACTCGAGGCGAACTGCGCATCAAAAGAAAAGAGAATTGTTTGGTGGGCGGTGGTTTCCGCGGGAGAGTGTCGTGTGGGTGCAGGTGCGGGGGGGGTGTAGGCTGAGGGGGTGGGGGGGCAGGAGAGGGGGTGGTGTGGCCTGGGCGGGATGGGGGGCGGCAGTGGGAGGGGGCAAAGCGCGCGGGGGCGGGTGCCCCGTGGTGGGGGGGCGGTAAAAAGAGTGCGCGGTGTAGGTGCAGAGCGGCGCCCACGCGTGTCGAGTGGGGTGAAACAAGGAGTGGTAATCTGTGTGATACGGAACGCAGGTCTGGGGGAGGCCGGCGAGCCTGTTGATGTGTGGGCGTGGAGTTGGGGGCGAGAGGCGCAAGGTCGGAGAGAAAAGGAGGGGGATGCCGGTTCAGGGGGAACTCTGCAGTGAATGAGACTGAGGAGGGGTTAGCAGCGAGTCAAAGAGGAAAAAAAAAGACGGGGGGAAAGAAAGGAATGTGGTGTGCTACTGGTGCAGACCGGCGGCGAGTGGGGCCGTAGGGTCAAAGAAAGAATTGGGAAGAGGTTTTAAAACTTGTTACTCCAGGCCACAACGACTGTGAGTTGAGGGGAAGAAACAGGGCGGAATGGGCGTGACGCGTAACGGGAGAAGCGTGGATTTCGTTTCGAGGAAGGAGCCGAAGTGGCCGAGAAACGGAAAAACCCCACGAAAGTATTAGGGGGTTTGCCACACATCTGACAACGGAGATCGGAACGAGGGACGGGTCAGGGCACGCAAATCGCCAAAAACAGCGATACTTCAAGCATCCATCACTAGAGAGGTGTAAAATCCAAAACAGCGCGACAGAGGCAGAAAGAAGATCAAAACCTTTGGGTGCACGAAAGAAGGTAAATAGAGGGGACGTAAGTCAAGTTCATAAAGGGGGGAATTCGGTCAGGGCGAAACATTACAGAAGGATGAGAAGGGGAAGTTCCGTACATGGAACAAAGATTGTACTGGAGTGAAGGAAAAGCATATCTAAAAGGGTCTCCCGCACAGCCCAAAAAAAGGAGAATAAAAGACATAACGAGCATACATGAAAAAAGCTCAAAAACAACGGGGAGGAGAAAGGGGGAGAGGGAGTACGACAAGATAGCGTGGGGAGGCTCAAGGACTGTGTGTTTCAAAGCTAGATGATAAAAAACGAGAAAACTTTGGGCAATCAACAGGGACAAACCGGGGGGGAAGCATTGTCAGCCCCAGGATCAAAATAGGGTTTATCATACCGGGAAAAGAATCTTTCATGGGGGGGCCTAGAATCTTGTGTACGGTAAGAAAACGATGTACGCGGATTAACGGGGGGGGGGACAAAGCTTGAAAAGGAGTCAGAATAAAAAAGGATCAAGAGGGAGAGGTTTTTAATCGGGAGTACACCTCGCGAAGGATCGGCTAATGCAGGTATTAACTGTGGGGGGCGAGAGGCGTGCCAGCAGTGGGAACCGAAAGTCGCGAAGAAGTTGGTAGGTCATATGGTTTATACGAATGCGAAGCGTGGGGGGGGAAGGGGAAGTTGAATCAGTCCAATCAGCACTGTATTCACGGAAATCAAAACTCTCGGACAGAAGCGGGCCCAAGAGACAGTTGGAGGAAAACCAGTACGAGAAGGATGAGGCGCACCCGTCACAGAAGAGAAAGGAGATTCTACAAGAGCCTCGCAGGGGACGGCCGAAGCACAAGAAGGGGAAGGGGGTTCCATTGGAGGGAGGGTTCTCCCTAATATAAAATCGGAGCTGCAAATAGGGGGGCCATAAAAAGACTCAGAACCCCTGACGGACTTATAAACGCGCGGGTATATTAATCAGCACGAACGGGTGATAGTTCCTGCTTTCTAAAAGGGGCTTCCCAGAGGGGGAAACGAGGAACTGATTTGGAGATAAAATACGTGCCTTTTTCAAATGACGCAGGGGGCCGCCTAATGAAATGCATGGGAAACGTCAGCGAGCCGCTCGAAGAAGAAATCTAGCCCGGGAAAAGCTAAATTAATAACAAGTGATCCGGGTGATAGCAGTCGTAAAAACGAGCGCGGCATACAAATGCATGCAAGGGGCGAACAAAGGGAGCGCAGCGCCCAGCACAGCCTTCATCTCACAGAAAAAAACAAGCGCAAAAGCACGGGTGGGGGTTGATGGGGCAAAAAAACCAGAAGGACTGCGCGGACAAGGGCCTAATGAGTCTTCCCATGTCGGCATCGGGCGTTCAGTAGAGGGATGAAACAATGGCAAGCCAGTGACGTTGTCCAGTAAAACCTCAAGCCTCATTGGAGCCAGCCCCTTAGCTCACGGGAATTATCAACAAAGGTAAAACTATCGCTCTTTTGGTCCTGACATCACCAACTCTTCCTTTTCGTTAGCCAAGAGACGGTAGGGAATGGGGAGTTCGGGAAAAGTTGGTGCCGGGGGAGAGGGCCCTACCAGAGCCCGATTGGGAATTAAAGAAATGTGAGAGAAAAATGAGGGGATGGGGTTTGGGGTACGTGTGTCATCATCAGAGGTAAGCCTGTAGGGGGACTGGGCATCAAAAACGCCGGAGCAAGAGGACGCGACAAACTTCCACTCCCCGCAAATACATCCATTGTAAAACAATTCCCACCTACGGCAAAAAAAGATGCAGCAGATCAGAACCACCGGGAGGGGGATATCCACAGCAGCATCAAAGCAGAAAGAGGTGGGTTCTTCTAAGGGATACCACCACCACTGTACCTCCGAAGGGCGGAAGGCGGGGAGGCGAGGCACCGCGCCTGAACCATGTGTTTAAAAAGCAGAACTTGAAGGAATCCAAAAGAGGTTGTCAAGAGGGGCTTGTGCACCAACACCCGCACTAAAACCACCGCAATCCGCAAAGGGGGGTGGGGGGGGGGGTCAACAGTAAAAAGGACAAGGCAAGACTGCTTAAAGTGGGAAGGGATGTGAGGAGGTGGCTGTAACCAACCGGGAAGAGTGAGTCGAGGTGTGCAGAATTGGGTTAAACATTGGCAGGAACTGGTCCAATCGCCGCTGAGGCATTCTAGTCAAGGTGAACGTGAGGTAGGCGATAGTACGGAGATAATGGGGAGGGGGGGGGGGGGGGGAAGGTCGTAGGAGTGAGAAAATCCATCGGGTAGCAAGACTTCTCTGTCGGCAACATCGGAATTGGTGCGCCAAGACCGACAAACACAAAAAAACCGGTATTACGGGGACTTCCGGTGAGAAAAAAGAAGGGGACTCATCTATCTTATAGCGTCAAGCTTTAAGGAAAGGGAATCAGGACTAGGTAAAAGGGGACCAACGAGCAGGTTCCTTGAGGCCAGAAGAAAGGGTCAACACAGCCCTCTACAGTCCAAATAGCCCGATCTAATCCCGCCTCTATCCTCAACGAGCTGGGGAAAAAAGGAAGCCGTGTAAGCCGGACTGGGGGCGAAGACGCCGGGATTTACAGAAGAGCGATTCAGGTCCCGCATCTCTGAAAAGAATTGGAAGGAAACCCCCGCTGGACCAGGCTCGCTCGAAACATAGGATGGAAGACTTAAATCGGGGGTCCTAGAAGTCAAAGAAGTCAACTTACGCGACTTCTATACTTCATGACAATCATGCCTTCCCCCAATTGAGTTAGGAAAAAGGGGGGGGGAATGGGGCCGGTGCTGAAAAAAAGAGGAGGGGGTAGATACTTATAAATAGTAATCAGTCCCGTTTTTTATCGGGTAGGAGGAAGAGAGTGGGGGGGAGGCGCAAGGAGGGTCGAAATGTTCCCTTGGTTGTGTATCCATGCCATTTTGATTAGAGGGAGGAGGAGGTCTGCGCGAGGGGGATGTACATTACCGGATATCCATCCCAGAAGGGTATGGGGGGGAAATGGGCGAATTGCCAGCAATAAAAAGAAAAAAGGAAATATCGGCTATCTATCTTCACCCGTTTTGGACAATTATATCGGAAGGGGAAACCCGAACCATATAGCGCATGAGGAGGAAAAGAGCATGTGACGATCAGAAGGTTTATCTTATCAGCCCCTCCGTGGTGATCACTCGCAGCAAATCATCTAAGAAGCGAAAGTGGTGTCATGGTCCGAACTCGATCGGGGCGGGGAATCAGGTGCAGGTGGAAAGGGAAGGAAAACTCTTCTCTGGCGGGACAGAAGGCCGAGATTTAAGAAAAAAGTACAGGATGACAGGGGACAACAATCTATGCGGACGGATCGGGTTAAATCCCTTGCTCTAGGTCGCGCTCAAAAGGGGAGGAAGATCAAAGGTTGATTCAACAAAAGCAGATGATATTCAACAAGGAACTGCAAAGAAGAAAGAGGAATGGTGTTTCATGAAGGGTTCATTCCTAGTCATAGGCTGTCGACACGGCAAAAAGGCAGAAGGAACTGTAAATGGAGGAGCCCCGCCTATCAAAGCCAGCGGGGAAATCTTAGGGCATGCAGTCGCGTGCACCAATCCTGATTGGAACTCCCTTCGGATCTACCTAATATAACATTCGAGGGGAGAATCAGGCGAGTGGAACTGGCTCACTAAAGGGGTCCACAGTCATACGAGAAGGGTAGGGGGGAATAGGTAGGAGAGAAAAGTTGGGCGCATTCGCTTTCCTCAATGGCACCTCCGGATGGTAATGGATGCTAGAGTGAGGCAGAAGGCAACGAATTCTGTTGCAGCACGCTCTGAAAAGGCCTGGGATAGAAACACGGGACAAAGAGAGCTGAAATACAGACATGCCTATCGATCGTCTACCAGCACGGGCCTTTCGGGGGTGCGGAGAGACGCTGCTAGGGAGAAGTCCTGCAACACGAGACCTGCCACCGCCGGCAGGCCCCATCAAGCACACCGAGGGGGGGGGCAGGCTGAAAAGGGGGGATTGATAGGAGACGCAGATTCAAAGCGCCTCTGGCAAAGGACCGCTGGCTGCTCTAAGGTGCTGGGGGTTCGCATTAGAAGGGCAGGGCTGCCCGGGACCGGTTTAAGGGTCACGGTATAAGAGCGTAACTACTCGGATGAGACCTCTCAGGCTCACCAACGCTGAAGGGCATGAGAGGGAGGTCGTAGGGTCGATTCGTCTTCTGCCTGGCGACCTGCGCGCGGTGTGAAACCGTGAAGTCAGTGCTCGGGGGGGGAATCGGGGTAGCCCACGCTGTCAAAAAAATCGACACTCCGGCGCTCGACGATAGACCGTTACCTCTATACAAAGTATATTGGACGACCGAAGTGCCGGGACAGTGAGAGCCCGGTCAAAGAAAACGCGGTGGGACGATCGAATGGCTTGATAAACATCCCGGAAACCGCGTAAGAAGACGAGCATCCCTCAAAAGGGAAAAGCAACAAATAAAGCGAGAAAGCGTTTGAACGTTGATATGCGGGGGGACGACCAAGCAAAAAATCCATTCGCCAACCACCGGTCGCATGAACCATAAGCACATTTCAAGACTATTATATAATTCATATTATTTGTACTCTGGTCTTGAGGGTGGACAAGAGACAACACTGCTAGACTGAAATCTTTCGGGGAATAAGGTCATCGGCGGCGGTACGCAACCGGCGCGGGGAGGTGATAGGGGGGGGGGATGATCTTTACAAACCTGGAATAAGGCATTGAGTGGACATTGCTGAGGGGATGAAGATGTTATTTTCATTGTCCTGGGAAGACTTCTGTATAAAGGGGGGTGGTCTTTAGATTGCTCTCCTAGAGCCATATACGAACCGGCAGAGAAAGGGGGGGATGGTTTGGATGAAAGCACTTATGCAAACTGGGCTTGTTTGACCTCTCACACACGAGAAAACGATGAATTAGACCGTCAAAAACGTAGATCCCTAATGCCACATCAGCAGGCGGATCCAAGAAACGAGGGTGGGGGGGGTGAGACGGTGCCAATATGCTGGCGAGGATTCGATCAGGCGTACGTGTTATGGGCACTTGGGGGGGGGCGAAACTATTCAGTTGCTAGGAAACGGCTCTCGGCAAAAGTTTAGCGCCGAAAGTGCTAGCGAAGAGTGAAGACTGGACCATGACAGGAATAGGGGTCGGCAGGTATTTTCAGCCTTAACAGTCAGGCGCCGTAAAGAAGTACGCCCTAAAAGGAAAAGCGGGATGTCTCTAATCAGTAATGGGCACGCCTCCCACCTGCGAAGCCTGGGTCGAAAGAGAGGGAAGGTCGTATAAGGGAGAAAGAATCATTACTCCAGGAGGCGTCGTGCCCAGGGGGGGACCAACATTAAGAATACTAAAATCAACCCAAAAAGGGCTATCAAAGAGTTTAGGCTTACTGAGGGAAGCACGAAAACCGCGCAAAGAGGGACGTTTATAGCCGGTCTACAACGTAGTTCTAAGGCGGATGGCGTATGTGTGGGGGAAAATGAGGAAGGAAAACCGAGAGCGTGTGCGGCGGGACAAAGGGCAAGATCCCAATACCTACGGGAACGGGAAAAGACAAGTCTACAGTGACATCAACTGTCTTGGGACGCTCTCGGTCAGGTCGGGGGGTGGCAGGGATGCTCAGTTAGAGACTCACATCCAACATCCATTCGTTCACAGGCTAAGGGAGATCAAAAGCGATGTAAGAAAATTCCAGGCCTCTAAACACTAATATGTTCCACGCTCGAGACTGGGGGAAAACTCGATGCCACCTGAGAAAAAAAAACCAGAACTGGAGACCTTCCGCGCAGAATCGCTGGTTATAGCGGAGCCGTACACAGAGAAGGGAGAGTAAATCGGGTAGTATAGAAAGGCTGCGCTCGCAAAGGCCCTGGCTGGAAGGCAGAAGTCGGTGGGCAGCCCCTAAAACAGGGGCCGAAGGGGAGACAAGGGAGAAGAAAACAACAAAGGGAAAAAGGGGGAAGGAAAAAGGAGATAGCTGCGGGAAAGGGGGGGTAGTTCTTCTATCTGGGGGGAAAGAAAGGGCTCCGGATAGTCTTGGCTTGGAAACTGAAAGCAGGGACAATCAACATAGGCATCATAAATCAATTGCAAGGGGGATGGGGGGTGGTTTCTTAGAGGGGTGTCTGAACACGCCTAACAAGCTGGCAGCTTGAGGAACCTCAGAGGGGTCAAAAAACCCGGTTAATCGATTATTAGCTTGGCAGTAGCGCCTGGTGTCGAGGCTGCGTGCCACCGGAGCAGTGTACATAACGAAAATGAGCGCAGATTCAGACGCTGACGTTGGGGTTTCGAGAAACGGCAAACCCCAAAACAAAATTTAGGGACCTATGACCACGAGTACCGAGAGCCGCTGGATCCGAGAAGCCGGCAAAACAAGCACAGAAAAAAACAAGGTATGGGGATAGGTCCTAGAAAAGGCTCTAACAACCCGTGTCCCCCCAACCCTGGTTCAGAGGAAAAAAAGCCGGTATCGGCATAGCTGCAAAAGAAGCCAGAACACAGAAGGCACTGACCAATAAAAATTGAGTTCGATCAACTTACGCTAATTGCGGGAGGTCCTCTAAAAAAGGGTGAAAGTAAGTTGTAACAGGCCAACTGGTCAAAAGACACACCGGGGGGAAAAAGCCGCTAATGGCGGTCACTTCCCGCGTTTACTCAGCGCATCCTGCGCGAAAAAAACTGTAACGAAAACTGGGGGGGAACGTGCCAGCTCGCGCAGATCAACCTAGCAGAAAGGCGAGCCGAGAGAAAGCGCCATTCAAAGTTGCTGATTCCCCCGAGCGCAGGGTAAACCAGCGGCGCAAGCGAATGGTTCTACCATGCGGCGTTTAGCTATGATTGATCAGGGCCGGGCCGTGGCGAATCAACCGAACCCACAAAATCAGGATAACACTGATGTCATCAGGAACATCGGGTTGGATTCGGTTACGACACAAACGCAGTGAGGAGGAAGGTGTTGTTTGTACCGGTGGTGCCGGGCGCTTGCACAAATAGCTGGATGATGTGGACATCAAAGGTGAATTGAGGGGCGTGGCCGGTTGTTGGGGTTTTGAATCATGCTAGATAAAGTACGCGGGGGCCGACGAGTGCGAAACTGCCGCAACCCATCAAGGCCGAAAAGAAGTGGCCCATCCACTCGAGGAAAGGAGGTCCGCATCCATCCACCGGGTAGAGCACAGCCGCACATGGCGCGGTGAACAACGGAGAAAAAAAACACAAGACCATAACTCAGGGGTTTCTCCACCCGCCTATTTTTCGGGATCGAGAGTGGCCCAGTCCCAAGGGGGGGAAAAACCTCGGGCGTGAAAACTAAACGCAACACGACAGGTCAAAAAGTGGTGATGTGGCAAGCGAGCGGGGAAAGCACGCTGCGAGTTACTGAGGTCTGAAGTCTCGGGGGGCTTTAACCCGTACTTATGTGCTTGGGTTGGGGCCACACGCCAAGGGAGCAACCGCTAGACTGAACGTAGGAAAAAGAAACTAAAGCGGGGGGGGAGGCTTCGTATCTTAGCTAGCGACCCGTTTGCGCGGAGGAGGCAAGCATCCACGAACCAGAAAATTGGCTCATCTCAAAAAAGAGGCGAATGGAGAAGTAAAAAAGACAGCACGCCGTTCAACTGTTCTTATAAGTCAAGGTTGCAAAGTCTTAGGCAACGTTCCAGGGCTCTTCTGTATGGGCCACTTCCGTGGGAATGTCTCATCTCACTTTTGAATATCTCAAGTGGACATGACAAAAAGCCACTCCACCTCCGTTACTATGAAAGGCCAGTCATCCGTTAGTAACGTAGACGGAACTTGGGTGCAGTGTCTAGTGGGGAAATAAATCAGCGGTCCTTCCATCGAAGAAGTAAACAAGGGACTAGAATGGGTTGCAGAGGGTTAGATGGTGTACTCATACAGGAGGGGGTCGCCGCTCGCTATCGCAACACACACAGAAAAAACAAACCAGCTCGAGTAAATCTAGGACCTGCCCGTTAGGGACTCGCAGGCAGAAGCGCCGTGAGGTGCCGCGACGTTCAGGTAAGTCCCACCGCGGGAGGTCCACCCATGGACCTTATTGTTCCTACTAAGTTCTCACTATGTTCCACTTTTTGTATACGCCAGGCTGTTGATCTTCTTCATTACCCATGGCCGTTCTCCGATCCGCTTCGAACATTCCTCGTCCAGAATCAGGTGGAATCGATTGCAATCCAAGAATGAGGCCCAGGTTCCGTAAGTCCATACGCGGCAACCGGGGGGACAAAGTCTGGCAAAATAGCCCGGTCCTCTAGGAAATGGATGCCATATGGGGGGGGGAAATTCGAGGCAAAAAGGGTTGGATCGGGAGTCCAACTAGCGGGAGCGAGGTCGGCACCGTGAAAGAGGGGGACGGAATCGCTTGAAGGGCAGGGGGTCAAGAACATCGAGAAGCGGACTTGCTGAAATTGGACGGGCAGCCTAATAGGTCAAAGCGGGAACCGAGAATTTGATGCTTGACGGAAGAAGGTTTACCGCTGAGGAATCGAATCTTCTTCTATACCGAAAAACATTATCTAAAAATCTCACACAAGATTGAGACATATATATATCAAAAAGGTGGTACGACTCACCGACCGTACGGGGCCTTAGGAGACTGCCGCGCATAAAAGGGTTAAGCTTTGACTGACTATTAAAGGTCCACACTGATCCTGGCAGATCTGCTTTAGGGAACAACTGAAAAAAACGATACGCGAGCTTGCACACATGAAAGGAGCACGAATAACACCTCGTAAACTGAAAAAACCTTCCAGGACTTTCTTACGATATGTTCGAGAAAGGAGAGAGCGACAGGCATCGCTGTGGAAAGTTGGAATCGGAGCAGGGAAAGCCACCCATTATGGATGGAACATAGAGAAAACCTCCCGGGTAAGATATCATGTCTTAAGAGAAGGCGCAGCATTCTGGGCGTGAAACACGATATAAAGGTTGCCCTCGAAATTTGAGATGGGAACGACTACAGTTAGGCAAAGATCCCATACAAGATAAGGGCTCGGGAAAAACCGGCGAGTAAGAACTCTAAACAGATACAGAAAACCACCCGACGGCCGGCTAAGGCCAGAGGAACCGAAGGGGGGGCGAGAAGGATGAGAAAATCGCGTGCGGAATTTGCTGGAAAGAGAGAGATCTGTCAAGTGTTCTAGGTCCAGGGAGAAACGTCCTAGTCACGCGGCAGCGTACCGGAAATCCACGGTACCGGTTGTTATCTTAAAATTTATCATCATCCCCAAAAAAACCAAGACGCACCGGGGGTATAAAGAGGGATCAACGATGCCGCTGGAATGCAAACAGGAGGATCAGAGCTAGAGGACTCCGCTCTAGGAGCCCGTGAGTGGGAGGGAAAACAGTCGTAAATAAAGCCAAATGAACGTTGTGTATCGATCAGGGCTTACCATTGAGGGGGGCACATCCGTCTAAGATAGACTCCTAAACTAGGGCGCCCAAGGTACGTGGGAGGCGGGGAGTTGCCGTCTGCGAGGCGTGAAATTCTGTGTATGTTGGAGAAAGGACCAAAGGAACCTGGGTGAAACCTACGTTGACAGTACAATGGCATCCGGACGTTGGAAGAAAAAGTTTCATCAATAGTAAGCGAAAGCCTCGTTGGAACTCCATCAAAGGAGAAAAAGGTCATCACAAAACACGGAATTCTTTCCCTCTCAGGCGGAGTTGGATCATCCAAAGGACAAACTGTGTCTGCTGATAAAGGGGTTCAAAGAAGAACTTAACAGGATCATAACTAAAGACTCTAACAAGACTCTTGCTGGCCGGAATAATCTCCAACTCGCTCTTCAGGGTGCTTAGAGTTGTCTCAAAAAAAAACGTCATCTCTGGGGCTGGGATAGACTCTGTGGGGATAGTAATAAGGTCGTTTTCTTCTGCTGGATTACAGGAATTTATGTAGACGAAGAAATGATAAGAAAGGAGAATCCTCTCAAACGAAACTAGTCTGTTGTATTGGTAAAAAAGACCTATCTCATCAAAAAATGAGCTCTAGAGCCAGTGACGCCTGAGGGTAGGAACATAAAAACGGCCACACGTGTACAACGCATAAACTATACCGGTCTTTTCCAAGGACTCTTGGGGGTAGTGGATTGAAACAGAGAGCCGAAAAGTATGACATCACAGGTAGGGTTTAAGTCTGAAGTTGGCAAACGGCAGGGGAGCATGATCGAGGTCTCTGCGAAACGCAAAACCCGGGTTCCCCCCTCGGAAATGAAAGAGGCTCCGAGTACTGCAATACAACCATAATCCAATGTATTTCTCATCAACGGAAGAACTTGAGGGACCCTCCAGAAATTCAGAGATATGCGCGAAGGATGTCCCCCCTCTCAAAAAGATCCCGGCGGGGCGTAAGCAAAATCGCGATTGCAGGGGGGGAAACGCTTTGAAGGGGGAAGGACGCCCGCGCCTACCACACACAGGTGTGGACAAAACATACGTAGTACTCGTCCAAAAGGGGGGTAGCACCACTTGGGGAAAGTGATGGGCGCACGAACGAGTCCAGGCTAATCTTGGTACTAGGAGGAGGCCGGGATGAAATACTTTCCGGCGGAAGAAGACTAAAAAAAAAACAATCGAATGCGAAATGCGTGTCTCGGTTAGGCGAAGGGACGAGCACTCCCCATACGAGTGTGCGTTGGGATGAATAAGGGGGGGGGGGGTAGCGTTTTTTTGGGAACGGCAACTGGACGGAAAATGAAATCTTAAAGAGTTATGGAATGTTTATAACGTTGCCGCCGGAATGTATAGCACAACAAATCCCCTTAGGCTTCGTGGGGGGGGCCAACCAAAAAAAGGCGGCGGGAAATCTGCCTGTACAAGTTTTGTATTAGCGGGAAAGGAAAAACCGGAACAACAGACCGGGGGGCCCTATAGAACTGAGGGGTACCGAACAAAAAAAGAAAAAACCGTTCTAAAAAAGTCCGGCTTGGAGACCGATTTGGTCGGGAGTACCGTTAAACGACAGTGGGGGAAAGCCTCTAAAAAATTTTATGTTGAAGGATGCTCGACCGGGTTGGCGGAATAGCGAAGCAAGAGTCATCCAGAAAAAAAATAAAGAGTCGTTACAAGCGATAGACACAAAAAGAGGAGAACCCAGAGATGCAAAACGTTTATACCTATAAATCGGTGTTCCTATAGGGGCAAACGGAGAGGCTTTGCCCGGCCATCAGGGACAACCCACGAAAAAATACAGTGGGAGCCCGGGAGATGATGTAAGGAATAAACTGGTCGGGGCGGACTCTTTAAGGTACGGGAGACGCGGAACGAGATCAGGGACAGCTGAGGGGGAAAACTGAAAGAGGTGTAACTCTCGACGGGGGACGGACTACAGGGAGCGGTGGGGGGCAGGCGTTCAAAACAATGTCACTGGGAGAACCGTTGAAGTCAGGTGTTCAACTAGGGGGGAGAAAAGGGAGGGGGAATGTGAGCCCCAAAGCTTTTCAGAAAAAGATCACGTAGTACAGAGAGTCGACCGCGCGTGGAGAAGGGATGACTGTAAAAAGTGCTCCGGCGCACAGCATCCTGGTAGTGGCTAGCTCTTCTCAGCACGCCGTGGAGTTGCGGCGGGCAGAGCTTCAGAGCGGAAACCTATACATCTGAGGGTGATTCGGCGCCGAGTAACGGCCAGAAAAGCATTGCTCGCGTACGCTGGACCATGGAAAAGCTCCAAACAAGTGAACTCGCGGATTGGGGGAATGAAAACCATCGACTTCCCAACCGGGGAACCGCCGCGAAAAAAGACTCAGCGGGCGAAAAGAATCGATCTCATGCCATCAATCAACACGTATATCTGTGCCATCGAACTTAATGGGGGAAGGAATGCAAGGAGGCGCGCAAATCTAAAGGGGCAAGAAGGTCAGCGATGTACCTGGAGCACAGCTGGGGCCGCAACGAAAGATCGGTCGAGACCGCGATGTCTTAAGAGGCCCGTTGATGGCGCCTCGCAACATTAGCAGGGAGGAAAGCCCAACAACCAGGACTAACACTGTTGCGACTGGGAATTATAAACACTTCAAAAAAAAGAGAAGGAGGGGTTGCATGTCGGAAACACACGGAGTGTCGGAAGCCCGCAAGTCAATTGGAATTGGTTGGAGTACAGTGTAAAAGTAAGGACCTTATCCAGGGGAGAGTGAACAGAGAGAGATAGCGCTGGGCTTGTGCCAGGATTACAAAAAAAGAAGCTGTCGCGTATTGAGACGCGGCGGCATGGGAAGACAAGGCCCGTCCCCTGGAAAGGATTTTCCTGCCAAAGAATACCTTATAAAAAAGGCGCCGTTCGCTGGAAGCCCTAATCGGAACGCGTTGGTAGACATCCCCCCTACTCCAGGAAAAAGAGAGCTTTGTATGGGTAATCAGGAGGAATACAACCTTTACGAAAATGAACCCTCTAATATGGGAAAAAAACCGCTCGTATTTTAATAAGGGGACCTATTCTCATCGCATGACTTGTTTTGGGGGGACCCGGGAGGAGTGAACTGATTCAAAGCGAAAGCCCGGTCTCTCACTACACGAAAGCTTATGGGGGTGTGCAGGAGGTTATCTTCGGAGAAGGTCTAGAGTTTGTGAATTTCGAGGGGCCTGTTAGTGGGGTCGGGTAGGATTGATGGGCAGTACCTGGTTTGGAGATCAAGAAATGAAAGCTTCCACTATATGGCTACTAGAGCGGGCAAAGGGTCCGCGTTTCTCTCCTCCTTCAAGTCGAGGACCCGTTTGAGAGGAGGAATCGTCCACATTACCTAAGAATAATTTGGGAAAAAGAAGGCATTCCGGACCGAAGAACCAAAGGGCAAGCCAAGCGAGGGTATGAGGGAAAGAGAGGGAGGGTGGGCAAAGGAATGTAGGTCGGGGGGGAAGGGAAGAACCAATAATCATCCGGACGAAACTTTGCGACCTCTAAGCCGGGGGATCGGATACCTAAATGAAAGAGAAGAAATCAAGATCTACTAGCTATAGTTCCCTAATGCATAGAGGGAGAAGAGGTATCATAAATGGGGAAAGGGGAGGGGGTGGCATAATCGAGATGGGAAGAAACGGACCCCGCAGACATTGCCCTGCCAGAAGAACGGTCAAGCATCCAAATGGATGACAATCGGAGCCCAGGTGAAGTTAGCATGACAAAAGGGAACGACCACCGAGAAGAGAAATCACTGCAACTGTTGGAAAAAAGAAAACCAGCTTTGGAAAAAGGGGCCGGAAAAATCGAGCTGGGGGGGAGACGAGGAGGCGGTTAAAGGTAGGCGTGACCGCTCCAAAAAACACTAAGGAAAGTACGGGGTCGGAGTAAAGAAAGCTGGGCGCAAGGGGGGGGTGGGAAGTGGGGTATCCGTTGGGAAAAAAAATGATAGGGGGCATAAAGCAATGTTCGTGTCATGAAATCGGCAGCATCCTAAGAAAATACTTTATCAACATGAAGAGATTCGGAAGTCTTAAAAGGATTCCAAGAAAGTCAAAAACTTTGCGAAAGAAAGGGCTCTCTCAATAGACCTGAAAATCGGCGTATTGAGATGTCTCAGTACCGGCGGGGATCACGGAGGTCGGGGACAAGAAGGGACCATGGAACTCTGGATCAAGACATCTCATAACAGGAAAGACTTTGTAAGGAAAATGTGCGGAGCGAACCTGGCTACTCTTCATCCACCACATTCAACCATCAAGAAGGGGGAATTCTTCACGAATGTCCAAACGGACGACGACTAGACTGACCAGGAGGTGGTGAAACACCTTGCTGAATCAACGAAAAAAGAAGGGGGGAGGAAAAAGAAAAATTGGTTAAATCAGGTTAGAAGTATCTATTGGGGGACTCCTTCAGGAGTATTTATCTTGGAGGTGAGATATCTATTACGATAGGCATGCATGAGAAACTTACTCCGCTATGTAGGGGATAACTTAACTAGGGGGGGCCCTCCTTTCCTCTAAGCTCGAATCAAACACCAGAGAGGGAGATCCCGATCAAGGAAAATGGAAGAAGGGCGAAATAGAAAAGTGTCACCGCGAGGGGATAAATGGGAAAAATATTTGTAAAAACGGGTGCAGAACTAGCAGAGGAATTCGAGAACCGCCACCTTGGCAAGTAATCGGGCCCGGGAAAAGGGAAAGACTCTGGTAGAAATCGGGATCGGAGAAGGTTGAAAAACGGATAATGCGGCTTCTGTCAACCCGTCAAAAAAACGAATGGGATAGGAACAAGGCTTAATAACGACTCAAGGCCGTTTCCGCAATCAAGACACTTTCATATTCAGGAGGAATCGGTCATAAAGTGAGACAAATGAGCAAAGGGCCGAGATTTCTCAGGGAAAAGGGGCCAGGGCAAAGGGGTTTTCTCATAGCGGGGGGAGAGGGAGATCGCGTGGATTGGGGTAAGGGGAAAGAGAAGAGATCCAGCGGGGGTCTTAAAATCATCCCTCGCGATCGTGGGCACAGGGGCTAGCGTAAGGTGGAAAGGAGATTCGTGAGGACATCCACTGACAGGAGGGAAAGGGGGGGGGAAGGAAAAACGGGATCGCTCTAGTGGATACGTCGGAGAAACTCTAGAGAACTGAGAAGAGGAAAGCCCGGAGCGCTGTCTTACAAAGGGAGGAGAAGAAGCCAAACTGCTCGGGGGGGAAATGAAAATGCTATGCAACCCGGCGCTCTACAGTACCGTTCCATAATACGGGAAGGGTGGCCTCATTGCCGGATTAGTGCATGTCCGGTGGCTAAAAAGGCCTGAGAAAACAAAACTGGGTGAGTTGAGTAGGTCGATCTTTAAGTAGAAAGAGCCAAAAGGGTAATCTAGGACGGGAAAGATACTAGGACGCCTAACTCATAAAAGGGGAGAAACGAGAATAGAATTCACAACTATACTCGGTGTGGGACGAGGTGGAATAAATCTTCTCACTACTCACAACAGAAGCTAACTTGACAAGCCAATCAAAGGGCATTCAAAAAAACACTCCAGCTGCGGGCCCAAAAAACGACACTCACGGAAAAAGATTCTTAATTTCTTTATTTCTGCCTTGGTTGAACCACTATAGGAACCCTTCTGGTGCGCCATTCAGATCAAAAATTCTTTTAAGGGGGAAAGTATACGAAACATGAGCGTGTACTCACGTTCGAAAAGTTTTCGCACACAGTCGAAGGATGATGAAAATGATTCTGTTGGCCTGGTTTGGGCTTGGGCCTAGAATTTGGGGAAGGGAAGCCTGGCTTGGGGAGGTTGATTGGGGGGCTTCGTATGCATTTAGTGCTCGGGGAAATAAAGGAAAAAGAAGCCGGAGCATGCTTGTGCCACAAACGAACCAAGAGGAACTCCAAAAGGTTTGGGAAAGACGCGAGAGGGGAAAGGCACCCAAAAGGTACGACAGGCATGGCACTCGTAGTTGTCCGGCTAGTTGGCGTTTGGGAATTGCCAGGAGCGCAGTGGACGAGGGGCTTCGGTGGTAAGTTATAATTTGGCTGGGGGCGAAACGCTGATCCTAAGGCGGAACACGACGAGCGCGCCACCGGCTCAAGGAGGGACTACAGATATCTATTACGGCTTTGTCGACGAGGGAGGTTCAAAAGAAAGGAAGGCTGGAAACCCGAATGCTCGCCTGCAGACCTGGAAAAATTAACTCCGAAAAATCCGGTCCGCGCACGAGAAAAGGGGAGGTTCAGAGAGTTGAAGGATATTGGAAAGAGCGTACTTGGGGGGGTGAGGTTATTCGCGGGAAGGTCGGTAGAGGAGACGTGTCTCGAGAAACAAAGCCGGCGTTCAAAGAGTCTGGACAAACGAGACCCAGCTGCGCGAATGTGCCGGGGAATACGCGGCATAACTGGACAATCTTGAAGATGGAGATCTGAGAGTATCAGGAAGGTCTAAAATCAAGCGGCAAGGCGCAGGAGCTTGGTAACTGCCTGGTCACTAGGAAATGAGGGACTGGTATCAAAGGGGGAGATCACGGCAGGCGGATTGAGATCTGGCTAAGGGATCCTTTGAAGGTATGTTGAAAGAACTAGAAGCGGTGAGAGGAAGGAAATCCAAACTTCGCAGTCGTTGTCGGCACATACGGCTGAAGGGCCCTCAAAATACAAAGGGGGAAAACCGCTTACTGAAGGAGAAAAGAACGGAGGTGGACGCTTCAAAAAACTTACGGTGGGGGCAACAATCGCTGTAGTTCACCAGAAAAGGGGTACACTACAGAGAGGTCAAGACATTCGAGTAATTATGATCATAGTTAATGGATGAGACGGTTGGGCAAGTCACAAGCAAGCCACTAGAGAAAAAAACGTAATCCCCTAACACGAGATAGGGCAGAGAAAGGGAGACTCTAAAAAAAAACGGAGGGAAAAGAGAGAAATAAAACTACATGTGAATGGAACGGAGGAAAGAGGGGTCACGCTAAGCGGGCTAAACCACCATCGGGGAGGGGGGGGGGCCCTCCATAGGGATCCTTGGAAATGGGCCTCCCGGGGATGAAGAACATGGTGAGGGGATACAAGGTTAAAAAAGGGGGGAGAGGGGGTTTTGGCCGTCGAGAGGTAGGGTAAAAGTTACGCCGGAAAAAACACGCGGGGACGGGGGGTAATTTAGAAACGTCATGGAATTGGAGAGATGGAAAGCGAGTACGAGAATAGGCTTGTGCTGCTTTGAAAAATTTAAAAGGCATCGGCTCCGCCGTTGGCAAGGGGGGGGGGGGGAAACCGAAAGAAATGGGTTTGAACAGGTCGTCATCAAGGAAAAACCCCTAGAAAAACCGGGTACCAGTAGAGGGAAGAAACGAGAAGGAGGAATAGTCCCTAAGGGAGGAAATCTTCAAAAAAGGCACCCTTAACTATAATCAGGTGGGTAGAAGCTCCAAGGGAAAAAAAAGCAATAGCCGAGAGAACTTCCTGAATGAAAAGGGGGGAAGTCCGTAGAGAGCGGAAGGAGGCCATCAAGAAAAAGAACAAAACAGACGTGATGATCAGGAATAAATAAAAAAAAGACCTGTAGCAGATATTTCGGGAAAGCAGGTACCTCCCACTCGGGTGGGAAAGCGAAAGGGGGGGAAGACCATCTGGGGTAGTCTGGAAAAACCTTCATAACGGGGTCTTCCTTAAAAAGCGTAATAAAGCATCGATCTAGTCAAAAGGAAGATCAAATGGAAACAAATGAGATTGACTAAGAAGGATGGCAGTCCGGAAAATATAAACCTAAGCGTGAGCTGTGTAGCCAAGAACCCGTCAAATCAGTGAGGTCAGAGGGATAACAAGTACCCGAGCGCCAAAATTGGTCGCGGGACATGATGTTAAGGAAAGTTAGAGAGGGAAATGGGGTCTCATGGCGGGAGGAAGAATGAAGGAAGCAGCTCCAAGGAAGGGTCTTCACCCCCAAGACTGCTAAAAAGGAAGGTATGAAATCATAAAAAACCATCGTCCACATGTCCGGGGATTTATAAGGGACAGAAAAATCTGGGGGAGATCGCAAAAGAGGTAGAGTGGGGATGCAAATGGGCGTTAAAAGGTTGGGGCGCGAGGGCCCCCTCTTTGCGGATAGAAGTTAAGCCAAAGGTCAGGGTATCGGAGGTGGGGGTTGCACAAGTTGCACCCGAAATCTAAGGGCTTGTAATTTATAGGAGAGAACTTTCCTCGAGCAAAAAGGCAAATCAAGCCAGATGATTCAAACTTCCACAAAAAAAATCCGCCAAATCCATCAAAAAAGGGATATCCCAGCACAAAGAAGCGATGAAGGAGCAAACGTCACGCGCCGTAAGTGGGAAGGTATGCAATGCAAAGGGAGGGTGGGACTATGGCGTATGCACGTTGGGGAAATCACGGGGGAGAGGGGAACAAAGGACCCCCCCCACTGTTTCCAACTTGGATGGTCCAAGAAAGGTAAGAACGCTGCGATAGGAGGGCGAGTTTGTTCTGGGGGGGAGGAGGTCACCGTCTCTGGGAAAAAGAGCTGTGATTGCTAAATTGACAAATTAATCGGGGGTAGCAACATGATGGAAACTGTTGAGGGATCCTATCGGTAGGGAGTGGCAAAATGCTCTCACCGTTATAGGTGAGAAACATTTAAGTCTGGGAGGAAGGCCACCTGGGGGAGAGATCTCGACATTCAGCGAACGCAGGGCCAGTCAAAGAACTTTGGCCAAAAAAAAAAAGGATAAGTAAAACCGCCCGGTCAGCGTGGTACTTTTGGATAGGAAGAAAACTAGCGTATAAAACGATCTTTAAGGGAAAGGGGGGAAGGACACGTGGGAGAAGAATTTGACGAGACCACACACGGACATTGATAAGGACAGGGGTGCAGATCGTTGGGTACTGAGGAAGGGACGGCGTAAAGGGAAAGAATCAAGACTCCATAACTATACCCTGCGATACATGGACGGCCTTCCGTTGGGGTTAACGAGGGAGGAGGAACCGAGGGGAGGCGAAGAGCTGTACCGCGGGGAAGACCAAACCCC
>Ga0179593_1814535_pt1 | contig 21899 bp, 22 predicted proteins | sample CZODoug2_1_08_16_FD_185931 | JGI IMG/M metagenome (GOLD analysis project Ga0179593, IMG submission 185931) | Vadose zone soil fungal communities from Angelo Coast Range Reserve, California, USA - CZODoug2_1_08_16fungal (PacBio error correction) | ecosystem: Environmental > Terrestrial > Soil >...
CGACAAGGGGTGAAAACGGTTCTCACGGCCTGTTACATTTACTTCACTTACGATTGGGGGGGGGCAGAAGGGATAAAAGAAGCAGGGGCTTATCTACCGGGGAAGTATGAAAAACATACTACGACATGGGGGGGGGGGAAACTGAACAGGGGATTACGAAGTTGTGAAGGATTTGTCCGGAAAGGTGACAAGGTCGGGAAACAAAAGGAACCCAGCAACAATGGGGAAATCTGGAGGAAGAAAAGAGTAGGGCCTTTGCGAAAAAAGAAGTCAGAATTTGAACAAAATTTAAAAATTCGGTTACAGGTTAGAAAGTCATTAAACCTTGAAAAAAAACTGTAGAAGAAAAAAAGTGGGAAGGGGGACAGAGGAGGTCGATGTGCAGAATCTAGCTCAGCTTCCTGAGGGAAAGTCAAGCCACCCGACGGGGGGACTTGGGAGGGCCGATTGAGGGGGGGGCTCCTCATTCTGTCGAGATTTGGGGAAAAAAGTATCAAACTGCAGGAGTCAAAAGCGGAATCTAGTCCAGAAAAACTGGTTGACCAGCAGCGATTTTTGGCCGAAAAAAGTGGGAGGGAACCAAGAGGGCGTGGGGCCAACCGGCGAGATGAGGAAGGAGGTGAGTGTGGTATACTCTAGGATCTTTACGTCCTCAGCTAATCGCAGGGGAAAGAAAGCTTGGCCGAAAAAAAACACGGCAGAGAAAGGCACCCGCAAAGGGAAAAAGAGGAAGTGACTGTTGAGGGCCGGCAGGTATTTATGTCAACTAAAAATTCAAAGAATGAATGAAGAGGACTAGTAGGAAAAGAGGGGGGGGGTTACGACGACCGAATCCAAAGGGTTAGTATATGTGCAGTTTCAGAAGTGAGAAAAGATAAAGGCAGGAAGTCTTGAGGATTGATGGGAAAAAACCGGAAGCGAATAGCATGAATCTTCCGGCTTCCAAAACATTTGAATTTTCAGGGAAGTCAAGAAAGGAAAAAATAAGAGAAGGAGGTGATTGGGCGGACTATTTTCGAAAAGAGTGTGGTCATTCTTAAGAAAGTCTGCTTATAAACTGACTGCAGACCATTCAGGCATGGGGGGTAAGGAGAGTACGATTCAAGGAGCCACTGGTTCGTTCAGCTTTCGGCGCAGTGAACAAATCACGCGTGGGTAGGGCCATAAGGATGGTAGGCGTTGAGGGGGACTTCTAGTACGAGTTTTCAGGGTCCAGGGGGTCATAGGTACTAAAAATCAGGGAGAAACCCGTAAATAGGGGATCAGAGTTTTCAGAGCCAACACTGTCCCTCACTCTCTAATAGATCTCAAAGGCTCCAACATTCAAGCTCGGAAAAGTTAAGCGGCCGGGACTTTTTTTGGGGGGTCTCCCGTCAAAAGAACATTCGGGAAGCTCGATCAAAAGAAACCTTTTTCGCCGCCCTTTATCAATGGTGCAGAGTTGTACAGAACCCAGGGTTGAAAAAAAAAAACGCAAAGGGTAAAGGGTGGTCGATTGGCCAGTCAGCCAATCTACCAGGCAGGGCGCCATTTAAGAAAAAAAGATTCCGTGCTGAAGGACCAATGGGGAAAAGGAAAATGCTCGAGGGGATGTGGGGCACCATGGGAAAGGACCTCGTTGAAGGTAATCCTTGTGGCTCGAAAAAAACAGTCGGAAAAAACGAAAGAAGAACGAATGGCCACCCTAAAAGACATTAATTATGGGAAGGGTCCCCAATATGGGGCTACCTGTGGGGACGTAAAGCTAATGAAGGAGGCGGGTGCCTACCCATGCAGCCGCATGCAATAGAAGAGGAAAATAGAAACGGCAACTTTAAGAGCTCCTCGTCGCCTTTGGGGCCGATGCAGATTAAAATAAAGTGCGTGCGCAAAACGGGGAGGGTATGATTTCATCGCCTAGAGAATGACCCAAGTGGTGAAGCACACACACCCCGGAAAGAAAGAAATTTTCAAAGGAGTTTATGAGATCGAGTTTATGCAAACAGAATCCGCAGGGGTTAGGGAATCTAAGGGAGAGGACCAACGGTCAAACGTACAAAGACGGGAGATCCCACAGCCCCTGGGCGATGCGATCTGATAGGCCCGACCAATCGAGAAAGTATGGAAAAACGCAAAGTTCATTGAAAAAGCGGGGAAAGAAAATCGCATTGGCAAGCTCCGCAAGCAATGAAGGGTGTCGAACAGCGGAGATTAGGGGAGGGAAAGGGACGCTATAGCCAGAGCAATCCCAACCAAAGAAAATCGTCAATATCCAGCCAAATAGGAAAGGCCCCTCGAAAAAAACGGGGTTCAATTCAAGGGGGGAAAAACAAAGAACGATCACTAGAGGCGTTTATTTCCTCTAATCCTATCCGCAAAGAAGAAAACTCAAGAAGGGGGTGAAACCTTAAACCGAGCGACCTCAACAAGTGGGATTCTCCGAGGGGGGGACCTAAAAAAGGGAATTAAGTGTTAGAAGGAAGAAGATGCAAAAAAAAAAAGTCCTTCTAGGGAGATAAAAAGGTCAGGCTACAGGACGAAAAAGCAAGGTCACCTCTTGGGCAAGTAAAACAAAAGGTGGCCGCCGGATATCGGATTGCCCAGCAGACGTCCCCTTTCCCAACAGAGTTTTCTAAAGGAAAAAAGATGGAGAAAAGTCAAGCAGGGATGGAAGGCTAAAATTCCTTTGAAAAAACGACAAAAAATCCGTTGGCCATGAAAATCGTCTGGGAAAAAAAAAGGGAAATGAAAGATGGGAAGGCTGGACGAATACTTTTTGTAGCATAGAGGCTGGTAGCTGCGGGGGGTCAAAGGGAAAAAATAAGAGAGAAAAAGGAAAAACAAGAAGGCTCAACCCTAACGATATGATTGGTCAAATTCGGAAGTTACCAAGGACGGGAATTGAAGAAAACCCCGGGGTGCACTACCAGAAAGGGGGGGGATCCTACAGACGACCCCCCAGGTGGCACTTAAGATTCACAGGGCCCCGAGGAAAGGGGGTGCGAGAGGGGGGGCAAAAGGGGATGCCCTCATCCCAGCCTGGTCTCTTCTAGCGAGTGTCGGGGATAATCAATTGCTGGCTGGGAAGGGGGTTCGAGAATAAAAGGGGGGACCCGGATTATAACCTTCAACATAATCCTGAGACATGTACCAAACGCATCGCACTCGAAAGGCAAAAAAAAAAAAAAAAAAACAGTCGGGAACGGTGCCGTCAGGAGTTCCTGGGCGACCTGTACTGGCTACTCTCTGACGGTGGCGCTCGGCCAGACCCCGAGAAGAAAAAAAAGTAAATTTAAAGGGCCGGAAAAAGTTTCCACTCAGTGAAGGTGCCAAAAGAGGAGCCAACAACAACCATGAGTGGGGAAACAGAGGGAGAGAAAGAAAAGGGTTTAACGGGAAAAAAGTACGGAATCTCTGGGGAACGTGGACGACTAACACGATGAACCGACCAGTTTTACGAAGGCCACAACAAGATTGCGTGCAAGAATGTGGGTTTAAAGCCAGGGGAAAAAGGTCGGAGGGGGGGAGACCAAAAGGGGGGGAAGAGAGGGGAAGGGGGATTCAAAAGGGGAAAACAGCATTCAGCAAAGTAACTCAATTGGAGTAGAAAATAAGCTTGCGTATCAGAAGAAAAGGGAAACTTTAAAGATCGTGGGAAAATTGAAAAAAGAAGGGGACGCAAGGCCAAAGCGAGAAACGAACACTCCACCCAACACAGTAGGGGTCGTCAGGGACAGGATGAGGTGCCGTAATTGTCGAGAGAAAAAAATTCGTGAAAAGCTAAAGGTGGGGAGGTGTCCGAGGATCGGGGCTACCTTCGCGGCGAAACAGGAAGAAAAAAGATTCAAAAAAAAGAGAGAAAAAGGGGGAAAGCCAACCGAGAGAGGTTAGAAATTCAGAATACGCGGGTGTGGGCGGGGGCGGGAGCGGAAAGTCATTGAGAAGAAGAAAAACCAGGAAGGACCGGGATCGGATAAAAAATGGTTAGACGCAAGAATCACGTTTGCGTCCCCAAAAGTCGGGACATGGGGGGGGGAACTGGAAAAGCTATATAAAGGGCCTCGCACACCGAAAGGACCAAGATTTAACTTGCAAGGTGGGAGGATGTCGAAGAAAGTACCTTCAAAGGAAAAGGGAACTTCCTCGCTTAACGGTATGCAAGAATCACGAAAGATTGAAGGTCCCGTATCTGAACCAGCCAAAGGGGGATCCGTTAAAGAAAAAAGGGGGGCTCGGGGCAAACGTCTAGAAACCCTTTGCGAGCCGACGGAGGGAAGGATCAACTAAACGCCTTAGCATGTAAGAGGGGCAACCAACTTGAGGGAATGTAGAGGGCTCAGGGGGACCTTAAAAGAGCATGATGTGCTGCCAAGACTAATGTACGTAATTAAAGGGTGGGTATTCTGCTGGACTCGAGGGCAGAGAAAACGCCACGCAAAAAAAAAAAAGGTTGGGGAGCACTGGGGAGGGCAGGAGAAAAGGATATGAAGGGTTAATTCAGCCTTAGGGCGAGTGCCAATTCCTTTTGGGGAAAGCAAAGCATTCAGTGATACGTGCTCTACGGCGAGGGTCTGTCTGAGACCAGGCATCGGAGATGCTGGGGTTGATCTCACCTGCCTTAAGGGCTACCAGGGTTTAATTTAAGAAGGCGGGACCGTAGGAATTTGGCAGAATAAGATCTGAAAAAACTGCCTGCGAAAAAAGTGACAGCCGCAATTGGTTGTGTGGGATACGGAAGAGAAGATGCGCGATAAGGAACAACGACTTTTCCTTGAGAGCGTTGGTACCATGTTCAAGGCGGTTTGTGAACAAAAAAGAATTTTTAAAGGGAGGACGTCGGCACCCGAGTCAGGGGGGCAAGGGGGAGCATCAAGAGCATCATTTTTCAGGGACAGGACTCTGACGACACACCAAAAAACGCAGAAGATATACAATGGAAAGAATCGTCGGAAGGAACCATGAGCGTATAAAAAAAACAAAAGGGAGGAAAATAGAGAGGAACAACACGCTGGGCTTCGGGGACAAAAACCCCTACGACTACATTCTTAGTCCAGTGGTAAATTGAGGGGGAAGGGTGAAAAACTGTACAAAAGGGGAGGTGTTAGAAGGGGCTAAAAAAAACCGGAATAGAGTGGAACATGATGCCCAAGAGAACGCAACTTTAACGCGAGACTCGCGCTTGGTGACAAAAACAGGGTTCCAAGGAACGGAAATGGCAAAGGGCGGGAAAAGGGCTGTTCGAAAAAGAGCTCATCGTCCCAAAGGGGGTACCGTGATAAAAAAAAACCAAATTCCTTCGGACGGAGGTTTCCAGGTTTGGCGAGGGAGAAGTCCGAACACAAAAATCTTGAAAATTGTCTCCTAGGAAGGTGCAGAAAAAACAGCCAACGATCGTAATGCGAGCTAAAGGCCAAAAAAGATCCTTCCTAAGCCGGGAAAAATGGCAAGCTTGACTAAAAACTGAGGTGGGGGGGGAGCCTCAAGGCCCTTAATTGGGTTGGCGAACCCGTTGCCGCTTAAAGGCTCACCAAGGAAGTTCGAAGAACAGCGCAGCAGACCACAACAGTAGGAATCTAATCAGTCTAGCGCAAAAGCCACATGAAAGGTAATGTAGGAAAACAGATTGAAGAGAGGGTGTGGACTTCCGATGAAAATCAGGCGTTTAGGTCCAGCAAAGAGAGCCTCCGCCAAAATTGGAGTCGCCGAGTTCAGTGTCTTTTTCCAATAGAAAAAGGGTATTCCGGCGCAAAGAGTAAAACATAGGATCAAGACCGTCGATTACTACGTAATGAACGCATATTCATTAAAGGAAGATCCCGTTCCTTAGGAGGGGGAGAGGGGGAGGGCGACACTCTTTGGGAGGAAGTCGGGTGCTGGTTGTTGTATAACCAAAGGGATAGCGGAAAGGTTTTCAAAAACAGCCTCGCCAAAAAAAGGAAAACCGCGACTTTGGGGCAAACGCTCCACTCCAAGATAAAGACGCGAAAACATATCACTGCGTGAGCTTCCAAAGGAAAGCCGAATTTTGAAACGGTTCCGAAGAGGAAGGGCTTAAAAAGGGCTTAAATAGCGTAAATTGGGGAATGCCGCTAGGGGGTAGAGTCATTCTTGGGTTGGGTCAAAAAATATCGCAGAGAAAGGAAAGGTCTGCGTACGAACCCAGCAGTAATTGGCATAAGGAAAGGTGCAGAAGACGTGGGAGACTCATTTAAGGGAACACAAGCATCACTCATAGAGCACAGACAAGAAGTTTGGCAAGCCGAATGAAACCACGCTTTGAAGGGAACGTCCGACTTCTTTAATTACCTCGCCAAGGGGTTTTCGACTTCTAGGGAAAAAAAGCCATAAAGCCTAAAAACCTGATATGTCAAAAAAAGAGCCTAATACCAAATTGGGCGTGCAAAAAAAATGCTGATCATCCAGGAAATTTAGATCGACACCATTTTTGTCGCGGGGAGGGCGGCTCGGAATGGTATGGGGGGGAAACCAAATTGGGGGCCTCGTCCTGTGGGGGCTCGCCGCGCTGGGCCTCAAGAAATAGAGGAAGTCAATGTCAAGGCCGCTGAAAAGGTCAAATCTGTAGAGGGTGGGCAGAAAAGATAGAAGGAAAAAAAAAACCAAGGGAGGGAAGCTGATAACTCGCAAAGGCGAGGGACATTGAAATATAAGAGATATTTTATTGCAATATTGTAAATTATAATAACCTATAAGAAGGAGGGAGAACCCAGGAATCTCAGGAAAAATTCAGGGGGTTAACACATACCGGGAAAATATTAAAAAGTTGGGTCGACACTGAGGCAGAATAAAAAGGTTACTCGTATCAAACGGGCAATTGATCAGAAAAAAAGAATAACAACAAGGACGAAGGATGTCGTAATAATAAGCTTAGTTGGGCTTTCCACATAAGACAGAAGGGGAAGGGATGCCCCGGGGGAGACGAAGAGGAAAAAGCCAAATCTTGCGGGTCGAGGACTGAGAAACAACTTATGTATGTTACCTGGCAAAAAAAGAAAAATTGGTGGGCGTCAGAAGTAGCAAAAGTCGTCTAGGGAGAATTCTACTGATTAAATCCTGAAGGGATTACTCTCTTGACTGAAAAAAGCGAAACTTCGCGACTAACAAGTCTTACGGAGAAAAGCGATTCCTATGCCCTGGGGGACGCCATGCGATGGTTTCACGGGACGGGTGGAGTGGGTCCAACCGGCAGTTGAAGCAAGGCTGGCTCGGCGAGGAGTTTCCGATTCCGAGTGGGAGCTCTCCCAGTCGTAAGTCGCCGGGAATGGGGACTCGAAGACACCAAAGATCCATGATCCAGGTCGGTAAAAAGAAGCTCAAAGAACGACCCCGCAACAAGAAGGGTGAATTTCGGATATGAAAGACAGAATTCAAAAACGGCATCTGAAGGCCTAGGCGTAACGTTCGTGGAATAGTAAAGACGGGATTGGGCGGCAACGGGTGGGGGTCAAGGGAAGGAAGGGATCCACCGAAAAGGAGACGGAAACTTACAATTTGGTGAAAAAAGAGGAAAATCCAATGAGGGGGGGCAACGGGACCAACTACGTCCTGACTTGAACAAGCCAAGTTCAAGCAGGGAAAAAAAGTCCGCGGCTGCGGCTTGGGGGAGGCGCGGGCTGACAGAAAACTCAAAAAAGGGCTCTTTTGGGAGAAGGAAAAAAAAAAAGGGAAAAAGACTGCGCAATAAGCCCAAAAGGGGGAAGACAATGCAGTGCTTTGGGGAGGGGGAAAGAAATACATTCAAAAGGGGGGGTGAAATAAAAAAGAATCCAGGAGAGTCTTCTCTGAAAACTTCGTCCTGTTTAGCGGCATGATAGCGACTACGGTGTTGAAAACCAGCCGTTCCTGTAGACGAAAAATGGGGGGAATGGTGATCTTGTCGGCGCACAATGAAGGAAGATAAGCTACCTCACGGAACTGGACTGACGCATAAGTTCCAGAAAATGAATGGGGTGGGGATCACGTAACTTAGTCCGATTACGCGAGGGAAATATATAAAGTGGAAAGAACTTGGAATAAATTGGCACACCAGGGGGGCGTTTTTTAAGAACTATCAGTCTCGGTAAATTGCTTCGTCGATTGTGGAACATGGGGGGTAAAAAACAGAAGGGGCATCGAGGGGGGGGTAAATGACTGATCTGGGAAGGGGAAAAAAAATCGGGGACACTATGTGTGTCTGAAGCTTTTTTTACGAAGTGTCTACTGTTGTATCTCTCTCTGAATTTTTGTCTGTGGGTGTTAAAGCGTCGCGTTGTGGGGGTGGGGGGGGTAGGGGTGGGGTTGTGGTGGTGTATAGGCTGGGGGGGGGGGGATTTGGTCTGTAGGAGGGGGGGAAAAAAAAGGGGTCGTGTGTGGTGATGTTTGGGTATATCGTCGCGTGGGGGCTTCTGGGGGGTGGGGTCGCTGCGAAAAGCCCACCGTGTGCTCAGGGGCGTTGTGCTTCGGGGGGGGGGGGTGGGGTGGGGGGGGGGGGTGTGAAAGGGGAAATCGGTCTCGGGGGGGTCGGGTGTGGGTCTGCTGGGTACTTTTTTTTCTGAAGGGGTGGTCGTGCATTGTAGTGAAAAGTGGGTGTGCCGTCGTGTCGTGGGTCTCCCTTCCCTGTTCTGCGGGCTCTGTCTGGGGTGGGTGTATCTTTGAAAATCTGGACGAGACATAAGAGGAGGGGGGGGGGGCGGTGGGGTCAAAACCAGACCAACGTTAAGAAAATGCCGGGGAGGAGGCTTAGGGGAGAAGAGTCCAGTCGTTATCCCAACCACAAAAGGCGGCTGGAAATTTTCGCAGAGTTTAAAAAATGCAAGTAGCTCTGTTTAGAGCGCCATTATCAAAGGGGGGTTTCTGAGCATTCCAAAAGGAACAGAAGAGACTCAAAGCAAAAGCTCTGCGTCCGATGAGTAGCTGATAATGCGGCAGAAATCGGTAACGTAAAGTCTAAGACGATCAGCGCCGTGCCGCAACGGAGGAATTTGGGAGGAAGGAAAGAGGGGAAAAATAACACTCGCTAGGCAAAAACCGCAAGCATAAATTGTTCTACAAGGACCTACGCGGACTGAAAAAACAAAAGATGGAAAAAAATCGCAAAGCTCATCGTCTAGCGCAAAACAATCAAGGGGCCGGCGTCAAGGCGGGAGAAAGGAAATTGAACACTGGAAAGTTTCAGTAAAAAAAGATTCCAGTTTGGCCGCCTCCACTGAAAGCAGGCGTGAAAGCCTATCCGTCCCATGGGGGGTCGCCGGAGCGCTTCAAAAAAGGCGGTTGAAGACTTCGGCACGGAAAAAAGAGAGGACTTCGGGGACTCGAGGAAGAAGGGGGGAAGCCTCTGAAAGGAAAAAAAGTCTTCGTGAGGCGGTTACTAAAGAAGTTGAGGAATCCTCAAAAAGAATTTCCGGGAGGGGGTGCCGGCCGGGGGAACCGCTTATAAAAACAGCCGATCGCAGAAACCGGCGACTCGAGGAGGGACGCAAAGCTGTCTTAGCGGGATCCACGACCTGAATGAAAGGGAAAGGGGGCCATGTCTCTGGGAAAAAAAAAGATGAAGGAGAATTGTTCCCGCCGTACAAGAAAAAACAAAAGCGGGCGTTAGGGAGTAACACGGGCGCTTCCTATACTGGAGGGGAAAACTTGAATCGAAAGGAACTCAGGAGGGGCAATCTCGCCTCTAGGGCGAACCCAGGGGAAGGCAAGCTAATTACTCACACGACGAGACGGAAGGAAAAGGCTCAAAGGACTCCCAGACGAGAAATTGAAACTGCACATCTGAAAAGCCCGAAAGGAGGAATGGTAAAAGCTTTTTTCGTAAGAAAATTCTGGGGAAGCTTCCATTCGCCAATTTTGACCCGTTAAAAAAAGGAAGGAGTTCTTCGAAACTTCAGAGACGGTGGGAGCCCAAATTAGGGATGGGTTCCTTCATGCTGGTTTGGGAAAGGAGGGGTGAATCCATGGGCCCGGTCAGCCCAAATCTGCCTCCAGTGTTAGAGAGAAAGCGAGGCCTATCATGGGGAGGAGGGGGGGGGGAAAATGTTTGCCGGCAAAGCTGTGCCTTTGCATGTCAACGGTCGGTGAAGAGGTCTTAAAAAAAACGAGCAGGAGTAGCAGGGGGAACGGCGGCGCACGTTCCCGTAGATAGGTGCACGAGCAGACTCAACAACCAAGCAAAGAGTAGTAATATAGAAGAGTGGAAAGGAAGAAGAAAGGACGGTGGAATCTATTTTGGTGCTAGTGGACGAGGGAAAAGCTACCAGTCAAAGGGGAAACAAAAGGGACCTTGAGCGCTAGGAAAGAAAAAACTCTGACTTACAGGGCGACGGGGGAGAGAATGGGGGAAAGTCCGGGAAAAGGATTAACAAATTCATTAAGGAAAAACGCAAAAGTGTTAAGCAAGCAAGCAATTGTCTTATAAGGCCAGGAGTAGCCAATGGAGGGGTGGCGAAAGAATTGTGCAGGGGAGGGGGGATTCAGGAATTATACTCCGTGGCGCAAAAGGAAAGGGACGATTCAAAAATATTCGGGCATGGAGATGTTGGAGGAGAGATGAAGCCCTGGGAAGGAAGGGGATTAAATGGAAGGAAAATAAGATCTAGGTGAGTACGCTATTCCAAAGGGGGTCGGTGGGGAGTCGCGGGGGGGGGAACAAACCAAAAAATTCGGGGAGTCAAAAACAAGTAGAAGGGAAAGGCCGCCAGTATAGAGAAATGGGTTACGCCATCCACAGGAGGTAAAACACAAAGGGGAATCGAGGGGTTTCCAAGAAAGAAGAGAACTAGGGCTTCTCGGCAGAAATTCCGTGAGTGCTATAAGCCGATCCCACTGGCTCTCAAAAGAAAGGAAGGGGGGCGAAAAGGCCAGGGGGGAAAGGGGCCGAACGAGCGCACATTGCAGGAACTTGCTTTTGAGGGGAAAGGGGAGGGAAAAAATACTCCTTCAAAGTAAACGCATCTTGGAATGCTAAAAATAGGGAAAGAAGGGGTTTAAGGGAAAAGGGGGGGTGATGGTCCGTTGCATCAAAAGTGCAGGAGGCACGGAATGATTGGGAAATAAGTGAGCTTAGGAAAAACGCTATCATTATGGGAGGGACCCAAACGGGGGGGTTTAGCCTGGAAAAGCAGACCTGGTGCAAGATGCAAAGAAGCTTACGAGTGCAGGACTCATCAGAAAAGGAGAGCTTTCTGAGGAACGCGCGCCATGCGGATTCGCCGCGAATGTGAGGGCGTCATGAAGCCTCCACGGTCGAACATCAAGGTGCGGCAAAGGAAAACTTTTGAGTAAATCACTCAAGGGGGGCGGATAGGGAAGGGGGACGCGGAAAATCATTATCTTCAAGGAAACGCAGAGCGGGCTGTGGAGGGGAAAAAGGGGGGGGGGGGGGGCGATACGGGGGGGATGCGACATTTTGGGAATTAGACGCCCCTGTCTCAAAAAAACAAAGTAAAACCGGAGGGTAAATCCTAGGATGTTTTGGTGCAAAACACTTACCAATGCAAAAAGGGAAGATGACACATAGGCGATGAACAAGAAATACATACCAGTATCAAGGGAAGGAAAAAGAACAAGAACCTAAATCATTGGGGGGAGGAAAGGGGGTTGAGGTAGAAAGCAGGCTGGGTGTACGTGCGTTCGGGGGGGGCAGTCATGCAAAGCTCTATCAAGGTTCAAAAGCGTGCTGACAAAAAGAAGCCGGGAAAGAGACTACCAGAGAGTATTGACAATGGATCCGGATGTCGGGTAGGGGGGTTTAACCATGTTCGTGGTTCGTAATCTCGAAGGAGGAAGGAGAGACTAGAGGAGGGCAGAGGGAGGCCAAAGGGGAAGCTTGCGTGGTGGTCGTCGGGGGAAGGCAGACGAAAATCCTCAGGGTGGGGTTCTCCCCTGGACAGCAAAGTCCGAATATTGTTCATTAAGAGCAACTTTCGAGTGGTCAAAAAAAACTGGGGGAAAGCAGGGAAAAAAAAAAACCCACTGGTAGGTACTTTCATCGCCCGTGGAACCTCTCATGGTCCTGTATACCAAACCAAAACTAGAGGCTAAATTTGAGGGAGGGGGGAGGTTTATATCCATCCGCATCGGCAGGAGAAACGCACGATCGGAAAAAAATTCAAATTTTCGCTCGGACGGGGGGCCGGTGCGCTCCACCAAAAAGGCGAGTCATGCGGAAAAACCGAAAGTTCCCGTAATGGGGGCAAATCACAAAAGGCATGGGAGGAAAAGCTTAATTGAAGGAAAGGCCTGACAGGGGAGGGAGAACCAAATATGGCGGTCGGAGGGACTCGCATAGAGCCAGAAAGACCACCAAAAGGGAGGACAGCAAGGAATCATCGCAGCCAAAAAATTACTTCGGACAGTTGAACAAAAGGGGGAAAAGGCAGAGGGGGAAAAAGAAGGAAGAAGCTATCTCCGTTTGAACTAAATACCTAGCCGACGAATGTGTACGACCGCCGCGGGCAAAAGGGCTCCATCGTCAAGGAAAACAGGACCAATTTGGATTGACGCAAGTAACTTCATCAAGCGTCGGAAAACTAAGGGGTAAAAGAAGGTTTACGCCTATTCCTCAGATGCCCGGGGGACAGCTGAGGGTCAAAACCAAAAAAAGAGTGGGGGAGGGGGGGGCTCAGGGGAGAAACCAAGGGTTTACCGACCTACAATGGGGGTTTGCCAAAAAAAGAAGAAATCCACATTGGAAACCCGCGACTTCTCCTTTGGGCACGCTCGGACTAGAAACAGCCATCAGGGGGAGAAAATTCCGGGTAAAAAAACCAAAACGCGTTTACCGCACAGTAAAGGATTGGGCGGACCGCGGCAGAATCAGAAAAGGGGATTCAGGAGCTCAGGAAAGGGGTCATCATCACTCGCCGCGAAGAAGGACTGCCAGACAGCAAAAATCCTTAAAGCATCGAACGGAAAGACCCGGACCCTTGGGACACCCAGAAGGGGAATACGGGCGGAAAAACAGAGAAATCCTTTACGTTCACGGCTAAAGCCTGGCGCAATCGAAAGGAGCCCCTCCAAGAAGGGAAAAACCCGTGTTGCGAAAAAGGATAGGCTATGAAGGTAAAGCAAAAACCCTCCCTGGCATCGAGAAAAATAATAGGGGTTCCTGAAGAGGGACCGAGTTGAGGTCGCTCAAACAGCACGAAAAGGTGGAGAAAATCGCACGTCATCGGAAGGAGGTCCGGAGGGGGTTTGCCGAATTGCAATAGAAGAAGGGAGAGAAAAGCCACGGATATGCAATCGAAAAGGAATTCCAATGTCCCGGACGCCTGGCGAAAGGCAAAACCCTTTGAAGGAGAGGTTCCTATCAGCTCAAAAAAAAGGATAGAGAAGAAAGCTCAGGAGGGAAAATCGAGGGGAATTTCAGCTTCTATTGGGAAACATTACTTGGCGGAAAGAAAACCCGCAGAGGAGCTACACCGACCGTGTTACAAGCAACACCGGCACCAAAGAAGGGGCAGAGGAAGGTGTTTCGAGAGGAGAAAAATTGTGAAAAAAAACTGGCAATTTTATTCAGAAAAAGCATTTCATGAAAACACACGAGTTGGATTATCAAACAGCTTCGTAGGACGTGGAATATCAGCCGTTAAAGTGGCGGGAAAAGGTAATTCGAACCGCAAAGAACGTTAGTCAAACGCGGAATAGGTGAGTTTGAAGGGAAGGAGGGTACCTAGTGGACTTAATTCAGAAGAGCAACGGGCACGGGCGTTTGCGGAAAAGGAAAAAGAAGCAATTAACTAAGGTGGTGGGGGTTAAAAAAAGAGACCGCTTTAAAGGGACTGCAGGCTCGATATTTGTAACCAACCGAGGAAAGTAAGGTCGCGGAATTGAGTCCGAAGAATGCAGCAGAGCAAGAGTTTAATGAAGGGAAAAACTGCGAGGTGGGTTCTTTTGGGCACACCGGAAGGGGGGGACGCCAAAACATGGCGAACTTGGGAAAGGTAGAAAAGAGGGGGCGTGTAAAACTGCGCGGTCGCCGGTTCTCGACTAGACAGGGCATTGGGGGAACATCAAATAGAAAGAGGGGAACACTTGGGTGAAACGCTCAACCTAAAATGAACTTGAAGGGGGGAAGGGGTAAGGGAGGGGAAGGGAATCGCATTCACGAGAAAGGGAAAAAACGGGGTGCATAAGGGGGGGGATTCCTAGGCTAGTTATGCAATATGGTTCGTGTCCAAGGGGGATTCGGTGGGGGACACGTGAGGAAAATGAATCAAACTGCTGCGTAAGACGCACACTTCGAGGGCAAGGGAAAAGTCATGGCAGAAAAAAAAAGTATGGAACAGAATCCTGAACATGAGGAAGAATAAGGGGCAAACGGGAAATTATCAACAAAGGTAAAAGCAGGTAACAAGGGGTAGACCTATTTCGCGTCCCTCCAATCAAACGGCACAGGTAGGAAAATGCTGTGCAAAAAAAGGGGGGGTGCGACGAAGAAAAGAACAGGCAGAATCACGGGGCAACAGATTCAGCAGGGGGGGGAAAAACCTCGGGGGGGGGAGGGAAGAGGACACGAGAATGGGGAAAGTAAACAACCGGCTTTCATGCAACATATACCTTTGCAATGGAGACACCATCGAAGGGAGGTCGGTAATGGAACTGTGCAGCCGGATTAAACAGGCAAAAAGGTCTTCTCCCTGGCGGGGCATATCTTATTCAGGAATGTAAGGGGAATTGGGGAAAAAAGACCGCGACAAGATCACTCAACGCAGGGGGACTCCCAGTGAAGAGAAGTGTCGCGAAAAAAAATGTGCCGGTGTGCCGCGTGTACTAGGTACATAGGCACTGACGAAAAAAATGAAAAGTAGGGACGGTGAGAAGTGTGAAAAAAATCTGCCAAGCACAACTCCGAGGGGGTAAAAGACACTCAGAAAGAAAGAACAACAGAGGGACACGAATCGGGAGGGGGTGTTTGGATAACAGGACTCCATGGGGGGGAGCGGGCTACGACTCTTCAGGCTACGATTAATTATAAACATCTGGAACTAAGCTGAAAATTGAGAGAGATCGTTGGGAGGGGCACTCACACGTTAAAGGAGGGATTATAGAGTAAAAATTCAAAGGGCGTGTCAGTGAACGGGGGGGTATAGGGGAAATCAAGCGGCTCAGCACATCTTGGCAAGGTAGGAAAAGGCTCGCAGTTTGGTTACTCAGTACACCGCAATGGTTGGGGTTAACGAGGAGTGCATTTGACAAAGATCTGGGGACCCAAAAATGACTGAAGTGAAGGGGAGGATGCGTAGCGTTCAGCGAAAAAAGGTGGAGCCATCGTCGTGTGAAATATGAACTCACACGACAGTGAGTTGAGGACAGGCCTGCATCGACAAAAGGGGCTTCACTGGGGGGATACAGACTGGAGGCCGTAGGATTGCGCTTGGCAAAAGGGCCGATAGAGTGGAAAGCGAGACAAATTACGCGAATGAGTGCTCCCCGGAACGTCCTCTAAGGGAGGGTCATGCGGAATAACGAAGGATGAGGGAAAAAAAGAGACTCGGCGCTGGGGGATTATTCAAACCTCCCAATGTGGAGAAGATAGAGGATTAAAATTACCGAAGGAGTAAGGGTCACATGGGGGTGGATAACAGGTTCAGGCGCTTCCTGCATACCCCGAGCTTCAGACTTTCCAGCGCAACAAAGGTTTCCAGTAGGGTTCGGAAAGGGGGAAAGGAGCGAGGGAGAGGAGTCACGGGGGGGGGGGGCACTGGTCCGAGCGAACAAAAACTTCGCAAATCATGTCCTCTCCGTACCATGCACGGAATATCCACAAAAAAGTCTCGCGGGGAGAGAAATGGAACGAGTCAAAGGAAAAGGGAACAAGGAAGCGGGAACGTTGATTCATGAACATTGTCATTCTTGGGAAAATAAAAACAGAGACTGGCACGGAAACCTGGGGGGGCTAAAACACAGTCGGACAGAAAGAACGAAATGGTAGAAGCCGGCAGTTTCTCAGGCAAAGGAGCAACTCGGCACAGTCCCTACACTTATGAGGAAAGGGAATTCGGTCAGCCAAAGGAGCTTAAGCAAAAAGAGACAATCAGAAAGGAAACTTTGTTTGTGGAAAATTGGGGCCTGTGGGGCCGCCTCACGAAGTCATTCATAAGAGGTTTGGTCGCGCTCTCATCGAGAAAAAGGGAGGTGTAAGGAGCTCAGCACTGTTCAGAAACAGAGGACCAGAAACGACCATCAACCAATTTGGGGAAGCGGACATCAGTCTACTAGGGTGGACAATACGACAGTCCGTTACTATGAGGGGTCCAAGCGTGACCAGCTGGGAAGTCTAGTGGGGAAGGACATAAATAGACTTCGACATACGCAAAGAGGAAAACCTCTTTGGTCAGTTTGGCTGCGCACACCACAAGTGCACCGAAGTTGTTTGAAATGGCTCAGAAACCTCAAAGAAGAGGAACCCCACGGGTAAAGACCAGAGGGGAGCTCAAAATACCCATAATCACAATCCGGCCAGCCAATACCGAAGGCACCTTGAAACAAAAAAACAAAAAGGGACGGGGGCCGGGAGGAAAAAAATCGCTTGAGGGGAAACAACCTTCGAGGGGACGGCTTTCGCTCCACAGGATGTGGAGGAACTACAGTGCTCCGGGAGAACGAGGGGGGGGGGAGAAAACTCGAAAAGGGAACTTCTCCCAGAACACTGCCGCTCTATTACTTAAACAGAGAAGAAGGAACTAATCAGAAGGGGCAGTCAGATGTCCTCAACGAGGAGAATACCGAATAAAAAGGCAGCATCGACATGCCTGCCTGCCCAAAGAGAACTATTCAAGGCCAAATGGAGAGGGGGGCCTTGCCGAACTGTAATTCCTGCTCAGGCAAATCCAATTTTTCCGTTTGCGACGGCGAGGGAGGGTTCTGGTAAAAACGGGCACTGCGGAAGAGGTGGGAAAATGTGGGAGGGTTCACAGGGGGGGTGGGGAACCATCAAGCAAAAAATAAAGGGGGGAAAAATGCCCAGTGCATTATCCCATCTCTTTAAAGTGGGAGAAAAAGCTCAAGAGGACATCGATTAGGTGGAAAGCATGTGGTTCAGATGCCCACGGACTCAAAAGGACTAGGTGTCCAGGGGGAGCAGGGTCCCCGTTATAAATCCCCATATATTGCAAACAAGGGGGAGAACAGGGAGCTCAACGCTGGGCAAGGAGGCAGATCTCCTACAAACGGAGGAAAAATAGAGAAGGTATGATTGCTGAAACAAGCGACGCACAGAGTGTAACTCTTCAAAAAGGGGGACTCCGGTGTATTTAGGGGGGGAATAGAAAAGAGCGAAAACCTAACCCGACCTTTGGAGAGAAAAGGAAAACAGCTGGAGGCAAATGAGTTTTCCAAAACGGGAGTGAATATTCGAGAGGGGGGTCGAAATTCGATCCGGGATTCATCAATAGGGAAAATCATTAAAAACCACACTCAATTTTTAGCACGCTAACAAAGGACTGGGGGGGAACAGAACAGGAGGTCAAGGGGAACAGACAGAAACAATTAGGCACGCAACTGAAATTAAAAGAATACCTGGCTCAAAAAAGCCAAGGGAGGGCAGGGGGAAAGAATTTTTCGGTAAAGCTGATTCGGCGGAAATGGAACTGGAGAGGCACTCCCGGGGCGGAACTTGGGATGACATCCGATTATGCAAATTATGGGGGGGTCAGTTAGGGGCTTCAAAAGAGGAAGAGTCAAATAGCCGGTGTCGGAGCTGTGGACTTCGCTCGAGCAGTGAAGCCGCCCTATGGGGGGGAGCTGGCTGAGAGAGAACGGGACGTAAGGAAGAGGGAGGAGACACTTTGTCTAAACGATCTATCAGTGGGAAGACAAATAAAGGGCACCAACGGGAAAGTGAGGTGGGGAAACAACGGTGTGAAAGAGAACGAACATGAAGTGTCGTCGCGGGGCTGTAGTGCCGAGTAAAGAGCAAAAAAATTGGGGGAAGTACGTGTAAATAATATACATTTGGGAGAAAAAACACAGTGGCGCTAGACACAGAAGCTCAGCTCTCATAAGGGGCAAGCTCCTTTGAAATGACGTGCCCTGAGAAAAAAACGGTGAAATTTGGACAGGGAGAGAGAGTAGGGATGACAGCTAGCTCACAATCAGCCGGGACCATTATGAAGGGGAGAGTGACAGCCTGAACCAGGAGTTAGATGTGAGAGGGTGGAAAAAAAAAAAAGGGACGGAGTGGAAACGCGGGAGAAGCGTCTACGAAGATTACACGATTTCGGGGGGGGGTGGGCAGGATGTAGCGGAGGGAACAGGATAAAAGGAAGTGACCCACAAACTGGAGATTTAAGGGAAAAAGCAGGGCATAGGCAGCTCTATCTGGCCACGCCTTATCAGGAAGGATTTTTGCTGAAGGCACTACGAGAAAGGGTTGAAGGAGTCTGCAAAAGAAGCTCGGGGTGAATTCGACAGGGGGGAGTCAGAAATCTCTGCAACGGTGGCTAAACAGGCTGAGCCAAAAATGGAGCGGGGGGAAAAAGAATAAAACAATAGATCCGTGAGGAGGCAGTGTGCGCTGGGAGGCAATCTTCCGTCTAGCGAGTTTAGAGGGGAAGTCATTAGAGCGGACTGACGGGAGGGTCGGGGGGGACAAGCCTTTTGGGACTAAACGGTGGGGGTGGGGGTAGAAAAGTTTAAAGATGATGCGTCTCCCCGAGTCGCGGTAACTGGGGGCTCGAAAAGAAAATTCAAAAGGTCAAGGGGGGGGGGTAACGGCCGGGCGATCACGGGCCGGAAAATGCGTGAAAGGACATGAATATAAAGGTCACCCTACCAGGAAAAAGGGCATCTTTGTAAAAGTCGGGAAAAATTAGGGGGTGTATTTTGAACGCAAGACGAGTCGCTCACTAAATGCGCGTTGAGGAGTTTATCAGCTCATCGCACAATCGTCATGCGGGGGCATTGGTGAAAGAGCACACAGGGAGGTGGCTGAACAAAGACGACAAGTAAAATGCGTGGGCCCCTGCAAGTGTCGTGGGGGAAAAGGGGTTGGGACGCCAATGATTCAAGTAGGCAAGATTTCTGGTATCTCTCCTCAACCACAGGGGGAACCTTGAGAAATGAAGAAAAAGCGCTGCTGACTGTGAGGACAGAAGAAAGAAGACATTACGTCATGAAAAAGTGTGGAGGGGGGCAGGAGCCGGGGTAAAAAAAATATATCGTCGGTCGTGTCATAAAGGTATGCGCCCTGGAGGGTTAAGGAACTATCCGTAAAGAAAAAAAAGCTAGAGGGGGGGTAAAAAAACCGGACGGTATGGCTGATAACCAAATTCAGCTTATTGCCGTCCCTCACTGGTGGGAGCCCAGTAAAGCCTACAGAGAAACAAAAGCATGGGCGATGGGATCAATATAACTTGAAAAGGGAGGAAATGTTCTCGCAGCGCATTGATGGACCTAGGCGCGTTAGGGGGGGGGGGGGCAAGGGGAGGGGGGGGGGGGGGGTGGGCTGCTGGGGTCTGGGGGGGGGGGGACGTCTCGTAGGGAACCAAGTAAGGTCGCGGGTGAGCAAACAGCAAGCTCACGTGAAAAAGAGGCGTATCCTATAATAGCGCAAATTCTCTCCATACTTACAAGGGAAAAGGAAACACTCGCACGGAATGGCGAAAAAGGCGGGAAGAACTGAATTCGGGGCCAGAGCGTGGAGAGTGAATCACAAAGGGGGGGCCTAGGTTCCATGGATGATAAAAGAAACAGGGAAAAGGCTGCAAAGGGTCGTGTCTGGGACTCCCAGCAGCAAAACCCATGAACGCCACACATAGGATCGACAAGGGGGGATTCATCAACCAGAATGCACTGCAAGAAGATAGGGGAGATTTTTACCCATAACCCAGTTAATAGTGAAAAATCATGGCCGCGATTCAGGAGGCGAGGGTAGGTCTGTCACTCACGCGAAGAAAGCACAGAAAAATGGGGATCCGGAACGGGACAAGAAGCGTGGACCGTAGACAGGTACGAAATCTGGACCGAACCAATTTGAGGAGGAGAGGCTGAATCCAGTCTGGAAATCTAGCAAAAAGGGTCGAAGAGACACTCATGTGAGGGACTCGGGGGGGGGACGGAGAGGGAATGCGATTTAATAACTGTGGGGTGATCATAGACGACTACCGGGAAATGCAAGTGAAAGAGGGAAAAAATTGTGGGAAAAGCCGGGTCGAAGAAAGCACACAGGGGGTGACACGGACCGTGAGTCGGATTCGAAAAGACTATCCGGTGGGGTCTCCATTGGAGAGAGAAAAAAAACCCGGCAGTAGAGAGCAAGGAGGAAGCACGGAGCGCCCGTCCCGGAGAGAAAGAACTGGACCAGACATGTGGGAAGAAAAACGTCGACCGTTCCTTTGCGAAAAAACTAAAACTACAAAAGCGTGTCGTTCAAAGTGGGACCAATCCGTGCGGGAAGGGCTGAGGAAAAAAGGGAACGTACTATGGCTTCCGGGGTCATGGCTGCGCCGTGATGGTGGTGGAACTTGGACAAGGCGAAACTAGGGGGTTTCACGAGGAGCGGAAAATTGAGAACTTCAGACCGCGGCAAGGCAAACGAAAAAATACGCGAGGGATCCATGGGATCAAGTGTCGTAGGAAATAACGAAAAGGGGACAGGCAACTAAGTAGAGGAAACCGTACGGACAAAGTCACTCCACCGAAGGCTCCGTACAAGGGCAGAGTCAATGAAAGGCGTGAGAAGAAATCGACATAAAAGCTTGGGAGGGCTCTCTTCCGGTCCGTGCTTTAATCCCTACGCGACGGCGAATTTCTTAGGGAAAACAGGGGCGCGGGGGGAAAGAAACGACGTAAAAAGCCTATGCTCATTGCGGAGTGCCTTTCGATTGGCTAGACGCAGCTTATGTGCAGGGCAGAGGCAAATGGGCGGAGGGAGGGTCCGTAATGGCCGCTGGGGAAAGGATTTCTGACAAACATGCTCTGCGCAGAGCGCAACCAAAGACGCAGAAAAGTGCAAGTAAATTCCTGTCCTGTATCCTTCTCGAAATACCACATTTTTCGGTCAGGCTGGCGGTCGGGAAGAAGTTCGGAAAGGGGATGGCAGGGGGGGGAGAGTGGAGCGGGAAAAGAAATCAATAACGGAGGTTAAACATTCAGGAAGGGCAGCCTGTGAGAAGTGTCCCGCTGGGGGGGGGTGGAGGGGGGGGATACTAGGTGCGGGGGACATCTAGTAGGTAAAAACAAAACACTGGCAACGGGGAGGCGAAAAAGCGCAGACAAAAAAGGGCGGGCCAGGGCACAGGAAAATAATTCGGCAGGGGGGTGTGCATACGTGGGACGAGACACAAGAGCTGACTACAAAGAGCTCACCCAGGAAGACTCAGAAGCGGGGAGACCGTCAAAAGAAAGGAAAACAAGCGGAAAAAAGAGAGAGGACCGTAGACGGGGGAGGGATTAAGGGAGGTGCGGGGGGAACAGCGACAGCCACAAAGGGGGGGAAGGGGCAAAACAGCGTTCAACGGTCTCAGACGCAATGGGGATTATCACGCAAGTGTGAAAAGGAAGAGCCAGTAGAGGAAAAAACCATAAGCCTGGTTCAGAATAAAAAAACTGGGCCAAAAACAAGAAGACATGAAAAGCCAAAGGGGCGTGGGGAAGTCGTGCTGCAAGATCAGGTGTTAAATTCTCGGCAAGGGAGAAAGCACCGTAGCGAACTCAAAGAAAGTAAAAAAAGCGAAAAAGGAAAAACAATCGGTGATACTAGGGGTTAAAGGGAGGACTCACAAGCTAAAGAGAGGGGGACCAAAAGACTGAGCTAACCTCGGGCGCAATTCAAAAACAAGTAGCCAAGGAAAAAACCGCTCATAAGAAGAGGCCGGGCTGGAGAAGCAGCAGGAAAAGGGAGACAATGGCTACGAGTTCGTGTGTTCCAAGGCAAGCCCGACGCAATGCTTCGGCGCTTGCAGTCCAGTTGGGAGGAGGCCCGT
>Ga0179593_1437297_pt1 | contig 21897 bp, 22 predicted proteins | sample CZODoug2_1_08_16_FD_185931 | JGI IMG/M metagenome (GOLD analysis project Ga0179593, IMG submission 185931) | Vadose zone soil fungal communities from Angelo Coast Range Reserve, California, USA - CZODoug2_1_08_16fungal (PacBio error correction) | ecosystem: Environmental > Terrestrial > Soil >...
AAAAGTGTTTCGCGAGAAGCAAAGGAGAATCGGCCCCCGGCCTTAAGGGGAAAGGTTCCGACAACCATCCGGGGCTGAGGGCCAAGTTGTTTGGACAGGCACTTACTTCAAGAAGGAAAAAAATTAAAAAACATGGGGGGGAGGACCAAGTGAGGGGGTTTGAAGCCGCCTAACTTTAAGAAAGATCGAGGCCTACTCCCGGACCTGGAGGGTGGGTTCAAAGTCAATTGCAGTGATGACCCAATCCACAGAGTGAAAAAGGATCGCGGAGTCCGAAATGGGCGGGAGTTGAAAGAAAAAAAAGGTGGTTGAAAGGGACCTCTCCATTCAAAGACTGGTCGGCAGGTGTGGGGTTGCCGGTCCGTGCAGAGAGGAGTTTGAGGGATTAAGCCCGTAAACGTAAACTGGGGCAAAGGGGGAAAAAGAAGGTCTTTATTCGCCTGGCCGATGATAAAGCGTCATCTGAAAATACTCACGGGGACATCTAATAGAATGAGAACGGGGATGAGGCCAAAGGGGTCCCCGATTTCACATGCTCCAGCACCTGAAACCGCTCCAGGAGTGCGGGCACGAGCAGGGGGTGACGAAGGGGGGCTCGAATTTGCTCGTCAGAGAAGAGTAAGAACCGTTTTAGGAATGTGGGCCCCTCCTGTCTCGCACTGAGAAATGGAGAGACAGGGGAAAAAGAGCGAAAATCCAACGAAAGATCCCTCGCGCCAACTCATCGGCACCCTTCCCGGCGCGAGTTGGAGCAGAAAGAAGGCTGTCAAGAAATCGAAAACCTTCTTCCCCCGGCAGGTAATGGACCTGAACAGGAGTCCGAGAAGGGGGTTTAAACCAGGCAAAAGAAAAATTCAGGCCTTGGGGTTCGCGAAGCAGGAAAAGGATTGATGAACGGCCATCCTAAGAAGAGCTCTGCGCACGAGATGACGTTTCACGGGGAAAACGGTTGGGAAGCGACAGAATGGTGACAAGCTGGGGGAGGGAAAAAGGAGGTGTGCTAAAAAAAACAATCCGATTCGAAAAGTCCACCGAGACGGTCAAAATGCGGCCTCTTGGACTACGGGTGGGACGAAAAAAAAGCGCGCTGGCAGCGGGTGGTTAGACGCATGAAGGAAACGCGCGGCATGCGTCGATGGTTGGAACATGTTTCACGAGGGTTTGGGGAATCCGGGCCGGCAAGCGGGGAGAAATATTCGCGAGGAAGTTTCGGCTAATAGGGAAAAAATTCCTACGGAGCGAAGCTGGGGGAAAAGAAAGCTGCAATGTGTGAAAACGTCCCGGCGGGAAGAGAAAAAAAATCAGGGTTGTCGGAGGAAAAAGCATAGGACATTGCAGGAGGGAGTGGCGAAAAATTATCAAGAAATAAGGCGTAGTCAATGCATTCAGAAGGGGGCTGGAAGAAAGGGTTTGCCACTACTAGGAAAAGAATCTTTAGACTTATTGGGTAGATAATGAAAGGGAAAAATTTGCAGCCGGGGGGGGTTTGGAAATTGATCAGCAGCTGACGTACTGGGGGGAGGACTAGATTCCAAATGGCATGATGATGTGCAAATCGCGGAATAAATTTCCCGGGGGCCACAGCTTGAAGGGTGGGGTGCAAATCGCCTCGCGAGGGGAACTTCTGGGGAGGGAGATACAAGTAAGGCCTTGGGGAATGCTTGTATTACGTGAGTCGGTTCGGTGGGTGGTTCTCTTACAAGGGAAAGAATAAAAAAGCGTGTTGGTGCGGGAGAGGCCGCTTAATTTGATCAACAGCACTTCCCACGGGTCACGGGAAGATAAAAGGCGTTCTCTTGCAGGAAAGGCCAGCACAGCCGGTTCTAAATGCGACTTTGTAAAGAAAATGAATGTAAAAACGGGGGACTTCCTTCAAAAAGGGCCTTTTACTCAAACTAATAATCCAATTTGCAGGTCATAAGGGGTCATTGGGAACTTTAGAAAAAAGCGGGGTTAAAAAGGTGCCGTCGTGGGAAGAGAGGTTTATGTCCAGGAATTCGGGGTTGGGGGGGGGGGGGAAAAAGGACTGTCTATGAAGTTGGGGGGGTTCAATCGCACAGAAGTACAATTCAATTGATAGTGACTGAATCCCTAGATGGGGGGGGGGAAGTGGTTATCAAAAAGGAAGTCACGCCGGTTTTCCGAGGAATGTACGGGCAAGCCTTGGCGGGTAGGGGGGGCGTCTTGCCGCATAAAACTCGCGACAAAAATTCACGAAGGTCAAAAAAGGATGCGCTAATTGCGCAAAGGTTTCCGATTTGGTGCGTTTTTCGTCGGCAGGGGGTGGGGAAAAAGCGCCGCTAAGGAAAACGGGGGAACTCAGCGATACTTTGAAAAGGTTGGAAAAAAAGTGGGGTTTTGGGGATTCAAAACCGGAAAAAATGAGGGAGGGAGAAAAGAAGGGGGAGAAGTCGGGGAAGGACTTAAAAGGGTCGTGACAAGTAGAGAGTTTAGAACAGGTTAGCCTACGAAGTATCGCGAAAAAGCAAAAAAATATGCACGGGGAAATTTTCAAAGTTTAAAAAAGCAAAAGCCTATCTATCGGGGATCCTAGAAACAAGGGAATGGGCCATTCTCTTAGGTGGAAGTCAGGGCCGTAAGCGACGAAAAACTCGCACTCGGTGTTGTGGTATTGTGAGGAGTTGGGGTTCGTCAACTAACGGTCGCCATATTTAAACAAAGAGACATGTGCGAAATATTAGGGAGGCGTGTTAGAGGAAGGGAAAAAAACGTTAATTGAGACGCGTACGACGTTCTGCACGAGGAGCTATTGGAAATGGGAAACCAAAGAGCACTGCAGCGGACTCAAGAAACCGACTTGGGAAGAGGGAATTTTGTAAAGTATGGGGCAACATATGGGATCCGGGACAAGGAAAATGAAAAACATAACCTCACCACGGTCGCGGTGACTTCTTTTCGAGAAGCGTCTCTATTCGTGGACTTGGAGTAAATGAAGAAAGCTTCGAAAAGGGTGCAAAAAAGAATTAGGGGTCTCATGGTAATACTTGGGGAAGGGTGGGGAAAAAATGAGGCAGATCGGGCATCACCTCTCTTGAAAAAGGCTGCGCGGTGATTCTATTGAAAAAGAGAGGGTTGCCAAGAGTCAAGATGGAATACATCTATATCCCCTAAAACTTTGGTAATTTTCTATATTTGTCTGGTCCATCATTGCCGGGGGGATGGGCCATAGTTCGGGGGAGATTTAATAGGATCTAAATCATCACAACAAAAAAGTCAGAGCTGGAAAAGATCGAAGGGTAAAACTGCCGAATAGGTCATCACCGGAAAGGGGATTGGCATTCTCGGAGGACACCGGCAAACGCGTCCTATTTCATTGACTGAATTGCGGGGTTGAAACTATCGGAACATAGGGGGAAAAGGGAGCACAATCAAAAAGCTAAACGCTGGGCCTATTGAAGGGTTATTTGTAGCCCCTAGCCGAGGGGCAAAATCACATGCCTCGATGATGGAGACAGCGGAAGACACTATAAAAAAAAAAGGGTGAGAGAGAAGGGTAAAATTAGGTACGCGAGCGAGGAGGTTTAAGTGAAACGAGTCACCTGGGGATGTTGTTTAATCAATAAGGTCCACAATTCCATCAGCTGATGCTTAGCAAACTGTAGCAGAGGTTTACAAAAAAAAAAAAAAAAAAAGGAAATCATACGAATCGGGATAAGACGTTTGGAGGGACGTTCGCTTAAGGTACGAAATACATTGGTGTTAGACCAGACAAAAACGCAAGAAGTGGCCATCAGTCTCTGTGTTTGAAGAAAAGAAAAGTTTCAGGGGGCATGGGTAGTGTACAGGGGAGAATAAAACAACCAGATGGGGAGGGGAGAGTCTGTCCCGGATAAAAAGACTAAAAATCCAGGTGCTAGGAAGGTGTAGGTCAGAGGCAACTAAAGCAAGCGCTGTGGATGAATAGGGGGGTGGGGAGGGAGCGATCTGCTAAGAATTTCTTGTTCCAGCCGGTGTCAACCCCGGAGGTGGGGGGGAGACGAGGCGCAAACGTCTCTTTGCTAAAAAAAGTGAAAAAAAAAAAAAGCATTGGAAAAGGACGTGAAGGGGGGTTGGTTAAATACAAAACCAAGTTTAAAAAAGTGTTTTAAGCAAAAAGCGCGGGAATTTGCGGGGGGGGAAGGCAGGGCGCGGTTGCGTGGTATCTGGCCGATAAAAGGGAAACGGGTTACGTTACCCGGATGCGCAATCCAAAAATAGCGTTTGGGAAATCGCGAGGAGGCCCATCTAAAAAACCCGACGGCGCTGGGCCGAAGGTGCGAGCGCCCAATGCTGACGCAGAAACAGGCATAACTGTTAAAATTCCGAACATTATGATTGCCCGCCGGAAGATAGGGAACTTCTAAAAAAAGCCCGCCCTTTTGCCAAAGACCTCGTGAGGGTACAGTCACCGTCGGGGGGGGGGGATCTCGCCCCAACAGTGGTGGGGGAAGGAAAAAAAGGTGGGGGGGGGAGGCGCAAATTGAACTTTATCTCCGGAAAAAAATTGGGGGGATTCGGATTTCTCCAATGAAGTGGGGGGGATAAGTCGGGTTAACATGCATGCGAGAACATCTTCATTTCGACAGGTGACGGGGAGACTAGTCGCCTGAAGTCTAACAAAGTGCCGGCATCTTGGGCTCATGGCATCCCTTTGGGAAGGGCGGGGGTGGGGAAAAAGCAACTTACATCGTCGGCAGAAGAGGTTTGATGGTCAAACGATCATCGCAAACACCCGAAATGATATTACCAAGGGCATGAAAATTCCCGTGGACAGGGTTAAAAAAAAAGGGAAAAGCCCGCGGACCGGATCGGAAAGAAGTTCCAAACAAAAGTCTTGTGGAGACTTTGACCCGGGGGGGGAAAATGGGTGACGCTCTTGGGCCCTCAGCCCGACAATGGTTAGCGCCCCCTCGTACTCCTCACAAATAAAATAAAAAGCTGGCCAATCTAAAGCCTAAGAAACAATACACGCTGTTATCTATCAGGGAAAGGGAGCCATAATGTGGAAAAAGCATACTGGGAAAAAAGACGGGTGGGGTAGGGACACAAATTCAGAATTTTGGAATAAAGCCGTGAGGATGAGTGAATGTTTTAAGCCGCTAAAACCTGCGCAACGGACCTTCACCGCAGGACGTGGTCGGGGGGAAATTCATAAAAGGGGGGAAGCCAAGAAGCACATCGTCAGTGGTTGAAATTTCTCGCCGGGCGGAAAAAAGAGGAAAAAAATGTCGAAACAATCAAAAGCGGATGGAGACGCGTCATAAAAAAAAACCCTGACAGCATCGCTCACACGATTAGGGAAGTGCAGACAGGGAATTTACAATTCGCAAAAAAAGAGCCGCAAAAAATCGCGCGCGAAGGAAAAATCGTATCGCACGCCAAAGTTTGACAACGCGCGTGGACGATAGATTTCTCAATACTGGGATCCGCTCGGACAAGGGACCTAGATTCCAAAAAAAAAAAAGATCCTCGTGTGAACCTGGGGAACGAGCGTCAACAGAGAGAAACCAAAGTCGGGCAACAGAGGAAATGGGATATTGCGTCTCGAAAAAAGGGGTGCCGCGGACCGCGATTGGGGGAGGGGTCAAAAAAACAATAGGATGACAGAGAGTTTGTTCAGTCAAATAGGGAGCAATATTGGAGCAACACTTAGGCGCGGCAAGAGCGCAGGGGGAATATTTGGACGAGGAGGGGAAAGATTGTTTTTGAGGGAAACGTGATGGGGCGGAAAAGTTGTGCGGAGTACCCTTTTGGACAAAGAGTCGGCGGGGAGGGTGTCCCAGTCAAAAGGGAAGTTCCAAAAAATAAATCAGGACCGCCGCGAAATGACTAGACATGAATTCGAGTCGTCCCTGGTACTCTGGCGCAAAATAAAAAAGGGGAGGGGGTTCCGCGGGGAAAACAGTTGGATAGACATACTTGGGGCGATCCTCTGAGTCTCATCGGAAGGTCAAGGTGGGGGAGGTGAATTATTATGACGAATGAACGATGAGGGCCGCATCGCGAATCATCTTGCCAATCGGGAAACCGCAATTTGGGAATCTGAAGAGAATCATGGCGAAAATTTTATCGCAGGACATCTCAAACAACACCAATGGAAAGAACTCTTTTAACAGGGGTCTAGTCCGTCCAATTCGGGAAACGCCCGACATTAACACAATGCTCGGAAGAGGAAAGCGGAGGATTGCGGCATAAAACGGAACTCAAGCAGAACAAAATAGACGGCAGGTCACAGGGGGGGGGGTCTACAGAGCCTATACCCGTACCGGACGGTGTTCGGCAAAAAAAAAGAAACCTGCCCACCCAAATGGTTGGACTTGAATTTGGGTAGACCGGGGGGGGAAGAGGGGGCAGTGTGCAAAAAAAAGGGGGCCTCTCGAGGGAATGCTGGGGGAAAGACGCAATTAAAGACGGCGAGCAAATCGATTCGCGACAAAAAGGTTGAGGAGGCAGGGCTCTCGCAAAGAAACGCTGTTAAAAATAATTAGAAAAATCGCGGAAAGGGGGTGGGGTTCCTCTCAATGCCCGTCCACGAAAAGGGAAGAGTACCGTCAGGTGGCCTCCCAAAGCGTAATCTGCGGCAAGTGTTGTTTTTGCCAAAACAGCGCTGATCAGAAAGGAAAACGGAAAAACTGCGGGCAGGGGAAAGTGCGACGCAGGATAGGGTCAAAAACGGACATAGCGACTCCATGGGGAACCCAGTGAAAATAGTTGTGTGCCAGGGGAATTCCGTGAGGCCAGAATCCAGAAACGATGACGGCGGACCTTGGGGTCCGAAGGGGGCATAGGTGAAGAGGGTTGTGAGACGCGGCTTTTCCAAGACGGGGAGGAATGGGGGGGGGGGTGGTTTCGCCGCGTGAAAGAGCCGATAAATAGGGGGGTTACCCTCAGGTCCTTGCGACAACGGGTCAAAGGGGGGAAAGGGAAATTATTCGCGCTGCGGGCAAGCATATAAGGGTCATCGTTCGCCGCATCTCGAAAAAATCAAATACGATAATAAGGAGAAACCGGGGGAAATGAGTTCTCCAATGGAGCCACCCATGGAAAAAAAAAATATCCTCCCCAGCAGAAACAGTGAAAGGGAAACTAAGCCGAAAGGACGGAAAACTCTCGAATTCGGCTCGAATGGCGCTAGGGGGAGGGGGCCGGGGGTGTTATTTATGAATTTTAAGGACACGCATTGACTCCTGTTAAAAAAGGAGTCCGGCGCTACCGGAAATCCACTCGACAAGGATCATAAAATCGCAAACATAAACGTACACCCTCGACGCGCTCATTAGTGAAAAGAGAAACGTCGCCATCTATTGGGGGATGAAGCGTCTCTCTGGGACCAGAGGGGTTTTACCATTACGCGTTTGGGCGGGGGGCAGGGGCTATCCCAAAGAAGGGACGTTCCATCATAAGACTCGGAAAGCTACCTTTTATCACGGTCATCAAGTAAAAAGGGATCGTTTTGAACGACGATTTAGCGCTGTGTAAATAGAACATCCGGGGGGGTGAATTTGTCAGCAAACATTCCCTAAAGGGACAAAAAGGTATCAGCCCGGTAGGAAAAAAATAAGATTTTAGGGAAGAGGAGAACGCTATTTGAAGGTCCGTGTTGGGCCTACGGGGCAGGTCCACTCATGCTCAAGACTGACGTTGGAGAGCACAAAAGTTTTTGGGATTCCGAGTATATTCGTTAGGCGAGGGAGAAGGCCTAAAACCCTGTTAGGGTCTACCAGCTGCGAATTGGGGTCAGCTTCTAAAGAAAAAAAACTGGGGGGACGAACGAATCGAGTGCTGGCTTACATCCGATAATTGTTAAATCAACAGTCACGAAAAACTCCAACAGAGCTTCAGGTGCAGTATCACCAAATGCATAAGATTCAATCTGGGGAGCTTGGGCTTCCAACTAAAATCCGCCTCGTGACCGACCCAGTTCTGACCTTGTGGGGGGGGGGGGGGGGGGGGGGGCGTAACACGGTAGAGGGCAACACGACAGACAGGGGGAGCTGTTGTGGGACCTCTTTGGAGGTTTAAACGCCGGTTTCTTGGAAGAAAGCTCGTAAGGGAACTATAAAATTGCAAGAGCCATGATTTCAGCTCTGACATACTTTCCAGGTTTCCACCCCATTGGGTTCCTGAAAAAGTCAAGGGGGCAGGTCAAGGGTTCCCTGAGGGCGTGGAGGTCGAGTACAAGGAAAATGTCCGGGGGTGCAAATTGGAATCATTATTGAGGGGGCCTGTTGGGGAGAATGAGTGGGGGGAACGCCCAAAATTTTTCGGGCGAGCTAAGCAACCATATTCACGAGAAGGTGACAAGGCCCGTGACATTTGAAGACAAGCGCAGCGTCCACCGGCTGGCGAGTGCGCTTCGGGTCGCATTACGGGGAAAATTTGCCGGTCAGAGGGGCAAAAAATCGAATCAACGAAAAAAAAGAAACCGAAAAAAAGAGGCATTTGAGGTCCTAGCTAAAGGTCTGTCCTTGAAGAAATCAGTAGTAACGGAGCGAAGCCAACTGAAGGTTGATTTAAACGGTCGGTTTGGGGGGGAAGCCCGGGCAATGGAGGTCCTTACGTGCGGACAAGTAGGGTTTTCGTGACTTTAAAAAGAAATAGGGGGAATGGGGATCAACGGGGCGGAAAAGCCTTTTTCAGGGGCCCAAAAGAAAATGTCGGGGGTGGCCCAGACTACATGTGAGCCTGAAAACTCAAATCCAGTCAAAAGCCGATTCGCGACTGTGCCAGCGTTGCCGAACGTGGTGAACCGGTCAAATGCAAGGGATAAGCTCCAACAGCTCAAAGAGTAACTCAGCCTCGTATAAAAACGCGGATTGGGGGGGGAAAAGTGTGTTTGGGTGGGTAAAAACCGGCCGACAACAATTTATGAAAAAGAGAAAAAAGTGAGAGAGAGATTATCCTGGCGTGAGACTTTAAAGAAAACATCAATGGAGCCTACGAATCGAGAAAAAAAAAAAAGAACCGTGCAAAGGGGGTCAAGGAAGAAATTAGCCGAAGCCTAGGTGCTAAAAAGCTATCAACCACTGTCATTCAGTAGTCGTTTATCCATTAAGCAACTACAAAGGGAGGGTGGATTATGTGGGGGGTAATTTTGTTCCACTAAAGTCCACCGATAAATTCTTACAAGGGAGATGCGAATTAGGTGAGGTTTGAGGCGTAGATTTATTTGATACAGGAAGGCTTAAGCGAAGGCTCTGGAAGATCGTAGTATAAGAGAGTGGGGTCAAAGAAACAGACACGCACATTACTTTGGCAGATGTGAATTTGGAGAGATGGTCAACAATGATGTATGGCAATTAAGGGAAGATTCACCGAAAAAGAAAACTCGGCCGGCATCGGTGTCAGATCGAGGACTGGAGAGGCAGCGGTCCCAGAGGGGGAAGCATCGTTTGATCACATCAGAGATTCTTTGGGAATGGGGGGGAGCGAGGGTGCTATTAAAAGAAAAAACTGGAAATCAAGCGGCGATATGGATACTGGTCAGATGGGGACGAAAAAGGGGAACAAGATGGAAATGTGCCACTAAATCGCAAGTTGAAAGTTTCGGATAGTTGGCAAGCCTCACGTGGTGGGTGATCATACTCGGAAAATTTTGAATTAGGAGCACCAACAACAGGGAGAGGGAAAAAGCGCGGTCATAAACGCTATACTCGAATCACGCAAGGAGGAATGAGGCAAGATCTCAAACTCCGTATATACTCTGAGGTGACCATGAGGTGCGCTCGGGAATCTGGGGAATCGCCAAAAAAGACTAAGAACGTTGCGATTGAAAATGGACGTTGCTCTCAAGAGCGCGCAGAATTTTAACCAAAGGAAACAAAAGGTAACGAAAGGAAACATTTCTCAGAGAGGGACTCGCACGAAATAGGCAATGCTGGAACTGACTGCTCTAAGGGGGGGAGGAAGGGTGAAGTTTTAACGTGAACGAATTGAAAAGATTGGGGGGGGGGTTGATCCATAGTACACATAAAAAAAATCTGCAAAGTCGTGAGGAAGATTACCTCTCTTATTTGGGACACAAAAAAAAAGAGGAACAAGTGGGCCAGCCCGTAAAACTTCAAGCTAAGAACGTTTGCTAGGTACGCCATAAACACCACGAATGGGGCAGAAAGTTCGGGTTGGGGTCTAAAAATTGGGACCATTGTGAAGACCAAAGCAGTAAACAATAATCAAAGACCGCGAAAGGTTTCGGGAAGATTACTTAACGGGACCGCAAAAGTGGTCTAGGGAGGAAGCTGGATGTCAACGGAGGCGGCTTCAAAGGAATTGGAACACTTGGCTGTTCCATGAATATGTCTCTTTTAAAGGGCGAGCAGGCCTCAAGTGATTTTGAACTCCCGATTCGTCCCGGATCCTTGAAAGAAAAAAAGCAACTTCTTATGTTCTACATGAGGATTGGAGGGTGCCGTTGGGTGACTCAGGTAAATTTTCATCAAAGTTAGGAGTGAGGGTTGGCAAGAAGACACGCTGTTGAGGAATCCAATCCTAAGAATAGGGGAAAAAGGACCAGTTGGCAATCCGAGGGTGCAGGGCTGCAAGGCAGGGCTCCACTCCCCGGGAAGGGAAACTGCTGGCCCAAAGGTCGCGCGGAAAAAGGGGAATGGGGGGGAGCAACATTCAAGGGCGGATGTACCGAAACTATCGAATTTGTCACAACGGCAGAGGGGGGAAAAACGCCCCCTTTTGAAAACCAACGGTTTGGACCAAGCGTTTCAAGACGCGACAAAGGGGGGTCCCGAGTTTGTCATTGACCTTGAGGAGACGGAATGGGGGGGTATGTGGCGTGAGGGGAGGAGGGACAAAGCTTGGGGGAAAAAGATCTGTTTGGGCACAGGCGACACCAGGTCTCAATGTGACTGAAAGAAGTCCGAGCCTCGGGAAGAAGAGCTGTCATCGTTGACCGTTAAAAAAAACCCGTGTGTCGTGCGGGGGTTGGGGAGAAAAACGAAATCGATACATATGTGGCGTTCAAACTCGTCAATCGAAAAAAAGGACAAACAATGAATAAATCAGGGAAATTGGGGGAAGGTCTTAGGAGGGGCCGCGAATTGAAACGAAGAGGCAAAAAGCTAAATATGCGGGAACTTCATTTGGAACGAATTGGGGAAAAGTGTGGCCCGGCGCATCCCCCTGAATGAGGGGCACGCACGTACGATGCGCTGGATCAATCGCCAACCGGCAATCTAAAGCACCTCACAAATAAAATTTCCCAGTGGGATCGCTCGTCGGGAGAAATTTTGCAGCAAAGAACAGGGCCTGTTGTCGGAGAAAGATTGCGGCATGGTGCAAAACGCTCGAAGGAATGGTGCCATGAATTGGGGGAGAAAAGCACAGTCTACCCGATGATGCCGCCTGAAAGTGATTCGTTGTCCAAATGGAAGGGTCAGAAAAGATCGCGTCCTGTAGGAATGGGTTATTTCGAACGCGAAAGGCGGCGGTTTCGAAACGGATGGTACTAAAATGGAATCAAAGGAGTGACAATGGGACCAACCAGTTGAGCCGGGAGCCGAACTGGGGAAAGCATGCAAACTGGGGAGAAGCGAAAAGGCTGGCGTCCCGCCTGGACATGAACGTACTGCAAGAAAAAAAGTCGCTTTGGTTGGAAACAAGGGGAAAAGGGTACATCAAAATCAATCGGATGGCCAAATACAGTTAAGAGGGGTAACAGGAGGAAGAAACCGCTTCAAACGCGAGGGGGCAACTTTAACGAATCGTCAAAGCTGGAAGCGCAAGGCTCAAAAGAATGCGTAAAGCGGGGTTACAGGCTCAAAGTCCTCGGGAAATCTCATTGGCTGTAAACAATCAGTCGAGGGAAAAAAAGGAAAAGAGGTTTCAGTCAATTAGGGAGCGGGATATGGTTGCAAATTCGCCAGTCACGAACGCTGTGATAGGTCACCAGTTTATTTGATCGGAGGGGTGTGCCGTGGAAGGAAGTTGACCTGGTGGCGAGACGGGAGGGGAAATTCCGTCCAGACATCCGAAAGCGCTCGGAGGGGGGGAAGAGCATGAATTCGAGAGTGTCAAAAACGTCCTGCATCGGGGAACGAGCGAAAAAACTGGAGCGAGGATCGAGTTGAAAATGGGTCGGGGAAAAGACGGGTGCGAAATCATTACTCGGGATTCCTCATACAGCTGTCGAAATGAGGATAAGGGGACGAGGATTGCCGAGCTCAGTGCCTTTGAAAAAGTTGGGAAAAAGGGGTAAAAAGGCAAGCATTGTCGAAAAGTGGAACGGCGCTCAAACACCACCAAGGTGTCCGAAACGGCTTGATGCTAGGGACGTAAAAAAAAAAACGGAACAACACGTTTTCGGAAGTCATAAGCTGATGGAGGGGAGGAATTGGAAAATAAATCCCAGAAAGGAACGAATGGGCCGTCGTGGACTAAAGAACACGACGTTAAAAGGGGTGAAAGTGGGTGGGGGTAACTTCTTGTAAAACTAACTAAAATGCCCTTTTCCGTTTGGGCTGTTTATACACGGTGTCAAAACAAACTGCCGGATTCCGAGGGTTGTCTGACGACGGCAATTGAAGCTTTTAAGGGCTCTCGTCGAAAAAAATCCGGAGGACTAATAGTCGGAATAAACACACCACCTTATGAATGGGGGGAAGAGTATTAATCACGGAATTTTTTGGACGTCGCAGCCGCCAATCTCCTTAATTGTCAGGGTTCTGTGAAAACCAGGATTGACGGCCGTTTTGTTTGAAAAACACCAGCGCGTTATCGCATAAAAACCCCAAAATGGCGCAGATTTGGACATAACACGCCGGCACTCAGGTCAGGGAATGCCGACCAGGAAAATATGCGGACCAGGGGTGTGGGGGTTTCCCAGCGAGAAAGGAAGGATGAAACCAGTCCAAGCCGGATGACGGAGTAGGAAAAAAGGGGTTTGAAAGAACTGGGGGGTCGTGCGTGGTTTGGAGAAGGCCTAACAAAAAAGGAAAAGAGGAGAAAATTTGTGGGGGTTTGACGCCGCGTCAAAAGATTGTCGCTCATGAGTCAAGGTAATTGGGAAGGTGTCAAAGGGACAAAGGGAAAGGGAAAGGCCAAAGATTCTCACAATCGTCATCGTAAGATAACTAAAGTGTGATGAAATGATAAGTGATAGGGGAAAAAGCCAATGGCTGGGGGGCCCAAAAAATAAACATTGAAAAAAAGCAGAAGAAGCGGAACAGACCAGTGCGGAGCAGATATCCGGCGAACTTCGCAAGGAATGAAATTCTAAGGCAGACTATGGTGCTTGGCATTATTGAAGGGTAAACATTGCCGGTGGTAAACGCCTTCGCTCTGGAATGGATTGGGGATCATAAAATCACTCATGAAGATCAGCCGGGGAAACAAAATCGCGGGAAATCAGCAAACTACATTCAAAGCGAGTCAGTCTTCGGGATTTCAAAGCATAATCCGCGTCTCGGGAGAGTTGAAAAGAAGTGGCTGCCCCAAAAGGGGTTGGGTCCCTGCCGGCGGCGTGGGAAGTGTGAAGAGGCGCTCAAAGATTGAAACGCCAGAAAGAAAAAAAACGGCGCGAGGGCGCGACGCGGAGAAGTGACTGGAAACGTGGAAACACGCGGAAGTAGTTTTAATCGAAAATTAGAATTTGACGCAAGGCTGCAAGGGGAGGAAAATCAGATTGAAGGGGGGGGGGAGAAGTTAAACAAGCGAAGAAAGCGGAACATGGGTAATCCAGTCGTGAGAGATGGAGAAAAAAGAGACTCTCAAAGGAGTCTGGGTGACGCGTCCTGTTTTGTTTTCGTGGGTAACAAGAGGGTCTAAGGAGCAGGGGGAATTTGGAAATCAAGGGGGGGGTGTCTGGGGGGGATGATAGAGAGGGCATCCTAAAAAAGGTCTGTCGACCAGATCGCGAACAGGGGGACTGGAAGGAATAAACCTTCCACGGGGGGAACTCGATTTCGGGGTACTCCTCTCCAGGGGGGTAATCAAGCCAGGAAGTGCGAAGGGGGCATTTTATGCGTCTGGGAGGGAGAGGTCGAGGGGTGCAAATTGCACGAAATTCCGTCTGAAACGGCAGAAAAAGTCTTACCGCTGGAAGAAAATTATCTGTAGAAAGGGACAGGAGGAAAGGAGACGGTTAGTTACGGGAGATAGAGGGGGACATCAAAAAAGTGTTTGAGGGATCTAATCGTTACGGCACCAAATGCCGGGTGAGGATTGTAATCGGAAATCAATGAAGGGACACAATATTCGAAAGAAGTGGGGGTTCAACGAGGGCCCTTGTGTAGTCTTGAAAGGAAATTTCGCATAACACGGGGGGTCCTGTGCAAAGGGAGAAATCTCTGTCTTCATCGGGGACCTGGTTGGGTGGCGATGGGGGACGAGTTTGGCTAAATAGGGTGTTTAGCCGCTGAAGTTTTCGACCGAAGGGTCAAACAAGAGACAGAAGGGGGTGCGGACGTTCAGACGTAACGGAAACGGCCGGCAACCTAAGAAGAAAGGGTTCACCAGACTAAAGACTTGCGTACTTTTAAACAGGGAATACAACGGGAAAAACCAGCCGGTGGGTTAGCTTCCGGAGAGAAGTCAAGGGAAAAAGGCGACAAAATCGGAAGAAAAAAAAAAAAATTTTAAGGGGCAGGAGAAAAAGACGTGAGGTGCCAAAGAGGAGGTGAGAGGGCGAGTCCGGGCAGACAAAGAACGGCCGGGAAAATTCAATTTAAGAAGCTTGAGAATAGCTTGCAGGTGGAGAAAAGGTGGCCGGTCAGAAGGGGTTAAACCGCGAAGGAACAGCGGCTACTTCGGAAGGGATGGGGAGGACAGCCGGACTAAACACAAATCAGAGGCGATAATGCTCCAGCTGTGGCAAGGGGAGTAACTTGAGGACTGCATGAGGGGATAACTCAAAAAAGGCACGAGGAAGGAAAGAGACGGACGCGGGATGAAAGGTAGGGGTGGTTTGTAGGTGAAAGGGGCAGCCAAGGGAGAACGGAAGCTGGGAAAAAGAAATGAAGTCGGACAATATCCAATAAAAAATCAAAAGGGGGAGTTCAACAATCTTCGAAATAAGGGATGCAAGAATCTATCCAAAAAAAAAGATTCATTGAAACCCGGTTCGCACGGGAGGTGGCCATATCGTCGAACAGGCTATCCGCTAAAAAAATCTGGGGGAACCATCGGAGGGAAAATATCCGGGCACGGAAAAATCGCCCACAGCCCCAAAACAAAGGTCTTCTGGGATGATTGTTTGATAGGACTTTGTTCGGACAAAAAGCGTCCAAAACGAGACATATTCACCACCTAAACCTAATTCTTCCGAGGAGCGTTTTTGAAAACTCTCCCAAGGGTGGGTTGACGCGTCATGATATTGAAAACTAGGCCGTCGGGGCTAGGGCCTCTCAAAGTGCTGAGAAACAGTCGCAATCTGCATACGCAGCAAGAAAAGGGTAAAGAAGTTGAATGTGTAAGCGATGCACACAAAATAATGGGGCGTCGTTGAACTTACCTTCAGCAAGAACGTCACCTTCAACCCTAAAAACTGTCGCGTGCCAAAAAAGGGGTGGTTAAAGATCGTCTGGGCCGTTCTAGATTCAAACCTTGAAGGCAGCGTGAAAAATGGGTTGTCAATACGGCGGAAGGTTTGTTCTTTTACAGTGTGAAAACGGAGGGAGGCGGGGGGGGGGGGGGGGGGGACCAATCAAACGCGGATAGAAAGTTGACGGGGGCGGATGTGACTGGAAAATTGAAGAACAGATGGAAAAAAGCAAAGAACAACCGGTGTGGCGTTTAAAGGTTCGGGGTGTAGAAGGAAAATCAAGTTGGGGGAGGGGAATTGGATAATGAAAAGACTATGAGTAGCTGCTCTTAAAAAAACACGTTATAGGAAAAAAAGAGGGATAAAAGGAAAAAGTCAGTCGGGTAATCACCGCACAAGGTGGAAATGAGCAATATCGGCAGAAAAGGCAGGGGGGGATTGAAACGATTTCAATCTTTCGGGCGGAGGAAACAGACATTAAATAGACAAAAAGATAGCAAAAATGTGTCCGAGGAGATATTGGGCCACTAGCCGCGGGGGAACAAAAATAGAAATTATTTCCTAACCTCTATAAAAAATTGCTCACTGAGGGAAAGGAAAGAAGAAACTTGCAGCGATATGAAAAATGAACTTAAAGGAAAAGCTTCGGGGGGGGAAAGTTGAAGGTGAAAGGGCAGCAACGGTCTTATTGGGGTGAAGTAAAATTCCAATTTCAAAAGGAACAGTATTCATAGGATCGATCGGAAAAGAGGGGGGGTCTACGAACGCGCCGTTCCGCTGCATCGTAAAACACTACTGGTTCACGCATTCAAACGCAGAAGGGTTGAAATCAGGGGAAAGGTAGAGTTGGGAGGGTATTGGCGGGGTAGTGAAGAACCAAAGTAGTGGGGGTGAAGGAAAATTCCAAAAGACAGCGAGGGGGGGGGAGCGCCGAAAGAGTCCAATCCTCAAAGCAACCGTTGAACTATTCTCGAAGGGACTGAAAGAGTAATTTAACACTTTCTCTTCATGAAGGGTGGAGTGGGTCGGATCTGGGGGCACATGTTATTTTCGAACTTCCGGGTAAGCACCGTAGGGGGGTAGAACCCAGATTATTCGCGTTTCACTAAATGAATTGAGAATACAGGGGTGTGTAACTAAAACCATTTCATGGAAAAAGTCGAGGGCGGGTTTGAAAAAAACGCTTCAGGGGGCGTTAAATAAATGCCTAATAAGGCGAAAAGGGACCTGAAAAAGGAGGAAGTCGCGCATGGCAGAGGGGAGTGGTGGGGTGGGGAACTGCGCAAAGCTACGCAAACAACGCGAAGTAGCGGGGAGAAAGTTCGCGTCGGCAAAAAAGGACGAAAATTTGAGAGAGAGGTGATGGGCGAAACGCATTGGAACTGGGTGGTCCTCCGAAAAGAATAAGGCTCTCCCGCCTTTTGGAAAAAAACGCTGTTGTGAGGGCTTTGGAATCCCAAGACTCCAAGACTCCAAAGTTTTGGGAAATCAAAAAAAAAAATTGGGGAGCCAGGACATGGAATTGAGAACGGAAAAGTGGATGTATTTGGGCGGGAGTTGGCCAATGAGAAGGGGGGGGGGGGGGGGAGGGAAAGAAAGGAAGGGTAGTCCAGTCTTAGTCCGAATTAATTTGAAGCACGGGTTAGGTCGCAGCCGGGAGAAAGTCAACTGGCATCTTGTGCAGAATCCGGGCTGACTGGTGAGGCAAGCATAGATAAAAAGGAGTGGGGGTCAAAAAGAAAGAACAGACACCCTGAAGGGGGTGTAAAATTTCAGGGGCAGGAAGGCGGACAGAAAGTTTGACGAAAACCGGAAATATCGTGAACACAAATGAGTGGGGGGTGATGGTTCTGACAATCATCAAAGCCAGCAGAGGGAGAAGTTAACGAAGAGACTGATACCAATCAGCAAACTCGGGGGCAATCGAGGAAGCCGAACATAAAAAGGATTGGGGGGTCGGAGATCGGAGAAATAATTGGGGGCGCGAAAGAAAATGTCTGGGGGAGGCATCAGGGTTAGTGGAAGTTTACAACAAGGTCTCTAAATGGAGGATTGTACCATCCCTGGAAAAGGTATTCACAGTCAAAAGGGAGGATGCGGCCAAAGTGTCGCGTATGTAAGAAAGAACGGCTCTTGACCGGGAGTGGTGATTCAGGGGAAAACCTCGAAGCCGCGGATAATCTTTCTACAAGCCATCTTGTGCGCTCAGAACAAAGGAGCCCTATCAATCCCTCGTGAAAAAGTTTAACGGACGAAAATCCTGATTGGATAAATTAGCAATTTGTAGTATCTCTGCCAAAACCTTGAAGCAACTAAACTCGGGAGCGGTCTAGGAAAATCTTAAGGGGCACAAATTTCAAAAGGATGGGGGGGGGAAGGCGCGCCTTGACGGAATAGAAGAATCTGATTTTTGGGTCTTAAACGGAAAGTTGACATATCAGGAAAATGAATCTGAAACGAGCCGGTGTTTTCACACTTTGGAACTTAAATCACTCTGAGACGGTGGGTTGCTTCTACTCAGGAGCCATCTGGTCTGACTCTGCAAGTGCGTCAAATCAAAAAAGGTCATTTGCGTGTAGTAGAGCTGGAACATCCTATGGGGGGGAAATCTAAAGATACGTTTATTTTTAACCTAAGACTCTGGGGCACTAGATGGATGTCAGTTTCCTGTATTAGGGGGTCTCATGAAGGTGAATTTCTTATTTTGACCTTGAGGGTTTGGTTAGTTTTAGATTGAGTGGACCCTGGAACTAGAAAAAAAGCCCATAGAAAATGGAATTAATGAAAGGAAACTTCTTACTTCCTTCAGCGGCGCGATTCAGTGAAGTCTAGCGGAATTGGAAAATGGGATTGGGGAGACATTGTGAAAATTTCTCATTCTGCAATTCAAGGAGAAAGTTTGGTCGAAGGAGAATATTACGATGATAACTTATTTAAGCAGCGAAAAAGGGGGGAAAAGGGTCCTGCAATTAAAGGGGAGGAAAAAAAAAAAATCTTTAAAGAGCAGACACGGCCAACCCCAAAGTTCCTCCGTCATAAATGGAGGAGGATAAACAAACTTCTTAAAAGGGGGACTTAAAAAGGGCGAGGAATCAGATTGGCGGCGGATGTGAGCATAAAATGTGTAGATCGAGAACAAAACTGGGCGAAGTTCCAGGGCGTCGGAAGGGGGCGATTCCGCTGAAGCCTGGAAATGGTAGGGGGGGGGTAAACTCGACACGGAACCTCCCATTGTGGGGACTGTGGGGGTATGCCATTACACGGCAAATCAAAATGTTAAATCTCTATTAATGAGGGTAGGAAAGAAGGTCAAAAGACGTAGTCTTTTCTCCTAAGTGACTCGCATTAAGGAGAGGGAGAGAAAAAAAAATTTCCGGAGGATGAGGGAACAAAAACACTTATTAAATTATAAAAGGAGAAAGAATACAAATAGGGGTTGGCCTCGGAGGAAATGTCCAGGGGGAATACTCCACAGCTAAATAACCGGATTTTTCCGAAAACGTAAGAGAAGCCATGTTTTGTGGTCCATCACTCGAGATAAAGAAAAATGACCTTAAAACGTGACGAGTTTTGAGGTCAACTCCTGAATTCCACATAGACGCGATTCCGTACCCGGGGACCTGAAAAAATAGTTTCTAGCGGAAATTAAGTGATGCCGTCCATAAAAGCTAGAAGGCTTAGCAAGTGCCGAAAGGTCTTTTAGGGGGGTCAAAAATAGGGGGGGGGAAACAGGCCTACTGAAATTGCAAAAGATGGAGGGAAAAATTGGGGTGGGGTTTAGAAAAAGAGTCCTCAGGGCCTATAAAGAAATTGGGGAGGATACAGGTGAACTAGTTTAAAAAGGTAAAAGGAAAGAATTATGAGAGCATTCTTCAAGTCATTCAGACATCGTCAAGAGCCAGATACGAAAAATTGTAGCATGACGGAAGAATGAGAAAATATATTATTTCGCAAATAAAACGGGGGAACATGGTCAACCTACGCCCTCAACTTCTTTCGCCGGGAAAAATGAAGGACAGACGGACGATCAGAATTGCTCTAGATATCGAGTAAAAGGGGGCGGACGTGAAAATTTTGACTTAATTTTCAGGAGGAACGCCTCGAAAATGGATAAAAAATCCTTCAAGTAAACTGACTCTAAAGAAAAAAATCATAGAGGACAAATATAAAAAGTCAATCAGACCTTGACTCGGGAGGATAAATCATCAAGGAGTGAAAATGCCTCAGAGTCCCATTGGGTACCGACAAAGTGGCTTCGTTGGCGCGAGCCTGCAAAATATTATCCGAGGCGCCTGCGCAGCGGCGGATTCCGTTCAAAGGGAAACGAGAGAGGTATCGAAGGGGGAAATAGGGGACCCGCATTCTGAATGTTGGATAAAAAACAATCAGATGGTTTTAAGCCCCAACGCTCTCAAGAAACAAATTCGCAAAGGGCGTTCTCTACATTGAAGCGGATTCGGATCTAGGTGGGGAGGGGGGTGGGTTTTTTGCAAAATGGAAAAGGCACAGGCGTCTGGAAGGTAGATCGGGGTGAAGGAAAATGGTGTCGAGGTTGGGGGGGGGAAACGTGCTCTTCTGCAATCCGAAAACGAGGGGGGGGCGAGACGGTGGGCATCCGAAAGAAAAATAAAACTTGCCAAAAACCAACCAAGAACGGAACTGTTAGGGCTTAAAAAAAATGCAGAGAAAGGTGGGGAAACTAAATAGGGACGTGGAATGAAGTGGAGAATGTTTCGACGGGAAGAAACAAAAAACAGGAACTTATCTCGAGTTCTAGATTCCTAAAGCGAAATCAGTGCGGACTTCAGAACGAAAGTTATCTCTGGCAAAGGGAGAAAATAGGTGTGGGGGCCACCAACCCCAGTAAGACGAGCCTAAATCAAACATAAAAAGGTTATGGGGATCATTGGATAGAGTTGACAAAGCAACTCTTTTAGTGGTTATCTTCGCGTAAAGGGAGACTCGCAATGCCGGGTCTTGGATGGGAAGAAGGGAAATCAATGGTCCTGGCAAAAAATAAAAAAGGTCCAAGATGTTGTGGTGAAAGCAGATCGATCGCAGAGCGCCGGGTATTCGTAAGGGTTACGGGGGAAGGGCAGCCTTTGCAAGGCTGGGAGGTCTTCAGGAAGGGGTGGCCTGTGCGATGACAGGGAAACGATCCAAAAGCAAAGGGTTTTGGGTCTGAAGAGCAGAGTGGGGCAACAGAACTTCCCGAGGGAAGAGAAAAGGTGCCCGTGAAGGAGAAAAGGGAGAATCTGACAGTCAACATGTGCTCTTCTCAGTGAGCAATACTTGAATGTACAACCTCTTTGAAGGGGACCAAAAAAAGACGGGGGGACTCAATAAAAAAGAAATCCCGGGATTCCGGAGCAAAAGTCAGGGTGACCTTTCTCAAAAATATGGGATTAATGGGCAGCGGGCGCGGAGCCAGGGGGGGAACACGCGGTTGGGAAAAAAGTCTTGCGAAAAAACTAAGCCCGAGGACCTAAGTGCGGGCGGGATCAAGATGGGGAATTGGGGGGGAGGAAGAAAACGGGCTTCACGGGATAACGTTTGAGCAAGAAAGGCGCGATGGGCCTCGCCTCCAGGAAAAGGGGGAGATGCGCTACTTGCAGAAGGCAGTTGAAAAAGTTCGACCCGATTCTTCATTATTAGTAGAGAACAAAAAGGAGGCCGCACGCAACGAGCCTCTATAAACTCTTTGGGGGAAGGGGAAAAAGGGGGAAAGGGAAAACAAAAACCGGTCATCCTAAAATTAGGGAATTGATAAAGTGGATCTCTTAAAGGAATAGGACCACGGACGAAAAATCAACTGGGGGGAAAAAGTCCTAAAGTCTAGGAACAAGAAAACCAAAAGTAATCAGAAGAGCAATGGTTCAAAAGCAGAGGAGTGATCGAAAGGGGTCCTTAAAGATTTGGATTCATCGGAGGATCCGTGCGTACAGCAAACAGCAAAGGCGACCTTAAACTCGCAGTTGCTTTTGGGGCTTCGTTTGAGGGTAGAGAGACATTACTCTTGGGGGTCTGGTCAAAAAAACGACCGAATACTTCTGAGACAGCCAGGAGATGAAGAAACAAATTACTTCGTGGGGGGGAATTGCGCCGGAGCAGGAGGGGGTCTTAACTAAGTGCCGCCCAGCGCGGGCAAAAAGTCTCTTGAAACCACGCAGTGAAATGCAAAGCGGTGGTCATATTACCTCTCACGTTTGGTTGGGCATGTTTGGGGAAAAGAGGGGGAAACTAATAAGCATGTTTCTTACACTGGAACCATCAGAGAAAACCACCCCTAACCGAGAGGGTCTCGGCTGGTCAGAAATACTCTGCCGGGGAAAGTGGAAGTTTGGAATCAGTCGGGAGAAGGGGGGAGGGTCATTGGAACATCGAGAGGGGGGGGAAAAAGGACTGGG
>Ga0179593_1387473_pt1 | contig 21895 bp, 24 predicted proteins | sample CZODoug2_1_08_16_FD_185931 | JGI IMG/M metagenome (GOLD analysis project Ga0179593, IMG submission 185931) | Vadose zone soil fungal communities from Angelo Coast Range Reserve, California, USA - CZODoug2_1_08_16fungal (PacBio error correction) | ecosystem: Environmental > Terrestrial > Soil >...
AAAAGAATATCTTCTTCTACTCAGCCAACGCCAAATACAGGGCCGTGGAGTGGCAAAGCAAAAGTGAAATCCCCCAAATGGAAAAGCAAAGGCGATGACGAAAACCTTCAGAAATCCCTGCAAAGAGCAAATAAAAACCAGCTCGGCGCGGCGACGCTCGCGGGCGCTGGGGGAGTACCATAGAAAAAGGGCCGAACAGAAAGGACCGAAAGAAGGCCCACAGTCAGGGTGTCTTAGAGGGGGCAAATCAACGGTGTTACGTTAAACCTCTCTTATGTGATTAAAAGCCTTACAGAAGAACGAAGGGCAGGGTAGGCCGACAAATGGGATTCAGTAGGGGTTACCTCGGGGGGGAACGGAACTAAAAAACCTTTGGAAGAGCGTTCGCAAAAAGTCTAGGGCAGACATTCGTGATTCTTCCTCAGAGACTGCAGGCAGGGGGGAAGAAAGCACAAAAAAGGGTTCATGGGAAGAAATCGTCACGATGATGGCAATTTATTGCGTTCAAGGTTGGAACGACAGGTTGCCAAACAACACAACCCTTGGGGGCAGGGCTGCACCTGTTGGGGTCTAGACTGCTAGAAGAAAATGAAGAAACAGGAAAGCGGACTGCTGGAAAGGAGGGGGTGCAAGGGAATTCATCATGGGAAGCAAACGTCCAGTACATGAGTCGTTAAAAAAAAGAGACGGCCCCTGCAAAACTTGCGAAGACAGGCGTCGTCACCGGAACGAAGTCCAGACGCTGCGGCAGGGACAAGGTGATGTAGATAAATGAGGTATGGCTTCTTGATACCAAAGGCCACAAAAATGAAAATTTGAAACGGAAAAGAAAAGAAATCCCGCGACAGGCTGGTTCAGACTAGTGGTCCGAACAGAGCGTGGGTCCCACAAAATACTGGCATCTGTCAATTAAGGCCAGAATAAAATTGCAAGAAAGAAAAAAATGCTGAGAGGGGAGAGGCATGGGAATTAGCAGATTCCAGGTGGTGCTGGGAAGACTACACCGAAGTGGATGGAAATGCGGTACAGAACAAATTGACCTTACATCAGGGTTATGCGCGGGGGTTAAATAGGAAAGAAAAGGGGGGAAAGATGCGGTACGGGGGAAGCATATAGGAACCTCTTCTACACTAAATAAAAGAAGGAGAGAGGGCAAACACAGCGTGACCCGGGCCGAACAACTTCCCCGCTGAGAACGTACCGGCCGAAAGAATACCGACAAGTACCGCAAAAGGTGTCAGTTCTAGCTGGGCTATGTCCGAAAAGGCGCATCGTAAAGGGAAGGACTTCGAGGATTGTTATTACACTAGACTACGAAAGGAGAGATAGAAAAGCAAAGTGGGGGGTCATGGAAGAGGAACTTCCAGTGGAGAAAACCGCATACCGCGACCGGGCGAGGGGGGGGCGAAAAAAAAAAAAATCGTCAGATTCAACGACAAGCCGAGGGGACAGCACTCAAAGATCAAATTTCCGGTCTTGACGAAAAGGTTGTATTTGGTTTAGCAGTCTGAGACGATCAAAACAACCCAATGCACCGGGAGAGAAAAAGACAATCGACCCACAAGAAAAATGATCGCCCGAGCATTTAGAAATCCACAGAGCAAAAAAGGAGAAGCAAAGTGGAAGGATAGTGGAAAGGAAAAGTCCAGAGAGAAATAGCAAGAAACCCTCCGCCTGGGACTCGCCATCGTCTATGGGTCTTTCCTGCCACGAACGACCTAAGTCATCGATGCCATTTGCCGAAAATGAAGAAAAGGAGCTCAACTCTTATTTTGACAGGCCATCATCAAGAAAAAAGGAGCGACTCGACGCACATCGACGAAGGCGCCATGCAGAGGGTCCTCTTACATACGTTTCTTAAGGCTCACCAGTGGAGGGAAAAAATAGAAAAAGCACAGAGCTGGGAAATAAACGGATCCGGGTCACGTCTCAGCAACAGCCGTATAAGGAAAATTGACCCTAAGTGGAATAAAGGCCCGAGAGAGGTAAAGGGGTCAGATGAAAGTACAAGCCAATGAGAGATAATAAACGAACAAGGAGGGGGGGGGGGACAATGTAATGAGAAAAAAAAAAAAAAAAAAATCATACCCCAAATGGTGACAACGGCAGAAAACCTAACCAAGGAAACGAAAGAGAGTAATGAGCAGGTGCAGATACGAAAGAACTCTTCGATCTTTCCAACCGGTATGAAGGTAAGCAAAACATACGGCCGATACAAAGTGGGTCTATTTCCCATGACCCGCTCGTAACAGAATCGGAGATGGGACAAAAGAAAAACCGAGCTAACAGGTCGTCGTCGCTGACACTCAAAAAGGGGGGACCCATTTGCCAAACAATCGGGCATAGGCGGAGGAGGTCTGGGGGGGGGGAACTTGAGTGTAAGGCTGATGACACCAGAACCCAACAAAACTCTTGATGAAAGAAAAAACGCAGACCGGGAAGAGAAAAATCAGAATCTTAGGGCAGCTTCCTTCTGATAGGGGGCTGCGGCAAAAGAAAGCTTCGTATCCCTCTCGTAGGGGGGAACCCCCAAATTGGTAAACACCTGCCACAGTGAAGGATCTCGGAAGTCGGCCGGACTTCTGGGATCGGGGGGGAAAAACTGATTAAGCGTTTCCCTCGACTTGTTAACAAATGGTGGTGGAGGGGAAAATAAGGAGAAGTAAAAGAGGGGATTATACATGGTGCGGGTAAAATTCATTCGCCTGGCATGATAGCGAAAAGAAGTTCAGACGGAGGGGGAGGGCGGCGCCCAGCCTTTAACACCGTTACCAGAAAGAAGCCACAGGGAAGGGCAGTTCACTTACGGGCCCAAGCCGGGAGGAACTCTCAGGCTCTGGGCGAGGGAAAAAAAGAAAACGCCGCAGGGGGATAGGCCGCAGTACTATTCAGAGCGGTAAGAGGGGGAATAAAAACCTTCAACCCTAGAGCTATCCGGAGGAAGGGGCTTTGAAAGGGGCGAAGAGAGTATTCAAGAGAAAGAAAGAAAAAACTCGCCAGGAGGGGGGGGGGTTAAAACAGCGTTTGTGATCGGCAAACCAGTCTTTGCAGCGACTCCAGGGGAAGGAGGCTCCGTTGGATCAAGAGTTGGACTATTAATGTAAGGGCCAGCCTGCAGATCGAGACGCAAGAACAAGAGAGAGCCTCGCCTGTTCTCACATACCGAAGAGGTGGGGAGAAGAGTGGACTTTGGCGTCGTCGAATCAGCAAAAAATCAACACAACGCCATCGCCGCCGAGGTTCCTCTTTAACGGGCTGACAGTGGAGTTGGAGGACGAAGATAAGGGCTTCGAGTATCTCCAAGGATTAAGTTCTTTTCGGGGGGGGGGACAAAAATGAAAGAGAGAAGAGGGAAAAATAGGAGAATTGTGGATTGGGAGATTTTATTTGGCAAGCCCACCCCTCCCAAGTACAGTTTACCGATGAGGGAAGTGGGTAACAAGCGGGAAAGGAGCTTCATCGGAAAAGGGGAAAGAAAAATGGTCGAGAACAAAGAGTAGGGGGGGGAAAGGAGAGGGGAAAAAGTATAGGGAAAGCCGGAAGGAGTGAAAAGACCTCTTTTTCACCATCACGGGGTTCTCACTCCAGAGAAAGGAAGACCCTTTAGCATGGTGGGGGAGGCCGTTGGAATCTCAAAAAGATAAAATTGGGAAACAAAGTCATCGAATTGATTTCATGACGAAAACCGACAGTAAAAGGTAGGAAAAACGAAAGCTTCTGACGACAATGATTTCGCAGAACCCGCACACGTAGAAATGAAACTTCAAGTCCTCTTCGCGATTGTCTTTGCTGGCGCGGTGGAAGCATCGGAAGAAGAAATATAGCCAAAACGGGTCTATTCTGAAAGCGGGGAAGGAGCTCTATGGTGACTGGGGTGCTTTATCTCAGTCTTCCCTTCCCACTTAAGACTCCAAAAAATGATGCCAACGGAGGAAGAAGGAAAGCTTGGGAGCTGATGGAAAGGACCGTTGGTGAAAGAAAAAAAAGCAACTGACCCCAATCGCTATCTGGTGCTAATAGCTGGAAAGATACCATTATGGAGAAACTACCCATGATCCGTACTCAAAAAAGGATGGGGGGGTCTTTCACGAAACAAATCCACCGGCATCTTAAAGAAGACGGCCGAGCCCTTTATCTGGGGGGAGATAACATAGACGCAGGACGACATTAACGTCTTAACTGTGGGTTGACAATTCAGTGAGAGGTCAACGGGGCAGAGTCCTGAAAGGTTAATCTGATAAAAATATTTTCCTTCCGCAAAAAGAGAGGAATAAATGCGGGTTGGAAGGAGAATAAAATCCCTTCATGAAATCACCTGATAAAAAATAATACAAAAGAGTTATCGGGGGGAGACTAATAACAGACATCCACAACCGGGAAGTAGTCACCGCTTACGGCGGGGGTGTAAAAAAAGAAAGAAAGCCGGCGGGGAGGATAAAAATTCACTGCCGGATGCTTCAAACCTTTGTGAAAAACTATTTGGGGTTTCGCGAAAGCTAAAGGGGCGGCAGGAAGCCGTGGTCTGAAGAGCACCTCTGGTAAAAAGGAAGGGAGACTTCCAAACAAAGTGAAACCAATGATGATTGTCTCCACCGGGACCCTTTTTCTGGGTCCCACGGGTGGGTGGTGGGGGTCGGATTAGCAAACACTGGCCGCAAAAAATAGAAATAAAAAATTCCCCTATGGGCGTTCTCGCCACCAAGGTCTTAGAAGGAAAAAAGAAGAAGAGGGAACCAGGTGACAGACGGGGTTGACGTTTCATTTACCAAAAAAGAGCTGCGGGGGATAAATTGGTGGGGGGTGTTGGTGGGGGGTTGTTGTGTCAACCCCCAAACAAAACCCCACCCCCACCACACCACCACCCCCCCCCCACCAAACCCCACCCCCCCCCCCCCGCCAACCCCCCCCCCCCCCCCCCCCCCCCCCCACCTTTGGTCCTGGGAACAAGAGAAAAAGAGGGTCTACTTGTTTTTCTTCAATAAACGGTCCTGGTACGTAAAACGAAGCCGAAACTTATTCTTGGGTAGCAACGATAACGGGTACTAGAGGTACTTTTCGGTGGTGGAGGGGCGGGTCACTTTTGGACATTGGGAGGTGTTTTCTTAGAGGTGTCAGTTACGTATAGAAGCCTTGGTACGGTTTATCTAAAGGGGGTAAACCCCTACGAGCTATCGGCCGTAGAAAAATGCCGGGGGGAAAATTCCCTTATACAGGCGACCGTGATCGCGGAGGGAACTGAAAGGTCGAAGTTCCCCTTCATATGGAGACCTGCAGGGAGATGCCGAAAACGGGGGTGAGCATGTCGACTAAAGATGAAGAGGAATAAAACAAGCAAAATGCGAAAAGTCGGGAGGAAATTGTCAGCAAATCATGAGGAAAAGTGGGCCCTGGAGAGCGCTAATCATACGCTGGGTGAATAGGCCAAAGACTTGACAAATCCATTTCAGCTGGGGTATGACGAGGGTCAAAGGAAATTCTTCCCTGTACAATTCACGCCAAGAGAAGGAGGAGGGGGGGGTCAGAGGGGAGGAGGCGGTGGTTCTTTTGGCTCAAGGTGCGATAGTAAGAAAAGGGCTAAGAGCAAAATCAAACCACTCTCTACTTCGATGGAGGGCTTCAGCTCTTGTAGGCAGATAATTTGAGTGGGGGTAGGTTTATTGTCCTTTTATATCCCGGGAGGGGGGGAGGCTGTTTTATCGGGCGAATTAAAACAACTAAACGGAGGGGAAAAAGAGGGTCCCTCGGAAGGATGTTTTCACCCCTGTCCAGCGGAGGGGCTCCTGTTCGAAGCAGAAAGAGTGGTTGGAAACCATAGAAGGTCGAGTAATTGGCTGAGACACTCTTAAGCATGTCGGCTAAAAAGTTCCCCATAAATAGGCGAAGAGGCAGAGCATCTGACCTGAGGAGGGGGGCACCAATTCATCTTAATACACAACGGGAGAGGGTCCCGTCCCAGATGGGAAGGACAGAGGGGTTCCAAGCTCGAACCCACGAGAGAAAAGACGTCTAAAAGGGGGGGTCGCGGAATGGAGGGGCGACGGTATGCCGTAAAAAAAGAGAGGGTTCCGCCTATAGGTCCATGGAAGGAGGGGTAGGAACGGGGATCTTTTCTGCAAGGCGGTCGCAGGGAGCCTAGGTTCCCCCTATCATTGGAGAAAGGAAAAAAAGGACTGAGGTGAAAAAAGGGGTAATTCCGGGATAACCGAACGCCAGCTGTACGGGCCTTGGATGTACCGAGGTTCAGACCCGGAGGGGGGACGGGGGACCGTAATAAAAAAAGGGAAAACTGAGCAATAAAAGCAGAGCACTCAGAAGCACTGGGGCAAGGCCGCAAGAGCGTAAGAGGAGGGGACCGAAGTGAAACGGGCGTTTGCTGGGAAAAGGAAGGGGTACCCAGTTCCGGGCTTGAAAGCAAGGTCAGCGGCCGTGGGGTTGTTTCAAAAAAAGCGCGAGAAAGGGCGCAGGCGCAAGGTTAGTTCTTCCTCCGACGAGACATCACAAAGCGGGAAGAGGGATCAGCAAAATGGGGCGGCAAAAGAGGACTCGGTGAAAAATGCGCGAGGACCAAGGAGCAAGTTCCTGAAGAAGTCGAAGGAGGACAATATCGTCCCTACTATTTGGAAATCCGATAGAAAAAAAATGGCGATAATATTTCCAACAGCCGAGGAAGAAAAGGAGGGGGGAAGAGGAAGCATACATGGACCGCAAAAAAGTTCGCGAATAGGCCCAAGGTGTGCCACGCCGGAACAATTAACGGCCCCTAGCGTAAGAGCAAAGGAAGACAAGAACCATACATTGGTCTGCGGTTCGACAAAGTTCAGGAATGGGATTCGTGAAAGTTCAGGAAAAGGGGGTCTGAAAAACCGATAACGGGAGCTGCGGGCCCGCAACCATAAAATCCGAGGAAAAAAAAAGGACGGGTAGGGAAAGGAAAATAGTTGTGGGAAACTTTCGGCTACGACCCATGGGAAAAAAGAACATGCTTTAAGAGGGACCTGCAGGGGAATCAGACGAGAGAGAGGAAGACATTGTCACGACGCATTCGCAGGCGACATCACTCTACTGGTTGTCTGGGACTTGAAAACGAGGGGGACTTGCTATCAGGGATGCTGGGATAAGAAATCCCATCCCAAACTCCTCACTTCAGAAGTAGCCGCGGACGAAGAAGGGTGCAGTACGGAAAGGTTGTATTAACCAAAAAGATCCAAGGCCAGAGAGAGAAAGAGAATTTGAAAATTGCTTGGTTTAGGGTCTAGGGGTTGTATCTGACGCAAGTCCATTGGAATGGCGTTGGGTGGGGACACATACTACACTGGCTGCTCAAAAAAAAAGGTATGAGGAAAAAAATAGATATTACCTTCAAAGTTAGGACAAACCCGACACGGAAAATATTCGTTGGTTAAAGATACAAAAGAAAGCACATACACCAGAATGTAGGCTCGAGCTTCGATGGCTTAGAGAAGCCTGCCAAGGGAATCAACTGGATCTACGTCATCACCAGTACGAAATTCTGCTGCGAGCTCGAAAATTGCTTCTCGGGGGGGGGGAATGGAGTAGCAGACATCTCTCCCACAACGCAAAACACAAGCAATGGAAAGTCTGGAGGATGAAGGGGGTTAAAAGGGGACAAGAGAGGAGGAGGGCAATCCTGGAAAGGAACGAAATGTTTTAAGCTCGAAAAGTGGGTAAGGCGCCCAAAGTGAAAAAACTCGAGGTTCACTCCCCCCCACCCCGAAGAAAACCGGGTTCATCTCTTGGGGAAGAAGAGGAGGGGATCGTGAGCAAAAGCTAAGGTCTTATCCCTAAGGAAAGGTGTATACGCGAGGTTCAAATGGGCCAGAGGAGTCCCTGAACTCTTATTCTCCGATAGGAAAATGGGTGAAACGAAAGTTTCCAAAAGGGGCTAGGGGAGGGGAAATGGGGGAAGAGAGGAAAGGGGAGAGGAAGGAAGCTTCAGCTTCTCTGTAAAGGTATCTGGCACGGGGGGGAAGTCATCAGAAGAAAAGCGGAGTCACGGAATCTATCTGCTGAAAGCGGCACTAATTGAAAGGTCACTCTCCCCGTTGAGCCTTGAGGGAAAACGGAAAACGAGGAAAAAGAGATCGGGCCCTGCGGAGGTAGCTAGGAACCCTCTTAATCCTCGCGAAGACTTTGCTGAGCAAGGGAAAGCAAGAACGAAGACGAGACTTCAAATCCTTAACTTTCCTAAAGACGTGGGTCCAACAAAACGGAGAGGGGAAAGGTCCGAAGGATCTACTTACTCCGACAGGCAGGAAAAATGCGGAAGAAAGTTGCGGCTGGTATCCTTCAGGTCCCTGTTTGTGAAAAAAACCGAACTACATAATCTAAAAAGGAGGGGAAGGGAAGTCAAAAAAAACCAACCACTCCAAGGACTGCACAGAGTTATTCGCGTGGGGGGTAGAAAGTAAAAAAAGGGGGGGTACTCCATTCCACTTGGGAAAGGGGGGGAATATAACCTAGTGCTAAGACGGCAGAAGAACGTCTAGCTTACGAAGAGGAACATTGACAATACACTCGTCCAAAAAACTTTCCCGAGCGAAGGGAAAAAAAGATGTAACTAAAGAAAAAAAGCATTCCCGCCGAAAATGTTTTGGGCATGGGAATAGGGTTCGTTTTTGCGTGTTTCCTTGAAGAAGGGAACGCGAAACAATTGGTAAAGACCGAACGCGGGGGATTACACTCCTTCGGTTTGACACGCAAGGGTCTCTAAAGAAGGGGGGTGAAGTTTATTGGGGGAAGGAGGATCTCACCTGGAGAAATCTTTTATATATACGAAATTACCAAGCTCCTGTACAAGGGGACGCCAAAAAAGAGTGAGATGAGAAAAAGGGAAAGACGATTAGTTCAGAAAGAGGGACATATTCTATTCCGCGGGTGCGCCAGAGGTTAAACTTTTGTAATAAGATTCGCGATCACTCCATATAAGACTAAAAGGGGAGAAAACAAAAAAAGACCGGAAATGATATACACTCATTGGCATAAGACACCCTCATAAAGCATAGCAAAAGACGTTGCAGGCTAGGTGGGGAGAAACATTTAAAATCTCCAGCAAAGGGAAACAACCGTGGCCCAGCCGCGAGCAACAAGAAAGCTTGAAAATTTGGAGGGGGGAAGGGGTGACAAATCGAGAAAGTACCGCCCGTCAAATCTCTGCCCTTTGGGGACGAAGATGCCAGGAATTCACACAGCTCTATTTCGGCTCTGCAAAAAGCAGCCATCCAATCGGCTCGGAAACTCATACGGGCGAACGTCCAGGAGAGACTCATCTCGGAAAAGATGAAGAAGGGGAGGAGGAACTACTCAAACCCTTATTAAATCGCCAGAAGAATCACTTCAGGGGGAGCAGCGAACGTGTGAAAAAAGAGGAACGGCACAATAATCCTGGAGGGAAAAAAAAGGGGGCTCACGCCCGATTATAAGCAACCGAGGCGAGAGCAAACGGGTACGAGTAGAAAGAAGATTCTGTCAGCGTTACTAAAAGAGCCAAAAAAGTTAACGGCAAAGTGGGAGAAAGCAAGAAACCAGGGTCAAAAAGGTGAACTCGTACCCTGATTCCGTGAAGCATCGAATCACGCTTGTCTTTAAAAGAGCTTACCTACTAACGGCGAGTATAAAAATCCGGAAGTCCGCTTGAGGGGAAAAAAGGCCGATCTCTCGCACGTCTCTGGTCAATTACAAGACCACAACTCTAGGGGAAAACCCGTCTAGAGGAGTGGCAAATCATTAGTAAGCTCTGTTCATGTAAAATAGGACTAGGGAGGAAAGTTGGCTAGGGGGGTAGAGGAGTGTACTTGGGGAGGGGGAGGCCAATCAAACCATCCACGCCGCGGGTTATTTCAAGAAAAAGGAAAAGAAGGCCGTCCAAACAAAAAAGACGAAACCTTAGAGTTTATCAGATTCCGCGAGGGGAAAAAGAGGTTCTGAAAGCACTTCTGCAACGCCGGGAATCGTAGAAATTGGCCGCACCTCCTACATATTGTTGGAACCCTCTTTATCATCCAGCACTGGGTAGTCGGAAGAAAATACGCAGGAGGGAGGGCTCGGGTTGAGAAAAAAAATAAACGGAAGAACGGGGAAGACGGGACCATGGGGGGGGGATTTGTCAATAAGGGTCTCCGATACGAGGGGGGGTGAAGGGCTTCGCAAAGACGAGAGATGGAGCGAAAAAACAGTCCTTGAAAGGAGTTTGCCGGGAGGACAGCACTCTGGTAAAAACACGCCTGATAAACCCCGGGACGAACAAGACATCTCAATTAGGCCCCACCGGACCGCCGGGTTCCTGGGTGGCCAAAAGTCCTCTTCTCCACTGACAAAAAAAACCATGAGCGCCGGAGGAAGACCGATGGACGGAAAGGCAGGTCGGCCGGGGTAACCGACCAAGGTCACCCGATCAGACCGAGTAAGGATCAAGGGATTGAAAAGGAACATCCCAAGAGCGATCTTAGAGTAAAAAACTCGCTTTTGACCGGGTGTGGGGTTGAAAGGAACAACTCCTTCGAAATGGTTCAACTAAGGAAGAGGCAGTAAGACCGTGGGCTCGAGGGGTGACTAGGTCCTTCATACTGAAACTGAAACAACGACAGCAAAAAAAGGGAGCTACAGGAATCGACTTTCTACCTCGCCTAAAGAGTTCTAGCGTGACCTTTGGCAGTAGTATATTCGGAAGAGAAAGAACATATGACCAGAAGTCGGGGGGAAATTGGCATGTTGTAAAGGCTGGAGAACGATGTCGAGGAGGGGGCGTCTTAATAAAAAGTAGAATTGTTTGGAGGGAGGGAAATTGAAAAGAGGAAATCTGAGATTTGGAGGTGAAGAGGGGGGAAAAGCCAAATTCCTCAAAAAGGGTTGCGGGGTTTTTATCACTCCCAGCAGGCGCCAAGCGGGAGGGGTATCTAAGAGAAATGACCGAAAGGTTAATATCTCTCACACACCTTAGAGGGAGAGGATTAAAAAAGTCGGCAATCTGGCCGTGAGTGACTCCGAGGGGGGGCGAACACACTTTCACGCGGAGTGGATCAAACTCCCTCATCCAGAGAAACCGGGAGGGCAGGGGTGGGGCAAACCGTTGGACAAAGATCAATAGAAAAGGACCAAGAAAAAGATTTTTCAGTCTGGTGCAACGAAAAAAAGAAGGGTAACACAGCAGCTGAAGAAACCGAAAACCGGGAGAGGAGCAAAAGAACGCCACTACAGAAAAGGACCCAGAAACGATGGATGCCAGTTGCTTGACAGGGGGGAAGAATCGACGAGAAAAGCACGGGAGCAAAAATCAACGGCTATGCGTTCTAAGAGAAGTAGATGAGCTCTATGGCGGGGAGAGGGGAGGGGAGGGGTGTATGCAGAACTCAGCCCAAAAAAGGAATAAGCCAAGTGAAGAATCAAGGAAAGAGGTTGCTGACTTCCTAATTAGACGAAAGGCTTTGTGCATATCAACAAGATGTGAACACCCCTGCGCAGGTGGGGATAAAAGCGGGAGGAAGAGCCGAGGGGCAAGAAAAAGGAAAATGGAAGACGTCTGGTCGATAGGTTGACGGGGGAGGTCGCCACTCCTCCCATCCAGGGCGAGGGGAGATAAAAGCCGTATAGCAAAGGGGAAGAGGGTCGACAATAGCATTGACACACACTCAGGAACGTCAGGACGTGTTGGGCACCGGAATATTTCACCCTGGAGAAGGGTAGGAGGGGGTAACGTTTTGTATCATGTGTGCGATGAAGAGGGGGGGGAATGAAGCAAAATGAGGAAGGCTTGCTAAATGATATCGAAGGAATGGCGTCAACCGCTAAGAATCCCAGCGTTTAGGAGGGAATATTTAAAAAATCCCCAAAATGGATCGGGGAAAAAAAGTCGAGGCAACGAAATTTAACGGGCAGTGTTTTCAAAAGAGAGCTGGGTTCGCCGAAGAAAGCAAATTCTGGCGTTAGATCCAGGTTAAAAGGGGGGGGGGAAGGAGTATCTAAAATATCCGAAAGAGAGGGACAAAAATGAAAAAGCAGCCACACGATAATGCATAAGGAAGATGTCTAAAACACGAAGGGTTCACGCGTAGGAAGGGGAACAGTACTAAGGAAGGGTGCTTGGTCAGGCCAGAGGGTGGGTTTTTGTTCTGGTGAAGGAGGAAGAAAACTTCCTACACTCCCACCCTCGAAAAAAGCCGAGGGAAGATGCGTTTTAAAGGACTTGCAATGGGGGGAAGGAGACACGCCGGACTAAAGACCTGTGCTATTTTTCTTTCATAAAGCTCGCGCGATGGACTGATAGAGGGGACAAGGTTTGCAACAGAGAAAAGACTATCACCCATATGGGGGGGGGGGACCGGAGGAAGGTGACTTAAGATGAAGAAAAAAGGTTAGTAATTAGCTGGGCCGGCCCTCAGGGAAGGACGGAGGACTTGTCTTTGTGCTGAGGGAATGGGGGCCGTTGGCTAAGGGGGTGGGATGGGCGTTTAAAGAACGCCCCCCCCGGCAGGAGCCTTGTTTTTAATCAAGGTGGCACGAACAAACCTACTAGCTCGCCTACGGGCGGGAGCAAAGCTCACTCCAGGATAACGGAGGGGAAATGTATGCTCTTGAAGGGAAGGACGCTGGAAAGACCAGGTGTGCTCAGGAGGGCGGGAAAAAAGGGTGTTAGCATTTCTAGAAACCCTTCGAGCAGATTACCAAGGGCTCCCTTTCGAGAAGGTCGAAAGGTGAGTAACAATCAAGCCTTGGCCTTTGTCTTTCATCCAACTCTAAACGGGGGAACTACTGAATGAGAGTTCGGAGGAAGACGGATTACCGGAGGGTCGTGGAACGGGTCGAGTGCTTAAAGATCCAATCGGAAGCTGGGGATTGGTAACGCGGCAAGGGAGTGGTTTCTTTGGCGCGAAGATGAACAAAGAGAATGCAGGCGGAAGGGAAAGGGAGTTGAGGGGGGAGGGGATTGAGGAGGCCGCTCATTTCGGGGGGGAGTTGAGGGTGGCTTGGGCCTTATTCCTGGGTTGGGCGGAGGGGGAAAATAGGGAAAAGCCTGACTTAACCAAAAAAAGTCTGGCGAAAACGGGGGGAGGAAGTAGGATCGGGACAGTAGTTCTGTCAAAATGAACAGGGCTTGCATCCTGTTCTAAAGGAATAGTGTTTTTTCGCCAAGCGAAAAGGTAAGAGTATGGGAGGATCAGCATAAAAACGCGACGCATGGGTCTAATTGACACACAGTACTCGGACTCCGCGCAAGAGAGCCCGTCGGTCAGCCTAAGTAATTAGTAAGAAAAAACGAAGGGGAATTGGCCTCTTAACCACCCAAAAACGAGATAATTTAAATAGAAAATAATAGAAAAGTCGACTACCAATCTTAATGAAAAATTGGGACTTATGAGGATAGTTTATAAAACGGACAGCTCGTAACATCAGCTAGGGAAGTGTCCGGAGGGGAGACCCGTAGATTTTCCTGAAGAGAACGGGGAGGAGACCATATCTAAGGGGTCTCAAGGGGGCTCAAATTCCCTACTATTCCCAACGGTGAGAGGGAAAAACCTAATAAATACTTGGAAGGTTCCTTTGTGGAGCATGGGAAAAAAGCAGGTGTAGTTGAGGGGGGGGGGCCGGTTCCAACCAACTAAGCTCAATAAACAGAGAATCATCATACTGGGGAGAGTACGAAAGCCTCTGTATAAGAAAAAACACGAGGACCCCGTCATTCATTTGAAGCGTAGGGGATGACCAGGTCGGCCTGAAGGGGATGAAAGGGGGTGGGCCGTTGAATGGGAAATGCGGAAGGTCCAGGCAGACGCCGGGTACGACTGGTTATACCAAAGCTAAACCAGCGTGAAGATATCAGGAATGGAGGAACATAACACTCTTGAGAGAAGAAGGTAATTCAAAGTTGCACCGGTCTCCTTGGGAGAATTCCCGTTACTCCTAAATAGAAAGAGCTGCACCGAATAGGGGGTAGGAACTGAAGGAAATTTCAATTCCATATACCTTCTTTAACAAAATGAATGAAGCTGCCTCTTTCAGAGGGGTAGAAAAGGGGGTCTCCGCACAAATGGAGAAAAAGTTTCCCCTGTATGGGAACAAAAAAGGAAAGTACAGAAAGGCACGATAATAAGCCCATCTATTGACCATTTAAATTGTTTCCGAACGCGGATACCCAAGGGACATCGGGGGAGAGGAGGTAACGGTCAAGCATTGTCTGGGTGGTGCTCCTATGCCAGAGCCAGGAGGAAAAACACAAGAAGTCAAATTTCGGTTACTTAACGCTATGTTGGTCCATCAAGGCGGTCACGACCCGGGTCAAGACCGCCTTTCGGTGAAAAGGGAGATCAGTAAAAAAACACAGTCAAAGAGCGGACGAACACCAATGAAAAAAAAACGCGTCGCATCGAAAAGCGAAAACTGGTTTTGAGAAGGGCGTTCTTTGACTAGATGAGGGAGGGAACAATCCAAAAAAGAGCCGCCGGAGAGCGGAGAAAGCGACGAGAAACAGGGGTGCCGGGGGAAAAGCATTGATAAGAGCAAGCACAGAGCCTTGAAATGCGGGGGGAGTGGCCGATGTTTGAGAGCAGTGCCAAGCACCCAGGTATGGGGGGAGGGAAGGCTGGAAAGAAAAACATGAGACAGGGAATGAAAAACAAACGGATGAGGAGGAAAAGAAGAGAAAAGATGGAAAAAAAGAGTCTCTCCTTCCTCAAAAGAAAATAACTGGCGGGCGTGGAGATCAACAGTCAAGAAACCAGCAGTGGCAAGGGGCAAGGCTCGAGGTTTGGAGATACGCAGGAAGCATCCCTTAGAGTCACACCCCTCGCATTCAAAGCTACCGCCGTTCGGCAGACGGTTTGGGATGGAGGATAGCAAGCAAAGAGAAAAGAAATACCATATCCAAGGAAAGCTGAGCAAAATGCGTCGGAACTGGTGGGTGAAGACGAGGTTATTATGAGCCTGGACAGGAACCTAAGGGTCACTCGGGACAGGGGGGGGGAGTACGGAAAGGGGCAGGAATCTCGATTTTGCCGTTCAGAACGAATTTGTCCTCGCGTGGGAGGGGAGCAGCGCTGGGGGCAGACGGGAAGAGAAAACCAAGGCGGAGTCTTCCTCATCCTCAAGGAGCACTTGAAAAAAAAAGCAAAAAAGGTAAGGGGCCAATATGGCAAAGGTCCGAAAGGACAGGGGGAACGCCCTGAGGAAGGTGAATTGGGGGAAATATGAAAAAGGTGTAAGATGGCGCACTTTGGAGGTCTCGAAGAGAAAGGAAAAGACACAGAGGTCACGTCTTCTTCTATAAGGGCAAGGGAAGCACATGGACACAATAAAGAGGAAAGCTTTTGGGAGATCAAGGGAACGGAAATACAGAAGAGAAACATTCATCCCCAAACTGGTGAAAAAAGAGACGGCTTCTGAGAAAGGGATGATGAGGCCAAGGCTTGATGAGACTGACCCGAGGCCTCTCTGGGGCGGCGAGGAAAACGAACCTGCCAGAACTGCCTTTCAAAGAAGCAGGGGGGGACCGACAGCACTTCAAAACAGCACCGGGGCAAAGGGGCAATGAGGGCACCGGAAAGAACTACGCGGCTGGGACCGCCAGACCAATGCAAAATGAGAGGTTGGGGGCTTCAAAAGGTGGGTAGCCCTAAAAAAGAAAATAAACGTAGGATGTATGGTAAGGGAGCCTACAATTACCTACATTCGTGACCAGTTTATTCATCGGGGGGGGGATACGGAAAAAGTGACTCAAGTAGGTAATGTGATCAGGGGGGGAAAAAGCGGAGCGAAGGGAGAAAGAAAGAAAATTTTCACACCTCGTACCGGGACGACCAAGACAGCCACTGGCCAAGAAAAGTCGGCTTTTAACTGCTACAAGAAAAGAATAAACCGAAAAGTTGCAGGAATGGTCGAGAGGGCAATCTTCCTTATAAGGCAAAACACAGATGGGCCGCGTCCGCTTTGGGGGTACGAACAGGGGCGGCCATACCTGAGCGCGTCGGGGTACGCGGAGCAATAGGTAGGGGTCAATTAGATCGCTGGACCGGAGAAGGAGTCGATAGCATACGGCGACCTGGAACTGTGGGGCGCCAAAGAGGCAAGGATCATCAAGTCTTAGGGAAACAGCAATAGGGAAAAAATAAGTCTACGGCCGCGGGAAAGACAGGTTATGGGTGGGAAGGAGCTTTTAGAAAATACCAGATCATCACCAATACCAGGGAGAAACGACAAATAACGAAACAGAAAGGATCGAGAGTCTACGAAACGCCGCAAATCGAAAAAGCAAGGAGGAAAGTCAGGTGGAGGAACTGCTCCCGAGACCGATCCAGAAAACAAACGCAGCAGCCGCCGACCAATAAAAAAAAGAGGCTGATGGGGTGCCATTTACTTGAAAGAGAAAAAAGAGGAAGAGTCATCGCCTTTAAGTGAAGAAGGCCGCGTAGAAGGGAAAAAGTATCGGGGAAAGCAGCCCGGCCGCAGAGGAATACTGTGCGAAAGTCCCAGCGCAGGGACCAAGACCGGGGAATACGCTTCATCTTGTGGACCTTGAGAAAAAAGGGAGGTAAATCGCAAGAAGCCACTAGACTGGGGGAAAAAAGGTCACGCTCAAAGGCACAGCCTGGATCGAGGGAAACATCAGGGCTCCTCCTAAGCGATGTAGGGCTCGAATGAAACGGTTCGAGGGAAACAAGGCAGGAGGGCAGATGGAACGACCACCACATCAAGTGAACTTAAAAGGACAGACCGAAAAAAGACGAATTCAAGAAGGAAAAGGCGGGGCCTTGCCAGAAAAGGAACCCAGAAGTCGGTAGGGCGGGACGTTACCGGACATGAGGAAATGTAAGCACACAGACCGTCAATCTGGGGGGATATGTTTCCAAACGGAAAACCCGCTATCGAGAACCGCGGGGGACGGCGGGAAGAAAAACAAAATCTTAAAGGAAGAGAGGGCGCTTAAAAAGCATGGGAAATTTTTTCATAGAAAACGCATCGGCCTCTGAGGATGAGGAAGGGGGGGGGCGCTGGGTGATGGTGTGGCATTCACAAAGTAAAAAAAAAAAAAACGCGGAGGTCCATACCCGCAAATAAGGGAAAAACAGCAAAGGAGGAAACCAGAGGGTGATTAAGCTCCTTCGGCGGAGCGTTTGGACGTCGACATCCCTGTGCGGGGGGAAGGCTCAGAGTAGATGGTCCTACCGAAGAAATCCATAGGGCCCCTTCGTGAAAGAAACATTGGACAGTGAATGTCTCTCATAAGGAGCTGAGGGATAGTTGTTAACAAAGAGGGAGCTTGGAAAAGAAACTTGAAACAGCAGTGTTGGGTATGGGGGGCGATATATACACGATAACTCTGGGGGATTATAGCAGGCTTGACTCATTCTCTTTCACATGTAGAAAGTCTAAAGCATTGATAAGATTCGGGGGAACAGTCAATGAACAAATGGGTGAACCCCTGATAAAAAACCGGGAAGAAAAACGCCGACGGGGGGGGCAGGAAAAAGAGGACAAGAGAACGGTAATTTAAAAAACTTTCAAAGGAGGGAGTGTACGCGAACGTTCTTCTGGGGAGAGGAATTCCTCCTCACTCTCGGGGGGTGGAAGGGTATTTAAAGATGAAGAAAGGCCGGGTCAAAGAGGGGGTCGAAACCTTCAGAAAAGAGAAACAGACCAGGAGGGGCGGGATGTTCCATCAATACGTCGAAAAAGAGAAAATAAGCACACTGCCTCTTTTTACACATAGGGGGGTTGAGTAGACACACGGCCTAAAAAAGAACAGGAAAGGAAAAAGAAAATATGGAAGGGGGATGCAAGGAAGGTATCAAGTACTATTAAAGGGGACTTAGAATTCAAACAAGCCCCTCACATGGATCGAAAGAGGGGGGACTCAAGTGCCAAAGAGCCGGGATGGTGCAGGGAGAGGGCCTTGTCCGTTTCAGGGCGGGGTCCAAGCGCACACGAAATAGAAGACGCGCAGGTGAACAGCGTGCTGTCATTAGGGTGGGTTGGGAAGCGGGAATAGCCGGTCGTAGCGGAGCGTTAATAAGGGGAGGAGGGGGGGGTATTTCAGATCTAGCAAGTCTGAAAGGAGTTGGTAATTTGAAAGAGGGGGAAGATGGCAAACGGCCGAAAAGCCGACCAAACGGTACACCTTGAGTTGGTTATAAATAAAAGATGATGGGGAGCCAGCGGGAGGGAAACGAATCGGAAACAAGGGGCAAAAAGACTGTGGTCTCTCTCAAAAGAAAGGATTATGACGAGAGAATTAAACATCGTCGGGGGAAATTGGCCGATGATATTACCTCCCGACGGGGGCAGGACAAATTTACTAAGAGTGGAAAAGCGGAAAAGAGACATTACTCCGGGGGAAAGGGGGCAGGTTTCAATCCTAAAGAGAGAAGAGAGGAGTTAGATCGAAATTCCAGAAAAAAAGGGAAAGGGCTTACGTGAAAGCACCCTTGCTCACAAGAAGACCTTAGAGGGTTCGAAAACACTGGACTCCCTCTTCGGCAAATTGGGCATGGGGGCGTTTTCAAGGTCAGATTAACTCATGTGTCCAAGAGAATATCTATGAAAGATACTCAGGGATGTCGAGGAAAGAGAGTCTACTCGTTAATGGAGAGGTTGCCATGATCGGAGAGAAGTCCTTCAGCGTCCCAAAAGGAATTATAAAAGGGGAAGCCTCCGGAAAAGACGTGGAGGGCGCTGGAAGAAGGTGACGAGAATGGGTAACCACTTCTTGAAAAAAACCCCCTCAAGAGCGGGGGGAAGTCTCGATGCTCAGATTGGGCAAATGAAAACTCCCATGATCCTTGTACGTGAAGGATTTTCTTATCGGGTTTACTGGGTCAGGGGAAGCCACCCGACCGGGAAATCGGTAGTACTCCTTCTAGCCAAAGGGCTGGTCGGAGAATTGATACTGGAAAAAAAATCGAAAAAAAGTCGGACGTGTGGGTGACGAGTGAGTACAAAGGGGAGGCCTTTGGAAAAAGGGTGGGAAAGTGAGGTGCAAGAGGGGGGGAGGAACCATTGAAACCAGTATGAAATTAGTGTCTTAGACAGGAGATCTCCGGAAGTTAAATCACCTGGACTTAATCACATAAGGGGGACATAGTACAAATCTCACCAAAAGTGAGGCAGGAGGGGAAAAGAATGATAAGAAGTAAAGTTCACCCGAGCCAATCTCGGATAATCTACCGATATACCGGAAACTGGGACCTGGCATGGAAAGTACACTATGAGGTGTGGAAAAAGCCATCTACGATATGCGGAAGAAGCAGGGGGGAGGGGGAAGGAAAACACATTCAAAAGAGGAATTATGAAACATCATTTTCCTCATTATGAAGGGTCTCAAGGAAGCAACGGATTTGTAATTGGGATGTAATCGCGGTTTGGTTTTTGAATGGAAGTTAGCGCGAAAAAAGTAGACCGCCGAAAACTCGGCAAGAAGCTCCGGGGGGACCGATGCGTTCATCGGACATTGCTGTCTAAACCTTGCGCTCCCGAGATCGAGGCGAACAAGTGCACGAGGTGGCTTTCATTTACGGCGGGGACCAAAGAAGGGGGAGCTATAGGGAGGGTTTTCTGGCAAAGAAGGGAACGGGCGGCGAGGTGGGGCTTGGCCTGGAAAACTGATTCACGATCTACAGCCAAAGGAAAGTTCGGAATGAAAGGGCTGGGACAGGAAACGAGCAGGTTAAGGTCGGGGGGGGTGGGGGACGGGGGAGTCAGAAATTGGTAATTTGGTATGAATAGGGGCGTATAAGAGAGAAAATTGGGGGGGGGGTCTACCAGGTTAACATCATATCAACGTCTAATCTCCTCGGGACGGAGAGCCAGGAGGGTAATCAGATACGGAGGGCGTGGGAAAAAAAACGCGGCCGCACTTAGTCCGCTTATCCCAGAGGGTGAGTCACGGAGGAGGGTTGGTGACATGGAAGACCCGTCTGAAGCAAAAAGGGAACAACGAGCAGCTACAGAGAGGGAAAGAGAGTATGAGGAATCTATGGGTTAGAATATTAAAACTTCGCGCAATCGAAATTCTGTGATCTTACCATCTGTAGATAAGGGAAGAGATGCAGAGTGAACGGAGTCGGAGGGGAAAAACGTAGCACTAAACTGACTAGATGGGGAAGCGGCGGAGGGATGGGGTCACTTTTTTCCACCGTATCGGCAGAAAAAAAGCTGCCACGGATCAAGTCAGGGGGGAGCGGGTTTCTGGGTCCGAAACGTTGCACTAGGTGGACTAATCCACGGTCTTTTGTTGTCTGGGATTTTTGATTGTTAGGGTAAAAATGGCAACAAAGGTGGTGTGGGGGTAGGAATAAGGGGATCGGGGGTAAGGAAAAAGCAGCCATGACACCTAAGATGCGAACAAGCGGAAGTCGAAAGCTTTCATTGGCTTCAAACAGCAATCCGATTCTTTCCCTTGGGCTCAAAGGAGACGAAGGGGGTTGGGGGCAAAACGAGGGGGAAAAAGCTATTGGCGGATCTCTAAAGCGCCAGCCGTCCGGAATAGGGACACCACATAGAAGGGCCGAAAAAACGATCGAGCCGTCGGGAGGGCACAGGCGTCGTAATACCATATCGGCCTCCAATCGAGAGAGCTTTCATCAGGAAGCCCCAGTCGCCATCTTACAGGGAAAAGGGGAGAGGGAATGGAGGGGTAGGGACGGGACCTCTGAAAAGAAGAAGTGGCAGGAAGGTCGTGGTCAGGGGACCGGTAAAGCGGGGGAGTCAACGAGAAAGTCTAACCGCGAACGAAAGAGGTCCAAGAACCATTGGTGCAAGGTAAAAAGAGGGCAACTTATGACGGAGAACCAACGCTAAGAAAAGAGGCAGACTGTCTGTTGTTATTACCCAGGGGGGGAAAATACCAGCAGAAGGTGTACGTTTTTCGGGTTCCGGGAATAAACGGTAAAGAAGGAGCAATCCAAAAAAAGATCAAAGATTGTTCTGACTGGGCATGCAGCAGTCTTAGATGAAAGGAAAAAAAACATTACCAAGGGGAACACTTTGCGTTGGGAAAGCGGCTGGAAGGAACCACGTGTTCCCAGTCTAAGGGGGAAGTCGGGGAGGTCAGAGTTTCCGCGAGAACAATGGGCATCTCGAGGGATTCCTAGTCTAAACTCCCTCATCAAAAGCAGGAAGAAAGGGGGATCACACTTTAGTCATCCGAGAAGCCAAGGGAGCGGGGACATCCAGGGAGAAGGACCTTGCTAGGCAAGCTTGCTGCACGGGGCTGAGGGAAGTGAAGAAAGGAGCGTGCAAACGGAAAAAGACGAGTCAGGGGTCCCTGTTAAGTCCGTAACAATCCCTTATGGGCAGCAGAAAGAGAATGAGTGCTGGCGAGAGAAGTAGAGGCCTCCAAAAGTGAGCCATAGCCCAAGGTTGGTGGTTGCCAACGGGACTTGGGAAAATTGGAACTCCATCCTAGTCATAAGAAGAGAGACATGGCCCATTAAGGGGGGAGTTAGGGGAAACCCCTAACGTGAAGGGAGGGGAGGAAGAACCAATTGTTTTGCCGATGCACCGCGACGGGCGCAAAGACCAAAGCCAAAAGGGGAGACGGAAAGAAAGTTTCAAGGGTCGACGACATTGTCAGGCTGAACCGCCTTTCGTATAGGCGGGGGAAACATAACATCCCGAGAGGAAAAAAAAGGGGAAAACGGCATCCGCAGCTCCCCTCGACGGGGGTGGGGGATAAGGGAGGGAATGTGAGGCGCGAGGCAGGAGCCTCAAAAAAAAACGTAACTGAAAGGGGGTACCGCAGCGAATCATGTTTGGGACTACTAATGATGAGCAAAGGACTGGCTCGCCATATACCGCAACGAAGCCTGGAATGCTGGGGGGTCTAAACTGTGTCTTCAACGACTCCAAAGTTTATGTGTCGTGGGGGGGGATGGGAACGAACTAAGAGGAA
>Ga0179593_1715364_pt1 | contig 21895 bp, 22 predicted proteins | sample CZODoug2_1_08_16_FD_185931 | JGI IMG/M metagenome (GOLD analysis project Ga0179593, IMG submission 185931) | Vadose zone soil fungal communities from Angelo Coast Range Reserve, California, USA - CZODoug2_1_08_16fungal (PacBio error correction) | ecosystem: Environmental > Terrestrial > Soil >...
ACCAAACACTCTGTCCCGAAAGGAATCATTACCTAAACTACGCTGACGGAGTCACCGGGGAGAAATCGCGGAAACGCAAAGTAGGGGAAACAGGACAACCCCGCAGGGCAAAAAAGTTTTGGTCAGGTTATATGAGCACCAGACCTTTTCCAGATATTGGGGGATTCAACATCTGACATCCACCTCCAAATCAAAACTTCAGGCAGAAAGAATGAAAAGGGAAAAATCCTAAAAAGGGGCGTAAAAAAGAAGAGAGGCCAGCTCGGTTACGAGGGCCGCCGGCAACGTGACCCGGAAGGCGATGTTCGGCGCGATGGGAGCTCGCTTTAAAACCGGTCGAAGAGAGGACCGAAAAAGAGAAGAGGAAAAGGTGAAGCATTACTCTCAAAACATCACTCTTCCAATACAATTAAACAAGCTGGAGGGTTGAAGGGAGTGGGCTTTGACAATAACCCCAGCGAAAACAAATCCTGTGGGGGAAAAAAAAGGTCTGTGATCGACCATAGGTAAAGGGAAAAAATGAAAGCTAACGACTACCGGAAAGAAGTTAACTGGAAGGGAACAAATACGCAAAAGAACAGGGACACGCACGTAAAACGGGATGCATTCGCACGAGAGAGGTCCACCTGAAAGGAAAAGGGGGTTCCCGTCATCATTCGTTCGAGGCTGAAGAAACGGCAATACAAAAAAAAGGGGACAGAAGGTTCTTGCTTCACACCAGCAGAGACGGAGGGGGAAAACGAGATTCTTCTTCGAGCGAACAAGTAAGGAAAATAGAAAAAGGGGAGAACGGTGTTAGGAGGCTTCACCGCGGCCACTGGGAAGAAGGACTAAGAGGCGGCGTGGGGCAAAATAAAAAAAAAAATTGTCAGCACGCCACACGGTAGGCCGCTGGAAAAATAAATGAAAAACTGGAACTGGAAATCGATAAAGGACTCCTGCACAAAGGGGCTTGCTCCGTAAAGAAGGGGGAAAGGCAAAAAAGGGTATCAATGAGCAATTCAGCCGTGCTTTAAGGGGACATTCCTTCACCTAAATACGCCTCCGAGAAAGGGGAGAGAAGAAAAGGATGAAGGGAAAAGGAAAGTAAAGGGGGTATTCCATAAAAAGTTTGCCCTACCGGGGTGGGACTCGTTTCGGTCAAACATCGAAACTAACAGACATGTCAAAGGGGGGGAAGAAAACGTCACTGGGGGCGGGGGGGAAAAAGCACTAAAGACTCGACCTCGAAACCGACTTTCTGCCTGGTCACAAGAAGATTAATGGATTGCCTAGAACAAGGACTAATCCGTCAAGGAGAAACTTTTCATAGGGAACTGCCTAAACTCGGGGGGGGGTGCACCTATGGCATGTTTTCTTTTTCACAACAAGTGGGAAACACAAAAGAAAAAGGGGCCGGGGGGAAGGGTGAGTGGAGTCTATTTTGTTCTTCTGAAAAAGGGCGTATAGAGAACTGAGGAGAGGAGACTCTGAAACAAAAGAGTGGAAGAACCGGCCCGTCGACGCGACCGGAAAAAGGCCGCGGGGAACAAGGACACCCGCCCACACCGCGGCCAGAAGACAAGCACGATGGGGAAGGGTCAATTGAAAAAAGGGCAAAAGGGAGAAACGTGACTCAACTCCGGATTGCCTTTGAACAGGAAGCAATTTAATCAAAAAAGGAGGGGGGGGCGAGCGCCGAGCCATCCAGTCGTCTAGGCGCCGTTTCCGTGATTTCAAAAAACCCGGGCATGGGGCCAAAGGAAGAGAAGGAGAACGAGCAAGGGGAATGGGAACCCCAGCCATATCGGAAGGGGGAGTCAAAGAGGAGGACGAGACCAAGGTACGTCAGGACCTCATCCGGAGGGATGAAGGCCTGCCAGGCAAAGGGAGGATGCCGGACAAAAGGATAAAGGGGGGGCCCGCGACGAGTCAATCTTCGGCGTTAACCGGGAAAAAAAGGGGACTTCTCAGGAAGAAGGGGGGATCAAACATGCCGGGGTGAGAAATTATCTATTCATGTTTGAAAAGCATACGGGGGATGGAAGAAAGGAAAAGGGAAAGGAACGCCGATGGTGGGGCAAGGCAAAGACATGTGGCCCCTCTTGTAAGACCACACCGTTCTAACTTGTTTTGGCGGCTTGGTAAAGGTTAAGAGGGGGCCGGAAAAAAAAGGGGGAAAGACGAAAGGCAGTACTGGTGAACCGCCAAGAAAAGGTAAAGGGAATGTTTCGAGAGGGGAAAAGATAAGAGAACGAAAAACGGGAGAAAGCGCCGGGATGGATAAGCCAGCTCGCCAGCTAATAGTGAGAGAAAGATTGTATAAACGGCGGGAACGCATTGGCAAGGCTCCCCGGTATTTAGTCGTAAGGACAGGAGGCCAGGCTGGGGAAGAAGCCAACGGGTCCACCAGATGGCGTCGCTGTTTGGACAAAAAAAGGGAAAAATCCTCGTTCTACGAAAGGTCTGCAAAAAGAAACGGCCGCCGGGGGGCTACGAGGGAAAAAGGAGTGGAGGTCGGCGATTACATGAGGAAAAAAGGTATGAGACTTCGCAAAAACCTTTCGGGAAATCGAGGGGGGGGAAAACGGAAGGGAAGGGAAGGGAGTTCCAACCACGACCATGAAAAGGGGTTAGTCTAACTTCTTGCCTTGATAAACACGGATCTGGGACTGGCGACTTTGTAATGTATTGGGGGGGTGTGGAAGACGATGTCGCCTGTTTTCGGGAGCAGGGTTAGACAGCTGGTAATGTGGAGTATGGCGCTGTCTCTCCCCAAGGGAAAAATAAACAAAAAAGGGGTCCGCTCGGCCTTACCGGGGAATTGCAGAGAAGGAAAACTGTAATGAAAAGGGGGGGTCAAGTTCCAAGAAAACAGGACACCATTTGCTTCGTCGAAAAGAAGAAGGGAGCGTCGTTGGAAAGGGGCTTAAGGGGAGAGGCCGTGCCGAGAGTTTGATCGGGGGGGGGCGCCGGTGGCAGGGGGGAAGCAAAAAAAAAAGAAGAACGAGAAGGACTGGCCATCGAACTAAACAGGAAAAAGGCCACAAAAAAGGAAAATAGAAGGAACGTCACCGAACGACTTATCGTATGAGGGCGAAAGCAAAAAGGGGGGCGTAAACCCAGGAAAGGCAAAGGGGTACAGGTGGGATTAAAGCGTAGACCCGGCTCCAGAGAGGTGAGGGTGCCCTGTTTTCGTAAAAAAAACTTCGAAGAACCCAAGAGGATAAGAAAAAGAGCAAAAAGTCGAACATCGCGTGGACACCAAAGAACAGTTCGGACAAGGCTCAAAGTGCGAGAAACTACCAGGGAATGACTTCCTCGCGGACTAAAAGAGACGCGATCTGCGATCCCTGAATTTTCGAACGAGAAAAGAAGGGCTCCGAAAAAAAGGTAAAAAAAGGGCTCGCAAACAAACACCCTTGCCAAGCCTCATTAGAGGTCGGGAGGGTGCAGCCCGAATTCTACAGGGGGTGGAGGTATGGGTTCAGGGCACCAACGCACAGACCCGCAAAAAAGACCAAAAAAGTGGACGAGGTCACCGTTCACTTAACTACTACTACTAAATTTTAGGGGAAGGTAAAGGACTATCTGCCTCTAAAGACTGGTACTAGCAATTCACTCTCAGTCATTGAGAGAGGCTGGGGGAGAAAAAAAACTGTGGGGAATCGCAGGAAAAAAGGGACGAGGAGCTGAAATTCTCGAACTACAACGTTCGGGTTAATCAGAGGAACCGGAAACGGTGACGTCGTATTAATACCCGGTCTGTCGAGACGTTAATCTACAGAAAACCAGGAGGAAACAGGGGGCACGAACGGGATCTTCCACAGGACTGAAGAAGGAAGGGAAGGGGTCGAGGGGGAAATCAAGATGCCTGCTGCACCGGGAGAAATCATTCTAATTTACCCCTGGGTTCGAATGATGACGCTCGTCGTTCAGGGAAAAGAAAATCGTGCGCGACAAATTGATTCGGTCAAGACTGCCGGAAAGGACTTGATAGGATACTCTGAAAAAAACAGCTCCGGGAGAGCAAAGAAGTACGTTCACTGACGCCGAGGCGCGATCGGGAGAGACTGAAAACAAGGGGCAGAGGGTCAGTGCACATCGCGGACCGTCTGTCAGGAGAAGAGGAAATCACGGGTTGGGACACTGGCACATAGACGACTCTGACTGATACTTCTCCGCATCAGAGGTGAAAACGGCGGGGAGGGAACCTACTTGAAATGAAGAAGATCGTGGCTAGATAGGGCAAAAAAAATTCAAAAGAAAAAACAAAAAAGGACTGGGTGGTGTGCCGAATGGGCCGCGTTTGGGGGGAACAAGTAGAAAAACAAAGAAGCATACCCGGGGTCTCCGGGGTGGGAGTGGAACGCGGTGGCTTGCGACTCGGACGAGGCAACAACAAAAAAGGAAGAAGACGGGCAAAAAAAAAAAAAAAACAACAACCGAGCTAGACCCCCTTCCCTTCTCTGAGGCAAAAGGTTTCCTCCGCTGTGTGTGACCAAATTGGAAAACACCGGGGGCGGCCAGAAGGGAAACCAACTCGCACAATTGTGGGACAAAAAGGAGGGGGTAATAGGAAAAGCAGGGATTCGCATTGGAATGGGAAATCAATGTTAATCCGCAGGAAAATGCGGCTGAAGTAACGAGGAAAAGAATTCTGCTGAAAGAAAGGTGTCAAGGGGGGGAAAAAAACGCACACATGGGGACGTCTTTGCGCATGGCCATCCTGGTGCGTGGAACGGAAGGGTCTCAAAAAAAAAACGTATATGGGAACGAAGAAAGAGGATGGGGAAATAACCCGGCGCTAGGAAAGGGTCAGCTAGGCACTTCCCTGAAACGAGAAAAAAAAGGAAAAGGACAGTCCATGGAAGACACTCCAAAGAGTTGTTCTCGCACTGAGTCTCGTCTGAGGGAACCGAAAAGAAAAGTGCGGCAGTGATATCACAAAGTCCGTGTTCACTAATATATAAAAAAAAATCGAGGGGATTAAAGCCGCCAAAACCTCAACTCCGAAAGAGAAGTCGGTGGATCGGCCACTTTTCGACCTGGTGGCCTGGTATAGTGTGGGGGGAAAAAGAAGTTGAAGAGCGAACCTCGTTCAACTGACTACTTTAAAAAGGGGATACACGAAGGGGCCAGGCGTGACCTGGGAGCGCCGGTCATCTCGGAAGAAAATTCTAGGAAAAGGATGCCAAGTATGATGTAATCCATCTCGGGGGAGAGATTAACGGAGGATGCAAGCTGAAAAGGTCAAGCTCCGCGTTTGAAGACCATTTCCCTTAAACAGGGTGGGAAGGAACAGGACAAGAAACTTCAAGCTTGGGGGGAGGCGCCAAGGTCCCACCCATGGAGTTTTTCGGAGAGGGGGTGCTTGAAAGGAAACACACTAGGGTAAAATCCGGAAATACAACTCGAGAGTCGTACTGGGGTCATTGTGCCATTAGAAGGGGCCGATAAAACGGGAAAATGAATGATCCCCAGGGTGGAGGGGAAGGCAGCGAAAAAATGGGACACTTTTTAACCTGATCAAGAGGAGAGGAGGGAGGGGGTGCCGTTCGATCAGGGGGATATAGAAGAAACAGCTGATTCGATGTCCTCCTTTGTCGGGTGTGGGGGGATTCAGGAAGAGAAAGACAGGTTTAGACACTCTGGGGGTTGAATTTCGCTGTCCGCCCCCAACAGGAAAGAATACAATTCCGCCGCTCCGGAACTTTCTGGCGCTCAGAGCAAAAAGGAAAATTTGAAAAGGGGGGGGGGAGGGGGGGAAAAAAAAACGCAATGTCTGCTCCGAAGCCGAGGCTCTGGAAAAGGGGAAAGGGAGGCTTCACAAGGCCGATCGTGGGATAAAGGGTAATTCTGACTGGCCTCGACAAAGAGATGGAAAAGATGGAACACCGTCGACGAAAAACGACATCTCGGCACTAGCCGACGAAAGAGGAGGACTTAACAAAAGACGGAGAAAATCGTCTTCGTGGGACTCACTGTGTGGAAGGAGTAACAGAGAGATTCGTAAGAATATGAAATCGCACTAAGACAGGGGGGATTGAATGGGGGATGGGGAAACCTTTTTCTTCAAAGCTACAATCTACATCACGCAAAAGGGGAGGGGGAAATTCAAAAACTTCAGAAAGAAATCGGCGGGGACACGGCAAATAAAAACCACCCGTCACCGAAGAAGAGGGACGGAAGTGAGAGCTACCATTCCGCAGGGCTCGTACCTGTCAGACTGAGGGAGATTTTGCGAAAACTAGGGCAATCGGCGATCCCCTGGACCGGTTACAAACCAGCCCGGTTAGGAAAGGAACTTGCCGGTGAGGGAAAGAGAGGAAAAAGAGCGGGCATAATACGCGGCTGCGGAGTCGTGGTAAGAGTCAGGGGGTTGGGTGAAAACCCTCCGCATGTCCCTTGGGAATGAAACAAAGAGTGACGGGAACCCGTTTCACTTAGAGGGAAGACTACCTTTTCTCCGGGGTAATGGGGAGAACAGGCTAAGAAAGCTGGAGTCACGCGGAAAGAAAAGTAGGGACGAGCGGAGGGAGATAAACGGAAGCAAGTTTTCCAGTCGCATCGTTCGAGCGAGCGCGCGAACATGGAAGTCCCGGATGTCAGGGGGGCGGAACTTCACCAGAGTAAGTCTGGGAAAACAAGCGTCGAGCTAAAGCTTTTCGCAAACCTCCCATCGCCAAAAAAGAAGAACGAGAAAAAAAAAAGAGCAGGGGGAAAAAGAGCAGAGGACGTGGAGGGGGTTCGGGCGGCTTGAGACACACGTTAATGAAACAGGCGAACATTCGAGTTAAATACCGTCCGGGGTTCGAAGGGAGACCCGCCAAGAGAGAAAAACGGTGAACCGACGAAAGGGAAAAAGCGACCAAAACCTGCGGTGTCTTCAATTTCCCTGCAACGGGAAGGGGAGGATCTTTTGAAAAAAGGAAACGCTGACGGAATGCGAAGGGGGGAGCCGCCGATTTAAAGTTCACTACGCCGACTTAGGCGATCTGGAATAGAAGACGAAAAAAAGAAAAAGGCAAAAAACCAATTAGAACTTTTCTTAGGACGCCTCGGCAAGGTTGGGGCACTCACCCGGAGCAAGATGGGCAAGAAGCCGAAAAAAAGATAAAAAAAAAAAGTGGAAGAGGTGCCAATTCGGAACCTGCTAAAAAGGGGGACACTCAGAAGAAGTGAAAAGCGGGTGTTTTCACTTACCGGGACGGGTGTGGAGGGGTGTCGAAAAGAATGGTCAAAAAAGGAAAGGGGTGAGTGAAAACGACGGTCGTGCGGGACTCAGGTTATGAGAAAAGGAAAACAAAAAGGAAAGGAAAGCCTTCGCCAGCAACATCTGTTCCAATAACACCCGGAAAACCGGTAAAAAAACTCGGGGGCTACCACCCGAAACCGAACAAACGGGAAGAAAAAGGAAAGGGGACCACCAGAAAAGGGCATTCCGAAAGGGACCCTTCATCTTCGAAAGGCTCATGGAACCGGAAGGGAAGAAAATACGCGAAGAAGCAGCCTGAAAATCGGAGGGAAGCGGTGTAAAGTGATCAGCCACCCATTGCCGGGCTTCGCCAAGAGGGGGGTCCCAAACAAAAAAAAAAACCCCTCGTACTATTTCACTCACTATCACCGGTCGGGCAAAAGGAATAGAAAAGGAGAGAAAAGAAAAAGAGAAGGAAACCTCCCTCAAGCAAGGGGAAGCGTCAGCGTAGGCTTCCTTCCGAAAAGAAATCCAGGAAGGAGAAAGGTCATGGAAACGACATCCCTTTGGGACTCTCACTATTCTCGGCGTCGCGGAAGATCTAAAAAAGACGGCGGGTGAGGGAACTACAAACGGCCGGGGTCACTCTATGATCCGCGCGTGATACCGTGGGATTGATGTGTAGAAGGCCGAACGAAAGCCGAAAAGGAAAACGTCCGGGGCCGGATTCGTTGCGGAAAACAAAGTCGGGGGGAGGAGGGGGTAGATGGGGCGCACCTGAAGGGGGTCTCTCTACTCCTCCCGGGTAGGGACACGAACGGTCACAGTAGATGGGGAAGCGACAGACAAAAGGGGGGGATTGGGAGAGAGGTCAGCTAGCGAAGGGGGTCCACGACCGATGCTACAGTTACGCACAAAAGGGAGGGAAGAGAAGTAGGGCCAAGAAAATGGCCAGCACCAGCTTGGTAACTGCTCTGTCAAGGTGGAAGGATGAAAGGGGGAAAATCCGCCGTGAACGGCCAGTTCCGAAACCCTGTAGAGGGCTTACGGAAGGAGGACCACGGAAAACTGTGGAGATCCCTGCACCCATGGGGGGACAAGTGTTTGGGGAAGAAAATAAGACACCCTCTGAGTCTCGTAGGCTGCAAAAAATCCAGCCCTTCGGGTTGGAGGGTGGGGCTTCGGTACTGATGCACGGAAGGCTTCCTCGAAGACCTCCACCTTCTGCTAGGGAGTCAATGAGAAGGGAACGGAAAAGGGGAAGATCAGGCAATAAAATTCTCATTAGGGGAAGGGTCTGATCCTGATCCCCCGGTAAGAATTAACAATTGAAAATCGATAGTTACTGTCCTTTGGGAGGAATTGGCAAGCCTATTTCGAAATTTTTCGTTCTTAGTGCGAAAAGGGGTTTGAGGCGGTCGCAGCCAAGACCCGCAAGAAACCAATTCGTCGCGGGCAGGAAATGGGAAAAAGATCTCTCAAGTAACCGAAAATCCCAAAAGGCAAGCTCGTCCAACCGCTATCCGGACGATTAGACCTGGGATTAAGGCGTCAGGGTGGGGGAGGGTAGGGCCGAGGTGAATAGAAAACACCACGGAGGTACATGAGGCAGGGCACACAAAAAAGTCAGAGTCACGACAAGAATAACAGCGCGACTGGACGTAACACCGCAGAGCTTCGGATGGGCTAAGTTGAGCTAACCCCCACGCAGTACAAGGGGAATTAAACCATACCTTTGAAGGGGGCTCGCTTACGAAGTGTTAATTGGGACCCGTGGGGGAACGGAGCAAAACCAGGCGAAAGAACCACCGACCAAGTTCAACCAGGACCGGGGACAGGGGGGGGGTCACCGGCCACCTGGGGGTAACGTTCGCCTCGAACTGGAGGTGAAAAAAAGAAAACCTAGGAGAAGAAGGGAAGGATAGGGGTGCTCATGGGTCTTCTCAAGAAATAGAGGAGAAGAAAAACGAAATAGGGAAAAGTGCAGATAGCCAGCCCTTTTTCGCCGAGTCATAACGAGCCTGGAAAGAAAAAACGGAAAGAAGTACTAATTCGGCGGCAGGGCTGGGGGGGAAAGGGGATCGAAATGGGTACTGGGTAAAAGACACCCCTCTCAGCAGGATTGCATTTGGGGACAAGGGACCGAAAAAAGTGGACTTAAACCAGGGGTCAAAATTACGACGGACTACCGGGGAGGGGGTTCCGGAGATCAAGCCTGGACGAACTTCCCGCGGCAGATCGCTGGGGTATAGGCCGGGCAGGAAATGGGGCACAGGCAAGTGATTTGCTAGAAGTAAGCGTCGAACGACATCACGTCCCGGTCAATGGATGTGGGGAAGAGGAAAAACTCCTGTTACTGAACGACGGGCGTCGAGACAAACGTCTTTGCTGACATATAACAGCCCACAGGTGAGAGTGTGGAGGAAAAGAGCTAAAATGCCAGTTACGGACCATCGTAGTCTGGGAGGGGGGGACGTAGGGGAGAAAGTCTAAAAAAGCACAAGGGTCTTGGCCTCCGGCAAAATATCATGGGGAGGACAACCCGGCCGGGGTCGACGTGATCACAAAGTTACTTACCAGAAACGCCGACGCAATCCTCGTGGCTCTAACACCTGGGGGAAGGGTGAGGAAAAGAACCGGCAGAACAGTCGTATTGGCAGTTCAGTCAGCGGAAGGAAGAGCCGGAGAGCAAGCCGGGTATTTCCTTTCAGGACTCCGAAATATGGGCCAAGGGAAGAAAGGAGGTGCATCGTTCGTGCACAGCGCTGGGGCACGGCTGGACGTTGAGAAGACACGGGGGCGTTGGGCACTCAGGCCTTCGGGGAAAGACAATGCTTCCTGACTTAACGAGAGAGGCTGGGAAGGGTTATTGGCGGCCTCGGTGGAAGGGGACACTATCCTGCGAAGTACGTGGAGAAGGAAAATCGGAAGAAAAAAAATCGGAAGTGGCTCTGGTCAGAGGACTTTTCCGCTGGGGGGGGGGAGGGGGAAACAGTGTGTTGGTAGGGGCGACAAAGAAGGCTACGTTTCTCCACTATCCTTTCCTTGAGGGGGGGGCAGGATGTGGTGTTCTGTACGAATAGATCTCTCATCAAAAGAGAAAATATTAGGTCAGAGGAAATTACGTGTCCGCACCAGAGAAATCAGAAAGGCTTCGACTATGGTCTCCAAATGTGTCTACAAACCCTTGGGAGGCACACGCGGTAGGGAATAAAAGAAAAAACAACAAAGAGCATAACTATGTGGGGGCTTTGTATTCCTCTATGTAAGGGCAAAGTCTAAGGATTCCAATTGGCCGTAGAAGGAGAAAAAAGAAACGGGGCGTGGCGCCGGTACTCTGAAGTGGGGGACGTCGCGGTTACTTGTAAAAAACAAACCTCCCCGGTAAGGACACCACTGCCCTGACTGGGAGAAGTCGAGGGAACGAAAATGGAACATCGTTCGGTAAAAAAAGTATAAAAGGGCGGGGAAAAGATATGGCGTCCTGCGAGTTGAGCGTCCCTCTAAAAGAGGCAAGTAAAAGAGAAACTGACTCAATCCCTGAAGGAGAAAAGACGACAGGGGGAAAATGGAATAGTCATGCTCTTCTGGAGGGGTAACCGACTATGGTTAGGGGGCGAGGGGTATCATGTCATAGAAACAGGGTCATCGAACTGGGGAACTATTCAGTTGCGGCAATACGGGCGGGGAGGGGGAGGAAGGAACCGAACCTGAAGCCGATAATGAGGGGGGACTTCACAGATCGGTGCTACAATCCACACAGGGGAAGGGGGAAGGAAGATGTTGCCCCGGTTTAACGACGACTGGAAAAGGTTCTTTCACGACAGACGTCACCAGGTGAAAAAAAAAAGAAACAGCAGGGGAACGGACGTTCATGTGTCGAATCACAGCAGCTCGCAAGAAAATCCGTGGAACAAGAAACCGAGAAGGAGATAGGACTCCAGTCACACGAATGAGGCGAGGCTTCGGCCGTAGCTTAAGGCGTAGGAACGGGGAGATTGCAAAAAAAGCCAAGGGTAACGAGTGCCGCGTAAAGCTAAAATTCCGCGGGGGTCGGAGAAAAAACTTTCCCACCCATGAAAGCTGTGGCGGCCACCGGGGGGGAGGCAAAAATACTCCAACCCATCACGGTCGACGGGGGGGGGCACAAGATCCCGACCCTACTTCGTACTGAGGATGGAATGATGGGGGAGTCTGAGGAAAAATGCGGTGAATCTTCGCCAAACTTTCGTGAACTCAGACCGTCTGAAAACGTCAGTTCCGTCTCAATAAAGACTCAAAGGACTCATCTGTCCTGTGTTCAGCCAGAAAAAAGAACGGCGGCTGTTAATGCACAGAGCGGTCGAAGAGACTTGACGCGGCGCGGATTGGAAAGGGGTCAAAAAACTAGAAAAGGGAAGGGGGCCTGTTCGAAAGCTGGTGCTTTTTGGGAAAGCCACCGGACCGCAATACCCGTCGTCCAGCGCACCGTCAAATGGCCGGTCATCTCCACCTGTACAAATGCCATGACGGGGCAAAAAAAGAAGCCGAAAAGACTGAAAACTGACGTCCCAGTACTTCTTAGGATACGCTTTCGTCGTTGAAGGAGCGTGTGACGGTGGTAGAGAAGTTCCAAAAAAAAAAAAAAAAAAAGGAGGAGAGATCTGGCGACACCCGAAAGCACGAAGACGCGACCAGACCGGATCTCGGTCGGCTTAAGAGAACGAAAACCGGGTTTCGGTGAAAAACCAGAGGAAAGGTAGCATGTGGAGAAATGCCCCTACCGTTCCGCGCTACGAAAAGGTGCTGGGGGGGGGGGGGGGTCGGCGACATCCACCGCACCCTGTCGAACACCGAGGACATCGGAAAGGAATCCGCCCCGCGCACTCTCTCCATCTTAAAGGGTCTCAGAGAACCCCGGGGCTCACCGGGACACTACTCGGCGAAGGTCCGGATCCGTGAAAGAGACTAGAGGACGGGAAGGGAAGCCTCCCGGGGGGGCCGGATAAAAAAAAAAAAGCAGCAAGGTCAAAAGGGGGACCAATATCCTCATTAAAACTCTTCTGTCTAGGAGGGTGCAGCAAGAAGATCGAACGGAGTTGGGAAAGCACCCCAGATGCGCACACTGTGGGTTTGACCAGGTCTTCGCCGACACGTGTAAAAGGAAAGGACTACGACCTGTAGCCCTGGAACTGGAAGTCACTCTTGCGAACGCCGGCCATACGCCTGGACGCACGAAGTCCGGGTCAGAATACAGCAAAGAGGCATCCGGTGTCCGAGGGCGTTCTAGCTATCTGAGCTGAAGGAGGAAAAAAAACTAAAAAGTCAAAGTGATGGGTCGTGGGTCCGTAGGGAACACATCTCCGGTGACGTCGGAAAGCGGGAAGTCGTCAAGGGAGGGACTAAACCCGGCTGGGGTACTAAAAAGAGAAAATCAGGGGGAACGGTTTGAGCTCCCGATCGGGACGGCCGGACGGGAAGCAATCGGGACAGCTTAAACTCATCCAGAAAAAACGGGGTCCTCTGCCCCACCAAATAGAGCATGGATGACCCGGATGTCGTACTGATCAACCAGCCGCTTACTTCGGAAATAAATCTCAAGCTACGAGCCGCAGTGCGAAAAAAAACGTAGGGAGGGGGCCGGAAAATGGCATCCGGGCTGGCGGGTCAGGCCAACCGAGCTACAAAAAAAAAAAGAACTCGTGGTGCCCAACAGAAAAAGACTTTCTCTAAGGGCTATCCGTTTTAACGACCGAGGGGAATGAATCGACTGACCAATAACGGGTGGCCATTGCGGGCGACGGCACTGGTTGTCGTTGGGGGGGGGGTCCCTCACTTAGCGAAAGACGGATGCCGGGGGAGGGCTTGCTGCCTGCAAAAGGAGGGGAACCCCCCCCACCCGCGGATTCCCCGCGATACTGGGGAAAAAACGAGAGAAGAGTGGCAACCACTAAATCGAATTCCCGGCCCAAGAGGAGGTCTTTGGGGGGGAAGGGTGTGGGTGGGCCCAGGCTGGGGGCGACACACAAGGCAGGACCTGTTCTAAGGAGACCGGGAAGTTGGAGGCACCGGTGTGCTTTAAACTCTTCTCTGAAACAACTGAGGATGAGTGAAAGAAAAAAAAAAGAGCCTCTGCCAGAAAGGGGCAAAAAAAAGGACCGGGGATGGAAACCATTGGCAGGCCAGCTGTGTTTCTACAAAAAACCCACCAGGCCATTCCAGTTTCACACCACCCCAGCAAGAAATGGGAAAAGAAAAACAAGGATTTCTAAAAATTACTCCAAGGGCTAAAGGGAACCGTAGGAATCAAGTTTAAGCACTTCTAGGACTCTGGGAACAAAGACATACTGCCATCCAGGAGGGCGAGGCGGCCTGTTGAAGTAACTCAAAAAAGTCGCCACAATTTCCATCCTTGGTCCCGAGAACTAACAAGGGGTCTGTACGGCACCAGGGGGAAATAGAGGTTCGTCCCGTTAAAGTCAATCGGCGGCGTCCAGCGATAGGCAGGGGAGGATCAATGAAAGACAAGACACCTATTAACTCAATTGACCGCACCGGGTTGGCCCTGGCTGCGGCTAGAACGAGCGTTGATCCGTAAGGACGGACTGTGATCCTTCGACTGGGATTAAAGGGGAAATCGGGGGGCATACCTTTTGGCGTTATTTGTAGAGGGCCGAGCAAAGATTGCGTCCGAGGCCGACAACAACCGTTTCAAGAAATGGTGGCGCTGGTGTTGCGCCCGCGCCGGGTCGGCTCGGGACGAATCCGGGGGGGGAACGAGAAAGGCTGTTCAACCGACCAAAGGTGACGTGCCGTGAGCGGCGGGGGAAGGGCCCAGAGCATGCTCGGACGACGAACTGCGACGAAACCCGGATGCCGACGGATGTCAGGTTAAAGCAGAAAGGGAATGTCCCAGGAACTGGGCCGTTAGGACGAATGGTGAACGGCAGTTTCCCTGAGGGGATCGGGTGTAGGGGACACTTCCCAGAGGAGCGAAGCCTAAAACCAACAGCGGAGGGAGAGTGGGGGCCGAAAAGCCACCCCCAAAGGTCTCCACCCCAGCATCGGTCGGAGTACAAAAAAGAGCAAGAGGAGTGCCGGTTGGTACCAGGGGGTGTGGTAAAGGGACGGGGAAAAAACAGTTGATGATCGAGGAGCCCCGTGCGGGATCCGGCATAGAACCTGCCGGGGGTCAGAACAGAATCACGAACATCTCAGTAGGTGTCACTTGGGAACGTCGGTGCCTGAGCGTCAACAGGGTGGAGAAAGGAAATAGGACTCATTTCAGGGGGGGTGTTCCAAAGCACGATATCTTTGGCGTCGGCCTGGTCGAATCAAAGGGGCACTCTGACTTACGCCCACCTGACCATCACAGGACATAGCAGGAGGAGACCAGGAAGGGCGACTCCACCCTGTAACAAAGGGAAAAATGGATTTAAAAAACCAACAAAACAACCCCCCCCGTGCCTTTCGCGACGAAAGCATAGAAAACGGTCTTCGTGGATCACAAGCGCTTAAGAGAAAACTGATCGTGCAAAAGAGAAGGTCGCGGGTAATTGAATCAGGGGGGGGCATAGAATCGCGGAGAGAGAGATGGCAACTTAAGAACTACACCGATCCACCGCCACGACGAAACCGACTGGACGGGAAAAAAAAAAGACGCGGGGCTTCGGATAAGCAAAATTTGGACCTTCGTGAAAAACCTGGTTGAAAAGGGAAAGGAGGTTAAACGAGGCGAAGTGGTATAAAGGGGCCGGTGGGCGGGCCCGGCGACCCACCGCCCAGAAGGAAGACCCAAAGAAGACATCACGTTTACACAGAACAAGCGAAAATTCGGCGTAGGCGGTGACGCTCTAACGAAGGAATCCTTCTCGACTGTGACACCGAGGGGTTTAAGGGGGCTCTAGAAACAGTTCGACGTGAAGGCAGGTCGTAAAGTTGAGCAGGGAATCCCATTCACAAAAGGAGTACGGAAAGAACTCCCCGCCAATATCGAATACGACGGCGGCCGGCGACGTGGTGCGAACGTCGACCAGATGTGGGGAGGTGTAAAAACAAAACAACCATCCTGACACCGAGTCCTTTTTGGAAACAGAATTAGACCAGGGGGGAAGTGGCCGCAAGGGTGCACTTACGACTACGACTAGCGGCGCCGGAAGGGGGTGGGAAGTGAGGAAAAATACGACCCATCTACGTCATGAGAGACACGACCTAGGCTTCCTTAGCAGGGACCTACAGAAAGTCCCGGGAAGGCCAGTCGGTTCGAAGGATACAGAGCTGAACTGAATAACAAAGAAACCGAAGGACTTCAGAAAGTGACTTCGTCGTGAACACCCTTCTTCGTCGAGCGACACCAGGTTTCGCAGCGCCCCGGGGGGGTAACGGAGCGCCACTTAGGTAAAGCAAGCAATCAGTGCGTTCTGGCGAGGATAAACTCAAAAGGGACGGAGAAACGGATCATTGAGTGAAACCAAGCCTTGGTCAACTGATCACCAGCAGACCTGAGAAAAAAAAGACCGAAAGGAAGACAAGTCTTGTCGGTCTTCCTGACGAAGGGAAGACCCGGGAGGGGAAAAAGAGAAGTCAATCAAAACTGACTCCTTCCTAAAAGAACTTTAGAGCCGCCTGCCCGGACAAACCGGGAGGAGATTGGGGAGTTCCAGATCGTTTCTCATTGGATGCACTATCGACAACAGCTTACCGGACTAAAAAAAAGGTGAGTTGGAAAGACACCTATCCGAACCTAAAAGGACTACTGGAGCTGACAGAAAAAAAGAAAACGGCCCCGGACAGGTTCAGGTGCTTGCTACTTCAAAGGAAGAGAACGTTTGTCAGAGTTGAGAGGAATGAAAAAAGCAAAATAGCGTCTTCAGGGGTTTTAAAAGGGGAGGAGGGGGAGGTGGAAGGGGTCGACAACACAGCTCCGCCCGACCCTGGACCGGGCACAATGGGGTGGGCAGATTTTGGGGAGACCGAAAAATTAGCTACTCCACAACGAGGAAGTATGGGAAATATCGATCCGGCAGCCACAACAGCTCCACAATCAAAGGTCAGAAATGTGTAACCCAAATGGTGGAAAAGCCCCAACACGGGACAGGACACACACACGCAGAAACGACGAGGGGGGCAAATGTGGCAGTCCGAAGTTCCAACGGACACACGTCTCGGAACAAAAGGGGGGGAATTGGCGCAGCCAGCAAGAATCAGAAACATAAAGAGGGGGGGGCTTCGCGTCAAGAGGGGGCAAAAACAAACTAGAGAAGGGGGGTGTCAAGGCCCACCACAACGCCACAACCATTACGTCTCCTCAACCGGTTGGGAGACACGAAAGGGAAAAAAGGGAAAAAGGGCAAAGTGGTCAGTCCGGAAAAGTCATCGGAGGGAAAAGTTCTAGAACGTCAGCCTTAGGAAAGGCGCTTAAACTATCAAGCAGCTGTCGAGGACGATTGACAGAAAAGAGGGGGCACAGGGAAGGAGGGAAGACCGCCGAGAGGGGGCCGGAGATCTGCATGGTGAGTCTACAAGAACAGGGGAGAAAAAAGGATATGCGGGGAAAGGTTGGGATTAACGGCCTCCGCCCAGGAAAAAGCCGGCCCGATGCGCGTCGCATTTGAAAAGGGATCGCACACCGTTTCGAAAGGTGCATTGGTAATTTTTCAAAGCCGGTGAACTAATTCGACTACGCCATCGTTCACACCAGGTGGGGGGAAAACACGAAGGGGGAAGGACGGAGGAGTAAGGAAAGAAGCGCCAAAAGACTGAGAAGTGACAAAAGGGTGCCGCGCCTGATGTAGGACTCCAAGATGAAAAGAAGCCCGCACTAGGCGTACTGGCCGGCAATTTGAACGGAAGTTTCCCGAGTCAGGAGGCCAAAGGGGGGTGCGAAATAAAAAAGTCCCCACCCAGGACAGCTGGCGAGGGCAAAAAGTCTCGTCAGGAAGGATGCGCACCCAGACAAGAAGGAATGGAATCGTAAGAGGACTTATGGAAGAAGTAAGTGCAGGCAACAGCATCTTGAATTGCTCCTCGGCGACAAAGCGAAAAATAGGAGGTCCGGCTCCATGATCACCAGTCGAGCCTCACATGAGACGGATGTAGAAGAGCCTGTTCGAAATCGTCACCCTCAGCTGGGGGAGAGGCGCGTAAGGTTGGCGGATGGAGAAAGAAGATGGTCCCTGGGGGGAGAAATTTGGCGAAAAAAAAAAAGGACGTGGAAGGGGGGGGAGCCGGAAAAAAAAGGGGACAGTCACAGAAATCGTCCGCTCGCCACAAGCTCATCTAAGAAAAAGGGGGAAGAGGGTTTGTAAAGGACCAAACGCCACCAGTTGAGTCGCAAAGGGAAGAACCCGAGAAGGCGAGGCGGTTGCCCGTAGGCGAGGAATTCGTAGCCGTAGCGTGGATCGGGGTCGACTGTGCGAGATAGAGAAAAGCGAGGGCAACGGGTAAGCTACACCAGAAGAAAAAAAACAAAATCCGGAAAGAAAAAGAACGCGGCCGATCGGAGGGAAGCGACTCAACTGGTGGGCGTCGTAACGAGACCCGAGTTATCGGGGGTTTCACAAGGGGAGAAAAAAAAAAGTGGTATTGTGGCAGGTTTTAGACCCAACCTCTACAAACAAAAGGAAAGCTTGCATGAACAACGGTGGGGACACGTTCTTTGGACCCTAAACTTAAAAGAAACTTACAGCTGGCTTGGGTGAAAAGCTAGCCCGGGAAGGGAAAGGATAACGGACCCCGACTGAGAGGGAAAGGAACTATAGGAAAAAAAGGTTCGACGTAAGAACTCCCTGTTGCGGACGAATGCACCTCTTCAGGCCGCAGTGCATACAACACTACGAAGAAACAGTAGAAGGCGGCGCACAAGTAAAAAAACTTAGAGGGGGTACTGGGTGAAAAACATCTCCTCACAGCTGAAAGGTTACCGGTCTTCGCCACCATCTTGGACAAATGGAAGTAAAGGTACCGGCGACCTGGAGACTGGACGGGGTAAAAGATTCCTAAGAAAAAAACTGGAGCAAACTAAAAGGGAAAATAAAAGATGGGATCCCAATCCGGCGCGGCATAACGGGGGGTGGTAACACGTGAAAAAGCGTGATCTGAACCGGGCGCGAACTACAGCACCAGTGTCAAAGGAGGGGGGAGGGGGTCTGAGAAAGCTCAAAAAAAAAAAAACGGGGAGGGGAGTCGTTGAACGACCGTCGCGAGCGACCCTCGAGTACCAAGGGGGAGGATTTCAAAACGGAGAGAAGCAAGGAAGGGAGGAAGCAATCGAGAGGTTAGGTCTGGAAATCAAAAAGGGGGGACCGCTTTTCACATGGGAACCTATATCCTTCCTATTTACCCCGGACGGAAAAGAAAAAGGAAACCCAAGAGAGAGGGGGGAGCGCCGACGCAACTCTTCGCTTAAACCTAATTGGAAAGTGCTTGTCAAGGCCGTAAGAAAAACTCTTACTGCCTGCCGAGACCGGAGAAGCCTAAAAAGGGATCCGATCCGCGATGTGGACAGATCCTTGGCCCGAAAGAGGAAAAATTTATCACTGGGGGGGGGAGCAAAAAATCCTGCCATTTCTGGCGGCAACAGCACTGGGGTGTCTTGGGGGGGGGAGACACCAGGAAGACCCTCAAGATGGGAGGGAAAGTACTTCGAAAAAGGGTTCCGGGGACCTAAACAATGACTACTCAAGATATACTTTTGCGACGGGAACCTCTCAGGCCTGCCTAAAGTCGGAAAGGCTTGGCCTTGACTGCCAGGTCTTGTTCTTTTTCCCCAAGGGGGACTACAAAAAAAAAGTCGACAAGGGTCGACGTCGAAGGACGTTATTGGACGGTGTGTGCTGAAAAAAAGTTAGGAGGATACCACGGAACCAGAAAAAAGCTTTCAAAACTAAAAAAAAGCGAGGAAAGGTCGGGCGAGAGTGTGGGACCAAAAAACTTTGTTCCACCGGGGGCCCAACGTCACATTCCTTTGGAAAAAAAAAAAGCAAGAACGATAGCCCGTAGAAAAGGAAAGCTTCGCGGATTCGCATGGGGACCGTAGCCAGCAGGGTTCAAAAGAAAAATTGGGGACACCGTCGAGATTTCGGCAAGGGCCTTGAAAGAGCCCCTGCAAGTTCTGAGCCCAATGGTAAAGAACGTAGGGGACCAGAAAGGGGCAAACGGGGACACCCGTTTACCAGTCTCTAATGTCGAAATCAGAGGGGGAAAGAAAAGTCGTAAGGAAACAGGAGGCCTTACCAGCCTAAAACCATAAAAGACAGGGGGTCCGTTTGCAAGATCATTAAAAACCCGCAAAAAGCTACGGCGGCAGGAAAATCCTATCTGTGGTCCTTATCTTAGTGGTGATCATTAGACAACGAATTAGGGAGAGGATACCGGGGGGATGTAGCCAACCGGGACCAGAACCGAAGCAAGAGAGGACTTCAAGCAGGGGGCAGAGAAGTGTCGGCAAAAGGGGTCGCAGGTGAGCACCGCCGGGTCGGAAACGGACTACGCCCGGGTCGTTCACACGACCGTCACCGAGCCTGGAGAAGAAAAGTCAGGTCCGACGTGCTTTAGGCCGACGCAAAAGGTCAGAGAGCCGTCCTACACGAACAACGAAAAGACTTGGGAAGACGGGACTCAAAAAGATAGGAAAAAAATGCAGCGTTGACGTGGATTCCAGGGACCTTTTTCCAGACGGTAGCGTGTCTGAAAGGGAGGTCTTCCAACCCACAAGATGAAAAGAAAAAAAGAAAAAAGGGAGTAGAGGGGGTGTAAAAAAGGCCCAGTACCTCCACCCCATCTCGAAGGCTTGGAAAAAGAAATCCGTTCGGGAGTGGATGGAGTGTCTGGAAGTAATTGACAAAAGTGAATATATTTCTCCACCGGGTTCTGCAGAGGCCTGGGCCGGGAGACCTAGCTCATGGGGCTCCTAAAAAAGACAGCGTTAAGGGAGATCAGAGGACTGGGCTAGATAAGCCGTCACCAGCATAAAAAAAAGATGGACGGAGAAAGAAGCCGGGTGGAAGTTCCACGCCAGGAGAAAAGGGGGGATGCCCATAAAAAACCGGGGGGTATGTTATGGAAATCCGACGCAACACAAAAACACATACAATGACGATCCGTAAAAGGAAAAAAGACGCTGAATAACAGGAAATGAGGGGGTGGGTAGCTGTAAACACTCCCACCAGTTTTCTTCCGCCGGAAACGAAGAGCTTGGAAAGAAACGGAGGAACAGGTCCGAGCGTGTAGAATGTTGTTCCCGACTGGACATCATAGGAGGAGATGGGGTCACCTAAACTACACCTAGAACTCTCGCAAGACGAGCCGTACGACCGAATACAAGGAGAAAAAAAGACGCTAAGAATAGGGGCTTCGTCTCTAAAAAGGAAAAAGTTTGCGGGGGGGAAAGACAAAAGCAGGGTCAAGGGGAGCGGCAAAACGGTTCACTCGCGACGAAGTGTTTGTTGAAATGGAATAGGGGGGGACCTAAAAACAGCGTGGGAATCCATTACTACGAAAGGAATCGGTCTTGGGAAAAAAGGAAAAACTCAGAAAATCAAAAGTACAAGCTGAGGGTGACTGGTACCATTCCTGACGGTCGAACGGACCTCAGGAGTGAACTCGAAGTCTAAATGAAAGTCGAAAAACAAGTCGAAGGGAAAAAGTAAAGCAAAAAATAAAAAAGACGGACAAAAGGAAAATACACGGCGGGGCTAGGCTGCAGCCCTACGTCGACACAAAAAAAAAGGGGGGGGGGGGGGAAGTCACCCAACAAATCCAGACCCATGGATGGAGTTTTTTAAAAGAAAACAAAGCGCTCCCTGGGACTTCCTAAAGAAAAAGAAGGGAAAGTTCAAGGGGAAGCTTAATCCGCGGAACAGCAAAAATGGTGGGGGGGGGGGGTGGGTTGTTTTTTTTCCCGCCCCCCAAAACCCTTGTTGGGGGGGGGGAACCGGAAGAACTCAAAGAGCATGGACATTAGTGACATCTTTATAAAATCCTCAGAGGGCGGTTCACGAGGATTGATAATCGTATCTAAGGGATAAATAACTACACAATCGTTCGTCAGGTCTGGTGAAGTCAACCAGCTCCTGTGGAGTTAAACCAGAAAAGTTCTGTAGGACAGGAGGTTCAAGCATAAAACCATCGCCACCAGTGAGAATTTTTTTTCTGCTCACGAGGCCACTGCCGGAGTCAGGAGAGAGAGGGGGGAGTGGGGCGGGTAAAAGAAACACAAAAAGTGCTGAAGAGGCAAACCTCAAGAAAATAGGGAGAAAACTGAAGGCAATAAGCCTACTAAGGAATGCCCAAGCGGGCCGTCAAGGAGGCTTAGAGAACGGGTGTCTGAAACTGAAGTAAAAAGAACCTTCAGAAATTTCAAGGAAGAAAGCCAAAAAGAGCAAGGAAAGAGAAGAAATCCGTTCACGGAGCCGACTTCGGACTGAAAGAACGGGGCCCGACTCAGGTCGTTAGAAACCTAGGAAGTCAACAAGGATGGCCAGGGGGGAAACACCAGGAATTTTGGCGTTGGCAAATCACTGACCCAAAGACCTCGCGGGGCCGGTAAACCGACAAAGAGGGGAGACTTGAGTCACAGTAAATTCAAAACGTTGGGGAAAATTCGTAAGGACCCGCCCAATCGTCCGTGCTGGAGGTGGGGTGGCAACAGACTTGGAAGGGGGGTGGAGGTCACCCAACACCACGACCATCCTACAATTTGATTCCTAACAAGGAAGGGTTATTGAGGTGAAGACGCGG
>Ga0179593_1470772_pt1 | contig 21894 bp, 32 predicted proteins | sample CZODoug2_1_08_16_FD_185931 | JGI IMG/M metagenome (GOLD analysis project Ga0179593, IMG submission 185931) | Vadose zone soil fungal communities from Angelo Coast Range Reserve, California, USA - CZODoug2_1_08_16fungal (PacBio error correction) | ecosystem: Environmental > Terrestrial > Soil >...
AGGTGAGAAGTAAGTGGGGTCATAAGTGGGGAGAATATGACAAGACACAATAGAAGGGGGAGACGTCTGTAAGTAGGTAAAAGGAAAAGGGGGGTGGGTGGGGGTGGGAAAGGTTTTGCAGGCTAAATATAAAGGTAATAGACGGGGGTATTACACAAAGGGGTATAAAGAGAGAGTTGTTCTAAATGAAGACGGAGGATTAGGATGTCGGAAGTAGCGGACATAAGGACGGTTTGACGGGGAAGCAGATTAAAAGGGGAATAAGGAGGAGAGGGCTCGGCTGTCCGACAACTGGCAGTAAGTTAAAAGAGTTTGAGCGTGTGTGGAGGAATTCCTGCTGTTATGGATCCAAAGGTCAAGTGTTTGCAGAATCAACAAGGAACGAGCGGGAATCGGGGGTACAAATCATCAGGGGATACAGGAAGACAGCTGCAAATCGGCGATTGGTTGTGAGACGCGGTATCATCGAAATAAACCGTCAAACATATGCAAACCTAGAATAACCCGCACTGCGGGGGGGTAAGGGGAAGGATTAAAAAACGCATAAACCAGTGTTTATGCTTGAGGCTTCTCAGGACAGGACGGAAAAAATGCCTGGGCACAAAAGGGGGGTATGAGCGACTGGAAAAAAAAAGGGTGGGGTTGGGATAGTAGCGTGGGGTGGGTGGGAACAGATGACCAGAGGTGCGTTACTTTACTGTGCATGGGGTACAAAGTCCCCTCTAACTGGAAAGGAAGTCGGCCTAATGAGTCAAGAGGTGAAAAATTGATGAAAGAGGTGTTCAAGGGATGGGGCTCTTGGGGATCAGGGTTTGTGGGGCAGGTCGGAACAATCCCGTGCATTAGATGAGCGGACGAGAGATTATGAAAGATGCAAATAGATCAGTATAACTTGAGATGCAATGAGACGGGACACACCTAAAGTATTTTGGCTTCGTCAGAAAAGGGGGTGGGAAAACCGAAAGTGGTTACTTGAGGTCGAGGTAAAAGAAACAGTGTTACAATTTTGCGTGAAGGTAGAACCGAAAAAAAAAAAAGCCTGTCAAATCGAGCAAATCGAGTCTGAATTTAGAACATGAGGGTTTACAACGGGGGACTAGGGGGGGAGTCCAAGCATGGGATAGGTCTCGCTTGAAGGGGATGTAAATTAAACAGTCGACTAGGGGAAAAAAAGGGGCTCCCAGAGATATAAGACAGACGATCATTGCTAATATTAATGCTGAAAGTCAGGGTACTGCTTCGTGGGAGGACGGCTACCAAGAGAGGGCACTGAACAAAACCCGCTTAAAGGTCTTTAAACAAAAAAACACATGGTAAAAAAACAGGGGACGGGGCGGGAGCAAAATGGGAAGAACTTGAAAATCCAAATTGTGGGTCTAAGAGGAGTCCGGTGGGCATCCCCAATGAAGGTATGAAAAATTCTGAAACCACTTTGTGGGGGGTATCTGAGTTTTCAGCTCTATTTGTTGATGGTGAGAATTGGATAAAAGTACCGAAAACACGTTGGGGTGGAGGATTCAATCAGGGCACGCAAGCAAAGAAACCCTAAAAACACAAGAACCAACAATCGGACTCTGAACAGCTTGAAAAAGGGAAAAAGTCAATGACAGGCCGCAAAAGAGGAAAGGTGAAATATCCCAAGAACATGAACCTCACCAACCAAAAAAAAAGAGGGGGGGGGGGGATAAATCACTGTCTTGAGACCCGTAGCGTATCGGTGAGAGTGGTGGGGCGGTGGGGATTGCGAAACGGGGGGATATTTCTCCGTGACGACGAAAGACTCTTTGGGTATAAAGTGACTCTGGAACTAAAGGATAGAAATTGACGGTCAATCTTGTGGGCACGTGTCAAACACCACAATCGCCAAAAAAAAAGTCAGTTTTGGGGGAGATTGTCTAAAAAGAAATAACGGAAAAAATAAGCAGTCCTCATGCGGGCTTGAAAACGTGAAAAAAAAGAAGGGTAAAGTCAAAAGAAATGAAACGGTTTAGGCGAAAGCCGCTAAGCAGACGGAAGAAAAATGGGGCAAGGAATCATAAGTCAGTAAGACCGGGCCAAGGGGAGGTGAGCAAAAAGACCTTTGCGGATTCGACTCAGGGATTAGCGTTCAGGGCAAAAGGGTGGCCGCGCATGGATGCAACATAAGAGGGGGACGAAACACCCATCAAAGGCGGCGAGCAATGTTGTCTTCGGAGACCATGCACCAAAGAAGTGGGGGGGACACTTACTCCTCAGGCTGACATTTTAAAACATTGGAAACGCAGGTTATTTTTTTGGAAACAGGACATCAGGGGAAAGGTGTAAATATAAAAAGTCTTAGGAGATTAGACGGCAGAGGGGGGTTCAGAAAAAAAGTTGATTGGGTTTTCAAGGAAAAGAGTAAAGGGCTTAAAAGAAAAAGTGGCAAACACAGTCCTATTCTTAAAAGGGACACAGAAGCCGGAGGTTCATACGGTCAAAGGAGTGGACTAGTGGGAAAGACGGATGATAAAAAAAGGATGAAAGACTCGAACCACAACTGAAAAGAGATGGAAATTGGTGGGTACGTATTGGCACGTACAAATCATGATTCACGGGGGAAAAAAGCATCAGTTGTGTGGGTAGGAGTGTGGGTGGTACGGTGGTCATAGGTACCGTATCATGATTTGTAAAAAAAAAATGGTTAAATGGGGGGAAAAAAGTGAAAATTGGCGAAGAAAGAAAGGTGTTTGAACATGGGAATGGTTTGGAAACAAGCTTGAGGGGTACAAATGATAAGAGATGTGAACGATGGTGCAGCTAACGGGAATGGGGAGGGCAGCTATGAAAAGAAGACCAGGCGGGGGTCGACGGGAGAGGGTGGTGGTGAGATGAGGGAATATGCGCGGAGAGTTGGAAGACAAAGCGCATGAAATTATAATAGCACGTGGTTTGGAATCACGCCGCCAACGTGGTTAGGATGACCCATTAAGAGTTATTGAGGGCTGTGTGTAAACCAGCCTAAAAGAAAATGTAAAGAAGAGGTCATAAGGTCAACGGAAAGAATCACATTAGGAAGAGGGTTCAAGGGAGAAATCGTGAGTTTAAATCCACCAAAAGCAGTTTTGGGCTGGGTGTGGGGGGGGAGGTCGTAAACCACCGGACCCCGCCAGGGGATCAAGTTGTAACCATCACGGGGAAATATGACCAAGATGATCGTGGAAAAGAACTATACCTGCTCGGGTTTTCATAGCATGAACGCCATGTGCACAAATAGGTACAACATACGCCATATTCTCAAAAAAAGGGACTTATTGCCAAACGTTCACGGAAGGTGACTCGGTGCATGTTCTGTGCTAGTATCGAACGACTATGTGCGACTGTGAGGCAATTTAAGGGGAGAAGGGCAAACACGAAAGTGTTCAAAGGGTGGGCGAGGGTGGAGTTTGTGGACTTTTAAGGGATCAAAAGGGGGGTCAGGCAGAGGAAGGACATCTCAAACGGAAGGACACCCACTGGGGGGGGTTGGAGGAAGGCGATAGAAAACACAAACAGACAGGAAAAAAAGTCCGCATACCGAGGGCGGGTGAGGAGGGGTGGGGGACCATCGCATCGCATGCCACTTACTTAAGAAGACAAAAAGTTGGGGATATAAAATCTAGTGGGCCCAACCCTTCCAGGGGGGGTTGTGAGTCAGGGGGGGAAAAAAGGGGCGACCTGTGGAATAAGGGGGGGTTGCCAAGGTTGAAAGCTTAAAGGCTTTAAGAAGAAGAAAAAGCGACTGGCTTGTGCCGCAGTACAGAGATCAAGGCAGGGAGGATTATCGCTTGGGAGAACAAGTCGAAGGGGACCAACATCGCCGAGCATGAACGGGGGTAAAACAGAACGATAGCGACCAGACAACTGTTCTAACGTCATCAAAAAAAACGGTTGGGTACAAACAAAGGGAATACAAGATAGGGACAAGTTTAGATGGGTATTCAAAGGGCATAGGGGGAGGGGGGGAAAGAAAATAGAAAGAGTTATCCCTTAAAGTTGGGAAAGAAAACTTGAGGTTTAGCAAACACCGCAGGGAATCACAAACGAAGGGGAGGCAAGTTTCCAAGAACGGAAGGTGCATAGGCGGAAGGAGTAGGTAAAATTGGAAAGGGGAAGAGCACCAGATAAGACGTTCGGGTCCGGACGAAAAACCTGACAAAAGGAACAGCAAAGTTATAAGAAGGACCATTTAAATGGAAAAATAAAGGAGAGTCAACTAAGGACAGGGACGGGGGCTTTGGACCCAAGCACGGACATAAAGCAAGTCAGCTAAAAAAAAAAAAAAAAAAAAAAAAAAAAAAAAAAGCAAAAAAAAAAAAAAAAAAAAAAAAAAAAAAAAAAAAAAAACACAAACAACCAACACAAAACCAAGTCCACTTGACCCCAGATTACTCACCCCCCACAAATCTACTAATCCCATCAAAAAAAGGTTAAGCGTTATCTATAAATGGGGAAGCAAATTGGGGGGGGGGGGACCATCCTGGGGCAAATAGGCCAACATAAAACCAAGAAGGGGTATCAGATAATGACGTCGACAGCGAGGACTGGGTACAGCGGTTATGTATGGTGGAAAGTCAGGTTCGGGGGGTATAACGGAAGAAAAAGCAAAAAAAAACGCCCGAGCAGGGGTCTTAAAGCAGAATAACGAAACCCTTTAAAACGTGCCTGGTTGGAATGGAGGGGGGCACATGGCAAGGAAGAAAAAAATGGAGAATCCTTTAAAAAAAGGAAGAACAAAAAGGGGGTGCGTGAATGGAAGTCGGATGACAGAAGCGAAGGAAACTTGCGGAGACAAAGGTAAAGACCGGTCCCCAGGAGGACGTCATAATAAGCAAGAATAATGATCTTCGAAGAAGACTTTAAATAAGAATGTTGGTGGTAATATTCAGACTAAAGGAAGGGGAAACGCAAAAGAACAAAGGGGGGAAGAAATATTTACCTAGAAGATAGTTGGCATGTCAGGACACCTAAAGTTACCCCGAAATAACAATGCCCTAAGTGTATACTGGGCTCAAACACAGAGGAGGAAAAGAGAAAGGGTATCGAAGGAATGTTCATAGAGGGGGGGATGGACAAAGATAAAAGACGCATGTGAAGGGTCTACGTAATATGAGGCTAAGAAAGGTTGTTTTTGTGAAGTGCTGGAAAGCGAAGGGAGAGAATGAAAAAGACACAAAATTGCTATTTTCGGGCGAGAGGTCAATCAAAGTTAGCCGGATTAGGGGACTGGAATAAGGGACGCAAACGGGGTTAGATAATGACCGTAAGGGCTGACACTAGCTGCAGGGCTTCAAACATGGAGAGAAAGGAGTGAACTCACAAGCGCCTTTTATGTGGGGGCCCTGGGTCAAAAGTGAGGGGGGCGGACAAGGGGGGCTAAATCAACAGGAATTATTCGGGAGAGGGCCCTAAAATAGGGAGAAAGAAGAAGAAAAAAAAAAGACGACTCGACAATGTTTTGAATGTCGTTCGGGGACAACCGTCAAAGACATTAAAAAATTCTTAACAAATGCGAGTGCGTGAGAATAATTGAGTGATGAAAACCAGAGAGAGTTTTCAAGATGCGGTGATCGAGAGACGGCCGGAAAACATGTCGCTTAAGAAACAACGGGTAAAAGGTGTTGAAAAGTTTGAAAAAAGGGGGTCGGAGAGTTTTTGTTCGGGATTGAGGACTGAGGAAGACTTGATGGACGGGTAAGTGGGGGGACGGGGGGACGTTCAAAAGACTGGTAACGGAAATCTGCTAATAAACGGGAGAGGGTCAATTTTTAGGGTGAAGAGGTATAAGGCTATGGTGGGAAGATCATGTGGGTGAGGAGGAAAGATACGGAATTTAATTAACTGAAACGTTGATCAAACCTTTCCAGAAAAAGTAGTAGGCCGACAGGCATAAAAAAATCAGGACGGGCTGGAACACTGACGGAACCTTCGGGGGGGGGGGCGCTGCAAGGGAGGGTGGGAAACCTAAAGGGGAAGTACGGGGGAAGGTGAAGGCAAAAGGAACGAATTAGAAACTACTGCCTGTCAAAAAAGGGGTGCCGACAATTCCTTGAGAATTAGTAATGCAAAGTTGGGGGTACCGGGAGAGGCTTGGGGGTGAGTCGGCGGTTACGGTGGAAAGCGGCGGATTTACAAAATATGTCTTGAAAGGAAAAAAGAGAAAGATAGAAGCAAGTGCTCAATAATAGAGACCCTTCGTTTGATCGGAGAAAGAAAGGGATGAGGTGCATTGGAAACCCCGCTTGAAAGTCGCCATGTTCACAAAGAAAACAAAGGAAGGCGGGCTTGCAAGGGGGTGTATGAAACGGGGGGCTGAATCTACGTCCAGGGGGCCCACATGAGCAAGGAAGGGGTAAAAAACATCACAAAGACACTAAAGAATTCTGGTTGCTGTACTAGGGGTGTGTGATGTTAAAGGAGGTACCGACATCGGAAAACAATCCTTGGATATCATTTTGGACAGTGCCCAAAGCAAAGGAAACGGTCTGGCAGTCCAAATTAAAGAACAAAAGAATCTCAAACTTGTAAACCCGGTGTAAGCTGGTTCAAGACCAAGAAATGGGAAAAAACGGTCCTCAAGGAAAAAGGACAGATAGCCAAAAAAGAACATTAAAACACATAGACAAAAGAGCGCCGATTTAGGAACTTTTCTTTCTTTTGTCGAAAAGAGTTGGGGGGGGTAGGTGGTGAAGAGTTGCATGGTGCGTTTCAAGTAAGGTCACTGAGAAAGGGTGGGATAGGGACGGCCACTAAAGATAGGGGGAAGGGAAAAGGGAACTCTTGACTTACAGGAACGTTGAAAAGGCATGGGCAAGAAACCTCCATGAAATTGTTTGGGTGGGGATGTGCCTAAAAATAGGTAGAGATGAATAGGGGGGCTCATGTGCAGGCTGGAGGGAAAAAAACGAGATGTACATGAGCAGCATAAAGAGCAGTTAGTCTGGAAAAACTCGCTAACGGTGCAAGGGGGGGGGCTTAGGGAGAGAAAAGTCCCTGCTTTCTGGGAGAAACCGGTGAGGTCGAGTAAGACGAGGGTGGAAAACAAAACTGTCGCCGGATGGCCTCGGAACGCAACACGGTGCTATAAGCAATTGGGGAGGGTAGGGTATGGAAGGCGAAAACAGAATTACATTTAACAGCGTAAAAAGACCTCGTACGAGGGGTAACAATTAAAAGCCAGTTGTGGAAAGTATCCTTTTAAAAGGGGGTTCACTATGATAAGTGAGATAATGGGGTCAGAGTGGGTCAGCAAGATAAAAGGTAAGTTTAATTTTTAAAGAGGGGGGGAGGGGGGCTTAAAAAAGGGAAAACACGGCCAAAACTAAAAGTAGCACCGACAAATCATAAAAAAGGCTCAGGTCATAGTATGGGGTTCATTGGACAAGATCTATTAGGAAAATCGAAGAGAAAAACAACGGAGGTAGTGAAAAGGGCGAATTGGTTAAAAAAGCCTGGTACCACTATCCAATCAAGGAGAATAAACCTACTAAACGGGGGAGAGGGTGTTGGGGGTTGAAGCAAATAGTATCATCTTTTGAGCCTTATGGAAGATCACTGTCAAATCAAGAGGGTTTTGCGAAATAGGGAAAGGGGGAAAGAAAAACATCAAAGGGGTGAGGAAACAGTCCACTTAGTGAATGGAAAAAGCAGGCGTGGGTTCCCAGAAGGAGGAGGTGGGAATGTTCGGCTAACGGGAGGGGGGAGCAAGTCTATCCAGAAAAAGAAAAGGGGGGGGGCGGGGGCACGAAAGGGGAGCTGGGGTCGCGATATTTAAAGAGCGATTACTCGAAAAGAGCAGGAAGAAAGAGACTCTCGCAGGGGGATTTGCTCACCTCACCGGTGCAGCCTAAGCAAACTACCCATTGGAACTACGTTATGTGAGGAAGAGGAACCGGTTTAAAAACACCAAGAGAAAAGAAGTGCGGAATTTCCTAGATGTCAATGGGGAAGAAGAGGGAAAGGATTAAAAACTGTAGAGACCGCTGGAAAAACACGAAACACAAAAAAGTCATTTTGGGGGAGAAGGGTGTGTTTTGATTGACCGGGGCAACCGAGAAAAAAAATCCGTGGGGAGGCAGGGTAAAAAGAGTTCAAAATCCCAAGAAGGGGGACAACTGCTAGGTTCGAAAGCTTAACGAAAAGGCAAAAAATGTCCAAAGACTACCACCATATGTCACACCAGAAGAATTACTTGAAAAAAAAGAAAAAAAGACGGCGAAGTGGCTATGTGTTTGTGAGGTAGAGGTCTTACCGCCAGATTTGAGCAGGAATGCAGAGAAAGGAACGGGTAAACGAGGCAAGCTGGGAAAGCTTGGGGGGGGAGAGATGGTATGGTAAGGGGGGGGGTGGGACATGTGAAGGGGTCTCTTGGAAAAGTGGAAAGCATATGAACAGATCCACCAGAATGGTGTGGGGTCGGGGGGGTCTCAAAAGAGAAATCCCACACTCAGAAAAAGGGGAAAGGGAGAAAGTACACTAATTTGCTGGTCTGTTATGGGATGGGTGGGTGAGAATCCATAGGCAAGGACGATGAAAGTAAAGAAAAATTGGGGAAGGAATTGCAAGGAACCAGGAACCTGGGGTGGGGTAGGGTTTTCAGTGTTTTAATGGAGAAGGGGGAAGCACGTTTTGAAAAGGGGCACGCTTGAAAGTGACTGTAAGAACGGAAAGAAAAGAGGAAGGAAGCAGTCAGAAGTAGAGAGGTCAACGATGAAAGAGGCGGAGTTTTTGAGCGCAGAGAGAAAAATCTGGGGTCAGTGACACGATAGCGCGAATAAAACGTGACAGCCAACCACCGAAACACCCACTCGACGCCTACAATTATTAAAAAAGAAAAAGCTGGGGTGCACAGTTGAGGGGGGTTTGGGTCTAAACAAGAGTGTATGCTGGAAACGGGTCACTAGAAAACAAGAAAAAAGGGAAAAACTTTCTGTGTAAAAACCAAAAAAGGAGGACCAAGAATGTAATGGAGGGTGGGAAACAAGGGAGTTTGAGAAGCGAATTAATTGATATTGAGCGAAGTAAAACGCAAAGAGAAAGGGTAAAACGAAACCTGATCAATAACCGGGGAGGAGAAGAAGTGAACGAATTTGACAGAAGGAAGGGGGGAACAAGAGAACACCTCTGAGAAAGAGCTGGGAAAGTGGTCCAAGGGAAGGGGGAAACTCGTCCAAAGGGGAAGCCAAAAACCAAAACTCTATACAAAACAGAAAAACAGGGGGGAAAACCTTCGATCAAATAAAAAGTGGGGGTGATACGCGCAGTTGGGGGGGGACGGCGGTAGTCAGCTAGGGGACTACGGGAAGAGGGAGAAGGAAGTCTAAAAGGGAAACAAGTCGGGGGGAAAAGGGGGGGACATTGTTACGTGTCTTTGACGATGGGGGAAAAGAAGTACAGCGAGAGTCTGTGATTTATACGGACCAAAGAGAGAAGGATACCTCACGGGGGTTGAGGTCAGGCGACAACACCGCACTTGAAGAAAAAGAAAAGAGAAAACTTTACCAAAGAGAAAAAGAGCTGGGTGAAAAAGTACAATACGGGACCAACAGACAGACGAAGGCAAATAACTCTATTGATCAAGGGGACCGGGCGTCGGAGCTTAGGAAGATAAGCAGAGGAATAAGGCCAACAGGGCGGGGAGACTTGAATGAAGAGGGAGGAATGGTGTGTAATAATAGGAAATCGAATTTAAGGAGCAAAAAAAATGTATTGAAAAAAGAGAACGAAGAAAGCGAGAGGGGCTCAAACTCAAAAGTAATTAATCAATCAGTACTGAGAGAGCTAGAAACACAAAAAGAAGGGAAAGGGAAAGAGAGAGAGTCATGTAGAAATAAAGGTTGTCATATAGAGAGAATTGAGGACCAAAACATAAGTATAGGAGTCCTTCCGTAAATAGGATCATAAAAAAAAAAGGGGGGGGGGGGTGAGTTGGGAGTAGGAAGAGAATTGAGACTAGGGGACTATTATGAAATCTTTTCATAAGAGTAGACGAGGATTCTGGGAAGGACTATCGGACGAAGCTGGTACCGGTTGAAGGGTGTCGTCAATAGCCGTATGCATCGTCCAGTACGTAATGAAAAAGCAAGTGGGAGGCTTGTAAAAAAGGGAACTGCCGCAGTTGAGGGCAGAGGAAGGGTTGGCCGAATCAAAGGTAAATGGGCAGGTCAGGAAGAAAGGGGAGATACCAAGAACCTCGTACGGTTGGAATGTCCAAGGTTAGAAGGAAAAAGCCGTCCAAAAAGACATCAAAAAAGGGGGTACATGAGAGGGAAGTGGGAAATCACAAACAATTGAAGTGCTTATAGGGATTGTTGAGGGTGTCGACAAGAAGGAAAAAAATGACGACGTTGAACCAAGGGGGATGACGAACGGAGGCCAGGTTTGATAGTGGAGATTTGGGGGGCGCGATTGAAAAAAACTGGGCGACTTGAGTTACGGGTAGGGAGGGGGGGACTTCAGTAAAAGAGAGGTACACGTCATCGGTTGTCGCTGACTGGAAAAAGGGAAAAGAATTAATTGGAAAAAGGGAAGGTGGGAAAAGCTGACGAAAAAGTTTGATCGGAGGAGAAAATAACTTGCATTAGTGAAAAATCCGAGAAAAAGAAAAGATTCTATAGAAGAGGCAATATAAATGCATTCGGGGACACCTTGCAATTAACCAAGGTGTCCCGCAAAAAACGAAAAGGGGAACTTTTTCGTACTTGGGGATGGATAACAATATTCTAGAAAATGAGAAAAAGACCAATAACCGAAGAAAACGTAAGAACAAAATCGCGAGGGGAATATCTTGGAAGAGAGGGGTACACCGGAAGGGGATGCAGGAAAACGGGGGGGGGGATCCGCGAGAAGAAACTTGAATGATGACAGAAAATGGGAGAGGAGGCAAACCCTCAGAAAGATAAAAAGAGCAAAGCCAAGAAGGGGGAGGGGGAAAGGCTGCGTCTTTTTGATGGTCGTCTGAGGAGAGAGTGGGTTTGTGCAAACCAAGCGGGGAAAGAGGGGAGGAAACATTCAAAGACAAAAAAGGGAGGGAGGGATGTGCAAAAGGGTATAGAACCAAAAGTGCGACTACCAGGGGAAGATTTTCAGTGTTATAAAATCAAAAAAGAAAAAACAGCCTTCGGGGGGTATGAAAAAGTAGAGTGTGTGGGAGGAAAAAAAATTGATCAAGGTTTGGGATAGGCTAGCTCACTAGAGAAACAGGCAAAATGGAGAAATTAATACCTAAACAATCTCACGTCTGAAAAGGGCAAAGGTGCCTCAAGAAAGAAAGGAAGGCGGAATAAAAAAAAGCATGATAGCAAAAAAAGAGCGTGATTTTTTTCAAAATGTCTTTGTATGGAGGGGGGAGACTAGAGGAGGGGGGGGATATGAAATTTTGGGAGGGAAATGAGGACGAACGGAAAGGTCGTTGCGGTCAAAGAACAGCTAAAGGGGAGGTGCCGTCTAAAGACTAAACTAAAGTCCAGGTACTAAAACACGGTAAAAGAAAACCACCTCTCAAGGGGGGGGGTGTAGAGGGGGGGGGCCTAAAGAAGGTAAGCTAAGAAATATTTGTAAGTGAGGATACAGTTACTCGGGGGTTAATTGCAGGGAGATAAGCTCTTTAGGGAGGAAAAGAACTAAAGTAACTTAGAAAAGGGTGGGCATTCGATAGGAACCGGGCTTTATGGGGAGAAAATCAGGTGAAACGAGTCTCCGTAAAAAGGTAGAAAGGGATGGAGACTTCTTCCGCGATTCCGAAGGCGACCAAAATCCGTCGGGAGAATCACGTGGGGGTCTTTCGGGCCGAAGACAAGAAAGGGGAGAACATAAAAGAGTCAAAATGGACATTGAAATGATGGGGGTAAAGGAAACATTTTAGGGTCAATAAACTTAGGAGGTAAAAAGGGACAAAAGTAAACACTATTGATTTAGGGGGGGGAGCATGATCTTAGAGGAAAAAAGGACTGGTACGATGATGAACCAAGGGACGTAAAGATACCCCCAGTTCTCCGTGTTGGAGTGGGCAGTTTTACAATACACGTATGAAGTACAAAAGGATGAATCGGCATAACAACACACAAAGAGGAGGGGATCACAGTCGGGTTTTGTGGGAAAGGTATTGGAAAAGACCCCTAACGGTTGACTGGGTATGTGTAGACGTGAGCGGGAAGGTGGCAAGAGTTAAGTACTATTAAGACTACAAAGGAATAATGGGGGGGGAAAGAGTGAAGGGATAAAATCAATAATAGGATATTTAGAATGTGATTAAAACTAATAATGGAACAAAGGGTAAAAGAGATAGGGGGAAATTATAACTTAGGCGGCGGAGAGAAAAGACCATGCGTCTAGCAAAACGACTGTAGAGGGGTTGTCCCAGATGAGTTGGTGCGAAAGCGCCTAAAAAGGGACTAGTGATTTCAGAAAGAAAAGGAGGGTTTTCCTAATATAAAAAAAAAAATTGGAAATAAGGAGAGGGGGAGGGTCCACAGACTAAATGTAGGAGGGAAATCTCTTCAAAGGGGGCGCAAGAGGTTGATTTGCGGAAAAAAGAAAACAAGAGGGTAGCACAATAGAACCAAAAAGGGGCCATTTTGTTGGGTTTTTGGGAGGACAGAAAAAAAAAAAGAGAAACCTGACTTGATGAGAAGCGTGTCACGAATTCCCAAGATGTGTGACGAAGAAAGTCTTTTCGGCATCAGGAAAAGGGAACTTCAAACACCCCAAAAAAAAGGGGAAGAAGAAAGAGGTCGCACCAGCCCAGAAGTGACTTGTTATGACACCAATGAAGTGGAGGTGGGGGGCATGTTCTTTTGGGGAGTATCTGAACCGGGACTCACGGGAGAACTGTTGCCTTTCTTGCAGAGGAACCAGACGCGCAAGCGTTTCAAAGACGGTGAGATTGAGGGGACGGAGAGATAATCGTGAACAGAGGAAAAAAAAAGAAGAAAAAAACCCATTACATTAAAAACCAACGGGTGGGGGGAGGACGGAAATCCAACCTCAACACGGACCTTAAAAAAACATAACAGCTTGTCTGTGAGGAGGGGTTTTGAGAATCCAGTGAACGCGAGACATACCAAAATGGATGTATACCATGAAAAAAGACAAACCATTACCCCGTGGGGGGTAGTTCCATTGGGAAAAGGGGGCTAAAATGGAGCGTATGGTTGCCCTCTTAGACGGGGAGAATACAAAGACTCAGTAACGAGTAAACAGTCATATTGAAAACCGAAGAGGGGATCTTATTGTCATGGCCAGCGCAAGAGAAGAATCAGGGAACTCTCGTAAGAGACAACCCAAAGGCAAAAAGGGGAAAAAAAACACAAACGTGGGGTTTTTTGGTTTGAAAAACCCGTGGGTGTGGGGGGTGTTACATTGTGGTGCGCAGATCCATAGAAGGGGGGGGGAAACCAAAAGTCTACCAAGATATACAAGCGAAATGTGTAAAGCGGGGGAGGAGGGGATTGGGGAGGGGGAAAGGCATAATTGGGGACTCACGGGGGTAAATTTAAAAAACATAAATGAAGGAGGGGTTAACCCACCATCCGGAGAAGCCACCTAAGTTAAGTCAAGGGAAGGAGGAAATGAATTGGGGTCAAAAGGCGAGGGTAGTCTTCTTAAGAATCGATCGCTCAAGGAAGAAAGTTATAGGCTGGGGGGGGAAAAAAACGAATCACCTTAGCCTAACAAGAGTCCCTTAGCAACCCGAATTTAAAAAATCAAATAATTGGGAAACGAGGTATATCCTACCCTCTTGGGGGGAAACAGTGTTCGTGAAAGGACCCTCACTAAAGGAAAAGGAGTAAATATCCTCAAAACAAACACCAAAGAAAGTAGAAAGAAACAAATTATACGTTCTAGAATCAAAAGTTTGAATACGACTTGTTTCCGGCGAGAATCAAAGCCTCAGCCTTCAAAAGCGGGTTGGAAAGAGCTAATTAGGAGAATGAACAGACGCAGAGGGAAAGGGGGGTTGGGTACGTTTAGTTAGAGGCCCCGAAGACATTAACGACGAGGAGGAGGGGCTGTCAGGGGGAAACCGGAGCCGAAGAGTCTTCCTTGTTTAAATTTCAAAAAACAAGAAAGGGAAAGGGGAGAATACATGCGAATCCTTTGGAAAAAGCCTAAAATCGCTTGGTGAAGGATATACGGATTAAGAAGACCAGGGCCGTACGTCCTATTGAAGCAGAATGTAAAAGAAAAAGACATCTTTCGGAAAGAATCATATCCGGGCTAAAAATGACAGATGAAAAGGAGACTATGAATGGGGGGGAAATAATAAATTAGATTTAGAAAGCCAAAAGTGGAAAATTGGTTAGGAGAAAATATTACCGGAAGACCCTTCACCGGGGGATGGTCAGGGGGTCCGATTAAAAAAAAGGGAGTATATACAGGATGATCTCTCTCACAACGGAGGAGAAAGAGCATCAAGGTACAGGGAAGGGGTCATAGGGGTTGGGGAGACCACATAAATGGGAAAGGAAAAAGACTCGGGGGGGGCTTCCGTTTAATATGAATCGAAAAAAAAGGGTGGGTGGGGGGGAGGACTGAAGATAAGATATAAAAAGGTATGACAAAATTAGTTGGATGCAAGTCGACGTTTCAGGGTACAAAAAGGTATACTTCGGCTGGGAGTACTAAGGGGGAAAGGAGATACAGAAGCTTAAAGGCGATCAGATTGCGGTCGCAAAGCAATGACTATATTCACGCAAAAAAGTTGATTGAGGGGGGGAAAAAGCGGTCCGAAGTGAAGTGATGTTTCGCGGACAAAGGACATTGGGGGTAGAGGGAAGAGGGATATTCATAAAAAAGAAAAGAGGCGTTGTAAGGGGGGAGGGGGGGCGTCATAAGAAAAAAAGAACAACCTTCTTACCCGAAGGAATAAGCAGGAAACACGATAGGTTACGGGCTTATTCAGTATATTAAAAAGTCTCGACAATCGGAAACAATGAGAGGGACAAAAATTTTATTAGTTACTTCAAAAGTTTTGGGTGGAGAAGAAGTTTTTTTTTCGGAAGAGGGGGACTACTGGTGCTTTAGAATGGTGAGGGGGATCAAACGATCGTACGAAACAGAGGGGTCAGGTACTTGACATCATGATGGTAAAAAAAAGTGAAGGAATAGGGAAGGGGGGGGCTAAGAAGGTTTTTCTAGGGGGGAGAAATAGGGAACTGGGGGAGACAAGGGGGGGGTAAGCAAATACATTCCATAGTATACAAGAAACAAATATGCCATAATTTAGGAAACGGTACACGTTCCATCGGGGGGCTCTGCAATGCTTGGGGGGGACAGGGAAAGAAAAGGGGTCGGTGGGTCTTGAAGTGAAAAAAAGGGGGATAACAGGGGTAGTATGTGAGGGGCAAAACAAGGAAAACTAAAAAATAGATCGATGATGGGGGATTCATCTGCGTTTGGGGAAAGATGAGAGGCTGGTCTAAACAGCCAGGGGAGATACTAGAGGGCACTTATGGAGCAGTCAAGAGAGCTACAGAAAATAACAAAACACAGAGGGCCAATCTGAGGGAGACAGAATACTTCTTTAAAGAACAAGGCGTTGGGTCTCTTACCGCATTTTAACAAAACGGCAAACCCCGATGCAATGTAGCAGGTGGGGTCAAAATAAACGAACTACAGAAAAGGGGGGGGACGAAAAGGGGATGGAAAATGTGTAGAACTTATAGACCAAAACTTTGGGGCTGACAGAAAACGTAGGGGGAGCGGGGGTGAATGGGGTGAAAAAACCGAACAAGCCCTGCAAGTCAGGAGGGGGGGTAGCGTTGGGAAAAAAACAGGTCGAGTGGTATTTTTAGATTTCGACTAAGGAAAAATTGGGTGGGGGGAGCGATGGACAATACAGACTATCAGCAGCAGGGACCTACAAAAAGGTCGACAAAAACTGAAAAAGGGAGATAGGGTGCCCGTCGCAACAGGCAGCAAAAAGGCACAAATAGGCGTTCAAGATAAGGAAGAGGAAAACTGACAAGCAATCGCCTGAAGTGGTGAATAAACACTTCGGAGGGGTGAGGGGCGTCTTTTGAATTGGGCAGGGGGGGACGGATGCTGGAAACGGAGTCGCCCACGACAAGGAGGGTGGGATACTTAACTACTGTGAAAAAACTATCAAAAAGGGGGAAATCTTTTGGGGTCATCAAACCAAAAAGAAACAAAAAACTGTTTTGGTTGATGGTTAAGAAAAAGTGTCGATGAAATACATCACATGAGTAAAGGGGTGGGGGGGAAAAGGAGGTAATGAGGGAGCATAAGATTTCTGTTTAAAAAGGGGCAAGACTAAGGGGGGAACAATCCAGGAGTGAGAATTAGGAGCACCGACAAAGGGGGGGGGGGGGCGGGAAACACGTTATCTTCGCCTTCGGGCTCAGGTCTAGAAAGAGTTCCTCGAGGTCCATCAAGAGGAGACAAACTAGAACCGGGAAACTTTAGTTACAAGGGGGCTTTCTTGAGGCATATGCAATAAAGGGGGGGAAAATCGTACATAAGAAGGTATGGTGGAATGCGCATAGTAGGGGAAACATAAGTTTTCAAATGGCATAGAAACAGGGGTTGGATTCATTGCAATTTTTGGGGGGAGAGGGTTGAAATAGGAGGAAAGTCTAAGTAAGATGGAGGGCACATCCTAAGGAGAAAAGAAAAAACCAAATACCCAAATAGGGGGGGAAGGAAAAAATGGGTGGTCTATTGAAAATAGGAGGATTCAAAAATGATGAAAGGCTCTCAAACAAAACAACAGGAGGCTTAGGAGGAGGAGAAGAAAGGGGGGGTAAAAAAAACACCTGAAGGGGACCACGAAGACCACTCCATATTAGAAACGACCAGGGGGGTGTAGGGGATTTTGAAAAAAAAAGGGACGGAAGTCATTTTAAAGGACTAGAAGTCCTCAGGGGGAATGGGGAAGGAGGGGGGTGAAAAATATTGAAACATTTGAAGAGAAAAAGAAAGTATTTGTATGTGAACAGGGATTTGAAGGGAAACTCCTCAGGGGGCGTTGCAATGGAAAATGGAAGAAAAGAAGGGGAGTAGATTTCCGAGTTAGGAGAAGCTATCAGAAGCCAATGTAGAAAACTAAGAAGGGGGCGCAAATGGAAATGATTCTCGCCAATCGAAAAAAGAAAGGCGAATCTCTAAAAAAGGGGAAAGTGGGCTCAGGAAGCAGGGGGGTCCTAATAGCGAAATGAAAAGGGGACCTACTTTGGTGAAGAGGAGGGTCAAAAAAAAACCGGAAATTTGTCTCATCATTTACAGATAAGTCAAAGGGGGGACATCAATGAAAGGGGGAAAATGATGTATTCGGGACAACCGTTATTCACAATAACGAACAAAAAACAATTGCATTGGGCGGGTTGTTTGTTGGGATGGAAAGGCACCAGAAGCTGAAGGTTATCCTTTGAAGTAAAGGAAAGGTGAGGAAGGGGTAGTTGGCCAAAAGAAACTGAGAACGTGGCTCAGAAGGAACGATTCAACTCTTCAAAAAGGGGGAAAAGGTACCACCTCCATAAAGGGGCTGGGGCAAGAAACACGGCGCTGGGGAGGGGGTTAATGGTTTTGAACGGGGGGCGTGCAAGGGGACCGCTTTCAAAAAAAAAAAAGGGACGGGCCGCAACCTTCCTTGTCACGTTGGCGACTGGGGAGGTTGGAGGGAAAAATTTTACTTTCGATCTGGGGATGAAAAAAGGTGCCGAAAGGAGCCAACAAAGGGGGGGGGTTGAGAAGGAGCAATCTCACCTAAAAAAACTAGAAGGAAAAGAAAAGCCAACCCAAACTTGGACCGTTGAATGGAGGATGTGGTTTTAGATTAATGACAAGACAAAACGGAGATAAAAAACCGGGGGGAGGTCAAAATGGTGAATCTCCTCAAAAGGGAAAAAGGGGTTGGGTTCAGTGGTTTATTGGGGAGACCATTGGATTTTTGGGTTCAAAGGGGAAACAGAAGAAGTGCTGTGAATAAGTAAAAAACGACGATATGAGGAAGAGTCCTGGTAAAAAACTTATGATTAGGAGGGGGTATGGGGGACGAACTGGCCTACTTTGAAGAAAAAAGTGACAGATAGCGCTAAAAGAAAATCCCAGAGGTTGACGAAAGACATGACCAGTTTGGGAAAAAAGGCGCGGGAGAGAGGAAGCTATTTGTGAGGAGCTTTGTATCAGGCGGGGGGGTGGGGGGGCTAGTTGGGAACTGTGACCTTAGGGTAAAACTAAAAAAGTGACTGTTTCCAACCAAGAATGGGGCGAAAGCCAGGTTTTTTTGGCAAAGGGGTCCCCGCCGAATGATCTTTCATATTGGAGTCTATAGTATAATGGGGAAGGGGTTCTCAAATAATAGAAAAAAGGAAGGGGGAAAGGTTGATCTTGTCACGCAAAAAACCGGAGTAACAAAGCGTCCAAGAAACTGAAAAAGGGGGAACCAAGCATGATTTGGGAAAAGAGGAAAAAGGGAATGCCACCCGCTGCGTGGAATATCGGGAAAAGGGGAAAAAACAAAAAAGTAAAAGCAGTCCGCCAGGTCAGGGACAAAAAAGAGGGGGGGGCCGCCCACCAAACACCGGAACATTGGAAGAAAGGGCAGCTCATAAATGTGGTGTGGGGGAGGGAAAACATTGTTTTCCATTACGAGAAGAGAAAGGCTCAGAAGTCCGAGGGTGGGAGGAGAGTCAAAAGTCTCTGGAAGGGAGGGAGTGGTGGAATGTAAAGGTTGAGGATGTGAGAGATCCCTCTAAGACATTCAAAAACGCGCCAAAATCTTGGAGGGAGCCACGAAGAAGAAGAGAAAAAATTTGGTTCGGAAACAAAATGCACGGAACCGCAAAGCTTTTACACAAAAAAGCAGAGGGGGTCGTGAATAGAGAGGAAATGTACCTCAGCAAGGAAGGAGGCCTGGGAAAGGGGGGTATGACCAAAAGATAAAGACGAAGTCAATAATAAACCACGAGAAATGATCGGAGAGAAGGATAAGTGTGGATAAGAAACAAGTCTAAATTAAAGGAAAAAAAAGGGAAAAAAAACTTTTATTAGAAGAAGGAGGAACGGGGAAAGAGAAAACAAAGAGTTCTTGTCTTTTGTTGGGAGAAAGCGGTTTTCCCGATCGACAAGCAGACTTAGAGGGAAGATCAACAACACAAGGGGAAGGTCCAAAGGGAGTGAGGCATTTTTAGGGGGAGTGAAGGGGAAAAAATAAAAGACCCCCTCTCGTTGGAGAAGGTAGGCGAAAAGGGGGAGGGGGGTTTTGTGGGAAAGGGGCGGGCGGAAAGATAATACATAAATGGAAGAAGGGTGGAAAAAAAAAGGAAAGAAGTTAAGCGAGTGTTCGGAGAAAAAAGAGGGCCGTTGAACATGCGATCAAATAGGCAGGCGAACTGCGACTTTGACGACTGCAACACGGTATCAGAGAGGTGAGGAGTTTTGTTACCAGGCTTCAAAGGGTTATGGCACAGGGCAAAAATCAAACGAAAGGTTTCAGAGGGTTAGAAAGCGGCCTCATCGGCGAGGAAAATACATAACATCGCCTCAGTAGATGTTAATGGATTCGAGCGGACCCTTCACAAAACATTTCAAAAGGGGATTGTACCAAGGCAAAGGGAGGGGAGAAAATGGAAAAAAGTGAAACCATATGTGGGCTGACTTGGGGGGCAGAACATTCCTTAAAAACAATGACGGGGCCAAGGGGCAAAAGATGTTAAAAGGGGTGGTTATTGTATATTATAGTTGGGTGGGGACGATGTGAGGACAGCCCTTGAGTTACTTTACGGGTGGGGGGCAAAAATTGAAGCGGGGGAAAAAGAAAGGAAGAATTCCAAATCATTGGGGTAATTGTTAAAATGCTGTATAGAGGGGGGTAGATTTTGGGTCGTCAAAAAGAGTAATGGAGGGGCAAAAATCTCGATTAATTTTAAGAAAAGTAGCGCATGTATATATATCCTTAAGCATAAGAGGAGGGAGCACCGGCCTTAACAGATGCTTCAGGAGAAGGGGGAACCCGGAAAGTTGGAAGTGCGGTGGAAGATTGTATAGAAGGGAAACTGAAAGTTAGAGTAACCTACCAAGACCGGAATGAAATCAACTGCAAAGAAAGGAGGAAAAGGGGGGAGAAAGAACGTGGAGGAATCAAAGTTTGTTGTACAACGGGGAGCTGTGAATACTGGGAAAAATGGAGGGATCGCTGCTAAAGAGGGTCACTTTACTTAGGAGAATGGAAAAAACGCAATGACAATCCTAAGAAGACGAGGACTTATTATAAAAAGGGAGCAATGTCCAAAACGGGGAGGCGGGAAGACAAGAGAATTTGGGGCAAAAAGAAAAAAAAAACAAAATGGAAATGGAACCAATGGGTCCAAAACTACGCAAAAAAAGGGGACGCAAAAGGGGTAGGGGAAGGGGTTATGCCAAAACGGGGGCTAAGGAGTTCATCGGTGAAAAAACCTGATGTGGAAACTCAAAACTCAATAAAAAAAAAGGAAAAACATCATTCGTTGGTTGTGAAATGCATGAGGGGGTAGGAAGGGGCGTATAGCGCCTGGCGCGAAAACACTTTTTGTATGGGCATTCAAAGGAAAAAAAAGGCAATAAGACTCACCCGAGCGACATAAATAAACAATCAGTGAAAAAGGATAAAAACGAGGGAGACGGGTACTTGGGAAAGGTCAAGTCTAGGACAAAAAAGGAGGGCTCTCCAAGACACATAGAACCAAAAAAAAAAAAGAGTTGGTCATGGGGGAAATGGTAGGCTTTTGCGAAGGGAGGAAGGGAAAAGGTGAATTGTCTTCATGCAGAAAAAAAAAGTTTGAGAGCCGATGGGGGGGGGGGGGAAGGGACTAGGGGACTGATAGGGAAGGGTTTCGGTGGAAGGAGTCCAACACACAAAAAAAATTCAAGGGTTTGGGGGCGAGTGTAGAAATATCAGGGCACATTGCGGCAGTTTACAGGAAGATGTAAAGCCATAAATAGGGTTGTAGAGTTAAACAAACTCCTCTAAGAAAGAGATGAAAAGGGGGAGGGCGTAGAACTCACGGAATGGAGTGACCGTTGGAGAAAGGAGCAAAGGAGGGGTAATGGGGACGTTGGCTAGCACTCTGCCGAAGCAAACAAAAATGTCCGACCAATCACTTACCGTTTGCTAGAAAGAGGGACTTGCAGGAGATCCTTCTCCCACATAGAAGTTGTGAGAAAAGAGTACATACTAGGGAGGGGGTGAAAACAAGGTTGGTTGGAAAAAAGCATGAGGTTTTCAACAGGGGTTTACATTGTCGAAGAGCCTTAGTATGAGAGATTCTTTCATTTTTGTGAGTAAGTGTTGACAGGCACAGGAAGAGGGAGGGCATTAAGGAAAACGTCAAGAAGTGCTTCACAAAAGACAAAGATGAAAAAAAAAGGAGGTTCTCACACTTGAGTGGGAAGAAGGTCTATCTCGAAAAACAGAGACTGAAAAGGAAAGACAAAGGGTAATAGGGGGGGGGGGTACCACTACCCAAATGAAAGGGGAAAGCCACTCGGGGGTGGACTTTGTATGTGTTACGTGTGGCAAGGTTGCAGAAGAGGGGAGAAGGAGAGGAAATCATGACTCTGTACAAAGTAAAAGAATGTGGTGGAGAGTGAAAAGCTAAATAATTAGTGAACCTAAGGAGGTTGGGAAAATAGCGTTTCAAGGGGTTTACAATGAGAAGGGGGATGGAAGTGGGGGGGGGGAAAGAAAAAAGGTTTGGCAAAATAGAAAGATCTAAAAAGGGAGCAGTTGTTGCGCCAAGAGAAAATGTGGAGTAATTTGCTCTCAAAAAGAAAGTTAAGAGGAAAAAGAACGGTGGGGGGGCTCAACTCCCCAATGACGGGTGCAAAGGAAGAGAAAGGGAAACCGAACTACTTAGGGTGCAAGGAGGCGGTTCAAAAAAAACTAAGAATGGGCGCAGC